>Ga0118677_10007473_pt1 | contig 18007 bp, 20 predicted proteins | sample AliMusrvi5mmetaG_FD_86154 | JGI IMG/M metagenome (GOLD analysis project Ga0118677, IMG submission 86154) | reverse complement strand
TAATAATATTTAGTCAGCCATGTCAATAGCATAAATACAGCTTACATGCCTACATTTTAAGAGTTTTCCCGGTTTTTTTGTTTTAATCAATGACTTGGCTGAAATCGGCTGGGAAGATCCGTCGGAGCGCAGCGACAATCCGCCGGGTGGGGAGGGAATCAAAGAGCAAAAGCCATGCAGTCCGGCGTCCTCTCCCAGCGCGACAGCCCAACCGGTCGCTCAAGCGGACGCGGGTTGTGCATTTGGCTCCGTGGCTAGGCTTTCCCGCCGCGCCGCTTAGCTCGGGCGTTAGGCGTTCGGTAGCAATATATGGCGATGTGGAATCCAATACTATGACAGACGAACCAGAATGGCGTAGCTTTGAGCGTCTCGTAACGCTTATTGAATCAGAAGCTGCCCCTAGGGGCGCGGTAGTTAAATCGCCCGACCATATTCCCGACATAGACACGGGGCAACCCCGAGAGGTTGATGCTTCTATCCGTTTTCGTGCCGGGACGATTGACATACTTGTAGTAATTGAGTGTCGGAGACGAAAAGAAAAAGACGATGTTACTTGGATTGAGCAACTTGCTACGAAGCGAGAAAAAGTTGGAGCAGCAAAAATAATAGCTGTATCTGCCGCTGGATTCACTAAGCCTGCTATTATAAGCGCTAAACGCTATGGTATTGAATTACGTGAACTATCAAACATCAAACCGGAAGACCTAGATGATTGGTTCCTACCACATGGTATTTGTCACCTGTTTCGTTCTGTCGAAGATGTGCAGTGCATAGTCCACTTTTTGTCCTCTTCAGTTGAAACTATTGATGCCCACCGCCCGTTGTTTCGACATGAGCTTGTCCACGGTAAATTTCCTGCTGTTGTTTTACTAAGCTTTGCAGAACTGAAATATCCAAAACGTTTCTGGGCGTTACCGTTAGACGGAACAAAAACGCGACTTACATTTAATATCGACGGTACAGATTGCGATTTAATTCCTGTCCCGCTCGGAGTTCCTGCACCAGATAATATGGGATTAAAAATTGTTCTCGAACATGGCGTTTTCAAAGTTTCTAATGTAGAGTTATCCGCCCTGATTTCCTATGAAGCAGCAGTTTTCGAGCGAGAAAATGGTGAACATCATGTATATCGAGCACCTGAAGGAAACACGGTTTCACACTCATCATTTAAAGGACAAATATTTGATCTACCTGTCAACTTTGACCACCAAGAAAATGCAGATGGCAGCAAGTCGTCATCAGCTACGTTTCCCTCTGGGGTGCGTCTTTCTTCTCAAGGTCGGGTTATCCTTAATGAGGAAGATGATATATGAGCCAAGTCAAGCAATGGAAAAAAAGAGCAAAATCCATGAAACCCCGGCATTGTCTCCATGCCCACCCGCCTAACCCGCCGTTCCAGCCGACCCGCGTGGACGTTTGGCTTCATTTTTCTGGCTCCTCCCGCGCGGGCGGCTGAACGGGGTCGTTAGGCGTCTTGACCCACAAATTTTATAACATAACTTTAGGATGTAAAGATAATGAAACGTAAATTCATGTTTTTATTATTAGCAATTGCTATATTCTCAGTCTCTTTTGCTGTGAATGCAGGTGCTGTTGGGCGTTTAGCCGCAAGATTGGAAACAGAATATCGATCTAGTAATAATAGAGTCATGGTTTTGTTCAAAGCATATGGAGATGTTAATGCCGCTCTTGCCAATATAAAATCAGCAATGCGCACTCGCGACCCTGGTGGGTTTGTGAATCCATACTGGATTGTTAGTTTTGATGGCGATGAAGTTGATAAAAAAACTAATTGTGGAGTAATTATTGCTCAGTGGTACGATAGTGGTTTTCCTCATCGCGGAGAATGGGAGGCAATAATGCGTCCTGCTATCCAACAAAACGCACAAACTGGAACATATTTTTACAATAAAGACGGTGGATGGAGAAGTACATCTGATGAAGAGTTCAAGGCGGATGCACTTGAAAAAATTTGCCTTTAGTTTGGGGGTACATTTCATATGCTAACACCCATATCATTGTTTCATATAGCTTTTTGCGGTAAGTACTTAGCGATATTCGCATTTATCCATTGAAATCAACATGAGCCGACTGAATGCTGGCATCCATTTCGTTCACAGGATGCCAGCTTTCTAGAGCGAGAATCATCTATCGTAGAATACAAATGGAGCAACTTGCTTCGCAAATGAAATTATTGACTTGCCGAATATCTCGACAAGCACTTAACTTTGAAAAAATAAGTGATTGGAATTGCATGATGGATAACAACAAAATATATGCCCTTTATGGTGTATGGATGAAACTATTTGGCTTTGAGCGAAGCATTTCTAGCTTTGTAGAAAAGCTTGAAATATCATGCTCTAATGAAGCGGACATACTCGACGTTGGTTGCGGAACTGGTGTTGTCGGATTGTCGTTGGCAAAGAATATTCCAAAATCGAAGCTGTTATTAACTGATTTAAATAGCTCGCTATTAATTCAAGCAATATCTAACGCACAAAAGGCCGGTATTTTCAACGCAAGAATTACAACTGGAATATCTGACATAAGCATGCCACGCAAAATAAAACTGGCAGATGATTCTGAAATTTGTTTGCAAGAAAACAAATTTGATGTAGTCTCGGTCGGCGCAGCAATTGGCTATTCGAAAGACCAAGAGAATACTATTATAGAACTGTTAAGTTTAGTCAAAAAAGGCGGCTATTTTTTAAATATTGAAATGAATGATGGATACATAGGAAGTCTAGTTTCTTCAAGATACAAATACCCTATAATACCAATTCATAAAATGCAAAGAATTATTACATCACAAGGGTTTTCTTTGATAGATGTTCCATTATCAATTAACTATTTCCCAGCCAATTTTACGAGAAAGTGTATGCTAGCAAAAAAACTTTAACTCGGTAAGGCTCAATAGCGGCTCCGCCGCGTATTGCGCCGCATGGACAAAAAGAGCAAAATCTATGAACCCCGGCATTGTCTTTCTGCCCACCCGCCTAACCCGCCGTTCCAGCCGACCCGCGCCGACGTTTGCCGTGTTCATTCTGGCTCCTTCCGCGCGGGCGGCTGAACGGGGTCGTTGGGCGGGACATTAGCTGGGGAGAGATGAGCAACATTTCTCTTGTTCTGCGGTTGGCGCAGTACCTTGCGCTCTTACAGTTACTGCCCTACTCCCGTCTCACTCCAATAGGAGATTTGCGTAAATCAGGCTCATCTAATTGATATTAAAGGTAAGTTGATCATAAAAAACAGGCTAATTTTAGAGTGACACGGGAGTAATATAAATTTATAAGCCAACATGGCACTTTTTTTTTGAGGGAAGGGTTACGTTTATTTTTTACAACAATATATTGGGAAGAAACCATGCATAATAAAGTAAAATATGGTGTACTTATAGCACTTTTTATAGGTGGTATTTGTTTGGTTGTCGGTTTTTTTGTCCAAGAACCAAAATTAGTTAGTACTTTGTTTAATTCTATTGGAGGGGCAATAGCAGGTGCAGCCATGAGTGCTGGGGTTGGTTATGTTCTGACAAGGGATATAGAAAGCGAAATAAAACAAATTGTGAAAGAAGGATATGAAAATAGCTTAGAACTGGATGAAAAAATCATATCTGATTACAGAAAAAAATATTATTTGTATCATGTAACAAGCATAGACGGAAATTTTGTTTGGAGGCTAGCTATTCTAGATTTTAAAGAATCTACAGCTTTCGGTAAACTTATAACAAAAGCTACCACCATTCAAGACGGACTTAAATTCCAATACAGCTATAAAGGCCATATAAAAACAAACGACAAAAGACTGATACTTTGCTCAACAAGAGCTAATGAACCATCTGGCATATATGTCTTTCCGGAGTTTGGGGATGATAGGCAAACACTTAGCTCTGGAATAGCTTGTATCCACACATGGGATTCTCACAACTCATTTAGTCAATGTGTACTTTCAGCAAACCCGCTTAATGATGATGACGAAAAGCAAGCAGCAAATACGGTTACCACGATGGACGAAAAATATTTTAAAAGTATGAATACGCATTGGAAAAACAATTTAAAGTCAAGGCTATATCATATATTACCATTAATATATCACAAAGATAATACATACAAAGTTACCGATTATAATATATAATAATATTTCTGTGGCGGGTTTAATTAGAATTGTTCCCGACCTTAAGTTAATGAATTTATGCTTTTTCTAGGGCAGTAGGGCGCTATAGCGGTACTCCGCGTATTGCGCCGGAAGATAAAAAGCGAAAAGCAAAGAGCAAGGGCCACTCTTTTCTAGTCCGCCGCCCAACCCGGCGCTCAAGGGGACGCGGGGTTACGCTTTGGCCTGTTTCCCCTAGTTTTGTCCGCCCGCGCCCCTTAGCTCGGGCGTTAGGCTTTTTACATTCAACTCTTGAGGTAATTATGAAAAACAATAAGCTAGTGTTGTTCAGTGCTTTAGTAAATGCAATATTACTTTCTACAACTGCTGGAGCTGCTGGGTGTTCTGGTTATACATGTGATGGCAAAGACCCTGTGGCAATGGGATGTAGCAGTGGAGCGGTTACGGCAGCTAGTAAAAAAAGTACAGGTGTATTTTGGAGGACATTTGTTGAGTTACGCTGGTCGCCAACTTGTAAAACAAATTGGACTAGAATTAGCTACGAAAATGTAACGACGACATGGGATCCCAATTATGACAAAAAACTTACCCCTCAGCTTCTTACCGCTACTGTCTATCGCTCATCTAACCCAAAAGTATCATACACCACCACGGTAGCACCATTAGAAGCTACTTCATGGTCTCCAATGGTCTATGGTTCTGGATTATGTTCCTATGGTAACGGTACGAGCTATGAAAAAGATTTCAATTTGACCAAATTTCTTGTTAGTTTAACAACTGCGATTAAGTGTTAATAAAATGCAATTTTGGTGCGCTTTAATTTCACATGGATTAGTGGCTTTGATAACAGCGATATTTATGTGGTGGTTTTTTTTCATTGCACCTAATTCGAAAGTTTCTACAACTGAACCAGTAAAGCGCACCGTTTCTATTGCAAAAACAAGTGAACAATCGCCTAACATAGCGGTAAATTGCATAAATACAGATTTTCCTAATATCGAGCCAAACGAAAATATAGCTTTAAATAAAAATGAATACCAAACTTTTCGCCCCACCATTAATGACTCAGTTATAAATATTACAAGCAGTTTATTAAAATCCAGTTCCATTGAAAATCAAGCTCAGGCAATCGCCTTACTTGCGCTTACAAACTCATCCAAATCCTCATCAATTCTTCGTTCGATAGCACAAGACGAAAAACGTAATCCAGACCTTCGCACGTTGGCAATTTCAGCAGTCGCTGAAAAGTGGCAGGATAATTTTGAGGCGTTCCAAATGCTTCTAAATGATAAATCAGAAGTAGTCCGTGCGTCAGCAGTGTACGCGGCTCTAAATTTTTCACCTGAAAAATTACAGGAAACATTAAACATTGTACTTGCAAACATCCAAACGGAACCAAATCCGCGTGTAGTTATCGGTGTGATGGAGTTACTGCGTTCCTCTTCCAATGTCGATTTCGAGAACTACATAACGACAGTAAATTATTCAGAACAAGACAATAAAAACACAATTTGGAAAGACTATTTATGTTCTCTTCCACAAGACCTTCAATACAATGCTCAGATAAATTGTAAATAATAGAAGGCAAGTAAGCCGCATTAGCGATTTAGCCGGATGGAAAAAAAAGAAAAATCTGGTTTGTGGTTCCCGCCCATCCGTCCCTTGCTCGACCGCCTAACCCACCATTTGTCCGGTCGCAGGGTTAAGCCTTGGCCCATTTTTCAACTTTCGTCCGCCCTCGCCGGTCAGTGCGGGCGTTAGGCTTTCTGAATGTCACCACCGCAATGAATTATCGGGATCGCATGCTTATACATGCAAACTTCAGACAATTGTTACGACAAGTGAAAACTAAGCTTTTACTATAAACTACCACTTGAAGAGAGGAATTATATATGACATTAAGTACTAAGTTGTTGACCCTTTGGATTAACTATCCAACACCTGCTGAGTTTACGCACGACCAACTATTTGATGAACTCGGGTGGGAGGACTTAAAGGGAAACAGCACATATGCGAATACCTGCGCTATCCGCATGAGCTTTTGTCTAATCAAATCTGGAATCACAATACCCGGACGACTTCAAATAAAGAAAGGTGATTACAAGGGTAAGTGGATTGAGCCTGGTCAGAAAAAATTGTCCATCATCCTTTCCAGCGATGATTTCTTCGGTCCTCCGATTAAGCTAAAATTGAAGGATCGCGACAAAGAACTTAGCAACAAACAAGGCATCGTATCCTTCATGAGTATCCCAGGGTACACTATCGATGGAGCACTCAGTGGACACATTGACTTAGTCAAAAGCGGGAAGTATCTATGGTTCTGGGACACCTATCAATGCGTTGAGAGTTGCTACTGGGATTCCAAGGAGTTTTGGATTTGGCCTTTAAATTGGTGAGTTTGTCCAATATGAGGATGATTGCACTCTTGCTCTGTTTATTATTGCTACCTCAAATGGCAATAGGAGAGGGCGAGATAAAATTTGTGAAAACTGAAAACGTAGAGCTTCAAGAGACGATCTATTCGGTAAAAGGCGAGAAATGCCAAATAGAATGGATTGCTAGGAAATTCGGAAACGGAACAAAATTTGGCTTTACTGAGCAGTCGAAATGTACACTCGGCCTAGTGCAACAAAATCCTTATCGCACAACTCTTTTGCACGAACTTATGATTGACACGAATAATCTTCAGGGCTTACGAAACTTCTTTTGGGGAAGGCTACAGCGCGGCGATGCAACTAGTGAATATGCACTTAGACTAACCCGCGCTGCCTTAAAGTCAAGTAATTGGAACGGCTCTATGGGTGCTTTATCCGCATATCCTCAAGGAATCAACTCTTTTGTAAAGCTACTCTTGAATGAATCCAATGTATTCGCTGAGCTTGATTCAGTATTCGCAAAATCTAAATTGTCTTTAAGAGTCAATGGCGTAGAGAACGTCATAATTGGCGATAAAGAGCCTGTAACCGGTAAGGTGCTGGCTGGAAAGTACCCAATTGATTGTATATTAACATTCGAAATATTTCGCAAATAACACTAAGCCGGGTCTAGAAGCGGCTTTATCGTTGCCCGTCAAGGTACGTAGGGCGCACAATGGGCGTAAGCCATGTGGATTCGGATGGAAAGAAAAAAGGCCGTAAGGCGCAATAGCGATTTAGCGTATTGCGCCGCATGGGAAAAAAGGGCCGCAAGGCGCGATAGCAATTTAGCGTCTTGCGCCGCATGGGAAAAAAGAGCAAAATCTGGTCTGTGGTTTCCCGCCCATTCGCCCCTTGCCGCAGTACCTAACCCGTCGTTCCAGCGGACACGGGGTTATGCTTTGGTTCACTTTTCACGTTCCGTGCGCCCGTGCCGCTGAACGGGAGCGTTAGGCTCCATCAATCCATAGCTTAGTAAATTCTCCCATGTCAAAACGACTCTTTTTTACCCAATTCGGCTGGAACGCTAACGACGAAACTGAAACCATCCGAAATTTGAAACTATTTTCTTTGATTAACAAAGAATTGGTTATTCCTTCAAATCTGATGTATTCCGATAAATGTGAGTCCGTTGTACGGAGAAATCCCGAATTGCTTGAGCTTGGAATTATAAGACCTGCATTACCTAGTAAATACAAAAATGTCCCAGAATATATAGAGTCAAGAACAAAAAAAGCTGGCAGAGATTTAACAGACTATGTACGCTTTCTAAATGACATTAGTATTTCACCTGTTATATACGAAGATAACTCACCAGCTAATTTATTTACTGAAAACTGCCTAGAGCAAATAGGCAACAAAGAGTCCATACTGTGCAAATCAGCAAAAATCGATGACAACACTTCAAAAAGAATCATTGAATCCATTATAAAAGAAAAAGAAAAAACGGAAGGAGTTATCTTGTTTAGAGACTTTTTGTTAATTTGCTCTGAACATGCTTCTGATTATTCATTTTCCGTCATAAATAAATACGCTGAATTGCTTAGGTATATTTGCGGGGCATCTTCAAAACAATGCAATAATTTTCTCCCACAAGAAAATATGATTGACTGGTGCTTGGCAAACTATGAAGATCCGAAGTCTTTTGTGTTGAATGACAGTGCTATATTTTGGGAAGTATTTTTTGAGAGTTTACTAAAAACTACAGATGGAATATTTTCTCTTTCCGATGTGCATAACATGTCCGAAGCAGCTTTAGATAGAATTGATTTCTATGGAATTCAGCAAATAAGAGAACAAGGCTGCTTGCAGAATGCTTTTATAGCTACTTACGAAAATATAATTGACAAAATAAATGTCCCTAGAACCACAGATGCAGACCCTTACAAATTGATTAATTTTGATGAGCTAATCGACTTAAAAGAAAGGCTTAAAGTGGAGTTCAAAAAAGAGCTTTCGACCGAGGCTAACTTTTATAAAAGAATAGAAATAACAGAATCTTTATTAAAAATAGCTTATCAGTTACTTGGCGGAACCATTCAAACCCTGGAGTCAGTTGTAAATTTCTTCTCAGTTATTTCAAACAAAAAAAATAATTGGCATAATTTCTTAACAAAGCAAGAACTAAGAATGCAAGGCGCAACAAAATATGCCATGAAATTTTATTCTAATGAACCTGTTTTAATTGAATATATGCAGCAATTATCATATAAAGCCAAAGATGCTTGGTACAAATAATTCATACAGAATTTCCCACAAATCTTATGCCTAACGATTCGATCCAGCGCACCCGCGCCACGAAGCGACTTGGTGTTTTCAGGTTTTGTGGGGTGGCGCGGGGCGCTGATCGCAGGCGTTAGCGCGCACAAAAACAGGATAATCGGGGTCAGATACGAATTAAATGTTATAACGCGGTACGGCGCAATCGGGCGCAATAGTGGCTCCGCCGCGTATTGCGCCAAATGAGAAAAGAGAGCAAAATCCATGAATGCCGGACACTGTATCTCTATCCACCCGCCTAACCCGCCGTTCCAGCCGACCCGCGTGGTAGTTTGGTGTGTTCATTCTGGCTTATCCTGCGCGGGCGGCTGAACGGGGTCGTTAGGCTCTTGCTTCGGCGTTCGTCTTACGTCAGGCAAGAGCGAAGAAAGTGCACGTCGGTCGGCTTGGTTCGCTGGCTGGCAAACCGAGGGCCGAGGTTGGTTCGGAGATCGGCTCATTTGAATTTCTATCATTTCTGCTTTCTATTCTGGGAAGTAGGCTTGATTTCTTTAAAGCTATTTAGGGGATCACCATGAAGAGGAATACAAAGCGTCTTATCACATTGATTTTTGCAATATTTGTTCTTAATTATACATACGTTTTCAGTGCTTCTAACCCAATTATTAATATCAGAGTGAACGGTTTAGCCAACCAAGTTACAATAAACCCAAGTTCTGTACTTTCAGTAAAGGTAGATATCGATCCAGGAAGCCTTCTAGGAAGTAATGCAGATTGGTGGGTAGTAGCTCAAACACCTACAGGTGATTGGTATTCATGGGTATATCCAACTGGATGGAATAAATCTGGCATTGACTTGAGTCGTATCTCCGTCGCATATCAGGGATCTTTGTTTACCCTTCCTCCTTATGAGGTTTTAAACACAACTAATTTACCTCAAGGTAATTATAGCATTTATTTTGGTGTTGATACTAGCATGAATGGAATTTTAGATTATCCATCATCATCATTATATTATGCTATGATAAATTTAACTGTTTCCTCTTCTAGCACACAGTGGCGTGGGGTAAACATCAGCGGTGCCGAGTTTGGGGAAAGTCATTTGCCTGGTGTTTATGGCAATGATTACATTTATCCAGTTGTTACTGAAGTAGATTATTTTAAAAATATAGGAATGAATATCGTACGTCTACCATTCCGCTGGGAGCGGCTACAACCGACCCTAAATCAGCCGTTTGACACAGCCGAATTAGTTCGTCTGCAAACCTTCGTTTCTGGCGTTACTGCTAAAGGCGTAAACGTGTTGCTTGATCCCCAAAACTTTGCGCGTTACCAAGGTCAAGTAATAGGTTCTAGCGGGGTTCCGAATGCCGCCTTCGCAGATTTCTGGTCGCGATTGTCAGTACTTTTTAAAGATAACAATAAGGTTCTTTTTGGGTTAATGAATGAGCCACATGACATGCCAACAGAAACTTGGGTGAGCGCAGCTAATGCGGCAATCCAAAGTATCCGTGCTTCGAATGCCACCAACACAATCATGGTGTCGGGCAACGGTTGGGATGGAGCATGGAATTGGTCGCAAAACTATTATGGTACTCCCAACGCAGACGCAATGAAGGCAATAGTTGACCCAGTAAATAATATAGTTTTTGAAGTTCATCAATATCTTGACACTGACAGCTCCGGGACATCACCCATATGTGTTAGCGCTACCATTGGTGTTGAGCGCTTAACAAATTTCACCAATTGGCTGCGTACAAATAGCAAACGTGGTTTCTTAGGCGAGTTTGCCGGTGCCAATAATGATATCTGCAACCAAGCTGTGTCCAACATGCTTAATTACGTTGTGGCAAACTCAGATGTGTGGTTAGGATGGGCGTGGTGGTCTGCTGGTCCATGGTGGGGAAACTACATGTTCTCTATCGAACCAGGAAGCGATGGCTCAGATAAACCACAGATATTGCTCCTACAGCCGTATCTACACTAAATCAAAAGCCAGGTAGGCTGGGCAAACGGAACTATCGTTTGCCCACAACAGCCAAGTAGACGAAAGAGCGGGAAGCCAAGATCAAAAGCCAAGAGCCTAACCCGGCGCTCAAGGGGACGCGGGGTTATGCTTTGACCTGTTTTCCCCTAGTTTTGTCCGCCCGCGCCCCTTAGCTTGAGCGTTAGGCTCATCTAACAGTTTTCTAGCACGGCAATAAGGGCAGTCGTCATAAATATTGCATGGTGTAGCACCGTCCAAAACGCCCCTTATCTGTTTGAGTAATAAATCTATCATGTCTGCAATATCGTCCATATTGAATCACCATTATTAAAGTAAAAATTCATAAACCATGAAACCCCGGCATTGTCTCACTGCCCACCAGCCTAACCCACCGTTCCAGCCGACCCGCGTTGTGCGCCGTGGCCTTGTTCGGGCTTGTCCTGCGCGGGCGGCTGAACGGAGGCGTTGGGCACTGTGTTTATTTGTGGGTTAATTTTAAAATCTTGGAGAATTACATGAACGTTATAATCAGATTCATCTATAGCCTTGCATTGTTATCACTTGGTTTTTCTGCTTATGCTGGTACTTCTGTCGGTACATCTCTAATTACTGATGATGGAACACAGTATCAAGTAGCAAACCTGTCTCAAGAAGGCAGTGACATTGCCCAGACACTAAAGGATGATATTGAATCAGGCAAAGCTGACAATTTCATCTTTTATGTACATGGGCGTGGAAAAGAGCCGAATAAATCACTTCGTGATGTAATTCCTGATCTTGAAAAAGAATACACGGCTACAGTTTTGATGTTCCACTGGTTTCCGTCTTACAAAGGACCATTGGGGTATCCGAAAGAAGAAGCCGAGGCAGCAGCACCTGACTTAGGAAAAGCCTTAAAATATTTTCAGGCGTATAAAGACTCCCATAAGGATGAATTCAAAAACGTCAAAACGACTATGTTAGTACATAGCATGGGAAATATTGTTTTTGGAAAATTTATGGAGTCTTATGTGGCAGGAACATTGAACAAGGGACTCTTCGACACCATAATTTTGAATTCAGCCGATGCAGATGCTAAAGGACATGATAAATGGGTTAGTAAGATCGACTTTGCTAACAATCTGTATATCACTCTCAATGAAGGGGACAATGTTCTTGGTGGGTCGGCAAAAAGCCAAGGTGAAAAAAGGCTTGGACAAAAAACTTCTACGATGACTGGCAAACAGATACCGTTGGCCGGGAATGCCAAGTATGTCGATTTTAGTGAAACAGGTGTGAATCATCGGTATTTCCTAAAATCCGGTCAAGAAGACAACCGTTGGTTAAAGCAATTTTATGAGTCTGTGATGAATGGGAATCCAGTAGATTTGAATTTATTTACAGGTATTAAAAGCATAGAAGCAGGAAATGGAAACAAAATCTATGTATTCAAAGGAGAATAAAACGCGGTAAGCCGCAATAGCGGTACTCCGCGTATTGCGCCGAATGGAGAAAAAGAGCAAAATCCGTGAATCCCCTGCATCATATCTCTATCCACCCGCCTAACCCGCCGTTCCAGCCGACCCGCGTGGATGTTTGGTGTGTTCATTCTGGCTCCTTCCGCGCGGGCGGCTGAACGGTGTCGTTAGGCCGCAGGGCCGGGTTACACCTGGAGAAGAATGGGGGCAGGTCATGCCTTTTGCCTTACCGACCGTTCCATCGCACCCGCGCCATGAAACAACTTGGTGTTTTCAGGTTTTGTGGGGTGGTGCGGGGCACTGAATGTAGGTGTTAGCAGGCAACTGCTGGCAAGCTATGAGGTTTTAAAATCTGAAGGACTACAAACAAATTGTGTATCTTTTTTTATTAACAACGTCGAGGATGATTATGAAAAATAAATTATGCCGTATTTTGGGATTGGCTGTAATAATAACGGGCTGTAATAAAGGCGTGGTTTCAGTTAAAGATATTGATAGCAATGATATTTATTTGGTGGAAACTTCATCTCAAAGATTAAAAAATAAAAACAAGTATTTCTCACACGAATATGCTCAGATTAATAAAAGACGAGGAATGCCAATCTCTCAAGCAAAGCCAGATAATTTGATTGGGCTTTCTTTTTCTGGAGGAGGAATTCGTTCTTCGGCATATCAACTTGGATTATTGTCAGGACTATTTAAAAAGAAAGCCTTAACTAATATTGATTATATTTCCTCAGTTAGCGGAGGAAGTTGGGCAAATGGTGCGTATTGGGCTTGGGCTGAATCAGATGAAGAATTTTTCAGTTGTTTAGACAAAGCTGCAAAGCTAGGAATAAAGTCAGCAGATTGTAAAGCTGCAAAAATGTTAAACAATGAACAGCCATTTGCTGCGACGCCTATTATAGAAGGTAAACTAGAAGCTAGAAAGCGTCAATGGAAAGAATACATTGAAAAGATATATTTGCCTGATTGTAATGTTATAGCAGATAATATTGAAAAAAATGGAGTTGATTATAAATGCGCACAGAATTACAATAATAAGCCTTATATAATAATAAATGCTTCACATTCTGTCCCTTTAATTAACCAAGGGGCTAGTGAAAAGAATATGCCATTTCAATTTACATTAGATAACTATGGAACTTTATCAGACTGTTATGGAGGGGCTTGTGAAGACAAAAAACAGGGTTTTTTTGTAAAAAGTATATCAAAAGATTTTCAGTGGATTAATAATGCTCTTTTTAGGGCCGATAAACCTGGAAATAGTTTGTCGGCTGCAATGGCCGCTTCCTCTGGCGTTGTTGCCGGAGCCACTCTATTATCTTACGAATATGAATTGCTTAGTAATAATAGAGTTTCCGTGTGGGGTAATTCTAGAGGAGATAACCTTAAAGAAATTAGAAAGGAAATTATTTTAAGCGATGGAGGAAAATCAGAAAATCTTGGATTAGTCCCTCTAATTGAGCGGGGTGTTGATTTAATTGTTATTTCTTATATGGGTAAGGATACGGACTTAAACAAGAATCCTTGGGAAGATTTGGATATTTCCATTAAGCAAACAAAAAATTTATTAGGTTGCAGAGTGACTTCTCCCGGAAATAATTCAGACTTAAAAAATACATTCATTCATGAAACATCTTATGAATGTGAAAATAACAGTGGAAGGGTGCTGCATCTTAAGGCTTCTTTTGATAACTCAAATCATTTCATAAAATATTTGGAAGAAAACAAATATAATGACTTGGTTGAGTACCTAAGAATAACCGATGTAGAAAAAAATAAGGATAATCCTAATAATAGATTCCCTCAAACGGATACCATGAAGAAAATATATGATGAAGAATTAATTAGGGCTTATTATTTATTTGGTCAATGGATGGCTGAGGAACAGTTGAGTAATAGATTAATGCGGTAAGGCGCAATAGCGGCACTCCGCGTATTGCGCCGAATGGAAAACAAGGGCAAAGAGCAAAAGCCATGAACACCCGGCTTTGTCTCTCTACCCACCCGCCTAACCCGCCGTTCCAGCCGACCCGCGTGGACGTTTGGAATCATTTTTCTACCTCCTTCCGCGCGGGCGGCTGAACGGGGTCGTTAGGCATCTATGTGGGTGATGCCTTAATTGAACAGACGTTCTGTTGGTCGTTTTTAACGTCAGGAGCAAAGCATGAAATTTGAAAAGATCATTGAAGAAGCAATAGAGGAAGTTGCCAAGATATTTCGTAGCAAGAAATCTCTTGGCAAGCAGGTAGGGGAAACACTAGCGGGTGTAGCCATAGTTGGTTCCATCGTAAAAGCGGTGAGTGGAAATCAGAAGGAAAAGGTTATTCTCACTCCTGTTCAGGAAATTTATGCAAACGGCAATCAGCTTATTGCATATGAGCCTGGATCCCGCGCCCAAGGAATAATGGTTGCAATAATTTACGAGGGCAGTGACAATTCTTACTATAAGAATGTAGATGGTCGTTGGCTAACGTGGAACGGTTCTCAGTGGGCGTAACTATGAACGAGAGAAGCGATGACAATAGTAATGATAAAAAGGTCTCTGGAAATGGAAAAAATGAGAATGCGCAGGAGGACGATAGCTTTCTTGAGGGGGTTGCGGTAGGGTTTGTGTCAACCTTAATCAATCCATTCCGTTGGGCGCGGTCGATACTTGGTCAAGTAAAAATCAAGGGTGACTGATTGCCTAACAAGCTGTTCGAGCGGACGCGGGTGATGGAGCCGCCCGCGCCGCCAAACGCTGGTGTTAGGCTTTACAGCCCACATAGTTTAAGCACACTTAAAATAGGAGATGGGTTATGCTAAAACCGAACTTTTCTAAACTTTGGCTTGCATTTCCTGACCACAGCAAGTACCCAAGCATGAAAGACCTGTATACGGCTCTAGGCGGTGCTGCCGCAAAAAACATCGACGTGCCGGGTTTCGGGCCAAATGGAAACACCTGTGCGAGCCGCATGAGCGTAGCCTTTAATAAGGCTGGTGCACCGATTGATATAGTATTTGCAAACGCCGTCGGCGCGAAGACATTGGGCACGGCGGACGGCACTCGCATTATTTTTCAAGTGGCCGATTTCCGAAGCTATCTGTTGAAGTTGCTGGGCAAGCCGACCATCGATAACACTAGCCCATATGACGACGCGTTTCGTGGCCGCAAAGGTATCATCGCGTTCAGCGTGAACTGGCAAGGTGCCACCGGACATATTGCGCTGTGGAACGGGTACACCTACCGTGAACCGAGCCACGATAACTACTCAACCTATGTGAATTCGGCATATCCAAAAATCAGAACCTCCTGCGGTGAATTCTGGGAGATGCTATAGTGCGAATCTTGCTTCTTCTGGGATTGGCCTTTACTTGTTATGCGGCAAGGGCAGATACGGTAGGCGCACCCCGTACGGAAGTACAGCGTGACGTTGAAGGCTACGCGATAGCAAGCTGCCTTGTGAACCAACCCCAGCCGTATCTCAAAGATCAAGGCGATGCCTGGGCTTCTGTCATTGTGCAGCGCATGAAAGGGGATATCAGTGTCTTCGCTAGTCTTGCTGAGCAGGTAAAGCGCGAGAATGCTAAGGGTAAAATGGCCGTAGTTCGCAATGAAGCCTCGCCGGGTAAGGATAAGGCATTACCCGTGCTGTACTGTAACGAGATTATCGATAGGCCCGGCGTACGTGCCGCGATTGAAAAGGCCGTTGCAGAACTTAATTCGTCCTATCAGCAATAAAAAAACAGTGCGGTAGGGTGCGGTAAGATTGCGAACCACACCATAACAACGCTGGATGGTAATTCGTAATTCGTAAGGCGGTTTCGGAGCTAAGCGACAAACCGCCGTGACAGCGTGAAAATGCAAAGAGCAATAGCCATGCAGCCCCGGTGTCATCTCCCAGTATGGCAGCCTAACCCGGCGCTCAAGGGGACGCGGGGTTACGCTTTGGTGTTTTTCCCCTAGTTTATTCCGCCCGCGCCCCTTAGCTCGGGCGTTAGGCATAAGAGGAAAAATTATGACACCAATTCGTTTTCTTGGCAGGTTCATTAATGCATCTACTGTCGTCGGCAGTGACCCCGGGATTCGTCCCGGCTACAATTACCAAATTGGTTTTACTTACGCACCAACCATCGTCAAGTGGAACGGCGTTTACCACATGTTCTGTTGCTCCGCAGATTATTCCGATGTTGGATCAGATCAGATAAGACATGCTACTTCTACTGATGGAATTTCATGGTCCGAGCCCCGCATACTCTTGTTCACCTCCGATAGCGTTGGTGAACGAGCATGTTGCGACCCCAGTTTGGTCCGCTTCAAGGAGTGGTGGTATTTGTTCTACTCAGGGAATGCCAAAGATGTACAGACGGTAATGTTTGTCGCTCGTTCAAAGAACATTGAAGGTCCATATCTAAAGTTCACTAAGCGGGGAACTTGGGAGCAGAATCCAGTCGATCCCCAAATAATCTTAGGGCCAATAAATCCAGTCCCGGATAGCGTTCGCTGGTACGGAGCGGGGCAACAGACAGTTGTCGTAAAAGATGGTAAGTTGCTGTCTTGGTATTTCGACAATACATCTGATTATCCAACTAGACAAAGGCCACTCGTTCTTTTTTCTAGTTCTGATGATGGCGTTCATTGGTCAGCTCCGGTGCCAGTAAAAAACGCATCAGATAATAGTGATCTCGCCTCAGGGTCATTTGACGTTAAATTCGATCCTGCCAGAAACAGTTTTGTTCTATTCGACATTATTGATGATCACAATGAATCGACATATCTAATTCGCCGGTTCTCAACTGATGGCATCATCTGGTCGCAACCTGAAGTCCTTTGTGATTCATTTTCCTTCCCGAATCACGCTCACAACGTCGGAGTTAGCGGCGATGAAAACGGTCATCTTCTAACTGAAGGCGTCATCATAGGCTACGGAGCACCACATACAGACGAAGTAGATCGGATCTTCGAAATACGAGATATGTCATGGGGCTGTTGGGACATGTGCGGACACTTCATTGGCGGCTCCTTCGTTGGGCATGTTGGCTACTTCGCCAATTCGAATGCTACTTGGTTTTCCGACGGCTTTACCTACGGAGGGTTTCTGTCTCCAGGCCATTATCAAATGCATCGACATGGGAGGTCATCTCCATCTTTGGGCAATCGACCTCGCTCCGACTTTGGCACGTGTATAGGTTTGTGCCCAATTCCGGCCGGTTACTTCGCTTATGGCACTGCGACCCATTACTCTTGTGGTGACGGGGCCTATGTCAGTTTTGCCTCAGGGAGTACATATGGGCGGCACAGACAGATGAATCCCGATGCGTTGAGTTTTGGCTGGCTTGAATCTGATCCAAATGCTTTTATGAGTTGGGGCGGGATTTGGCAAGGATGATTGGGCCATAACAAGGTAAGGTGCGCTAATTCGGCAATGTCGTAGGGCCGTTAGGGCGTAATATGATGCTTGCCACACATTGCGCCGAATGGATTAAAAAAGCAAAATCCATGAATGTCCGACACCGTATCTCTATCAACCCGCCTAGGGCCGTAGGGCGGATACAAGGATGTGATCCGCCGAATGAGCAAAAGAGCAAAATCCATGAAGCCCCGGCAATTGTTTCTCTTCCCACCCGCCTAACCCGCCGTTCCAGCCGACCCGCGTCAACGTTTGGCGTGTTCAGTCTGGCTTTTCCTGCGCGGGCGGCTGAACGGGGTCGTTGGGCGGTTGACTACTAGCATTTTAGTTTTCTTATATGTATAAAAAGCATAATGAAACCGACTGTATATCTTGAATCGTCAGTAATCAGTTATTTGGCATCCCGACCAAATAGGGACA
>Ga0118677_10007472_pt1 | contig 18007 bp, 16 predicted proteins | sample AliMusrvi5mmetaG_FD_86154 | JGI IMG/M metagenome (GOLD analysis project Ga0118677, IMG submission 86154) | reverse complement strand
ATCGCAGCAAAGAGGGGCTGGTAGAGCGTTTTGAAGCGATCTGCAACGGGAAGGAGCTCTGCAACTCTTTTTCCGAATTAAACGATCCCATCGACCAGCGCGAACGGTTTGAATCGCAGCTGGAGCTGGGCAAACGAGGTGATGACGAGTCGATGGTACTCGATGAGGATTTCCTCCGGGCCCTTGAATTCGGCATGCCTCCCACCGCAGGGCTGGGCATCGGGATCGACCGTTTGACGATGATCATGACCAATTCGCCATCCATCCAGGATGTGCTCTTCTTCCCGCAGATGCGGGCGGAAAACAAGTGATTTTCCTAAGCAACGAACTGAAAATCCATCAGCCTGTTCATCCATCCCTTCCGGAATCTTTCCTGGGTGGGATCGTTCTGGATCAAATCATCCAGGAATTTTATTCTGGCTTCTACCACCTTTGCGTGAAATTCCTGTTGATCCGCTGCATTTAATGCATCAATGGTCAGTGGTCCGACATTACCGTCATCCCCGACATTGAGCAACTGCTGGGGTATCTTAACTCCCCATTTTCCCGAGCCCCATACCCAGTCCACGAGGATCTCTGCTACCGACTGATTCTCGATCAGGTCGGCTTTCCAGCGGTCCCAATAAAATTTTTTAAGGACAATGGTAGCATCATCCCTGGTGAGCAAACGCATGTCGTCGGCATCAATGTCGTTGTCGCCGTCCTTGTCATAACCGACCTGTCGCCAGGTTGCCAGCGTGACACCCATGTTTGTGGCGCCGCCACGATCTGTGGGATCATTTACAAACCCACCTTCCCATTTGAATATCTTAGGGGCCAAAAGAGTTACATCAGCCATAATTATTGATTTATTTGTTTAATTGATTGATTTACACTAACTACCGGATCAGGACCATCCTCATGGTTTTTGTGATGTTGCTGCTGGTGACCCTGCAGAGGTAAATTCCTCCCGGAAGTTTTTTTCCACGACTGTCGGTTCCATCCCATTGCAAGGTGGTGGATCCCGGTTCGAATATCTTTGAAGCCAATGTCTTCACCCTGGTTCCCCTGATATCCAGGATTTCGAGTGTAACCGGGCCTCGTTGCCTTATTTCCAAAGGTATGGATGTAACATCGCTGAATGGGTTGGGGTAGCTGGTTCCGACATCCACCGGAGTTACGGATTCTGAAACGGAAGTCAACAGGTCCCTGTTGATCATAATGATCACGTGGAAATTGCCGGCAGAAGTTGTCACCCTCATGCTGTCTGTCGCATAAAGGATGGCCGGATTCGCATTTAATAAAATATATATTCTAACACGAACAGCAACGCTGTCGCCGGGGTTGACAAGGTGGGGCATTGCCGCCACTGAAATGGAATCGACATACCATGGCAGGAAAATCCCGTTCGGTTGAACCTCATTCAATGTAATCACTCCCTGCGTATAATTATGGAGCTGGGTAATTTTTCCATAGATTGCATCCTGAAAGGTGATAAACCAGAGGGTGTCGCGGACAGGGGTCAGATTGGTATAAACCGTATGGAAGGTAAACGGGTCGGCAGCACCGATGAAAGGGGCGGTAGCGTGGCGACCCGACTGGTCGGCAGCGGAAAGATAATATTTTATCACGCTTCCGGCAGGCTGCCTGGGAATAAAGCCCCTGTAATGGTTGGCTGATGTGATTAACATCGGTGCCAGGTGATACGATCCCCCGTTCACCTGGTAATGGACCATTACCGAGTCATTCACCACCGGCTGGTGGCTGCTGGCAATGATATCGGCATCAACCATGTAATCCTGCTCACAAGGCTGGTTGCCCGAGATTGGAATGTGTTTGATGTGCAGCAGGCCAATGTCGGCAATGCCCATCACCCGGCAGTGCAGTGCATCGGTTGAAATCCATGGGGCGGAGGTGAGACCGATAAAACCAATTACCTGGTATCCCGGCATGGCGGTTTCATAAACAGCTTTGGCGCTGTCGTCCCAGGCTGAGCCCATAAATGGCACAAGGACCTTGTTGTTGAGGATCACCGAGTTGGAATAGGGTTGGTCCTGGGGGGTATTCACCCTGTATACTTTATAGGGATAACCATAGGAGCAGGTTTGCGATGCCCAGTAGGTTGCTGCCGACTCCAGTGCGGTATAGGAGGAATTTGTGGCATCGACCTTCCTGATCAATATTTTATCGGGTGCAAGAAATTTGCCCCAGCAGTCGATGTGATCGATGGAGGTTGAAATATTCGGATCCGGAACGACCTGGTAATTAGCAATACCAAGGTAATTGGTCATTTTCTGGGCAATCTGTGCAGATGTCTGGGTCGGGTTTTCGACCCATACCAGGTCGGTAGAGGCAGAGATGCCGAATCCATCGGTCATGTAATTGCCGCCGGTTGAAATAACGTTCATTCCAAACCATGGGATTCCCAGCATCTCCGCCACCTTTTTAGGGATTTCATCATCATTGGGTCGAGGGCGGTTGTAGGGAAAGTCAACGATTCCGATCTGGCTGGCGCTGTCCGACTCGAACCACGGGCCATAATCCCTGGTCCAGTAACTGTCTGTCGGGGCAATCAGGAAATTGCAATGGCTGGTGTCCACGCCATTGGCAAGGTACTGGCTGATCACGGTGTTTTCCTGGGCAATGGTTGCCACGATGGTGGTCACGGTGACATTGGTTGCCATCTCCTTGATCAGGGATACCGGGATGCCAAACGGGTAGCGCACCAGGGCGCCCTGCATCCGTTCAAATTCGGCTACATTGCGAACAGGGGCAACGGGCGGACCTGTTTCAACAAAATTCCTGCCTATTTCGCTTTTGTGCAACAACTCAGCCGGCGACATTTCGTGCTGAAGGACCGGGAGGGTATCCGGTGACTTATCCTGGGCCATGGCAGTTGCGCCCATCAGGAAAGCCAGAATCAGGAGAGTGTAAGTCTGTCTCATTGCATAATAATTGATTGACAAATATAGCACTTTTACCGTTCTTTCAAAATCCTTAAATTTGCTGAAATTTAAACTGGATGAACAAAAAAGTCCGTGTCGCCCGCTTGTCAATCCTGTCAAACAGCATCCTGATCATCCTGAAGGTGATCGTCGGGATGTTTTCCGGCTCCGTGAGCATCCTCTCCGAAGCCATTCATTCATTCATGGACCTGCTGGCATCGATCGTGGCATTTTTTTCCGTCCGTATTTCCGATACCCCCGCTGATGAGCGTCACCCATACGGGCATGGAAAATATGAAAACATCTCGGGAGTGATTGAGGCCCTGCTGATTTTTGTAGCAGCTTTCTGGATCATATATGAGGCTGTCAAAAAAATCGTCGTACCTCCAAAGGTTGAACACATCGGTTACGGTTTTGCTGTAATGGTTGTTTCGGCCATCGTGAACATATTTATTTCCCGAAGGTTGTATCAAGTGGCCAGGGAAACGGATTCCGTTGCACTCGAAGCGGATGCGCTTCATCTTAAAACCGATGTCTACACCTCCTTTGGCGTGGCAACCGGGTTGCTGCTGATGTGGATCAGCGGCATGCACCTGTTCGATCCGATCATTGCCATTTTTGTGGCATTACTTATTTTAAAGGAATCTTATAGTTTGTTTTTAAAGGCCTATGCGCCGCTTCTTGATCTTGCTTTGCCGGCTGCAGATGTGACCCTGATCACAACCATCATCGGTCGCCATTGTACCGGGGAAATGAGTTTTCATGACCTGCGCACGCGAAAAGCAGGGAACTACAGGTACATCGATTTTCACCTGAACCTTGACCCCGATAAGACCGTCAGGGAGGCCCATAAGATTTGCGATCAGATTGAAGAGGACCTTAAAAAAGCGTTTGACCACACCGAAGTCACCATCCATGTGGAAAATTTCTAAAATAAAACGCTATTTTTGCAGTTATTCTTTAAACCATTATCGATTAAAAAGTTAACTTCATGCTTTTAAAAAAAATCCAATTTGCACTTCTTTTCCTGTTGATGTTCCCATTCTGCCTCCCGGCGCAAGAATCACTCCGTCCCGATACAATAATCAAAAACAGGCATTTTATCGAAGATGACCAGGTCGTGGTCATGCTCGACAGCCTTGCCAACCTGAGGATTTTTGAAGAAACTCACTTCCCGAATGCCAACCAGTATCAGAACTGGAGCACCTTTTCAGACAATGATATTCCCTCCTTCCCCGATTCTGTTTACCGCGAGCGGATCGCACGGATGAATGACCAGTCGCCCTTCGAATTTGTCTACAACGGGGAGGTGAAAAATTTCATCGATCTCTATGGCGTCAGAAAACGCAAACTCACCGCCCGCATCCTCGGTCTTACACAGATCTATTTTCCCCTGTTTGAAGAGCAACTTGACAAATTCAACATGCCACTTGAACTGAAGTACCTGGCTGTAATCGAGTCGGCGCTCAACCCGGTGGCCAATTCCCCTGCCGGTGCAAAGGGCTTATGGCAATTCATGTATGGTACCGGGAAGGTTTACGGGCTGAAGGTGAGCACTTATGTTGACGACCGTTTCGATCCCTACAAATCGACCATCGCGGCCTGCGAACACCTCACCGACCTGCACAACATCTACGGAAGCTGGTCACTGGCACTGGCCGCCTACAATTCGGGGGCAGGCAATGTAAACAAGGCTATCCGCCGTGCCGGCGGAATCAAGAATTTCTGGGCTATTAAAAAATATCTCCCAAAAGAGACCGCCTCGTATGTCCCGGCCTTCATTGCTGCAAGCTATGTCATCATGTATGCGAAAGAACACAAGATCAACCCGGTTGATCCTGGTATTCTCTATTATGAGGTGGATACTGTGACTGTTCATCATCCCCTGTCGTTCGATCAGATTTCGGAAATGCTGAACATCCCGATGGAAGAAATAATGTTCCTGAATCCCTCCTTCAAACGCAAGGTCATCCCGGCTACGAATGAAACCCCCTATAAACTGCGTCTGCGGAAAAAATATATCGGTAACTATATCAACAATGAAGTTGCCCTGTACGCCTACCGCACAAAAGAGGGTATGGCCAGCGATGCCATGGCGCAACTGGTTTACAGCACCTACCGCGAATCTGAACTCTATACCGTCAGAAGCGGCGAAACAGTTTCTTCAGTTGCGAAAAAATTCCACATGACCCCGGCTGAACTAAAATCGCTCAACGGGTTGAAGAAAAACTCGATTAAACCGAATAAAAAAATCCTCGTCTATACCAACACTTCCAAAGCCAAACCACTTGAGACCGGGGTCACCTCCACCTATATTCCACAAGCGGTTCCCAGGGATACTGCCTTAAAAACAACCGCTGCCAGCCTGGCTTCCGAACCGGTTGCCCCCAAACAATCAGCTCCTCCTGTCAAGTCAGACGAAACTCCTAAAATCCATGTGGTCAAGAGTGGCGAAAACCTGGGAATCATTGCAACAAAATATCATTGCACAACCGCAGAACTGATGAAATGGAACAACCTGAGCAACCAGAAAATCCTGGTCGGCCAGAAGATCAAAGTTGTGCCGAATGTTATCACTTCCAAGGGCAGTGCCAAACCTGAAGCGACTTCCAAAACCAAAACGACCCAGGCCGGGTCCCAGCGATATTCCTATTACACCATCCTGTCGGGAGACAACCTTTGGGATATTGCTGGCAAGTTCGATGTAACCGTTTCACAACTCAAGTCGGCCAATGCCATGAAAAATAACAGCCGGCTGACGCCGGGTCAGAAAATAAAAATTCCCAAATAAATTTTTCGAAAAACGCAGATCACAAAAAATTTTGCACTACCTTTGACCACCTGGTTAAACCAAATGATCAACCCGCACAGTATATAGCATGGAAAATCCTGTGAAAACCACCGAAGAGCGAATCCTTGAGGCTGCCAAAAGGGTGTTTCACGCCAAAGGGTACGATGGCGCCCGCATGCAGGAGATTGCCGATGAAGCCGGGGTGAACAAATCGCTGGTCCACTACTATTACCGGAATAAAGACAACATTTTCCAGGCTGTTTTTGAAGATGCTTTTGCGCAGCTCATTGCCGCATTGAATGAGATCTTCATTTCCGAACGCACCTTCCCCTCCAAAATCGAAACATTTATCAGCTATTACGTCACTTTTCTGTCGAAAAATCCCTATCTCCCGTTATTCATTCTGAACGGATTGTATGAAAAACCGGAACAGATCAAAACAATGTTCGAAAAAATCCATCTAAGTCCTGACCACCTGATGCAACAGATACACTTGCAGGTGAAGGAAGAGCTGAACCTGGATATCGATCCGTTCCATATTTTTATCAACATCCTGGCGCTCAGTATTTTTCCGGTTGTCGCCAGGCCACTCATCCAGACCATTTTCGGTTTTTCAAATGAGCAGATCGGTCAATTCTACGAAGAAAGGAAGACAGTTGTTCCGGAATTCATTTTAAATGCTTTGAAAGGTTATGAAAAGAGATAAGGCAGGTAACATCTTCCGAACCAGGCTCACGGCGACCTTGCTCGTCGTGTTGCTGCCCGCCATGATGCATGCCCAGGATTCCATCACCCTGGACTATTGTTACCGGCAGGCTGAAAAAAATTACCCCCTTCGTCAGCAAACGGAGATGCTGGGTAACTCGAGCACCCTGAAGTTAGGAAATCTGAACAAGAACTACCTGCCCCAGTTCGCAGTCAATGGAGGAGCCTCCCTGCAATCTGACGTTACCGCGGTGGCCATCGACCTTCCCAAGGGGATATCGGTACCGCTCATGCCCGTCCTCAGCAAGGACTGGTATAAGCTCACCCTTGATGTGAATCAGGTGATCTACGACGGGCAGGTGACCCATTACCAGAAGCAGGTGGAAGCTTTCAATCTCAAGGCAGACCAGAAAGGGGTGGAAATTGAGTTGTACAAACTCAAGGATCGGATCAACCAGATCTTCTTCGGAATCATCCTGTTAAAACAAAATGAATCGCTCCTGAAAAGCAACAGGGAACGCATCGAGGCAAAGCTGGCCGAAGTGCAGTCGGGAATCAGAAACGGCGCTTCGCTTGAAATGAATGCAGATATCCTCCAGGCGGAGCTGGTCAGGCTCGACCAGCAGCAAACCGAAACCCGGATGGACCGGACCGCATCGTATCAGATGCTTTCTGAACTGATCTCCTCCCGGGTTTCGGAAAACACATCCCTGTCACTTCCCCAGGTGACCCTCACGGGCACTGCATTCGAAGATAACCGGCTTGAAAATGAATTGTTCAACATCGAGCGTTCGAAAGTCGGCCTGATGCGCAACATGGTCACCACGAAATGGAACCCAAAAATTTTCGCTTACGGACAGGCGGGTTATGGAAGGCCAAACCTGAACATGCTGGATGACAATTTCAAGCCCTGGTGGCTTTTCGGGGCCAAACTGACCTGGAGCCCGTGGAACTGGAACCAGAATAAAAATGAAAAGCAGATCCTTTCGATTCAAAATGACATCCTGCGGAGCCAGCAGGAGACTTTTGATAAAAACCTGAAGATCAGTTCACAAAAAGATCTCAGCGAGGTGATGAAATATACGGAGCTGCTTTCGCAGGATGAACAGATCATCACCCTCCGTGTAAAAATCTCGAAAACGGCTTCTTCACAAATGGATAACGGGGTGATCTCACCAAGCGACTATGTTTCGCGGGTGAATGAAGAAACACAGGCACGACTTAATCTGGAAATACATAAAATTCAATTAATTAAAGCAAAGCTTTCTTACCTTTATACGCTTGGAAAACTTTGACCCCTCCCCTTCACGCCTCCCCCATGGGGGAGGGGGCGGGGGCAAACAGGCCAAAAAAGCAAATACATATGAGAAATCTATTTACAGCATGCTTATTCTCGATGGTTGTCGCGGGGAGTTCATGCAGCGACAGGAGTGACAAACCCGATGCCTATGGTTCATTTGAAACCACGGAAGTGACAGTTTCATCACTTGCCAATGGTAAGATCATGCTGTTCAATGTCGAGGAGGGGCAGTTGCTCGATTCAAACCAGTTTATCGGTTATGTGGATACCACCGACCTGCATCTGAAAAAAATGCAGACCATGGAACAAAAAAGTGCCACAGGCTCGCGGCAGGATGACCTGGCATCCCAGGTTGCAGTCCAGGAACAAAGCCGTGAAAACCTCCTTGTTGAGAAAAACCGGGTGGTCAAACTACTCAGGGATGGCGCTGCAACCCAAAAACAGCTCGACGACATCAACTCAGGCATCAGCCTGATCGATAAGCAGATCACTTCAATTAAAACGCAATTCCGTGGCATTTCCGATCAACTCGGCAGCGCTGACCAGCAGATTGCACAGGTGCGGGAGTCGATTAAAAACGCCCGCATCATCAATCCGGTCAAGGGAACCGTTCTGACAAAATTCGCCGAGAACAATGAAGTGACTACCTTTGGCAAGCCGCTGTACAAGATTGCTGATTTGCGTGAAATGTTGCTGCGCGTTTACGTGAGCGGGGCACAGTTGCCGCACATCAAAATCGGCGACAAGGTAGAAGTGAGGATCGACAAGGATGAAAAGGGTTATTCAAAGATGGAAGGAGTTGTAAGCTGGATTTCGCAAACAGCGGAATTCACGCCAAAGACGATCCAAACGAAGGAGGAGCGCGTTAACCTCGTTTATGCGGTCAAAGTGCGGGTAATGAACGACGGCAGCCTGAAGATCGGTATGCCCGGGGAGATAAAACTGATTTCAAATTAAACAAAAACAAAAACATGAAAAAAACAACCTCAACCCTTTTAATGCTGCTGGTCATGACCCTGTGGACGGGATTAACCGCATCGGCACAAACCCACAAAGCCGATGACATTATTGGCACCTGGCTGAACCAGGAGGCAACCGGCAAAATTACCTTGTACAAGGAAAATGGCAAATATTTCGGAAAACTGGTATGGCTTAGGGAGCCCAATGATAAAACGACCGGCAAACCGCGTACCGATAAGGAAAATCCCGATGGCAAACTAAAATCGCTCCCGCTGATCGGGATGGTCAACATGAAGAATTTTTCGTTCAATGGAAAAGACGAGTGGTCGGACGGCACCATTTATGATCCTAAAAACGGGAAGACCTATAAATGCTACATCCAGTTTGAGAATCCGTCCAAGCTGAAAGTTCGCGGTTATGTCGGCGTTTCGCTGCTCGGAAGAAACACATACTGGACAAAATCCACACCACCTCAGAATTAAATGACACCGGCCGCTTCCGTCCATGTTGAGCAACTGACCAAACGGTTTGGGGAGACCCTGGCACTGGACAACATCTCCTTCGATGTTTCCAGGGGTGAACTTTTTGGTTTTATCGGTCCTGACGGAGCCGGAAAAACCACCATTTTCCGCATCCTGACAACCCTGCTTTTAGCCACCACCGGCACCTGCAGCGTGGAGGGCTTTGATGTGGTGAAGGATTACAAAAAGATCAGGAATATCGCCGGCTACATGCCGGGAAAATTTTCGCTTTACCAGGACCTCACCGTTGAAGAAAACCTGAACTTTTTTGCAACTATTTTCGGCACAACCATCAGGGAAAATTACCACCTGGTCAGGGAGATCTACCAGCAGATAGAACCCTTTAAAAACAGGAAGGCCGGGAAATTGTCGGGTGGAATGAAACAGAAACTTGCCTTGTCGTGTGCCATGATCCACAAACCGGATGTGCTGTTCCTTGATGAACCCACCACCGGGGTGGATGCCGTTTCGCGGCTTGAATTCTGGGAAATGTTGAAAAGGCTGAAGGAGGCCGGTATTACCATCCTTGTATCGACGCCATACATGGATGAGGCAAGCCTGTGCGACCGGGTCGCCCTGATGCAAAACGGCCATATCATGACCATCAGCACACCTCGGGAGGTTATCCGGAACTATCCGCTGTCGCTGCTTTCGGTGAAGGCAGGCGATATTTACAACCTGTTGGGCGAACTCAGGAAATATCCCGGGGTACACAGCGTATATGCCTTCGGGCAAACGGCCCATGTTTCATTCCGCAACCGGGAAGTCGAAAAGGATATTTTATCCGGTTTTTTGAAAAAAAACAAACATGAATCGGTGGAAATCATGCCAATCGAAGCAACCATAGAGGATTGTTTTATGGAGCTGATGAATAATAACCACTGAGGCACTAAATGTGCACTAAATGGGGCACTAAGTGAAAGTGGGATGACAATGTTCAAAAATGTTTGATAATGAAATTGATTCTTAGTGTTTCTAAGTACCCTGAGTGCCTCACTGGTTATATTCGCCAGGCAACATGACAGTTACAAGTGAAAATATCATCACCGTAAAAAACCTGGTCAAGAAATTTGGCTCGTTTGTGGCAAATGACCGGCTTACGTTTGAAGTAAAAAAGGGGGAGATCTTTGGTTTCCTGGGGGCCAACGGCGCCGGGAAAACCACCGCCATCAAGATCCTCTGCGGATTATCCTATCCCACTTCGGGGGAATTGTCTGTTGCGGGTTTCGATATTTACACCCAGCGAGAAAAGGTAAAGCAGAACATCGGGTATATGAGCCAGCGGTTTTCACTCTACGACGACCTCACCGTTTACGAGAACATCCGATTTTACGGTGGTATTTATGGCTTGCTTAAAAAGGAGATCGATTCGCGTGCACATTCGCTGATGCTGCAGCTCGGGTTCGAATCGGCCCGCAACAAGCTGATCAGGGATATTCCGCTGGGATGGAAGCAAAAACTGGCTTTCTCTGTTGCCATCCTGCACAACCCGAAGATCGTATTCCTGGATGAACCGACAGGAGGTGTGGATCCGATCACCCGCCGTCAATTCTGGGATATGATTTACGAAGCAGCCCATACCGGGATAACGGTGTTTGTAACGACCCACTATATGGATGAAGCGGAATACTGCGACCGTGTATCGATCATGGTTGAGGGAAGGATTGCTGCGCTCGACACCCCCGACAACCTGAAACAACAGTTCGATGCACCATCAATGAACGAAGTATTTATAAAACTGGCCAGGGCTTAACGCTTTCCCCGGGGCGGGGTAATTGAAAACATTGATAAATGACCGTTTTACAAAAATATAAACCCTCCGTAAGCAAGCACAACCTGCTCTTCATTGCCGGCCTTGCATGGACTGCAGCGGGAGGAATCCTTTCGGGACGGGGTCTGAGCTATCTTTTCCAGCATGGCGAGCACCTTGGCTGGAGGCTCGCGGGAGGCCTGGTGTTCGGGATGATCTTTTACGTAGCGCTTTTTGCGAAAATTTCACGGAAACACATCAAACGGATCCATGGACTCAATATCCCTTACCCGTGTGCATTTTCGTTTTTCAACCTGCGTGGATATTTCATGATGACCATCATGATCAGCGGAGGGATCATGCTCCGCAGGTTTGATGTGATCGACAAAGAATGGCTCTACAACTTTTATGTCACAATGGGGGTACCATTGCTTGTGTCGGCTTCGAGGTTTTTCTATTACTGGGCTACAAAAAGGGAGATTGAATGAAACGGTTCCGCGGTTTTGTCATCAAGGAGTTTTACCATATCTTCAGGGATTATCGCACCCTGCTGATCCTCTTTGGAATGCCTGCCGTTCAGCTGATGTTGTTCGGTTATGTGCTCACCAATGAGATCAAGGATGCTAAAATTGCCATCTACGATCCTTCGAAGGATGTCGTAACCCGCAAGATCAGCGACAAGATACTCTCCTCAGGTTACTTTATCCTGGAAAGGAATCTCAGATCGGTAACCGAAATTGACCCGGTTTTCCGCCAGGGAGACGTCAAACTGGCGCTCATTTACGAACCCGGGTTTGCACAAAAACTGGAGAAGACAGGGACAGCCCGCATCCAGATCATCGGGGATGCCTCTGACCCGAATACTGCCAACATGCTGGTAAATTATGCCAGCGGGATCATCAGCAACTACCTGGTTTCCATGAATTCCGAGCAGGTTCCTCTGCAGATAATCCCCGAAGTGAGGATGATGTACAACGGGGAGCTGAAAGGCGTTTACATGTTCGTTCCCGGGCTGATGGCCATGCTGCTGATGCTGATTTCGGCCCTGATGACCTCCCTCTCTATCACCAGGGAAAAAGAGCTCGGAACCATGGAGTTGCTGCTGGTCTCCCCGATGAAGCCCTGGCAAATCATCGTCGGGAAGGTGTTTCCTTACGTTTTCCTGGCCTTCGCCGATGCCTGCATCATCCTTGTGCTTGGAAACCTGGTCTTCGGTATGCCGATCCTGGGAAGCATCTTCCTGCTGCTTCTCGAGAGTTTCCTCTATATCTGCATGGCCCTGTCGCTCGGTATCCTGATCTCCAGCATCACCAACAGCCAGCAGGTGGCGATGATGATCTCACTGGTTGTGCTGATGCTTCCCACGATCCTGCTGAGCGGTTTTATCTTCCCGGTAGAAAACATGCCGATGATCATGCAGGTTCTTTGCCATTTCATGCCTCCCAAATACTATATCATTATCATCAAGAGCATCATGCTGCAGGGCAACGGCATCGGGTATGTATGGCGCGAAACGCTAATCCTGATGGCATTTACCGCTATTTTCCTGGGAATCAGCATTAAAAAGTTTAACGTCCGGCTAACCTGATGAGAACAATTCTATACATCATCCAGAAGGAATTTTTGCAGGTCTTCCGCAACAAATCGATGCTGCCGATCATTTTCGTGGTCCCCGTTTTTCAGCTTATCATCCTGGTCAATGCCGCAACCTATGAGATGAAGCACATCCGTGTTTCGGTGGTTGACCTTGACCTTTCAGCCACCTCCCGTACCCTCGTGAGTAAATTCCGCGGGTCGCCCTTTTACCTGATCCAAAGTACCGGCTTTTCTTATCGTGAGGCGGAAGACGAGATGAAACGGGGCACCGCCGACATGATCCTGCAGATTCCTGCGGATTTTGAAAAGAACCTGCTGAAGGAGGGCCGTGCTAAAGTTCAGTTTGTGATCAATGCCATCAACGGTCAGAGCGCCGGCCTTACCAACGCCTATTCGACCATGATCCTGCTCGATTACAACCGCGAAATGCTGCTGAAAAACACCACCCCGGCAATGCTGGCCGGGCTTCGGAACATTCAAACCGATTACAGTTACTGGTATAATCCCAAGTTGAACTATAAAACCTACATGGTTCCAGGGATACTTGTACTGCTGGTGACGATCATCGGGCTTTTGCTCTCGGGCATGAACATTGTGCGTGAGATGGAGCTCGGAACCATCGAACAAATCAATGTTACCCCAATCAATAAAATCCAGTTTATCTCCGGCAAACTCCTGCCATTCTGGATCATCGGGCTTTTTGAACTTGCCTTCGGCCTCACCGTCGGTAAGGTTCTGTTCAATATTCCGATGGAAGGAAACCTCGGATTAATTTTCCTGTCGGCATCTGTCTATCTTTTTGTAATTTTGTCTTTTGGCCTGCTGATTTCGACCATCACCCATACGCAGCAGCAAGCGATGCTGGTTTCGTTCTTTTTCATGGTGGTCTTCATCCTGATGAGCGGTTTGTTCACCTCCATCGAGAGCATGCCGCAATGGGCGCAAAACCTTGACAGACTGAACCCGGTGATGTATTTTATCAGGATCATGCGGATGGTGTTGCTGAAGGGGTCAGGTTTTGCAGATATCAGCCGCCACTTTTGGTCACTGGTTGTTTATGCCGTTTGCAGTCTGACCCTGGCCATCCTGAGATACCGAAAAGTCTCTTAAACAGATATATTGAAAAAGACATCCAGGAAATACATCATTCTCAGGGCCGTACTCCTGGGATTGACTGTTGTTGCAATAGCCTTTTTCGTAACACGAAACCTGTATCATCGTGAAGAGGCCAAAAAAGATGCCCTGCGCCGCATCCGGGAACGCGGCTACCTGGTGGCCCTCACCGATCAGAACACGCTCAACTACTTCCTGTACAAGGGACAACCCATGGGCTACCAGCTCGAAATGCTGGAATCATTTGCCGACTACCTGGGTGTTTCGCTTCGGATTATTGCCAGCAACGACATTTCGAAACTCGGGTATTACCTGCGATACAATGCCGCCGACCTGATCGCGCTCAACCTTCCGGTCTCCGGGGATGGCAGAAAACTCGTCAGGTTTTCCGATCCGTTTGGAGAAACCAGGCTCGTACTGGTTCAGCGAAAAGGGGGAAATGCAGGCTGGAAGGACCAGGAGGTGATCGGCTCCCTGAAGAATTTCCCAAAGGATACCGTTTATGTTCGGAGGAGTCCCTTTCTGGCCGATCAATATCATTCCTTTTTTAAAAAAACAGGAAAAAATGCCATCCTGAAAGAGGAGACGGACATCACCCAGGAGGAGCTGATCAAACGCGTTTCGACGGGTAAAATCCGCTTTGCCATTTGCCAGGAAAATGTCGCCATGGAGTACCACCGGTTTTACCGGAATATCGATATTTCTGTGCTCGCTTTCCCGCTGTTTCCCTATGCCTGGGGCGTGGGTCTTTCGTCGGATTCCCTTCGTACCGAGGTGAACGCATGGCTGAAGGAGTTCAAAGCATCAAAGGAGTTGAAACAAACCTACCTCGCATATTTTGACAACCAGCACCTCGCCGGATTTCTGCAAAGTGATTATTTCTCGGTTATTGGAAATAAACTCTCCCCTTTCGATGATGCCATCAGGGCGCAGAGCAAACTGTTGAAATGGGATTGGCGGTTGCTGGCCTCGCTGATCTACCAGGAGTCAAACTTCAAACAGGGACTCATCTCTACGAGAAGCGCCAGCGGGCTGATGCAGCTGATGCCCGAAACAGCTGCTAAATTCGGGATCGACAACATGGCCACCCCTGCGCGACAGATTGCAGGAGGGGTAAAATACCTGCGTTTCATAGATGATCAGCTCCCCGACGAAATTACGAGCCCTATTGAACGGATCTATTTTGTCCTGGCATGTTACAACGTCGGTATCGGCCGGGTGATGGCCGCCCGGGAAAAAGCTGAAAAATTCGGGAAAGACAAAAACCGTTGGAACAACCATGTGGATTACTACCTGCTGCGGCGTTCAAAAAAAGATCCGGTGGCAAAACCCGACAGTTCCGATTCCTACCCGATCGACTACAAAACCGAAGGGTTTGTGGATGACATCGTAGGCCGTTACCTTCATTACAAAAATCTTATCAAATAAGAATTCACTTTTACCTTTTAAAGCGTATTTTTGAAATAAAATCTTTTCGTCATGGAAATTTCGTCGATATTGATGTTAGCAGTAATCAGCATAGCTGCTGTTTTTGTTATCATTTTTTTGTATAGTTCAATCCTCATCGTTGGCGGAAAGGAGATCAACATCCTGGAGCGCAGGTGGTTCGGCAAAGAGATGCCGAAGGACCGTATTTTTGCCATGAACAATGAGATCGGCGTCCAGGCAAGAGCCAAGGGGCCCGGGCTATACCTGCTGATCCCCTTCATTTACAAAACAAAGAAACAGGAATTTACCGTCATAGGCAACAATGAGATCGGGGTGGTGATCTCGGTGGATGGCAACCCCGTTCCTTCGGGTAAAATATTTGCTCAAACCGTTGAATGCAATCTTTTCCAGGATGGTGAATTGTTCCTTAAAAACGGGGGTGAAAAAGGCGTGCAGATCCAGCTCCTTCCCCCTGGAATTTACCGTATCAACCCGTTCCTCTTCAACCTGAAAATTGAACCGGTAACCGTGATTGAGGAGAATCAGGTTGGCATCGTTGAATCCATTGACGGAGCCCCTATCCCGGCAGGACGTATTTTTGGCAAGGTGGTTGACTGCGATCTCTACCAGGACGGGGAGGCCTTCCTGAAAAACGGCGGTGAAAAAGGGCCCCAGATCAAGGCGCTGCCCCCGGGAAACTACCGTATCAACCCGCTCCTGTTTAAAGTAAAAAAGGTACCTGTTACCATGATCGACAAGGGCCAGATCGGGATCATCACTTCCCAGGACGGCAGGCAGATCAGCGGGGGACGTTTGCTGGCAAAGACCATTGAAGGACACAGCAATTATGAGGACGGGGAGACCTTCCTGAAGAATGGCGGAGAAAAAGGGCCCCAGGTTTCAATTTTGCTGCCGGGGAAATATCGTATCAACACCGATCTTTTCAGGGTAGAAATCAAAGAAACAATCATTATTCCCGATCAGAAAGTGGGAATTGTGGTGGCACGCGACGGACAACCCCTGCCTGAGACCGAATTTGTGGCCAAATCCATCCCTGACCACAATAATTACCAGGATGTTACCAGATTTCTTGAAAACGGCGGCCAGCGCGGCCCCCAGTTCGATGTACTGAAACCGGGCACCTATTACATCAATTCACTGATGTTCAGCGTTGAGCTTGACAGTGTTGCCGTGGTTGAACGCGGCCAGGTCGCCGTGCTGGTTTCAAACGTCGGCAAGGAGCCTGTGCAGATCAGAGAGATTGCAAAAAGCATTGCCGCAGCCGAAAAAAGAGATGAAGCCCATGATGCGTCGACTTCGGAAGTTGCAAATGCCGAGACCCGGATCGATGTCGGCATTGAAAGATATGTCGTGCCCAAGGGCTATCGCGGAATCCAGCAGGAGGTTGCAGGACCTGGTATTTATTACCTGAACCGCAGGGCCTATATCGCCTACGTGGTGGATACGACCAACATCACCATCGACTGGGATGAAAACCAGAGTACGCCGTTCGATCCCCTGGTTGTGGTTTCGAACGACGGTTTTGAGATCAAGGTAGCTGTCAAGGTAGTCATCCGCGTCCGTCCCGACCAGTCCCCTTACATGGTTGCGAAGATCGGTTCGATCCAGAACCTGATCGAACATGTGATCCATCCGATGATCGATTCCAGTTTCCGCAACCAGGCATCAACCACCTCGGCCATGAGTTTCATGCAAAACCGGCACGAGGAACAGCAGAAGGCCGAGGACCGCGCCCGCCGCGAGCTGGAAAAATACCATGTGGAACTGGTCTCTGTGCTGATCTGCCAGATCCAGCTGCCGGAAAACCTGATGAAAACGCAGACCGACCGCATCATTGCCCAACAGGAACAGGCAATGTATGTTGAACAGCAAAAGGCGCAGCAGACCCGTATTGCGATGGCAAAAACAACAGCCGAGGCAGACAAGCAGGTTGATCTCGTTCAATCTGAAATTGAGGTTAAAATAGCGGAAAACCGCAAGCAGAAGGCGATCAAGGAGGCTGAAGGCAAAGGAGAATCGACCCGCCTTGAAAAAGCCGGCGAAGCATCCGGCATCGAATCCATCGGAAAGGCAAAGGGGGTTGCCATCCTGGCAGAGGGAACCGCCACTGCAGAAGCCTACGAAAAACAACGGCAGGCCATTGGCCAGGAGGGAGTCATCGCCGTGCAGGTTGCCGAAAAACTGGCAGCCGGAAATGTCAAGGTCGTTCCGGATACGCTTGTTACCAGCAACGATGGCGGAGGAGGTTTGGGCCAATTGCTTGGCGCTTACCTGACAAAAAAAATTGTGGAGCCCAAAGAGCCGGGTTGGAACTTTAAAGAACCTTTGAAGGAATAGCCTCAAACCGGTTTTTCAATTGCTGTGCAACGGGGTCTGACTCGCAATCGTATCAAGAGATTCGACCAGTTCGGCCATCAACGCGAACAACTTTTTCGATTTTGTCTTACCAACCCGTTGTTCGAACTGTGCCATCAGCAATTTATTTGTTTCCCAGATCTGCATCAGCATCCCGGCTCCCTTGTCGGTCAAGGAAATAATATTGCACCGGCTGTCGTGTTCGTTGGGGTCGATTACAATAAGCTCATGCTTCAGCATTTCCTTTACGGATTTACTCATTGCCTGCTTTGAAACATATGCCCGGCGTGCCATTTCACTGTTAGATACCCCATCGAGCCCGATGGTGGCCAGAAGATGAATGTGGCTGGGTCCCAAAGGCTGGGAGCCGAGTTTCGGCCACCTGTGGTCACCCCATACCGAAAGATACCGGTATAAAAAATAGATCTGCCGGCCGATACTTTCTTCCCTGGGAGGTTTCTTTGCAAGCAATTTTTTTTTGACTGATTTTGAGAGCATTGGGCTTTATAGATTAATTATTAGTCAACCACATTGTCTATATTC
>Ga0118677_10007471_pt1 | contig 18008 bp, 13 predicted proteins | sample AliMusrvi5mmetaG_FD_86154 | JGI IMG/M metagenome (GOLD analysis project Ga0118677, IMG submission 86154) | reverse complement strand
GCGCTTAGTCAGAGAGCTGATTATTATCTTCTGGACGAACCCTTTAGCGCACAGGATTCACGTTCATCTGCCAATATCCTCGCACTCATTTCAGAGTTGAAGAAAGAGAAGGGCGTCCTGGTGATCTCTCACAATCAGGACGCCATCTCACAACAATTCGATCGAGTTATTAGCCTCGCTTAGCCTGGCTTGGCTTTCCAGCCTTAAATGGCTTTCCGCCGGCTTTTGCGAACTTCTTTGGAGCGCCTGGCTTGCCATTGCGAGCACGGGATTCCGCCTTCTCAAGAGCGATCCGCTTCTCAAGTGGCATGCGAGGTGCCTTCTTTGCTGGACGATTACTTGGCGCTGTCTCTACACGACCGCGATTTCCGGCAGGAGTTGCACTCTCTTCACGGGTGCGTGATTCGCGCGCCTTATCCTCCCACTTCTTAGGTGCAGAACGGAAGGGACGCTCACTGCGTTCTGTGTTGGGGCGACGATCGGAATTGAAAGAACGCTCTGTGGTTGGACGACGTTCCTCGCGTGGTGCAGAGAAGCTGCGCTCGACGCGCTCTTCACCACCTTCAGCCTTAGCAGGGCTTTCGAAACGTCCTCCGCCAGATTTACGTGGCTTAAAGTTTCCATCGCGATTTCCGCGATCATTTGAACGACTACGGCTACCGGGCTTGCGATCGTTACGTGACGGCTTTTCTGCCTCAACCTCAATCGGGATACCTGATGGCTCTTGTGCGCCAGTAATCTCTTGCAACTTTGAATCTCCAGGACGTACTTGGTTCTCAATCAACTTCACAGCAGCACGGTTCGTGATACCAAAAACCGCCTTCTTCTGCTTGTGAGTAGCGAGAGTTACTACGGTTCCTGTTGCTCCAGCCCGAGCGGTACGGCCGGCGCGGTGAAGATAGTCTTTATGATCCGCTGGTGCATCAACGTGCACAACCAGTGAAACATCATCTACGTGAATACCTCGTGCTGCTACATCTGTTGCTACCAAGGCTGAGGCGCGACCATCTTTGAAGGCCTTGAGAACTCGAGTTCGCTGACCTTGTGACTTTCCGCCGTGCAGTACGCCGACTGGTACCCCACTGCGAAGCATCTTCTCGGCGAGCTTATCTGCACCATGCTTTGTGCGGACGAAGAAGATTGTGCGTCCATCGCGAGCTGCGATTTGCGAAGAGATCTCATCCTTGTGCTGTTGATCAAGGAGGAGAAGATGGTGAGTCATATCGGCCGCACGTGATTTTTCATTTTCTAGTGAGTGAGTAATTGGATCTTTGAGGAAGCGCTTGACCAGCGAATCAACATCGCGATCTAGAGTTGCAGAGAAGAGTAGGTGCTGTCCGCCCTCTTGTGTGAGTGAAAGGATCTCTTTGACGACAGGTAGGAATCCCATATCTGCCATTTGATCTGCCTCATCAAGAACAGTGATCATGACATCCGAGAGGTCAATGTGCTTTTTCTCGAGCAGGTCCATGAGACGACCCGGGGTAGCGACGATGACTGGCACGCCACGCTTAAGGGACTGAATCTGTCCGATGTAAGAGAGGCCACCGGCTACGACCTGAGAAGAGAGGCCGATCTTGCGGGCTAATGGAGCCACAACATCGTTGATCTGAACCGCCAGTTCGCGGGTGGGAGAGAGGATTAAACCAAGTGGCTTGTGGGGCTTGGCGGTGCGGCCGTTTAGGCGCGTGAGCATCGCTAGACCAAATGCCAGGGTCTTTCCAGAGCCAGTCTGGCCGCGACCTAGGACATCGCGTCCCTTGATGGCATCGGGCAGGGTGGCGGTTTGAATAGGGAATGGGGCGGTCTTGCCTTCGGCTTCGAGAGCCTCGCAGAGCGCAGGAGTAACACCTAAATTACGGAACGTAGACATAGTTATACCAATCGAGACATAGATGCGTGTCTCGTGGTGCTTATCAGAAGACTGACGTAAGACTCGCAAACGAACTTGTTTGTGGTGCTAAACAGAGGTTCTATGAGTTGTGCTGCGGATGCAACACCTAATTGTAACCTACTTAAGAAGGCTTCTTCGCCACGTGGCATAACGCAGGGCTAACTCATCATCCACGCTCGCAATCGCGCTTCCGACAGCTCGCTCTAAGAGCAAATCAGCAAATTCTGGGTTACGGGCCAGTACAGGACCATGTAAATATGTTCCAAAGACGTTCTTGTTAATGGCACCATCTAAACCAGCGAGACCATTTCCATTGCCCTCTATCACGCGACCGAATGGCTGCGCATCTGCGCCAAGAGTCGTCACACTGCTGTGATTCTCAAAACCAGTCAGAGGGAGTGCAAAGAGATCGCTCCTAATTGCGATATCTCCAACTAGCCGTTTATCTCCTGGGGTGGTGACGACATCTAAAAGCCCAAGCCCCTTGATCTCTTCATCACGAGTGACATATTTATTGCCGAGAATTTGGAAACCTGCGCAGATCGCCACCACAACAGCCCCGCGATCAGCGGCCTTCTTTAGAATGGAACCTTTACGCAGCGCAGTTAGAGAAAGAAGTTGTGCAGCGTCCTCCGCACCACCTAACAGGTAGATATCACCGCTTGCGGGTAGTGGATCGAGATAAGAGATGTCTGTTACGCGCGCCCTTATCTTTCGCAGCCCGGCTCTAAATTTTAGGACGTCGGCATTGCCACGATCACCGTATGTACCCAGTAACTCATTGTGAATGCGAATGATCTCGAGCATTACATCACCAATTCAAAGAAAGCGGTGTACGCGGAGAGAACTGAGATATCGCTTCGCTTACATAGTGAAATTGCCTCCTCAAAGGAGTTTGCAAGGACTGGCTCGACACCTTCAACATGAATCCGATAGGCCATATCCAAGGCGCGTTCACCGCAGACAATGACGCTATGCCCTCTAAGCGCCGCAAAGGAGACATCCCAGAGCCATGAGGTGTCAATGCCATCAACCTGCCTGGCATTAAGAACAAGAATCACCTCGGGATGCAGTTCGGCAGATAGCGCCTCTGTCCACGACGCCGGGTTCTTCGTCAGCCTAAAATGTGCCGTTTTGCCGGCAAAATCCTTCACCACAGTGCGCTCCAGCTGAGTTTCAGTAAATGCAATCGGAGGTGCATCAACAACTTCACCGACCAGATTCGCCAATATCGCGTTGCGATAAGCCGCTGAGCCCTTCTTAAATTTTGCATCACTTATCTTGTTTGTTAACCCACATGTACAACTGTAATTTCCGCGAAGCCAAGTCAGATAAGAACCACAGCGTGGACAGACTGCGCCGTCTGGATGCGACCTGCCACCAAATGAAACTCGGACCACGTTGATGGCATTGACGGTTGCATAGTTAATGAAAGGATCATCGATGTCTGCCACGAAGATGGTATTCGTTGCCTCGGTGCATTCAACATGCCAGCGGTCGGCCACGCGCTTCACCTCGTGCATGCGGTGTAGTTGGTCCCGGGTTAGGTTGAGAAGTAGAACTACTGATGGATCGGTCTGTGCGATGATCGCCGGCAAGTGGAGCTCATCAATTTCAAGAACCGCGAAAGGTGCCGGTGACATAAGTGCATTGGCGGCTCCCCAGGCCAGATTCGATCCCGATCCGCTTGTTGCTACTTCTCCGAGCTGGGAGACAATGCTCGCTACTGCCCTCGTAGTTGAGGTTTTTCCGTTTGTTCCAGAGATCAAAATGACCTCTTTTCCAGCTGCCAATAATGAAATCGCTTCTGGTTCAATGGCTAAAAGAATTCGTCCAGGAAGAGTCTCGCCCTTATTGCCGATCCACTTTGAGGCGGCGCTAGCGCTCTTGGCTACTGCAATCGCGAAGCGAAGTCTTGGGCTTAGCACGCGCTAAGAGTACGCCTAATTGCGGAGCGATTGCCCGGCGTCAGAGGGTAAGCGCAGAACGTTTGGCAACGAAAGCGCCAGCGCTCCGACCACGATGCAAAATGCAAATGTAAATTGATTAGCAAGTCCGAAGGAGGCCCGCCCGATATTCAGGGCCACTACTGCAACCGCAACGGCGATGACCGTCGAGAGTTGCTGCACCATATTGGCGATCGTGTTGGCGTGTGACATCACCATTTGATCGGTGTCCGCAAAGGTAATTGTGTTGTATAGCGTCATTCCGAGGGAGCGGATTCCTCCGGTAAGGAGAAGGAGCGCCGCCATCCAGAAAGTGGGTAGCGATGCAGGCAAGAAGCCGAGCAAGAAGGTCAACGGTGCGCTGATGAAGGTAACCAGCAGTATCAAGGGTTTGAATGCGAATCTCTTCATTAGTGGAGTGGTAAAACTTTTGAAAGATAGATTTCCAAGGAGATAGAAGAAGAGCATCGATCCTGCCCTCTCGGCACTCCATCCAAATTTATCTTGGAAGAGCAAGGGCAGTAGAAAGGGTGCGCTATTCTGCGCAACTCTAAATAACAATCCACTCGTCGAGTTGAGATGAAATGTCTGGATCGTGAGCACCTTCAGATCAATAAGCGGGTCTTGTGCACTGCGCAGATGAAGAATCGTTGGCACTCCTATTCCGATCCCAAGGAGAAAGAGGGGGAGCGTTGCCAAGATATTGATGTGGGGCGCTCCAAGATTTGCGGCCCCGAAGACCAAGAGGCCCAAACTAGTGGCAGACCCATAAAGTCCGAGCCAATCAAGCTTCTCGGCCTGACTACCTGGAAGCTTCGGAACTATCATCCAGCCAGCGATTAGGGCCAGTACTCCGATTGGAATATTGACCAGAAAGATCCAATGCCACGAAGAGTGCGCAATGATGAAGCCACTTAAAACCGGTGCAACTACCGGCGCTACCAGTGCGGGCCAGACCGAATAAGAGATTGCTCTGATCACCTGACCCTTATCTACCGAACGCATCAGGATGAGTCGCCCGACTGGAACCATGGTGGCAGCGCCCACACCCTGCAAAATTCTCATAAAGGTAAGTTCAAATAAGTTGGTGCTGAGGGCGCAACCCAAGGATGCGAGAGTGAAGATGCTAATTCCGGCGAAGAGAATTAGGCGAACGCCGAATCTATCTGTCATCCATGCTGAGAGAGGAATCAAGACGACTATCGCCACCATGTAGGTGGTGACACAAATACCTAGTTGTGCGGAAAGAATGTGAAATGAACGAGCAATGGTGGGAGCGGCCGTCGGCACGATGTATCCGTCGAGAAACTCCATAAACATCAGCCCAGCTACAAGAAATGCAACTGGGCCGATCTCTTGACGGTCCCTTGACTTAGCCAATTGCCGCCCTTACTACTGTTTGAAAGTTGGAGTTAACCAACTAGAGAATCTGCTCCAACTCACCGAGAGCAGCCAAGCGCTCTTGCTTCGTTGGGAGGTTGAAGTAGACGTGACCTTTTGACCAGTAATAAATCATAGGAATGAATCCAAGTGCGATACTTCCCAATCCAATCCACTTAGTCGTGTCGTTCAACGTCGGAATAACTTTAAAGAACATGACTGTCATGAATACTCCGCCGAGCAGAGGCCAGAGTCCCATAAGTAGGAAGTTCTTTGGGCTCTTCCAAATCTCGATACGGAAGAGGACAACGACGGAAAATCCTGCAAAGGCGTAATAGACGGCAATTTGCAAACCGATAGCTGCGATCGCATCGGTCATGATGGTGCCGATTGATCCGATGAATTGTGATCCAACAAAGAGACCGATACCAATCACGGTGATCGTCAATGTCGCAACCATTGGAGTCTTGTACTTCTTATGGACAGTTCCAAAGGACTTGAGGAGTGTTCCATCGCGTCCCATGGAGAACATAGTGCGGGTAACTTGAATCAACTGAGTCTCAAGAGTCGCAACCGTAGAAAGCAGGACGGCAACCACGAGAAGTTTTCCGCCGTTACCCTTCCAAACTTCCTGTCCTAGCACACCGAGGACATTGCCTGAGTTATCGGAGACCTGCTTACTCGAAAGGACCATGTTGGAGCCAACAGTAAAGATTTCAAAGAGAATGAAGGTAACGATCATTCCGATGATGGCACCTTGTCCTGGGGTCTTGCGTGATCCCTTGGTTTCTTCATTGAGGTTGGCGGTTACATCCCATCCCCAGTAGTAGAAGGCTGCGAGAAGCGCACCTGCGAAGAAAACTGAGTTCTTGCCGAATGGGTTGCTCCAAGCGAACCAACTCCAGCTAAATGGATGGACTGGATGGGCGTGGACGATTGCAAGGATTCCAAAGAGTAGGAGCAAGCCCACTTCAATTGCAGACATAATCACCTGAACGCGCGCTGTAATCGTGACGCCAAACGCAACCGCCGCCACCATCAGAAGGAAGAAGGCACTACCGAAGAGCGTTACCCATCCCTTGCTATTAGAGAGTGATGTGGAGAAGAGGCCGAGGAATGAAGAGCCTGCCGGGAAAGTTGCTGCAACCATAAAGATGGAGGAGCACATCAAGAGGGACCAGCCGGCCAAGTATCCAGCCGCAGGGTGAATTCCACGACGCACCCAGGCGTAGGTAGCTCCCGCGTTGGACTCTGTCCGGCCTAGATAATTGAAGGCGAAGACAATTCCGAACATGGCGATTCCGCAGTACAGGAGCGAAGCTGGTCCGGCCAGTCCGACCGCCGCGACTAGTCCAGCGGTGGTTGCAGCAATTGAGTAAGCCGGGGCTGAACCCGCGACGCCCATGACGGCTGACTCAAAGAGCCCCAAGACGTTGGGGGCTAATTTGTGTTCTTGATTACTGGAGTTGGCCATGCAGAAACCTCCGGATTTGAGAGGGCATCCATCGATGCGGTGGGCGAGATATCCGCAGACCTTACAGCCTGTACGAGGTCTAAGGCGATAGATTCGCCCGCGAAATTACCCCCTGAGGTGAGGGGTTAATCTACTTTTCGTCGGCTCCACCCGAGGCAAATTGGCTGGCGTACAGGTCAAAGTAGAAGCCCTTGGCTGCCATCAGCTGCTCGTGATTTCCCTGCTCAATGAGGCTCCCCTTATCCATCACCAGAATGGTGTCGGCATCGCGAATTGTCGAGAGGCGGTGGGCGATCACAAAACTCGTACGCCCGAGGCGGAGCCTTGCCATCGCATGCTGTACCAAGACTTCGGTGCGGGTATCCACCGACGAGGTCGCTTCGTCCAAAATCAGAACCGCAGGATCGGCCATAAAAGCGCGGGCGATCGTCAGAAGCTGGCGCTCTCCATTAGAGACACTGGAATTATCATCCGTGAGCAGGGATTCATAGCCACCAGGTAAACCGCGGATGAAGTGATCGATATTGGCTGCTTCGGCCGCTGCCACTACTCCCTCATGAGAGGGATCCTTGGAACCGAAAGCGATATTTTCTTCAATTGTTCCCGAGAAGAGCCAGGTATCTTGCAGCACCATTCCAAATTGACGGCGAAGATCATCGCGGGTTATGTCTCGAGTGTTGATCCCGTCGAGGGTGATCTCACCACCGTTGATCTCGTAGAAGCGCATAATGAGATTGACCAGGGTTGTCTTGCCAGCACCAGTTGGTCCGACGATTGCCACGGTCTGCCCCGGAGCCACATCAAGGTTGAAGTTCTCGATCAGAGGTTGATCTTCCTGGTAGCGGAAAGAAACGTTCTTAAAGGAGATGGCACCCGTTGCACGAGTCAGTGGAATGCTCGGAGTGCGATCTGGCTCCTCTTCAGGAGCATCGAGTAATTCAAAGAGTCGTTCTGCTGAAGCAACACCCGACTGCACGGTATTCATTAAGCCGGCTATCTGGGCAAGTGGCATACCGAATTGGCGAGAGTATTGGATAAATGCTTGCACATCGCCCAATGACATCGTTCCAGTAGCGACGCGGTAACCGCCAAGAACGGAGATACCGACGTAGATCAGATTTGAAATGAAGGTTGTCGAAGGCATGATGATGCCCGACATAAATTGGGCATTAAATGAAGATTTGTTGAGGTTCTCATTGAGAACGGCGAAATCAGCAATCGCTTGTTTACGCCGTCCAAATACTTTTACCAGGGCGGCACCAGTGTGCATCTCTTCAACATGGCCGTTGAGTTTTCCGGTCCAATCCCATTGCGCGATGAACTGCTTCTGAGATGCCTTGGCAATACGGACCGAAACGAACATAGAGAGTGGAATAGCAACTAAAGAGATGAGTGCAAGGAGCGGGCTAATCCAGACCATCATGATCAGCACTGAAAGGACCGTCAAAAGTGAGTTGAGAATTTGTGAGAGCCCTTGCTGCATCGATGTCGAAATGTTGTCGACATCATTTGTGACGCGTGAGAGCAGATCGCCCCGCGACGTTCCATCAAAGTAACTCAGTGGCAGACGTCCGATCTTCTCCTCTGCCAGGCGACGCAATCTAAAGACGGTCTTCTGAGTAACGCCGGCCATCAGGTATTGCTGCAACCATAGGAAGAGCGAAGAGATCAGGTAGAGTCCAATTGCCAGCGCAATCCAATGCGCGACTGCGGTGAAATCAATTCCTTTACCAGGAATTGCGCCGCTCTTGCCCACAACGTCAGCGAGAGTCTTCTGCCCACTAGCGCGCAGAGTCGCGACCGCTTGAGCGGTGGTCTGGTCAGGTTTCAAGTGACTTCCGATAACACCCGAGAAGACATCATTAAGAGCATGTCCTAAGATTTTGGGGCCGAAGGAGCCAATCGTCACAGCAGTAGTTATCAAGACGAAGACGGCGTATAGCGACTTGCGCTCCTCGCCCACTTCACGGAGCAGGCGGCGCAGCGAACCCTTGAAATCCTTCGATTTTTGGGGAGGCCCACCCATCATTCCTGCCATTGGACCGCCGCGACCTACTTGGCCAGCCATCGGAGGGCGTTGCGGAGCGCGCTGGCTCATGAGGCTGCCTCCTCTGGACTGAGCTGTGAAAGAACAATTTCGCGGTAGGTCTCGCTGCTCTCCATAAGTTCTACATGGGTACCGATACCGGCAACCCGTCCCTGATCGAGAACGACTATTTGATCAGCCTGCAAGATTGTCGAGACGCGTTGTGCAACCACAATCATGGTGGTGTGTCCCATCACGGTGTGCAAGGCAGTGCGCAACTTCGAATCTGTGGTGTAATCCAGGGCGCTAAAAGAATCATCAAAGATCAAGATCTGTGGCTTTTTTACAAGTGCGCGTGCGATAGAAAGTCGTTGGCGCTGACCACCAGAAAAATTGGTGCCACCTTGTGCGACCCTAGATTCGAGTTTATCGGGAAGCTCACTAATAAAGTCAGAACCTTGAGCGACGTCAAGAGCGCTCCACAACTCCTCATCAGTCGCATCGGCTTTGCCGTAACGCAGATTCTGTCCAACAGTGCCGCCAAATAGGAAGGCACGTTGTGGAACCAAGCCAATCTCTGACCACAACGACTCTAGAGATTGATCTCTGACATCAATTCCATCAAGTTTCACAACGCCACCTGTCACATCAATGAAGCGCGGGATAAGATTTAAAAGGGTGGACTTACCAGATCCCGTTGATCCAATGATCGCCGTGAATTCGCCGGGTCGCGCGGTAAAGGTGACTCCCGAAAGGATGGGGTGCTCTGCGCCCGGGTAACGAAATTCCACATCCTCGAATTCAAGGAAACCCTTGCGCTCTATCGGATTCTTTGGATTGAGAGTCTCAACAACTGATGACTCTGTATCGAGAACTTCTTGAATACGCTCGGCACAGGCAGCAGCTCGTGGAATCTGCAGCGTCATAAAGATAGCCATCATTACGCTGCTTAAAATTAACATGATGTAACTGGAGAAGGCGGTCAGATTTCCGACTTGTAAGTGACCGGAGTTAACCAACTTTCCACCAAACCAGATAACTGCAACAGATGAGAGATTGAGAATCAACGTCAGAGAAGGGAACATCACGGCAAAGGTGCGCGTGACTCTCAGTTGAGTCTGCATCAGATCGGTCGAGGCTTCACCAAAACGATCCTCTTCTTGTGCTGTCTTCACGAAAGCTCTGATGACTCGCACACCAGAGATCTGCTCGCGAAGTACTAAATTGATCCGGTCAATCTTGATCTGCATAATGCGAAAAGCCGGGACGATGCGTCGCAGCAGGAGCATGATGAGTAGAGACATGATGGGTAGGACAACGAGCAAAATTCCTGAAAGCTTTACATTAGAACGCACCGCCATGATGATCGCGCCGATGCCAGTTATTGGAGCACCGATCATCATGGTGAAACCCATAAAGAGAACAAGTTGGACTTGCTGCACGTCGTTGGTGTTTCGAGTGATGAGTGAAGGTGCACCAAATTTATTTAGCTCGCGTGCCGAAAATCCTTCGACGGCGGAGAAGACAGCTCCCCGAAGGTCGCGTCCAAATGCCATCGATACCCGAGCAGCTAGATATGCCAACCAGACCGAAGCTCCCATGACCAACGCGCTAGAGGCGAGCATGATCTCGCCGATATGCCAGATATAGCCAACATTGCCTTTGGCGACGCCATTGTTGATGAGGTCCGCGTTGAGGTTAGGGAGGTAGAGGCTGGCTATGGCTTGAATAAGCAGCATCAAAAGGATGAGGTAGACCTGAGTTCGATAAGGACGCAGGTATCTCTTGAGGATCTGAGTAAGCAAGCGAGGCTCCTATTATTTAGATTTCACAAGCCTACTACTCACCCGTCGTACCGTTTCTTAGCTAAATCTCCACCCCGATGTACTTGGTCTCCAAGAATTCATGGATTCCAGCAAAACCACCTTCGCGGCCCAGCCCTGATTGCTTAACTCCACCAAAGGGTGCGGCAGGATCGGAGATCACACCACGGTTGATTGCAACCATGCCTGCTTCGATGGCCTCTGCTACTCGTATGGATCTCTTAAGGTCTTGCGAATAAACATAGGCAATCAGTCCATATTCGGTGGCATTGGCGAGCGCAATCGCCTCCTCATCGCTACTGAAAGTCACAATGGGAGCCACCGGTCCAAAGACCTCATGGTCCAGAATTGGGTTATCACTCTTCACTGCGAGGACCGTTGCCGGATAGAAGGCACCATCTCCCTCGGGAACGACGCCACCCAACTTCAACTCTGCACCGGCCGCGACAGAAGCGCTAACGAGTTCTGCAATCTTGTCACGTTCTTTGCGAGAGACGCTGGCGCCTAATTGAGCTCCTTCGGAGAGTCCGTCGGCCATCTTTAGATCGGCCATGCTCTGCGTCAACTTTGCAGTGAATTCTGCAGCGACTGACTCTGCAACGATAAATCGGTTTGCAGCAGTGCACGCAGCCCCACCATTGCGCATCTTTGCAATCATCGCTCCCTTAACTGCTTCATCAATGTCAGCGTCTTCAAGCACGACGAATGGCGCATTGCCACCCAGTTCAAGCGAGGTCCTAAGAACGAGATCGGCGGACTCTTTAAGCAAAATGCGGCCAACCTCAGTTGATCCCGTAAAGGAGAGATTTCGTACACGCGGATCATGCATCATCCGCGAAACCATCGCACCGGTCTTCTCAGGCATAATGAAATTGACTACTCCTGCAGGGACTCCTGCGCGCTGCAAGATATCGACGATCCAAAGGGCAGTCAGCGGTGTCTCTGATGCCGCCTTCAAAATTACGGTACACCCGGCAGCCAAAGCAGGACCTAACTTGCGAGTGGCCATCGCAGCAGGAAAATTCCAGGGCGTAATTAAAAGGCTTACTCCGATTGGTTGATGAGTTACAAGAATGCGCTTATCTCCGCTAGGAGCATGACGAAAATCTCCGGGTGTCCTGACAGCCTCTTCGGCGAACCAGCGAAAGAACTCAGCGGCATAAATGACCTCGCCGCGAGCATCGCTAAAGGTCTTGCCATTTTCCATGGAGATTAGTTGCGCGATCTGATCGGCCTCTGCGACCATGATCTCGAATGCCTTGCGCAAAATCTCTGAACGCGAGCGTGGTGAAGTTTTAGCCCAAGCCGGAAAGGCGTCGTGGGCAGCGGTGACCGCGGCATCACATTGTTCTTGGTCTGCTGTCGAAATATCGGCAATCAATTGGCCGGTGCTGGGATTCATAACGGGGAGTGAGCCTGCGCCCTTCACCCATTGGCCAGCAATAAATAGATCGGTCTTCAACTCTAGCTGCATCAACTTTCCCTCTTCCTAAGGAGCCTTAGAAATAAACTGGAGCCTCGGGCCGGGATTGAACCGGCGACCTGCCCATTACGAGTGGGCTGCTCTACCACTGAGCCACCGAGGCGGAGAGTTAAGAGTACCCTGTCATTTATGGAACTTTCGGCGATATTGTGTAACCACGTAGAAACCCCCAATGGACTCTTATTCATCTCTGGCGGTGGAATTGATCGGGTTACGGTGCCCGCCGAAGCGACTTCTCCCTGGCCAATCAATGTCGCTATTGCGGTTCAAGTTAAAGTCCCATGGGATATGACCAACCGCGACCATCAATTATTAATTCGATTACAGGATATAGATGGTCAGGATGTCTTGCTTCCGACTGGGCCAGATACCTTCGGACCATTCCGAGCGGAGATGAACTTTCAAGTCGGTCGCCCCGAAGGCTTAGAGCCAGGCGAATGGCAGGTAATTAACTTAGGTTTTAACATGCCGCTGCTACCTATCCCAAGATTGGGCTCGTATCTATTTACTTGCGAGATTGATGGAGAAGAGTTGGAGCGCGCTCGATTTAAGGTAAATCAAGATAGTTAATCGATGCGGACTTCACCATTTGGAGTTTGTAAGTAGATTGCAACGATTCCAGCATCGCCATCGTTAGTTGATGGGTCTACCCAGATAATTTCGACATCGCCAATCGCATCAGAGACATCTGAACCAGCGTACTCACGGATCTTCTCTTTATCGCCAGCAAATTCCACTTTAGTGATTGAGGCAGTTGCGATTCCATCTTTTGATGGGTGATCGGTAGAGAGCCACTCGATAAAGAATGGAAGTTGCTTATCTTCCAATACATCGGCGACGCCAATCTGCTTCCAACGTAGATCAGTTCCGTCAGGCTTGCGACGATGTCCTTCGGCAGCAGGTCGGCCGATCCGAGTTTCAATGGGAGCGATATCGTCGGTTGATAAGACCCATGTCAACCAACCGCCACCTTCATTGGCGCGGCGCGAAACGGCGCGGCCAAATGCATTGCTATCTGTTGCTGGGTGATCAAGTGGACAGACAACTTCGAGGTAGTGGCCGTAATGGAGTGGAGCGGTGAAGTTGCGAGTTCCAAAGCGAGGGTGGATTCCACCATCTACAAATGTCGTCCCGAGCTTCGCGCCCAGGCGTTGCACTGTGTCAGAGAGTTGATCGTGACTGGTTACATACGAGACATGGTCTAAGCGCATAGGGAAATAATGCCGTATTCCGAGAGTGGTTTTTACCAACCCCCGGGTTAGGCGGACATCGAATGGGCGAGGGCAACATCAGTGTCGCAGGTGATGTCGTGTGCGGGAGATTTCCCGGTGAGTAGATAGTTGTTCATCGCCTTATCGACGCAGCTGCTGCCTCGATTTGCCCCGGTGTGGCCATCGCCGTTTAAGGTGATGAGGGTGCTGTTCAGCAGATCTTTATGCAGACCCTGCGCCCAGTGGTACGGGGTGGCTGGGTCGCGAGTAGTGCCGATGATGAGAAGTGGGTTGGTTTCCAAGTTCTTAAGGACGGGAGTAGCGACTGGTTGCGCTTTCCAATACAAACAGGAGAGCCCACCGTAGGTGAGGTAGGGGCCAAAAAATGGGGCCGCTGCGCTAAATGCCTTGGCATCACCTTCTACTTGGGCGAGGGTTCGCGGATCTTTGGAATCGAGGCACCCGATAACGCTCGAAATATCTGTCTGGTTAGAGACATAGTGACCACTCGGATCCCGCTGGTTATATGAATCAGCGAGAAAGAAGAAGTCGGCAGGGTTGCCGTGGTTGATCGCGTTGGCTAAGGCTCTCTTTAAGATTGGCCAACCATCCGCTGGTTCGTAAAGAGCGGCCGCGATCCCAGTAATGGCTAAAGATTCAGAGAGTTGACGGTTTGGGTACTCAGTTAATGGCTTAGTCCGAGCACTTTGTAGGAAGTTCTTAATCTGAGAAATTGAGAAAGTCGGATTGGCTGCTACAAAAGATTTGAGCGCAGTTTCAAATCCCACTGCCTGAGCGATATTTGCATCGCGAGGGGAAATATTGGGATCAACTGCTCCATCGAGAACGACCCGGCCAATTGTCTTCGGGTAGAGCGCAGCATACAAAGTCCCTAGGAAAGTTCCGTAGGACTTTCCAATGTAATTTAGCTTTGGCTCCTTAAGCAAGATGCGCAGAATCTCCATATCGCGCGCGGTATCGAGAGTTGAGTAATGCGCCAGCTTATTTCCTGCGGCCTTGGCACAAGCGCTCGCCATTAATTTGGCTGACGAGATGGCTGTGGCTAAATCTGCCGCACTTTGTACCGAGCCATTGCCCCCAAGGTAGGTATCTTCTTGTGCATCTGTGAGACAGCGAATGGGCTGTGAGAGGTTTACGCCGCGTGGATCAAATCCAACGAGATCGTAAACATCTTCGATGCTCTTTGAGACTATGGAGTCCGCACTGAGCACGTAATCAATTGCTGAGCCACCGGGACCGCCAGGATTCATAATTAAAGATCCAAGGCGCTTTGCTGGTGTATTAGCGACGTGTTTGATTGCCTGAATAACAAAAGAGTTTCCATCGATATGGCTGTAATCAAGAGGAACCTTAAAAGAGGTACATTCAAAGCCATCGTTACAAGGGCTCCATTGCAGAGTTTGCCCCTGATAATTAGCCAGCGTCCAAGGTTGAGCCGCCTGCGTACCAGTAAAGGAGCTTGTCAGAGTTACAACGACCACAACAAAACTCCAAATGCGGCGGTTCATCGCAGTTGAACCATTAAGGCTTCAACCGCGAGAAGTGGTGCCGCATTGCGCGAGAGGTTACTCCGCGTCTTCATAATCGCCTCTAACTTGCTTAAAGTTGCCTCAGTCGTCGTAGCACTGGCAACAATCTTGATCTCGCGCACCATATCTCCATTTATAAGGGAATCCACTGACTCCATTCCGCTCTGCATCAACAGAACATCACGAAAGAAGGTAGCAATGTCGAGAAGAGCGCGATCCAAGTAATCTCGCACCATTCTAGTCTGCCTCGACTTCTGCTCCTTCTCCAATTCTTTAATTGCCTTTGCGCCGCCTTGAACTACGCGCGTTCCCTGTTGTCCCCAAGCCTCTTTAAGAGCCGCGGTCTCTAGATCATTGCGCTTCTCCGCTTCAGACTCTGCCTCCGCCTTGGCAGCATCAACCAGAAGTGCGGCGCATTTAAATGCTGATGCGATATCGGAGATGGTGAGAGGCAACTTAAGAATATCTGTGCGACGCGTCCGCGCTTCCGGGCTCTTTGCCAGGTAGCGAGCTCTGCCGATGTGGCCCTGTGAAGCCCGAGCTGAGAATTCCGCAACCTGCACAGGAATAGATTCGGCAACGAGAAGTTTGGTTACCGCTGCAACCGATGGAGTGCGAAGTGTGAGATTGCGAGTCCGCGATCGGATCGTGGGTAGTACATCCGAGAGGGTCGGTGCACATAGTAACCAGACTGTACGGAGCCCCGGCTCCTCGATTGCTTTGAGTAGTGCGTTCGCCGCCGACTCAGTAAGGCGATCGGCATCTTCAATAATAACGACGCGATACTGCGCCACAGATGGGGTCCACGAGGCTCGAGTTATTAAATCGCGGACCTCATCAATTTTAATGGAAAGGCCCTCTGTCTTCATTAACTCGACATCCGCATGGGTCCCACGCAGTGCGGTCGTGCAGTTGATGCAGTTGTTGCACCCTGAGTCTGGACAGATAAGCGCGGCTGCAAAGGCGAGAGCGGTATTACTTCGGCCTGATCCTGGAGGTCCCGTAAAGAGCCAGGCATGCACCATATTCTGCGATTCATCGGAGCTATCTTTAGCGGCGATAGTCGCCTCTTTGAGCATCGCAACAGTCTCATCCTGATCAACTAATGAATCAAAGACGCCCATATCTACTTCTTGGATTTTTCGCCATTGATTTTGAGTTGAGCGATTGTCGACACTCGCTCTTGAATCTGCTTTGCGATAGCACCGACTTCTTGGGTGGCATCCACTACGAAGTAGCGCTCTGGATCGACGTTGGCGAGATTTAAGAACTCGCGGCGTACCCGCTCATGAAATGCCAACGGCTCCTGCTCTAGGCGATCAATGCTCTCTAATCTGCTTAATCCTACTTCGGCAGGGAGATCTAAGATGAATGTCAGATTTGGAGTTAAGTTTTCGGTCGCCCAGCGCGAGATGCGGGCCACCTCATTGGGTTGCAAGACTCGCCCGGCGCCTTGATAGGCGATCGAAGAATCTAAGTAACGATCGGTGATCACTATTTCACCCCGACCCAGTGCAGGCTGTATTACGGCGTAAACATGATTGGCTCGATCGGCTGCATAAAGCAAGGCTTCTGCGCGCGGAGAGATCGCCCCCGTTTCAGGGTCGAGAAGAATCTGGCGGAGTTCTTTGCCAAGCAGAGTTCCTCCCGGTTCGCGGGTGACCAAGACCGTTTCATCAATTTCCGTGAGGTACTTTCGAAGCAATTCTACTTGCGTTGATTTCCCAGAACCTTCTCCGCCTTCGAAGGCGATGAAGATTCCTTTATGGGAGTGACCCGTGATTCCTCCAAGTTCTCCACGAAAGGCAGCGACGATGTCCGAAAAGAAAGAGACATTGGGGCGATCCTTCATCCGCTTGTACGAGAAGATACCTACGACAAGACCAATTAAACCGGCGCCAAATAAGGTGAATTCCGCTCCGCTGTAATGGAAATGCACATTATCAATCGTGAACTCGTGGCGTCCGATTGATGCGGCGATGATTGGCGCAATTGCCAAGACCAAAATCAGCGAGATCCGAATAAGAGATTGGACGAAGGCAAATGTGCGACCTCGCACATCATCATCAACTTCCATTCCAAGCAAAGTTTGACCAGTAACCAGCGAGAGTCCTGCAAAGGCTCCAACAAAGATTGTCATCAAGATCGCTAGAACGATATTCGTGCAGAGCGCAAGAATGGCTAAGAACATAGAAGACGCGGTGAGCGAAACACCAAAGATGCGCCGCCTAGAAAATTGTCCAAATATCTTGGGTCCCAACCATGCGCCAAGACCAATGCCTGCGAATACGGCGGCGAAGAGAATTCCGTATGCAGAGTCGCCTGCGTTCAGATCACCTGCAAAGGTTCGAGCGAGACCAAAGACGGCGCCTGCAGCGAAGAATGCACCAAGCATTCCAAGGATGAGTCCACTCACGACCTTTGATTGCGAGACAAACTTAAATCCGTTGTAGAGCGATTTACCTAAATTATCGTTGACCGCACTCTTAGAGGCGGCCCCCCGCGGAATGCTCTGTAATTGAAAGACAATCCAAGCTGTATACAAGAAAGAGATTGCATCAATATAGAGCGCTAAATCTGCAGGGGAGTTAAAGCGAGGATTTGGGCTTGAAGTGAATGTTTTTGCAATCAAAGCGAGGAAGGTGAAGAAGATAGCTGCGAAAGGGGCGCTGCCGTAGCTGGCCAGCAAGGTCATCTGATTTGCCGATTCGAGTTTCTCTTTAGGCACCAGATTGGGAACGGAAGCCTCTTTCGCCGGGGACCAGAAGAGGGTGACTGCTTCGACGATGACGGTCGCCGTGTAGAGCCAGATGTAATTGTGAATAAGTGGAATGGATAAATAGAAGCCGAACCGGAGCACATCACAAATGATCATCAGGCGGCGGCGATCAAAGCGGTCCGCAATCACACCTGCAAGAGGACCCAGGAGAACGGCGGGTAGAAGTCGAACAATGAAGACTCCGGCGATAGCAAAGTTGGCTTTGCGGTAGTTGCCGCCTGCGAGCTCCTGAGCGAGCGCGGTTGAGGCCAGAAGACCGAGCCAATCTCCGAAGGAGGAGAAGGCCATGCTCTTCCAGAGTTTTCGGAAGGCTGGGATCGCAAGGACGCTCCGGGATTCCGATTGCGCGGGGGCGGAGGGGTAAGGCAGCGCCTGAGACATGAGTTAAGCCTAGAGGCTGGCGCCTGTTATGGCTTTGCCCTTACCTGAGGCAGCTTTCTTC
>Ga0118677_10007470_pt1 | contig 18009 bp, 20 predicted proteins | sample AliMusrvi5mmetaG_FD_86154 | JGI IMG/M metagenome (GOLD analysis project Ga0118677, IMG submission 86154) | reverse complement strand
TTCTGACCCAGCGCGGACTGAATCAGGCGAAGATGCAGATATAGCATGTCCATTGCCAATTGCATATTCACGGAGACCGCTCGTTCTTCGACTCGCGCTCGTCTCCTACAGCTTGAGATTGCAGTCCTTATCCCCGACTTTGTCGCTGGCCGTGTGGCGGCATCTTCTGTGGGCGAGCCAATGATTGACGCCACGTCTGGTTCACGCTACAACCTTAGAGCCTGTTTGAAAACGACCATTGAGCCCCGTTGTGGCAGGTTTGGTCCCGCCTTTAGGCGGTTTCTACGCCGCGCCGCCTAAAGGCGGGACACCAAACCGAGTTTTCAAACAAGCTCTTAGACCGAATAGCCGTCGTAATAACCATTACATCCCGCCATTTACGGCGGACAACAATATGCAAACGATTCTGCCATCCGAGTTCAAACGCCAGTTGGTTCTGATGCTGGACGGCGCCCCGCATGTCATCGAGGATATGCACACAAGTGGGACTGCCCAGACCAGACATAAACTCCACACTCGCTTGCGCCATCTCACGACTGGCCGCCTCATTGACCGCGTCTTCGCCGAAAACGAGCGCGTGCCCGTGGCACCGCTGGAAACGCGCCGCGCCACGTACAGCTACGCCAAGGCCGACGTGCAGGTTTTCATTGATATCGAGACCTTCGATGAATTCGAGTTCAGCAACGAACAACTCGGTGAGCGCCGGTGGTTTCTCAAGGAGAACGAGGAATACAAAGCCCTGCGGCTGGATGGCAGACTGCTGGACATCGTCTTGCCGCCGCAAATACCGCTCAAGGTTGTGGAGACCGCTCCGCCCGCCCGCAGCGGCTTGACCACGTCATGGAAGGAGGCGAAGCTCGAAACTGGCCTCCAGGTCATGGTTCCGCTGTTCATCGCCAACGGCGACATAATCCGCATTGACACCGCCGGCAAGAAATACTTGGGCAAGGAAACATAGACGGATTAAATGGGGATCTACGTGCGTGACCAGTTGCGCGCGTGATTGTCAAAGCAGAGTATGAAAACGCTCACTCGCGTGCTTGTGCTGGCGGTTTTTGGCTTCAATTGTTGGTTTGCTTGGGCTATGATTTCGCTCATGCTGAATGTCAGGGACGCCGGGAGGGTTCTTCCATACTTCACGAACCTCTGTATCAGCTTGCGAGTGTGGCTGGTGGTTTTGCCTATCGTGGCCTCGGCTTATTGCTCATGGCTGTGGTTCCAAAAGGGAGAGAATACTGCACAGTGGCGGGGTTTCATTTTAGCGACCATGGCCCTGCTGGTGTTGTTTGTGTTTCCAGCCATGCTCACATCTTACTGGCTCGTCATCGAGCCCGTTAGGCTGGCGACCGCGACCGGGTAGGGTGGGCGACGGACTGGAATCAAGGTTCGTCGACCTTCCAATTAGTTTACCGCGACTTCTGCAAACGATAAAAGCCGTTTCCAGTTCCTATCGGCAGCGTCGGCGTATTCATCTTCCCGTCCGAACTCACCACGACCGAAGGTTGGGGATCAAGGGCAACGAAGGTCGGAGGAGAAAGACTGGGCGATGATTGAACGACCACGGCGTTGACCGACTGCGGCCAGGAAAGCATGACGTCCGCTCCCGATCGGGCCATGTTTAGAACGGGGGGGCCGAACTCAAAGGCCAAGCCGGCGCTTGTGCTCAACAAAAATCGGGTTTGGTCCAGGGTTACATCAAAGCCCCAATACTGGCTATTGGCGGGCCGACTCGTGATCGTATCAAGGACCGTTTTGTCATAGGTCGCGTACAAGTCGCCCAGCGTGGTGGCATTGACCATCTTGTAGACCTGAATCCCGTTATCAGTCGTTTGGACATAAAGATAGCCGCCGCGCTCCACTACCGTCCACAGGCCGAAACTGCCACTCCCGGTCAAATCGCCCGGAGTGCCCAACATGGTCTCCTGGCCGGTGGCGAGGTTCACCGCGAAGAAACTGGGGGAACCGTTGTTTCCGGCATCGCCGTAATAGGCATAGCCTCTCATATATAGGGGAGCGGTTCGGTGAAAACAGCGTTGGCGGGAAGTGGTTGGTGGACAAATGGTTACCCATACCGTTAACGTTATTGGGGCACGGGAAGGGGCCCATTGGGGGGTGAAATTATTTTGCTGAATTGCTGTAAGTGGCTGCAAATCAGCAGCACTTTTTTCACGGTGAGGAGCTATTGGTTCAGTGGTTCCGAGCAACTCCCGACCTCCGGCCCCCCGCTCCGCTCCCCGACTCCAGACTTCGGACTTTAGACTTCAGACTCTTCCCGACCACAATGGCACCACGCCGGTCCTGTCCGAGGTCTAGGAGACGATGCGGCCTTATTTCTGCGAGGAGTGGGGCAATCGGTCCGGTGCGTACAAGCTCGGGTTAACCCGAATGCCGCAGTTGAACAGCGAAGACACGAAGACGCGAAGGTTTGAAGGCAAGGCCATGCCTACCATTTCACCGAAAGCCTGGCATCCACAGGTAACGAGCGGTAGAGCCGCCAGAATTCAGGCGTGCCGCGGTCGGGAATGGTCACGGCTCGTGGAGAAGGTCGTTGAGCGGCCGTGTTTGGCCGGCAGCCTGCGCGCTATCGGCCTCCTGATTGAGAGCGGCGAATTTGCCCGCCGCCGCGTCGTCCCGCATTCGGCAATCCCACTCGTCATCGGTCCAGCCGCACAGTTCAGCGGTGATTTGCGCCCGCTCTTCCAGCGAGAGCCTCTGGATCGCCGTCCTGATTTCCTCAACCGTGCTCATACTCAGTTACTATGGCCCGAAGCGGTAGCGTTGCAACGATGATGGCGCTCATCCCGTCGGCAACCATCCCAACGCCTTGAACGCCGCTTGCCCAGTTGCGTCGGCCGGGGCTAAGGTGGCCGCGATGATCTATCTCGACCACAACGCCACCACGCCGGTCCTGCCCGAGGTGTTCGCGGCCTTGCGGACCTATTCCTGCGAGGAGAGGGGCAATCAGTCCACAGCTTGCAAGTTGAGGTCAAAGCTCGCGTGATCGAGCCTGCACGGGCGCAGGTGGCGGAATTGATTGGGGCACAGCCGCGCGAGATCATCTTCACTTCGTGTGCGACGGAGAGCAACATCGCGGCGATTCACGCGACGTTCTAGGCCAGTCCGGGCAAGCGGCACATCGTCACCCCGGTGGTGGAGCATTCAAGAGGATGAACTGGCGCAAGCGCGGCTACGAGCAGAAACTCCATCTCCGGCGCGAGGCACTGGAGGAAGGAACTCTTAGTTCGCGCACTCGGGATCGTTCGGCCAAAAGAACCGACCCACTTTCACGAACCAAGTGCTTCAAGCCTCGTGATCCAATCGTTGAAATGGGGACACGCCTGACGCAGCCCATCCACTCCGATGCGGCGCACAATGATCGGCGCGTGCGCCCGGACCCCGCTGCCTTTGCGGTAAGACGAGAAAAGGGCTTCGATCCGTTTGGAGGGTGCGGTCGCTTCGTGGTCATTGATTTCTTCGCACTCGCCGCACTCATGGAGGATTTGCCTGAAGCGTGGTTCGAGGTCGAGTCGCTCAAAAACACTCGCCATGACATGCGTATCCGAGAACAGCAACGCCTCCACCTCGTGCATTTGGATGTAAGGCACGAAGCGGCTCGCATCGTCAGAGGAATCCATTCTCGCCGCGATTTCGTTGCGCATCGCAGCCTCGACCATCGCAGCGATTTGCTGCGCCTTCTTTCCTTTGGCCTGTTGTACACCGGGCCAGTTCTCCGGCAGCCCATAGTAATCAAAGAACGTGCCGACATGGCTGGCCCGCTCCTGCTTCAATAGCGCTAGAATCTCTTTGCGCACCGCGTCGAAGTTGCGGACTCCGCCTTTGTGACCAGGCTTGCCGATGACCTTGGCGTGAAGTGACACTCCGCGTGAGCCCAGATACGACGCGAACGTCTGCTCGACGATCGTGCGCTCGGTGAAACCCTCGACAACCGTCAGGACCCTATGCATGAGTTGGGCCGGCTTCGATAACGTTCTTCTGGAGAAGCTCGCCGAGGGTGTAGTCCTCAAGCCATTCCGCCAGCGGCTCGGCTTCCAAGCGACGAAAATGGGACGCGCCCTCGACGCGCTCCACCACCACGATCTCCGGCGGTTCGAATTGGTTGAGCAATGGCGCGGACTGGTTCGAAACGATCAACTGAGTCCGCTGCGCCGATTCCTTAAGCAACTGTGCGAGCACTTCCAGCGCGTAGGGATGCAAGCCCAGTTCCGGTTCATCAATCACCACCGTGGACGGGGGCTTGGGCTGCAACAGCGCGGTTGCCAGGCAGATGAACCGAATCGTCCCGTCAGAGAACTGCCACGGCTGGAACGGGAAGGTGCTTCCTTGCTGCCGCCACTCCAATCGCACCAACTCGCTCTCACCCTTCGTCTGCGGTTCAAGCACGAAGTCATCGAAGAACGGCGCGATCAGTTGAATCGTCTCTCGAATTCGCTGATAGCGCGCTACGTTTTCTCCCCGCATTTTCAAGAGGAACGCGGCGACATTGCCCGCGTCTGAACGCAATTCTCGGAAATCCCGTGCCGCGCAGTCACGTCGCATCGGTGCTGTCCCGCTGGTATCGTGAAAGTGGTACACCATCCAACTGGACACTGCCCTGTAAACGTGGGCTTCGACCGACAGCCAGTCGCCTCGACGGGACTTGTGGTCTCGCCACGTGGGCAGCCGCGATTCCTTGACGCCGCCGCCCCAATCATGCCAATCGCTGGGCCGCTGGCCGCCCGTGTATAGCGTCCCCTCCTCTCGAATCATCATGTCGCCCGTGACGGTCGGTCCTAACGCGAACCGGTATTGGTTTGCCCCAAACTTCAAGTGCGCGCTGATTTGCTTGGTTTCCTTCGGGCCGTTGAAGCAAAAGCCATCCGCTCCGCCGCTGTTCGTCACGAACGATTGCAAAGCCCCATCCGCCATTGCGCGCAACAGCCGAAAGAAGTCCACCAGATTGCTCTTGCCTGCGCCATTCGCGCCGACGAGCACATTCAGTTTCTCCAGCTTGAAGTCCTTCAACTCGCGGATGGACTTGAAACCCTTCAGCGTGATTTGGTCCAGAGCGGCCATACCCGAACGGTATCCGTGGGCACGTAATCAGGCAACGCGAATCCGGCGAGCGTTTCCCATATTCCCTTCCTGGCATCCTTTGCGCTCTTTGGCGGTAGGCAACAATGGAGAGAAAGCGCCGTGTCCCAAGGCGAGGGAAAAAGGGCCTGGCGCGTTTTTGGTGGCAGGCGAACAGTGTTGCGGGTTGCCAGGCTGGAGGGCCAGCCGCTAGGGTTATGGATGACCGAGCACTTGTCGCGAGTCACAAAGTTCATTACACTATTGCCAGATAAGCGAAGAACTGGATGAAGTTTGAACTCTACAAAGATGTGGCGCTGACGCGCGACCTGCCGGAGGAACGGCTGAAGCGCGGCGACATTGTGAAGTTGGTAGAGCATCACGTCGCCCGTGACAGGGAGGATGGCTACAGCGCGGAAGTGTTCAATGCTGTTGGCGACACGCTGGCTGTTATTACTATCCCGGAATCCGCTCTGGAACCGCTGCGGGAAGACGAAGTGTGTTGCGTCCGATCCCTGGCTTAACCTGCTACCGCGTTCGTCCTGCTCCATCCTCTGTAAACTAGCGCACGGGCCGGGTTTGCAGCCGGACTCTAGACGTTAGACTTTGGACTTTAGACTGCGCAATGATCTATCTCGACCACAACGCCACCACGCCGGTGCTGCCCGAGGTGTTTGAGGCGATGCGGCCCTATTTCTGCCAGGAGTGGCGCAACCCGTCCAGCGCCTACAAGGCCGGCTCAAAGCTCAAGGGCACCCGGGTCCGGGCTATGAAGCACCTTCGGCTACCTCTATTCTGAGTGCGACAATTCTGTATGCGAGACCGGCTGAGCAAAGAGCGCCGAAGCTGGAACATGAGCCGTATCCGGGGCAAGGACACTGGACCTGAGAGAGTTGTCCGCAGTGTGCTGCATCGAATGGGTTATAGGTTCCGACTCCAGGGAAAGGGTTTACCGGGTCGCCCGGATATCGTGCTGCCGAAATACAGGACAGTGGTTTTCGTTCACGGCTGCTTTTGGCATCGGCACCGTGGGTGCCGGAACTGCACGACCCCGAGAAACAACCGGGGGTTTTGGATGAAGAAGCTTGGAGGCAATGTGAGGAGGGACAAGTTGAACTGGAGCGCCTTGGTGAAACTCGGCTGGCGGGTTGTGGTCGTATGGGAATGCGAAGCGGCGCGGGCGGATGTGTTGCGCAAGAAGATCAGTCTGCTCGACTTGGAGCTCAAAGGTGCGACGACGGCTGGGTAATTGGCCGGGCACGGCTCTGTGTTAGCTCTGAGCGGCGATGGCGAGCATTTCCAGCAAGCCCCGAATCTTCTTCAATCCCAAGCCGGGCTTCATCCGTAACTGCCCCCAAGTCAACACGGCGTAGGAGGAAACCGGGTCCCGGCGGCGGGTGCGGATCCACTCTTTGCCCGTATAGGCTTCCAAGCCCTCAATCGTCCGCGCATCCGAAATGAAAGCTTGCCGCAGCCGCTCCCATTCGGCTTCCAGCGCCTCTTCTTCGGTTCGCGCTACGACGAATGCTTGGTCAGCAAACTCAGCCTCCCAGTCCGCGCTCAACTGGATCGTCTTCTTGCGAAACAACTCCCAGCACTCCGCCTTCTTGGACGCCTCGCCCACGTTGCCTTGCTGGCGGTTGAGGTGTTCCCAAGCTTCTTTGCAGACCGTCTTCGCCGCCTCACACAGGGCTGGCGTCAATCTCTGCTGGCTCCAGATGCGATTCAGATCAATGCGTCGCCCTGATTTTTCCGCCAGCCATGACATAGCGTAAGCCACGCTGTTCGCGCGGTAGCCCTCCAAGTCGAGTGTGTCGAAGAGTTTCTCCGTTTGCCGCCAGAGAATGGCCTTGGCAACGATGTGTTGGAAGTAGTTCCGGTCCACGACCGGCTCCCCGTCGTCCTCCATCCGCTCGGCATATTTTACGAAGTTCTTCTCGGCTCCCAAGCACACCAAATGTGGCAGCCCCAACCATGCGTGTTCGAACTTGGAAAGGTCCGTCTTGGTGAACTTCTGGTGAACAGGGTTCTGTTTCTCCCACTCGCGCTTGCAGGCTGGCGTGCCTTGGCTGTTCTTGTCGTCGAGGTACGAGCCTCTTGCTCGTTCATAGTGCCAGTGCGTAAGGCCCGCCATTCCGCTGGTGGCAGGTGCCCAACTTGATCGTGAATGCTCCTCCAAGTCACGATGGAATTTGCCATTCGCCGCGAAGTCTGCTGTGTTGATCTTGTTCTGGCTGTTTGCACACTTGGAAATCAGCGGAACGATCTCAGCGATCCTTGTCTGGTCATTCAACACCGTCAGCTTGACCTGGACCACGACCTCCGAGATGTCCGTCTTTTCCTTCCTTAGCGCGTGGAATATCGACCCGGTCGTCTGGCCGCCGTTTACGATTTGGAAATCCTTGACCCACGCAAGGCCGGGTTGGCCATCTCGCCTCTTTTCAACGCGGATGTCCGCCGCTGTGCAGCATAGGCCATTGTTATAGGCGAGAAATCGGTGCGGCTGTTCCCGCAAGGTATTCTGCATGTTCTTATTAGGCCCCTTCCTGCTGGCTTGGAGAAATGCCCGCACATTCCTCTCCAACAACCGTTGGCCGTGCTCGCCGTATATGCGCGCCAGCATCGGCCCCGGCATGAACGCCAGGAACGTCCGATACTCCTTCGTGGCATCGGTCGTCGCGAGGCATGGGATCGCGCCGCCAAAATCCTTCACGAAATCCAGTTCGATGATTTCGCGGTGCCCACCGTGGAGTTGACTGAGCTTCTTCAGGTCCCAAAGCACATAGCGCAATTCCAGCCCTTGCGTCTGCTCCTGCTCAATGTCCTCGGCCCGCGCCACCCCATCGGTCAGGAAAAACAACCGCGCCGTCGTTAGCGAATCCTGCGCGGCATGGATGCGCTGGGCGGCGAGGAAAACGTCGTGCGCCTCCTCAAGCTGCGTGTGAAAACCGTCCTTTGCCCGGCGCAAGAAGCCGCGCAGCAATTGGAAATGCCGGCGGGTCTCGGGCAGCCCTACACTCACGACCTCACCCGTTCCTTGGTAGAGCGTGACGAACAGGTCAAGCGTGGCGTCGTCGCCGGATAGCCCCCAGGCGTTCAGTTTCGCCGCCGGCCAGCGGCCCCGGCTCTCGGCCCGGTGGTAACAAACCTCAGCGCCATCGGCCTCGTTGTGTTCAGCAAGGCGTTCCAAAATGCACTCCGTAAAAGCATCCTCCCGCATTTGCGGGGACGCATCATCGGCACATTTGACCTGCACTTCCTGATGCAGGTCCTGGGCGAATTGTTCGAGTTCAGGCATAAATGTCCTTAATCTCCTTTTCTGGCTCTCGGTCTGGCGGCGGCGAGTCCGGCCGTCATTTCTCCGGGAGCAACTGAAAACTCTCTGCACGCTGCCAGACTCAAGGCGTAGCTCACGTCCCCCACACCCTCCGGCAAATCGTGTTCTACTAGCCGCGGGAAACCCCGCCCGATGCGGAACGTCAGCTCCCGCCGCAGGGAAAAACGTCTCCCCTCGTAACGTGGCGCGTGGGCATCGAAGTAGCCGGCGTCCAGCAGGTGGTCGTCAAAAGTCTCCAGGGCGCCCGCTTCTGCTGCCAGTCGGCGCCGCAAATCCCCCACCAGCGATGGCAGAGTCTCGCCTGCTCCACCCCGTGCGGCGTCCACCTCGCGTTCGTCAAGCACGACAACGTGGAGGAAAAGCGCGACGATGCCCTTATTGTCGAGCTGCCGCTCGCTAGTGATTCGCACGGATTGCGGCTGCTTCGCCACGGTGGTTTTCACCTCCACCGCGCCGATGGCGAACTGAAAATCCTGGTGCGCCGCTTGGGGAGCCATCCAGCCGTTTACCGCCGGGAGGCTCCCGAAGGCCGGCACCAAATGCGCCCGCAACACGTGAAGTTCGCCAAAGAGCCCGCGCTGCTCCTCCACGCTCAATCCCTCCGCCGAGGCAGCGAGGAACTTTTGCCAGCGCGCTAGCTGGCTCAACAAAGTCTTCACTTGGGCCGTTGCTGAACCGGCCTCCGTCACCCGCCGGGCGAGGTCCTCGGCGAGTGCCGTAAAGACATCGGCAAAGCGCGGTTCCTTGAGGACGACGCCGAGCGTGGCCTCATCAGCCCGGTCGCCTGACAACCGCCGGGCAAACAATTCCAGCCCGCGGCATGACGGCCAGCGGTTGCGTGATGGGATCGCGACTCGGGCAACTCGGAGCAGCAGGCCGCGGCACCGGCTCGATGTCTCTACGCCCACGCTAAGGCGGCACTTTGCCTCGGGCCGCGCCAAGCGCGTCAACCAGCCGGTGACACTGCCGCCCAAGCCAGCTTCAGCCTCGATTTCCGGCCATAGCTCCTCAATCGTCATACTAGCCATCCCGCAGCTCCTGTATGAGCCGCTTGTTCGCTTCGTAGGCTACGGCACGCGCCGTGTGGCTGGTCGGGAAACTGAAGGCCAGACCAAGATATGGCGGGTCGGTTTCCGGGAGCAACTGCCCGCCCGGCACGATGGCATACACCAGCAGCAGCCCGTGGGTGACCGGACGCAGTTCGCGCGCGATGCGTCCGTTTGGAAAATCGGGCAGGGCTCCTGCCGCTGCGCCTTCCGGCCTTACACGCAACTCACTCAAGGCCCGTCCCGCCTCGTGGAAAGTCTCGCCTTGCGCCATGAAACCCTCCAGCAGCTTGACTTCCACACCGCAGAACGTTGTGTTCCCGACTGGAACACGACTTCTTGGCACTTCTGGTAGCCTCCTTCTCAACTAATGGGCCAAGAACGCATGAACATTGTTGGCGCTCGGGTGAAAGAAGCGCGCTTGCGCCGCAAACCAGCGCTCACCCAGGACGAGCTTTCTGGACAACTTGCCAAACTCAGCGTCGCCATTGACCGAGCAGGAATATCCAAAATCGAAATCGGAGTGCGGTGCGTCCTTGATTACGAGGTGAAGGCTTTAGCCAAGGCTCTTGGTGTCACGTCCGAATGGCTGCTCGGCGCGGAGGGGTGAGCAATGTCGGCCTACTATCGCGCTACCCTCGCCGAATTCCTGGCAGACGACCCGAAGCGGATTCTCGGCTCCCTAACTGCCGCGAGTGGAGAGAGCGGGTTCGCGGAGCTAAAGCACAGGCAGACCAAAGCGTGGCAGGCCGAAATTGGGATGCTAAAGGCAGCAGCCGGCTGGCTTGTCGAAGATGACAATACGAGGGCGAATTGGACATTGCTGCTGGAATACCCAATTCCCAGGCGTCGCGGGCGTATTGACGCCGTGCTTCTTGCAGCCGACACAATTTGCTGCATTGAGTTCAAAACTAAGGAGCAACGGCACAGGCGCCAGACTGAGCAGCAAGTAGAAGACTACGCGCTCGATTTGCGAGATTTCCATGAGCAGAGCCATGGTCGCCGCATCATTCCTTTTGCGGTCTCTGCTAAGGCAATCGCAGAATCACCGACCATTTCTCCTGCGGGCTGGATTGATGCCGTTCGCCCCATCTGGCGAGCAAACGCATCTGATCTCGCCTCGCAAATTGCTGCTGCATCCAGGGCGGAGAGCGACCCAAAGAATGCCATCATCGGCGGGGCTGCGTGGGATTTGTCAGCGTATCGCCCTGTCCCGACCATCGTGGAAGCTGCGGAGGCTCTCTACGCGGGGCACAACGTGCGGGAAATAGCGCACTCACACGCTGGCGCAATCAACCTCACACTCACCTCTGACAAGCTCATTGAAATCATTGAGCAGGCGCAACGTGAACAACTGAAAGTGGCCTGCTTCGTAACAGGCGTCCCTGGCGCGGGCAAGACTCTGGCCGGACTCAATGTCGTGCATAATCCGACACTGCGACAGGACGGGCGCCCATCGCCGGTTTTCCTTTCTGGCAACGGGCCGTTGGTGAAGATTGTATCCGCGGCCATCGCGCGAGACTTCAAACGCCGCAAACACGCCGATGGGGGGGAACGAACGGTCAGCACCTTCATCCAAAACGTCCACTCGTTCGTTCGTGAGGCAACGGATAAACCTGACAAGCCGCCGTTCGAGCACGTCGTCGTCTTCGACGAAGCCCAGCGTGCCTGGGATACCGCTCAAAACGAAAAGAAAACGGGCCAAAGCATCTCCGAGCCCGAAACTATGCTCTCGATCATGGACAGGCACGCGGATTGGGCTGTGTTGGTTGCACTGGTTGGAGGCGGTCAAGAGATCCACAACGGAGAAGCCGGGCTTGCTGAGTGGGGGCGGACGCTGCGTGAAAGGTTTCCGCACTGGCGAGTCGCTGTGTCACCCAAAGCCCTGAGTGGAGATACGAGCGTGGCCGGCCACCGCCTTTTCGACGACGGAAAAAGCGGAGCGTTATCAATTCAGCCTGAGCTAGCACTTCATCTCGATGTCTGCCTTCGTTCGTTTCGAGCGCAGCGAGTAACGGAATGGGTAGATGCCGCCCTGAATGGCGATGCCGAAACAGCCGCGACCATCATCGGGGACATTCGAGAGTTTCCAATCGCGCTCACACGCTCGCTGGCCACCGCGCGTGCGTGGTTGCGGGAACATACGCGCGGACTCCGCCGTTGCGGATTGGTTGCAAGTTCTGGTGCGATCCGTTTGCGCCCGCATGGCTTGGAGCTTTCGTCGGGGTTTAGGCAAGGCAACCGTGACCTCTATGTTCACTGGTTTCTGGACCTGCCGCCTGATGTCCGCTCATCCAATCAACTCGAAGTAGCTGCGTCCGAATTCGAGTGCCAGGGTTTGGAACTCGACTGGGTTGGCGTCTGCTGGGGTGGTGATTTCACGTTTGACCATCCTGCGGGCGGATGGTCGTTCCGCAGTTTCAGCGGCAGCCGTTGGGGTGACGTGGGCAAGGAGGTTGACCGGCGCTATCTGCTCAACAGTTATCGGGTGTTGCTCACGCGTGCTCGTGAGGGATTGGTGATCTGGGTCCCTTCAGGCGACACGAGCGACCCAACGAGGCCAGCAAGTTGGTTTGAGGCAACTGCGGACTACTTGAGACGCTGTGGCCTGCCACTGCTTTAGAGCTGGCGCCACGCACCGTCCACCAAGTATTGAATTTCGGTGCAGCCTGCGTAGCCACGCCCAAAATCATCCAGCGGCGCGAAGGCACCCTGCGATTCGCGGTTGTCCGACAGCCCTTCGTAATAGATTTCACCATCGCCATCAAGCAGACGGAAGCGGTGTGCGATCTCTGCGATCCTGGTTCCGTTGAAGTTGCGACTGGAAGTGCCGACCTTTTCGCCACCATCAATGAGATCATTTGTAATTGTCCACATAGCTTTGCCTCAGTTGAAAACGGGGTTTTCAATTCCAGCCGCGACCAGCGGGGGCACAGCGTTGCCGATGAGGCGGTACGCTTGGGTGCGGGATTCTGGAAAACGGAACCAATCGGGGAAGCTCTGAATTCGCGCGGCCTCGCGGGCTGTCAGGGAGCGATTCTGTGTTGGGTGGATGAACATCAAGCCATCCTTGCTCAGATGCGCGACAATGGTGCTGCACGGGTGCCAGCGACTCTGGCGAGTGTATCGGTCTTTGAAACTGGATTTGTCGTATGGGAACTCAAATTCCACGCCCCGAACGCGCATGGCGGTGGCGGAGCTTTCACCCTCCCTGAGTCGTGCAAAGTCGCGCAGGTCGCGTTCCGAGTGGAGGCGAGAGACGTGACTGGTGAGCTTCTTAGCTCGGTCGATTTCCAGCACGTTGCAGAGGTAACGAATGGCAGAACTGCTCTGGTGCTCGGCGTGTTCGTTGCGGCGATCAAGATCGTAGTCCTGTTCGTTGTCACCGCTCCCTGCACGGAGGATAGGAAGGTCGCCAATTGCATCCCAAAGACAGGGGCACGGCTCAGCACGAGGCGCGTGCTGTAGCTCGGGCAGGAAATACCCAGGCAGGTCGCTGCGGACACCGACGATGAGCTGGCGTTGGCGTTTCTGTGGGACCCCAAGTTCCCAGGCGTGCTCCACCTGGCTGTGGACGCGGTACCCGGGTCGGCCCTGGGTACGGCCCAACGCGCGCGCCTCCTTTTGAACGGCGGTGAAGTACGCGCCCCCGACGGCACTTCGAAGGCCGAGCACATTCTCCATGACAAAAATGCGTGGCTGAAAGAAGCTGACGTAGCGGAGAAACTCGCGGTAGAGGTGCCGGCGGGGGTCAGCGATGAGCCGCGGGCCGCTGTTGGCCCCGTCCACCCGCCGGACCTTGCTGAAGCCTTGGCAGGGCGGCCCACCGACGATCACGTCCACACCGAGCCTGGCAGAAGACCCAGGCCAGATTAGTTCGGCGAGCTTTTCCGGGCCGAAGGCGGTCAGGTCTTGGTGGAGGACGAATGGAACCCCAGGGAAATTCCGGTCGAATGTGGCAATGGCCTCCGCGTTAGAGTCGATTGCAGCGAGGACGGAGAATCCGGCGCGCTGCATTCCGAGGGTGAATCCGCCGCAGCCACAGAACAGGTCAATGCAGGTGGGTTTAGCAGTGTCGTGATTCATCTGTAGATGGCCTCGACGTGCTTGGATTCCCTTTTGCCAACTGCGCGTGCCATGTGCAGATGACTAATCACTTGGATTGTTGAGGTTGGCCACGGCCTCGACGATGAACGTGGCGAGAATGGTGCTGTCCTTGCCGCCTCTCAAGCCGGCCAGCCAGGGGCGCCGGTCTTCCAGATACAAGTGGCGAAGGGAGTCTTTAATGTCGGTGTAGCTGCTGGCACCCATTGGCGCGAGCATAGGCCGGACTTGGGGCGTGTCAAGCGTCGGGCCATTGGGCAGCCCTTCGTTTGATGCGATAGGGAACGCTGCGTTCTTTGATGTGGAAACCGATCTCCTTGCTCGGCGGCTCTGCCGGGGGAGTGATCAGTTGGCGGATGGCTTCGAACAACGTGTGGATGCTTTCGTCGTGGTTTTCGCCGGCCACCATGGGTGGAACTTGAAGTTCCTCAGGCGCAAGCTGAAACATGAAATCTGCTGGGAAGCGGGAGAGGTTGCGCTTGACTGCTTTATTGAGATTCTTCGTCTCCACTCCGTAAAGCGCTGTCAGGTGAGAATCCAGCATCACCCGATGGCCTCGTCGTTAGTCTTGATCATCAACGAAAGGGACTTTAGGGACGAAAGGGACTCAAGGGGGAGGCGGGGGGTTATTCTGTTTGGCCCGATGCGCGAGGCGGGCGCGGGTCATGCGCTCGCGCAGGCCGCCTTCGTTCAGGAAATCGCGTTCCAGGCGCCGGAGTTGGCGGTCGAGGAGGTAGGTGGTCACTTTGATGAGGCCCACGATCACATTGGCGCAAATTGCGGGATCGGGGTGCTCGATGCCTTTCTTGAAGGTCTGGTAATTCGCGCCAGGGGTGCGGTTCAGCGCGCGGAGGCGCATAGCGTATCGGTGGTCGGGTGGCCATTCTTCGATACCACGGTTGCGCATGAAGTCGCGATAGTCTTCCAGCAGCTCCTTCTGGCTGGCCTTGGCGACACCCGTGAGCTTGATTTCCGCTTCCTTGGAGGTGCCGCTGGCTTCGCTGCCTTCGAGGATGTTCTGTTTGCCGGAACGCGCGGCCTGCACCATTTGGTCGTGGGTGCGGGATCTCCTGTCGATAAAGCGGTCGCAGAAGTAGATCGTGGCGTCGAAGACGACGAGGGACTTTTGGTAGGCGAGCAGGTTTTGGTAGCCGCCATGAGGCGGGATAAAGCCTTCGAGAACGGGATGCTTCTTCTTGGAGGGACTTAAGGGACGAAAGGGACTGGAAGGACGAGAGGACTGCGGTGGGGTGTTTGTGTCACTTCGGTCGTTTGGGTCACTGGTTGGTTGTTGCGCTCTCATGACGGCCATTCGCTGTGGAGTTCCTTCAGATAGCACCCATTGGCGCGAGCATAAGCCGGGCTCGGGGCATTTCAAGCTCCATTTTGGCGGGTCGCTCAAAGCCGCCACATGCGACCCCCAAGCCCGAGCCAAACTCGCTCTCAACTACCTCCAGGCGTGTTAGTGGCCAACCACTAGCCAACTGGTAGGCAACCGCTCCGATGTGGATCCGATCCTCATCGGAGCGGTTGCCTAGCGGTTGCCTACCTCTTGGCCAGGCCCAGGCTGGGCAGTGGCGCCGGAGGGGCCGGAGAGGTCGCCGGCCGGGCAGGAGGCTGGTGGGTCGGACGAAGCTGCCCCAGGGCAATGACGGGCAAGCTGCTGCGGCTGAATGTGCTACGCCTTAAATAAGCGTCATTCCCCCACAGGCGTGGCCTGTTTTACATGGTGGGTGCCCCCAAGAGAGCTCCCACACCCCGGTTTCAAAGCGTCGGCCCAACTTTCACCATCAGTTGCCCTCAACAAAGGCCGCTCCAGATGTGGGTAATGACAAGCGACCTGAAGCCACCCTGAAGCCACCCCGGAGCGAAGGCAGAGGGCGGAATGAAGAATGAAGAATGCCGTCTATGAATTCAGCACGCTTCGTGCGGGTTTGTAGTATCTTTTGGGGACGGGCGGTGGTCGTGGGCGATTGGGCGGTTTTGCGGCGTGCATTGGGGTTGCGTTTTGGTGTAGGCTTTCCTGGTGGAATCCAGTGGTCCTCAACTGCTGCCGTTGCTGAAGCAATACTTCGGCTTCACCTCCTTTCGGCCACTGCAAGAGGAGATCATTCGCGACGCGCTGGCGGGGAAGGACGTGTTTGCGCTACTCCCAACGGGCGGGGGCAAGTCGCTTTGCTTCCAGTTGCCGGCCATGACGCGGGAGGGGCTGACCGTGGTCGTTTCACCGCTGATCGCGCTGATGAAGGACCAGGTGGATGCTCTGCAAGCGAGCGGCGTGCCAGCGACCTTTCTTAATTCCTCCCTGGCGGCGGGCGAATCGCGGGCGCGGCTGCGCGGCCTGCATCAGGGGCAGTATCGATTGCTCTATGCAGCGCCGGAGCGGCTGATGCTTTCGGGCTGCCTGTCCGACTTGCAGCGGTGGGGGGTGAACCTCCTGGCCGTTGACGAAGCGCACTGCATCAGCGAGTGGGGGCATGATTTCCGGCCCGAATACCGTAAGCTCGCCGAATTGCGCCAGTTCTTTCCTGGGGTGCCGATGATGGCTCTGACGGCCACAGCCACCGAACGGGTGCGCCAGGACATAGTCGCCCTCCTGAAACTGCGGGAGCCTAGCTGCTATGTTGCCAGCTTCAATCGACCGAACCTGAATTACCGGGTGCTGGCCAAGAACAAGCCTTACCGGCAGTTGCTGGAGTTCCTGCGCGACCGGCCCCGGCAGAGCGGCATCGTCTATTGCCAGTCGCGCAAGAGCACTGAGAGCGTCGCCGAGCGACTCAGCGAGGACGGGGTGAAGGCTAAACCGTATCACGCCGGGTTGACGCCTTCCGAACGCACTCAGCACCAGGAGCTTTTCCTGCGCGACGAGGTGCGGGTGATTTGCGCGACGATTGCCTTCGGTATGGGGATCAACAAGCCTAACGTGCGCTTCGTGGTGCACTATGACTTACCGAAGAATATCGAGGGGTATTACCAGGAGACCGGGCGAGCGGGGCGGGACGGACTGCCCAGCGAGTGTGTGCTGCTGTTCAGCGCCGGGGACGTGATGAAGCAGACCCATTTCATCGACGAGAAGCCCAACCCGAAGGAGAGGAACATCGCGCATCAGCAATTGCGGCAGATGGTGCATTACGCCGAGTCGGCGGGCTGTCGGCGCGGGGAATTGCTGGAGTATTTCGGAGAGAATCGGGAGCATGATAACTGCGGCGGATGCGATAATTGCCTGTCGCCGCGGGACACTTACGACGGAACGCTGGCGGCGCAGAAATTCCTGTCGTGCATTTACCGTGTCCGACAGCACAACGGGTTCGAGTTTGGGCTCAACCAGATCGTCGAGGTGCTGACGGGCGCGGAGACGGAAGGGATCCGCAAGTGGGGGCACGAGAAGCTCTCGACTTACGGTATCGGCGGGGAGCACAGCCGGCCGGAGTGGAAGGCCATCGGGCGGGAGCTGATCCGGCTGGGCCTGGTGCGGCAGGCAGCGCAGGATCAGTTCGGGGTGTTGGGGCTCACGGACGAGGGTCTGGGGGTGCTGAAGCAGCGCAAACCAGTGATGCTTACGCGGCCGGTGAGCGCGCCGGAGCCGCAGGTGCGCCGGGTGGGCTTGGTGCCTTGAGCGGGTCTGAACAATTCTGGGCGCTGCTGCCGGATAAGGACGGCGTGCTGTGGGTTGGCACGCTGGGAGGCGGTCTGTTGCGGTTTCAGGGCGGAAAGTTCACCCGCTACACCTTGCGAGAAGGTCTGCCTAACGAACACGTCAGCCAGATTCTCGATGACGCGCACGGACAACTCTGGTTGGGGACGCGTGGAGGAATTATCAGGGTCAAGAAGCAGGCCCTGGAGCGCATCGCGGGCGGCGAGATTGAAGCCGTGCCGTTCAGCAGCTATGGCCGGCTTGACGGCCTGCCGACCATTGAGTGTTCGGGCGGCCTGCAGCCCGCGTGCTGGCGGGGCGCGGATGGCCGGCTCTGGTTCAGCACCCTGAAGGGAGCGGTCTGGGTACAGCCCGATCAAGTCCCCTTCAACCCCCTTCCCCCGCCAGTGGTCATCGAGGGTTTCTGGGTGGACAGCGAAATCGTGCACGCGCCGGAATCCCTGCCGGGCTTGCGGCCGGCCGCCAAGGTGGACATGGTTAGGCCAAGGGATGCGCAACTGCGGATTCCGGCGGGCGGCCATTACTATGAGTTCAAGTTTACGGCACCCTGTTTCACTGCGCCGGACAAGGTCCGGTTTCGATGGGAGTTGACCGGCGGCGTTAGAACGCTCGCAGGCGGCGGGGCGGAACGCGCCGTGAACTTCAGCCACTTGCCACCCGGCAGCTATGGATTTCGCGTGACCGCCTGCAACAATGACGGGGTGTGGAACGAAACCGGCGCGCGGCTTGCGTTCGTGGTGCTACCGCACTTCTGGGAGATCTGGTGGTTCAAGTTGCTGGCGCCGGCGGTTTTTCTA
>Ga0118677_10003726_pt2 | contig 18013 bp, 23 predicted proteins | sample AliMusrvi5mmetaG_FD_86154 | JGI IMG/M metagenome (GOLD analysis project Ga0118677, IMG submission 86154) | reverse complement strand
TTGGGCAAGCAGGCGATCAGTCTGCGCCAGGAACACCGGGCGGGGGAGAAGCTGTTTGTGGATTTTGCAGGGGACACGATCCCGATCCATAACCCCATACCGGGGATATGATCACCCGTTGCCAGATCGCGGGTCTTCCCGAACCCGAATTCACCCTGACCGATGGTTTTGTAACCACCATCCGCCGTAAACCTGATGGAGCCTTTGAAACCGTAGGCGGGCAAGTTACTCCACCAGTCACGGCACCAGTCACGGCACCAGTCACGGCACCAGTCAGTGACTATGTGATCCGTCTTATCAAGTTGCTCCACTCGGAAGGTCCCATGGGGAATGCAGAAATCAGAAAAACATTCGATCTTAGAAGCAGGCGCCGCCTTCGTGACACCTATATCGAACCAGCTCTCAACGAAGGCCTGATCGAATACACCCTGCCCGACAAACCCACCAGCCGCCTCCAGAAATACCGTCTGACGACAAAAGGCCAGGCCGTCCTCTTGAATGAGCCTGGATAAATTACGGTCCGTTTTGCTTTGTCAGCTTGATGATCTCATCCCGTTTGGCTTCCCAGTTCTCGCAGGTCATGCTTTCAGCCAGGGAGAGAACAGACTTGGCGTCAACCAGGTGGGCTGGTCCAAGGGGTAAAGCCTTCGCCTCACCCATAACGATAACCTCTGTCCATTCGAGCACAGAAAAATGCAACGACCATTGTCTCGGGCGTAACAACATCCCTCTCCACTGTAGAATGTCATTGGGCGTCGATAAGAAGGAAAAAAACTGTAAGAGTGGGGCGACTTCGGATAAGCTGACATCAACTTAAAACCGGAGGACTGATATGCGCCTGAAATGTTCATTTCTGTCGGAGAATGAGAAACAGAGAATCCATGAAGACAGCCTGAAGCTCCTCTCTACCGTCGGCGTCAAGTTCAAGAGCCGCAAAGCCCTCAAGATCCTTGCCGATAACGGCGCTAGCGTGAACAAGGAAACCATGATCGCCCTGATCCCGGCGGAAATGGTGGAGAGGGCTCTCAAAACGGCGCCGAAATCATTCGTTCTGGGGGCGCGAAATCCCGCCTATAATTTCAACATGCCATCGGCTTACACCGGTTATACACTTGATGGCGCGGCAACATTTGCCATTGATTTTGAGACTGGCGAAAGGCGTCCGGCCATAACAAAAGACTTGGTGGCCAGCCTCAGAATCTTTGAGGAGATGAACCTCGGGGCCGTCGTGTGGCCGAATGTGGTGCTCGACGATATCCAACTGAGCTCGGATGACATCCGGACGACCTTCATCTCCCTGATGAATTCGTCCAAGCACATCCAGCATGAACTCCATCGCCAGAACGAGATTCCTTATTTGATTGAAGGATTGTCGGCCATCCTCGGGAGTGAAGCTGAAATCAAGAGGCGGAAAATATTCTCCGTGTGCTATTGCACCATACCGCCCCTGACGCATGACGAGACAATGTGCGAGACATATCTTGAGCTGGTGAAGTATCATATTCCGATCCTGCCTTATCCCATGCCGGCGTGCGGTTCAACAGGTCCGGCAAGCCTCTACTCGGACATCGGCGTGGCCAATGCGGAGAGCCTGTCGGCGCTGGTTCTTTTCCAGATGGCCGAGCCCGGCACGCCCATCATCTACGGGCATGCGGCGGGAACCATGAACTTCAATTCCGGCTCATTCCTCGAAGGGGCGCCTGAATCCACGCTGATCAACGGCTCGCTCGGTGAAATGGCGCGGTTCTACAACCTGCCCAATACGCAGGCTGGCTGTTTGACTGAGGCCAAAATGCCCGGCCCGCAGGCCATTATGGAGAAAATGACCAGTGCGCTTCCGCTCGTGCTGTCGGGTGTGGACGTCATCAACGGCATCGGCGAGTTGGAGACGAGCCAGCTCCTCGTCCTCGAACAGATCGTGGTTGACCACGAAATCGCCAGGATCTGCAAGCGGATGAAGGACGGCGTCGAGGTCAGTGACGCCAAGAATTATTTCGAGGACATTGCGAATGTCAAGCCGGGCGGACATTTCCTGATGGAACCCAGCACGCTGGAGGCCTGCCGCAGCGGCGAATTCCTCATGCCGGAACTGCTGGACCGCAATACGCACGACCAGTGGCTGGAGATCGGGAAGCCGGACGTTTATTCAAAGGCCCGGGAAAAGGTTGAAGCCATACTGGCTGAACCGCCAAAGAATCCTTTGTCTGACAAGGTCATCGGCAAACTGGAAGACATCATGCGTCGTGCCGACAAGGAACTTGTGTAGCGGGGTGCGGTGCGAAGATACCCTGAATCATTTACTGAAGGAGGTAGAAGCCTCTGACCTGATCCACCATTCCTGCCGGGACTGTCACGTATTGAGCGACACGAATGAGGCTGGCGAAGTGCCGTGTCATTTATCTTCACCTTGCAGCAGAATTGATAGACAGACCCCGGTAGTGGAAGTATATTTCGTCGGCATGAGCAAAAACGCACTCATCCTCCCTGCCGACTACACCGACTGGCTTATCACCCTGAAACATCGGATCGCAGGTGCCCGGCAACGAGCGCTCTTTGCCGCCAATCAGGAACAGATCAAACTCTATCACTATATCGGAACCGAGATTCTTGATCGCCAAAGTCGGCAAGGCTGGGGCGCCAAAGTGATTGATCAGGTTTCTGCGGACCTTCGGGAGTCCTTTCCGGATATGAAGGGATTATCTGCGTCAAATCTCAAGTACATGCGGTTTTTTGCCCAAGAATGCCCTGAATGCAAAATTGGTCAGCAGACTGCTGACCAATTGCCGTGGTTCCATATCGTCACCCTGATCACTAAACTTCAAGACCCCACCCTTCGGGAATGGTATGCCCGTGAGGCCATCCAGCACGCCTGGCCCCGTGACACCCTCGTCGTGCAGATCAAAAGCCAACTCCACCTCCGCAAAGGCGCGGCTGTCACCAACTTCGACAAACGCCTCGCGCCCCCACAGGCGGGTCTCGCTGTTGAAATTCTCAAAGACCCCTACCATTTCGATTTCCTCGGACTTGGCGACGAGGCTCATGAACGCGACATCGAAACGGCCCTCATCCGCCACATCACCCGGTTCCTTTTGGAACTGGGAGCCGGTTTCGCCTTCGTCGGGCGACAATTTCGCCTCGAAGTCGAGGGCGATGAGTTTTTCATCGACCTGCTTTTCTATCATACCAGGATCAAATGTTACGTAGTGGTCGAGCTCAAGGCCACCGCCTTCAAACCTGACCACGCTGGCCAGCTCAACTTCTACCTCGCTGCCGTGGATGCGCAAATCAAGGCCCCCGATGACAAACCCACCATCGGCCTGTTGCTTTGCAAAACAAAGAAACGCATGGTGGCGGAATACGCACTCTCCGGCATGGAGAAACCCATGGGTGTGGCTGAATACCAACTTCTCCGCGCCCTGCCAAAACCACTCGACACCTGCCTGCCAACGATTGAAGAACTGGAATCTGAACTCTCCCGCGAACTTGATCCAGAACCCCGGCCAAAAATTGCGGTCGGCGGTCGGCCATAACCGACAGCGGTGATAAACGGCACACAATGAGCCCCGCCTCACGCTCACGGAAACCGCAGGTGCTTCGATAGTGCCAGGTCTTGGGCGCTTCCGGTAACTACCAACATTGCGCTCTCCTGTTGTGCTACGACTGTCTTGGGCGTGGCATCCAGTTGTCCCTTCGGGGTGCAGAACCAAGGCAGGCGACTGACGCACATCTGGTTCAAGTCAGATTCATCGGCTTCCTGCAGAAGCTGGAGTAACGCGGCAGCCCGTGCCGCAGCAGTCGCGCCGTTGTTCCGCAGAATGCGTTTTGAACAGGCAGCGAAGTCGCTTTCTGCTGCTTTGAGACCTAGTAACGGGGCGATACGAGCGTGTGGGCCATCGAATCGTTCTGCTTTCCTGAACGCTTGCTGCCATGAGTCACGCACACGGTCTCTCCACCCCAAAGCCGACTTGTTGTTTGCCGGCAATCCTTCAGCCAGCGCGGCGAAGGCGAGGGTGTAGTAGTTGACGGCATCCTGAAACAGTTGGTGGTGCTGCCAGAGGGTTGACTGCCAGTTCTGTAGCGACTCGGCTTGACGCCTGTGAGGACATGCTTGATGGTGCTGTCCTTCCCGGCGGCATCCATGGCTTGGAGAATCAGCAGCACCGACCACTCGCTCTGTGCGTAGAGTTTCTCCTGGAATTGGCTCAAGGTTTCAACATTCTTTTCAGCCTGGGCGTCAATTTCCGCGCGGTCCGAAATACCGAACGTGTCACCGGACTGACAATTCTTCATGCGGAAAGTGCCCGGCCGATCGACCCGGCAATGGGCTGCAATGTGCTTGTTCTTCATCGCGTCCTCCTCACATCCATCCCTTATCCTGCCAGTACTTGTGCTCGTAGGGCCATTCGTCCTTGCGGAATGCAATGAGGTTGCGGAACCTCTGCCGTTGCGCCTCAATGGCCTTGCCCTGATCGGGCCATGACTGTTTCACAGAGATCGTCGAAACCAGAGACGCACCCAACTCACGTACCGATTGAATATCGGAGTCTTTCAACGGGACACGGGCATCCATACCGCCCACGTACTGCGCGCCTACCGTCACCGCGTACCGCCTCATGAATGCCATCGTGGTTTCACCGCCACCGCCACCGCTGGTCGTCAGTCCGGCTATGTATTTTCCGGTCAATCGCAGGCAGTGAACAAAGTGACTGGTCCGGTCGAGGAGCGCCTTCATCTGGGCCGTGACATGGTCGAGATAGACAGGAGAAGCCAGCACAATCCCGTCGGCCGCCAACATCTGGTGCAGGATGGCCCGACCATCATCGTTCAGCACACAGTCCGGCCCCTTATGACAGGCTTCGCACGCCTGGCAAAACCCTATGTGTGCCTTGCCCAGATCAACGAATTCGACCTGAGCCCCCTTGGTTTTGGCTTCAGCCAGCAACGCCTCAAGCAAGACGCGCGTCTGACTTTTGCTACCTCTTGGACTCCCACAGATACCGAGTATTTTCATTTTTTCACCCGCCGCCCCTTGCACATGGCCGTGATCTCCTCATCAACCATTTTCTTGAGTTCAGTAGGCACCAGCACCTTCACCCAGCGTCCCCACGCCATCACCCACCGGAACACCTCGAAAAGGCCGGCCGCCGTGAATGACAACTCAATGTCGCCATTCCTGCGTTTGCGGATGACCTGCTTGGGGCTCCATTGCTTCTCCAGAACCCACTCCGCAACGTCCTTCTTGAAAAGCAGCTTGATCGTGTGCGAATGGTTGCCGACAAAGCGACCGAAGGTATTGGCCAGCAGCTTGCCCGCATCGAACTCCGGGGGCATTACGAACGCTTTTTCAGTCAGGCTCACCTTCTGGATCCGCCCGAGGGCGAACTGGCGGATCAAGTCTTCTCCGTCCGCTTTGCCAAACAAATACCATTCGCCTTGCAGGTTGGCCATGTGGAGGGGTGCAATCTGCCGTTGCGTGGCGCCATCCTTGACCGCCTTGTAGGTCATGCGCAGCATTTTCTGATGCAGCAGCCCCCGGACAACCGTGGCCCAGGTGGTCATGTCGATAGCGCGCGTCGGCGGGGTCGTGAAGCTGAACTTGTTGAAGATGAGCTCCGGACGGATGGTGATCTTCTCGGGCAGCAGGTCAGCGATCTTGCCAAACACGCGCTCCAGCTCCTTTGCGATCGGAGTCCCGCGGTAAGCCTCCAGCGCCCGTTCGGCCACGAGGATGGCCAGCAGGTCGCCCTCGCTGACGTTAATGGACGGGAGAAACCAGTTGGTGTTCTTGTAGTAGAACCCCTTCTTTTCCCAGTCGTACTCGATCGGGGCCCCGAGACCATCACGCAGAAAATCAATGTCGCGCTGGATGGTTTTCTGGGAGACCTCCCAGTCGGCCGAGAAATTCAGGCAATTGGGGAACTGGCCCTGGCGGATCCGTTTATCCAACTCGAGCAGGCGGGAGAACTGGGACTTGTTTCGTTTCATGGTGCTCATCCCCTCCATTCGGTCACATATCGACGGTCAAAAAGTGTCCGTCATAAAATATTTCACACGGACGCTATTTGTACACCCCCCTTCGGTAATCTGTCCAAGGATAAAGAACTTGAAAGGAAAAGGGACATATGACCCTTGACGAACAGAAGGCCGATGACATGATGACGAAAAAGCTGAGGTGCGTGGATTTGTTGCTGGGCTGCCCGCTCAACCGCAACGCGCCCGAGTGTCCGTTCGGAAAGATGCGGCACGAGGAGTCGGTGGTGACAAGGGTCAACTGGGTCAAGAGTCTGGATCTCAATCGGCTCACGCAATTGCTGGCTCTTCACGAAACATGTTTGGCACAGCCATCAGAAAGGGTTCCCCAATGAGAACAGCCATGAAAAATCACATGGACGCGCACCGGCGCCTGGGCAACTGGCTCAAGGTGTATCGCAGAACTGCCGGACTAACCCAGGCTCAACTGGCCGAACGGATCGGCCGGCAGAAATCGTTTGTCGGAAAACACGAATCGGGCAGAAGACTGGAGATTATGGAATTCCTGAAAATTGCCCATGCCCTCGACGCCGATCCTTATTGGGTCGTCGCCGCCTGCTGGTTCTGGATCATCGCGCCTTCATCCGTCACGATCTTCCAGACCAGGCGCCCTTCCCCCCGGTATTTCAGTGACACCAGATATCCTCTCCCTTACTTCTTCTCGAACATCGTTTCAATCATCAGGGCGCTGTGCGGGGGCAGCGAGGGAACGCGGTATTCTCCCTCAAAAGTCCCCAGCGTTTCGCCGGTCCAATAGTTTTTCAGGTTCACCTTGCCCGGCAGTGAAACAACCCGATCCACCGGCGCATCGCCCCAATTGAAAAGATAGAGATACTCCCCTCCCTTTTTGGGAGTACGGCCAACCGCGAGCGTCTCGTCGGAAAAATCGGCAGCCTTCCCGGTCGGAGGAATCAGTTTGCGCAAGACGCCCAGTGCCTCAGGGCTCAGCGTCGGCAAATCGTCGCCGCTCAAGAGCATGCCGCCAGAGGCGTGGACTACGGTGGCATGGAAAAGCACCTCGTTCCACGGCATCGCCTGTTTGCCGATCGTCTTGCCGCTGATGTCCATCAGCATCCCGCTGTGGAGCAGCGCGCAATCCGGATCGTTCCACCAGAACCGACCGTTCTGCCAGCCGCGTAGCAGACTCTGCCGCCCCATATCGCGAATGGCCGTCCAGTTGCGGGCGAGATCATTGGAGGAGCGCGCCCCGTCAACCAGCCCGAGCGAGGGCCAAATTGGATGATTGCACCCGAGAATAAAGGCATCCCCCGCCCCGCGGAGAGCCGCTTCCATGCCTCGGCGGTACGCTTCGATACGCGTGGCCTTCGGGTCATGGAAAACTCCCTTGTTCAGCGCACCCCAGTAGTTGGCGTCGAGCTTGAAGTAGGTATCCGAAGCGTCTTGATGGCGGCCAGATCCAGATGATCGCGATGCTCGTGGGTAATCCTCTCCCTTTTTATCATGAATAATTTTGCGCGCGCCCAAAACTCAACCATCAGTAGAAATACTGATTGCGCATCAGGGTTTTTCTGATAGCGTACTCACAGGGAATGAGGGAGATGAAGACACGGGATGCAGGCATGCGCTGATTAACGGACCGAAAGCATTGCACATGAGTGGACTGAAATACTGGGCAAATGAATCAGGCAAGAACGCTGTCTCAATATTACTTATTGGCTTTGGCGTTCTGCTAATGGTGGTGACCAAGATGTTACTTGCCCGATTTTTTACAGCCGCAATCGTCATCGGAATCTGCTTTATTGGGGCAGGCACAGCAAGATTTATGGTCAGCCACCACAGGACAAAGCGCTGAGCATCTAGCCTCCCATCACCAATGGCCTTTGGATTCCAGAATCGTTTAACAAGAAAGAGTTATGGCCGAAGGTTGTCTCACGGCGTGAATTTGAGCCATGGACCTGCATCAGACACCATGATGATTCAATATCCGCCTTTGTGATTGCTCAGCCGCCAAACTCGTGCACAGCCTCATACATCGCCGCGATATTGGCGGGAGGCACCTCCGGCAGAATGTTATGCACCGTGTTAAAGACAAATCCCCCGCCAGGCGACAAGATATCAATCCTGCGCTTGACATGCTCCTTCACTTCCTCAGGCGTGGCACGATTCAGAACAGTACGCGTGTCGCATCCACCGCCCCAGAAACAGATCTCCTTGCCGAACTCACGCTTGAGTTTTTCAGGCTCCATATCTCGGCACGTGGTTTGCATGGGATTGAGAACATCATAGCCCGCCTCAATAAGGTCAGGCATCAACTCGTACAAGGATCCGCAGGAGTGTAAAAAGGTCTTCATTCGGCTTTTCTTGTGCACGGCCGCACAGAGTTGGGCATGCCGTGGCTTGAAGAGCTTCCGATAAATGTCAGGGGACATAAATGGGCCGCTATCCATGCCCAAGTCGTCCCCGAACCGCAGAATATCGCACACGTCACCGACCGCGGCGCAAACCTTATCAAGCGTAGCCAGATGCCTCTCCATCAGCGCATCGAGCAGCTTTTCGACCATTTCCGGCTCGGCATAGACATCCATGAGGAAATTATCCATCCGCCGAAGAAATGTCCCCCATTCGAACAGATTACAGCCACAGACGATCATTAGCGCACGGTCTGATGATGCCCGCAAGGCAAGCGCCCGTTCGCGTAACGTGGTCCAGAAGCCGGGATCGCTGGCATGATCCCACGGACTGTGAACTAAAGCCGCCCATAATATCTTACCCATTTCCTGATCAAGACCCGAAAAGTCAGCAGGATACCCGTCAACATAGGGGAAGTAAGATTGATCATAAAACGTGCCACCCGCAGGCATATGGGCGATGTCTTTGCCATCCTTGAGTCTGGCAATATAGGAGCCGTCCGCCTGCTTTTCCGGGTGAAACCAGACCGGATATTGGGCGGCTTGCCCATCCGCCAGTTTGATAGGATACCAATCCGAATCCTGTGTATTGAATGTGCGGCCCACATCCAGCACATCTATTCCAAACCGGTCAAGGATAGCCTCCTCGGGCTGGGCCAACTGCTGGACAACATCGTAGAGCCGGGTGTGTCCTGTGGTGACACCAATGTGCTTCTTGAGATTCCCGTAGGCCGTCGCAGAAATACCCGAACTGGGTGTCGCGCCTAAATCCACAGGTACGCGGTCAGGCTGCCGGTGTTCAATCGCCGCAAGTATTCGTTCACGTGATGTCATGAGTCGCACTACCTTTCAGTCCATATGGAAGACTTCTTCCATGCCGTCCCAAATCTCCTTCTTGGCGGCGGCGGCGGGGAGCGGACTCTGGCAGGGATCCGTCTCCTTCCACCAGCGAACCGTCTCGGGATCCGCTGCCATTTTGGCACAGTCAGCCTTGAAGTCCTTACCGGTGTACTCAAAGTAGCTGAACAGGAACGGTTTTCCATCAATTTCCTTCAGGTAGATTGAATAGTTGCTGAAGTGGCATTCCTTGAGTCTCTTGATGACACTAGGCCATGGCTTGGCATGAAGATCCTTGTAGTAGGCAACCTTATCGGCCTTAAGTCCGGTGATGGAGCCAAAGCGTTGCACATGGGCGCACGCATGCGGGTTTCCCAGCGTGCCGCAACCGTTCACGCCAAGCACCAACAATCCACCGAGAACACTCATATGGTCTGAATGCTTTCGGTCCACACCACCGCCAGTAGACCGCCGATCACGGTGTAGACGCCGGTAAGGACACCAAGGGCGAGAATGAAAAACATCAGCGGAGAGAGCCCCATGATGGTGGCACCGCTATCGATGCCGAAAATGAAGCAGAGCACAGTCGCCGCCGTAAACAGCGCCACGCCAATGTGGATGACAATGGCAGAGAAGATCGAGACGATGGTGAGCATATCACGACAGTTGCGATTGTAACGGCGTTCCAGGTAATCAGGCAGGGTCGTCACCCTGGTGCGCAGGTAGAGCGGCGCAAAGAAAAGGGAAAGCAGGATCAGCGTAAAGCCGGCCATCCACTCGAAATTGCCATAGAGCAGGCCGGAGGTGTAGGCCGACTGCGCCAGACTAACCAGGTGCACCGTCGAGATATTGGCGGCGAACATGGCCAGACCGATGACCGGCCATTTCAAGGAATTGTCAGCCAGAAAATAATGGGCACCTTCACCGGAATGCGACTTCCGGACAAACCCTGCCAGCACGCCAATGCCGACAATCGCCAGAAGATAAAAGATGATGATACCCAGATCAAGGTTACCGACCTGAATCCTGGACACTGCCGTCGTTGTTAACACTGCAAACATCATGATACACAGCCTTTCACTGAAGTTAAGCGTGAGCGCATACTTCGGGGCGAAGCCCTGAAGTTAAGCGTGAGCGCATACTTCGGGGCGAAGCCCTGAAGTTAAGCGTGAGCGCATACTTCGGGGCGAAGCGGATGGTAAAGAATTCTTCCGGAATGCGCCAGGGCATTTTCCAGTTTCCAAATCAAACCGGTTCATGGCATGGAGCCCTCTTCTGGGTGGCAGTTTCAATATTGAGCGGCCAAATCAGCGGCGTGAATAATCTTATAGAAATAGCCGGATTTGAGCACCTCACGGGAGGGCTCACCATGAACAACCAGTACGCGTTGAATGGTCTTGGAAGGAAATTCCAGCTGACGTTGCCAAACTTTCCGCTCCACCTCCCCAACCACATCCATCCCGAGCGGAACGGGTGTGCAAATGTTTTCGATTTGGAAGAATTTTGTCGGCCACCCGGCCAGGTTGGGCGCATAGTGCCATGCGCCCGTTTAGATGCGTCCACTCTGATACAAATTGCAATCGCCCCCCCCTTTCGCTAGTGTTCCCGGCATGATTCAACCTTTACCCAGACTCCCGCTTGGGATCAGCGACTTCTCGGTACTCCGTGAAGAGGGTATGAACTATCTCTATGTGGACAAGACCTTGCGGCTGCTTGACCTGCTTAATGCCGGTAAATATCTCTTCCTCGCCCGCCCGCGCCGGTTCGGCAAATCCCTGCTCTGCTCGACCATCAAATACCTCTATGAAGGCCGCTGCGAACTCTACACAGGCCTCGGGATCACCCCCCTCTGGGACTGGAGAAAAACCAATCCGGTCGTGCATCTCAGCCTGGCAACAGCCGAAAGCATCTCGGTAGACTCTTTACGGGAGTCGCTCCTGACCATGCTGGCCAACCACGCGCGCCCCTATGGCATCGCGCTGACGGGACGACTCTTAACGGACGATTTCGCCGCATTGCTTACGGGAATTCACGCCCAAACCGGCCGCCGCGTTGTGGTCATCGTGGATGAATACGAGAAGCCCGTCCACGATCACATCAGCGATCCACCGATGGCAAATAAGATGCGCGATGTCCTTTCCGCCTTCTACGGCTCGCTCAAGGGATGCGACGCGCAACTGGAAAAGCTCTTCATCACCGGCATCGGGCGCATGGTGCGCACCAGCATCTTCTCCGAACTGAACCAGATGCTGGATGTAACGCTCGCCCCGGAGGCGGCGGAAGTCTGCGGGTACACCGAGGAGGAGTTACACCGCGACTTTGCACCCTTCATCTCCAATCTGGCACAAACCAACACCATGACGCAGGAACAGGCATGGTTGACCCTGCGCCATCGCTACAATGGCTACTGGTGGGGAAAGGGCGAAAAGGTCTATAATCCCTGGGCGATCCTCAACTGTCTCCGCAGCGGCGAATTTGGCAGTTACTGGTGGGCCAGTGGCACGCCGGGAATGCTGGTCGATCTGGCCGCCACCCTGCAACGACCGGATGGCGACTTGGATGGCGTTAAAGCCACGGATTTATCATTGCTGTTCGATATCACACAACCCAAAGCGGAACCCCTGCTCTGGCAATCCGGTTATCTCACCGTCAAGGCCGTCAGCGGCCAAGTCTACACCCTGGGTTTCCCGAACGCCGAGGTGCGCGAGGCCTGGTTCGGGATGATGCTGGGACACTTCTGCGGCGCAAACCAATCCGCCGGGCAAACTACCGCAGCCGTAATGCTGGATGCGTTGCGCACGGGAAACCGGCCTCAATTTGAGCAATCGCTCACGGCTCTCTTTGCCGCCATTCCCTTCGAGTTGCAGGTCAACCGCGAAGCCTACTACCACTCGGTCTTTTTTGCCTCACTCCAAGCGGCGGGCGGAGAAATCATCGCCGAATCGCACTCCGACAAGGGCCGCGTTGACGCCGTGATCAAGACCCCGAAAACCATTTACGTACTCGAGTTCAAACTCGGTGCCGCCGCCGATGCCCTGGTCCAGATCAAGGCGCGGCGTTATTACGAGCCCTACCTCGCCGATCCGCGCCCCATCATCCTGCTTGGCGCAGGAGGCTTTGCGGATCGAACCATCCAATGCCTCTGGGAGCCGGTGGTAAAGCCTTCGATTTCCGCCTCCGCGTCCACGCCTTCCACATAGACGAAGGTGCAAGGTCTTCAATTCCCCGGAAAACCGTTTTGCGATTTTTTCGGCTGGTGTACCCGCCAGACGGAATAATCGCAAAACATTCTCTTTCCGAATGGGATTTCTTCATTTCTTTATCAGTGGTATAAAACTCTTCTCTTGCCCTGGCTCCGGGAGGCTGGATAGCGGCAGCGCTTTCCCACCAACCGGGTTAACCCGCGCTGATCCGAGTTAGGCACCACCAGCCTTCGCTCGCTACGCGAGATTACGGCTTGGCAAGCTGACGGGGAAATATTGACCCGCAATCCATCGAGTGCTAACTTGTTCCAGAAATCCAACGGTATACAAATGAAGACGGTATATATTGAAACATCCATAGTCAGTTACCTTACGGCCAGGCCGTCGAGGAACATACTGGCTTCGGCTTGGCAGCAAGCAACCGAGGACTGGTGGACTTCTCAACGTTCGCGATTTGAGTTATTCACTTCTGAACTGGTTGTTGAGGAAGCTGAGCAAGGGGATACGGAAGCAGCACAACGGAGAATTGCTGCTTTGTCAGGAATTCATCAACTCGCCATAACGGATGAGATCTCAGGCCTGGCAGCAACCTTGCTGGATGAAGGCGCATTGCCGTCGATTGCCGCAGACGACGCGATGCATGTGGCGGTTGCAGCCTATCATGGAGTGGATTACTTGCTTACCTGGAACTGTCGGCATATAGATAATGCCGAAAAGAAACCTGTAATACGCAGAGTATGCGCGGCAAAAGGATACCAATGCCCAGAAATTTGCACTCCAATGGAACTGATGGGGGATACAGAAGATGAAAGATGAAATCATTGAGCAAGTTTGGCGCATCAAGGATGCCATGGCAAAGAAATACCACTATGATGTGCGCGCCTTGGCCAAAGATCTGCAAAAAAGGGAACGGTCGTCCACCGCTGTTATTGTCAATTTGCATGACTCCAGGATGAACCATTCTTTCGACTCTGCTGGTCGTTGAAGAAATTCGACGACTAACGTTATGAATTCAAACGACAGAAAGGGGTTGGTGTATGGAGTTGAACGTCTATCAGTCTGTCCCTGGTTTTTCCGGTTTTCTCGGGCACATCCTCCAAAACGGCGGAACCGTGGCGCTGGATGTGAAGGCCAACCGCTTCGGGCACATTGATCCGGTCCAATTGCAGATGCTCAAGGACACGGCGGCCTGCCACGGGGCGGGCGCCAACAACCTCCAGAACCAGAACGCCACAAAACCCTGAGCATTGACTCAAATCCAACCTTCTCAAAAATAAACCATGAAAAACATATCCCTCCAATTTTTTATCCCCGTCGCATCCGCCCTGCTTCTGGGCAACTCGGCACTTGGCGCCCCGTGAACCGAGGCGCCGAACGCCAAGAACACCAAGGCCGCGGCCGCAGGCGGCGATGTTTTGGCCAATCCGGGAGACAAGGCATCCGAGCACTTTGAGAAGTACCGCAAAATCAACGCGGAATTTGGGCACAATCAGAACCCGGATGCGCAATGGTTTCCCGACGCCGGTCTGGGTCTTTTCCTGCATTGGGACCAAAGTTCGGTCAAGGCACTGAACATTTCCGCCGTCGGAACCGGAAGTGCGCTCATGAGCAAAGACATCAAGGACCCGGACGAACTTGCGAGGATCGTCCGCGAGAAGGATTACAACCTCGACGGCAAACCGGTGATGACTCCGAACGAGTATTGGGCCTTAGCGAAGGAATTCAATCCGACTGATTTTCACCCGGAGATATTCCTGAAGAAGGCGAAGGACGCCGGATTCAACTACGCCGTCATGATCACCAAACACCACGGCGGATTCTGCATGTGGCCGTCCGCCTACGGCGATCTCAACACCAAAAATTCGGCGATGAAAGGACGCGATCTGGTCAAAGAGTATGTCGAGGCCTGCCGTGCGGCGGGCTTGAAGGTGGGAATTTATTTCTCCGGACCCGATTACTATCTCGGCCAAAATTACCGCCCCTTCATGGATGGCCGGGTGTTGAAGAAATACCCGGGCAAAATTCCGGACCTTGATGCGAATTACGAACCGCGCACATTCAAGGCCACCCCGGAAAGGTTGGCGGCCGACAAGGAACACATCACCAAGATGGTCCGCGGCCAGTTGGAGGAACTGCTGACGCATTACGGGAAAATAGACATGCTCTGGCTCGATGGCACCGCGCCGCTTGGGTGCGCGGGGGATGCGGTGATGTCCGTCGAACGCATGCGCGAACTTCAGCCGGGCATCATCGTGACCGACCGCTTCCACCATCACGGCGACATCACCTCGGCCGAAATCCATCTTCCCAAAAATGACATCCGCCTCAAGTCGAACGAATGGGGTGAACTTTGCGATATTTGGTCGGGCGATTAGTCCTACACCCAAAAACCCTACAGGCCGCTTCCCTTGGTTCTGTCCAAGTTGGTCCGCAGTCGTTCCATGGGCTTGAACTTCCTGTTGAACACCGGTCCGATGGGCACCGGCGACCTCGAACCTCTCGCCTATGAAAACATGGCCAAATTGTCCGCGTGGATGAAGGTCAACGGCGAATCCATCCACGGCACGCGCGCGCTTCAGGGGAAGGAAACGGCCAGCGTCCCTGCCACGACCAAAGGCGATGTCCGCTATCTGTATCTGCTGCCCGTCATCAAGGGCGAAAATCCTCCCGCGCCCGCCCAAGTCTCCATGACGGGTCTTGATGGAACCTATCAAGCGCAACTGCTCGACGACGGCAAGATGCTGCCTGTAACCCGGGATGGCGACACGCTTGTTGTGGCGCGTCCAGAAGGCGTCGTTGCAAACACCGTTCGCGTGATCAAACTTTCCCCTGTTGGGAAGTGATCGGCGGCGTGCAGGGTGATGGACCAGATGACCCACCGGGCGCCCATGTCTTCATCCACCATCCGGGCGAATTTTTCGGTGTCGAACGCGTTCACCACGTCCGACCACGGTTTTTTAGGACCATGCAGGGGGTAGCCCCACCCTCCGTATTGCAGCATAACGCCGTAGCCCGTGCCACGCATCCAGGCGGCACTGGCGCGCGTGGCGGCCACGCGCTTTTGGTAGTCCGCCTTGGCCGCCACCGGCATCAGATCCAGACTGCGTAGGCCGCAAGCCGGGCAGGGCTGGTCTTCGGGAAGACGACCAGCATGGTCGGGTTGTGCGGATCCAGGGCAATGGCGGCGGGCCCGACTGGAGCGCCCAGAAGCGTCACGGCCCGATCCCCCGTCTTTGCCTCCGACTGCGAGACAACATGGCCGTAGGTGCCGGGATCGGTGGCGAACGAACAAGCGGTCTCCCCAGGGGAAAGGGAAGGCAGCCCGTCGAGCGATTCATTCATCGTGAGCGCGACAACGAGGTCACCCCGGATCACACCCCGGCCGGGAATGGACAGTGTGATCTGTGAGGCGCTTTGTTGAAAGGGTACGCCTTCGCCACCCGCCAGCAGTCTGGCGGAAACGAGCTGACGTCCGGGAATCGCCGGCAATACCAAGCCGCCAACCGGGCGCTGGAACAGGTGAATGTAGGCCATCCTGCCGTTTCGGGTGGATCCGCCCCATGCGGCGGGCTTCCAGGGCCCGCCACGCGTGCCGCAAATGGACTCTCCATTCATTTTCAACCAGTCGCCGATCTCGAAGAGCCGTTGCTTCTGGGCTTCATCATAGGCGCCATTCCAGCACGGCCCCCATGACAACAGCAGGTTGCCGTTACCACAGGCGGCGCCGGCGAGCAAATGCATGAGGTCATCGAAAGAGTGGGCCGGACTGCCCGTGTAACACCAGGCATCGGAAAGCGGAATGCAGGATTCCCACGGCCGCCAGTCCTGAAAGGCGCCCAAATGCCCTTCCGGCGTGTCAAAGTCCCCGGGAAGCGAGGCGCGGTTGTTGATGACAATACCCGGCTGCAGTGAGCGGATCATGCGGGTCACGTTTTCAGAATCCCACATCTCCTTGGTGAACATACCGTCCCACGTTACGGCGTCCCACCACCAGATATCAATCTTGCCATACTTGGTGCAAAGTTCACGGATGGCATTCTTCATGTAGACCAGATACTGGGCGTGGCGTGGCCCCAGCGGACTAGTTTCGCCCGGCTTCAAGGTCCACTGGTTTCCATGCATCGTGACTTTTTCGAGATCCACCGGCTGATAGTCCGGCTGATACCACTCGCGCTGGGCAAAATAGAAACCAATCGGCATTTTGGCTATGTGGCAGGCATCCACCAATTCCTTGAGATAGTCGCGACCGAAGGGGGTGTTGGTGATTTTGAAGTCGGAGTAGGCGGTGTCCCACATGTGGAAGCCCTCGTGGTGCTTGGTGATCACTACAATATACTTGAACCCCGCTCGTCGGGCGATGTCAACCCACTCCCGGGCGTTGAACTTCTCCAACTTCATGTCCTGGGGCCAGGTTGTCCATTCCTCCGTACGCTTTTGGCCGTTGGCCATAATAGAGGGGATGTCCGGCGCATAACGCAGGGGGATGCTACCCCACGACAAATCGCGCTTCGCTTTCGATGTGATACCAAAATGGATGAACATGCCATAGCGGCGATCCTGCCAGGTCTTCATGGCTTCCGGGGAGGCGTAATTGGAGGATTCCCACTGCTCTTTCGCGAAATACGCGAAACGTTCACCCCGTTTATTGGCCGTGGGGAATTCATCCCGCACAGAGGATTGGGCTAAAACCGGATTGGTCTGGAATGGAAATATCGCCGCCAAAACGGCCGGCAATAGGCCGGCAAAGGAGAGGAGTATATGTTTATTCATGGTTATGCTGGCCTTTTGTTGACATTTGCTCATGGTACGCGACTCACTTATACGCGGCACTCTTGTCGGGAGAGTCTGCGGGTGCGCCACTGTTTGTACTCTCCTGAATTACTTGGATAGTGTCAGGCTGATATTTCGCAAAGTCCAAGGAAGAATAGCGAAATATAATTATGCATTTGCGCAATAATAGAGCTTTTCACTTACGCTGTCATCCCAGGGTGGCCGACAAAATTCTTCCAAATCGAAACCATTTGCACACCCGCTTCGCTCATGAGTTGGGCCAGATGCTCGGGAGCCAGGGCGGAAACCGCTTTCAACTCAATGATGATGGCGCCGAAAGCCACAAGGTCAGCCAGGTAGGTCTTTTTCAAGGTTCTCTCCTTGTAGCGTAACTTTAGTTCCTGCTGCGTATGAAAGGGAATACTGCGCCCCTCGCATTCAATTTCCATGGCCTGTTGATAGACCTCCTCGAGAAATCCGCAACCCAGCGTATTGTACACCTCAAAGGCAGCCCCCATGACATCGTACCCTTCCTTCTCCAGCATAGTCCTCCTGTTAGCCTGTTGTTATATTATTTCTATCATAGACACCTTGCTCCTTCCATTGAATATATCAATGCATCGACATCGTTTCCCCAGTCCGTTCGCCTCTTTCGCCCTTTTCCCTCATTCTTAAAACACCGGTATGCGATTATTTCGGCTGGTGCCCCCCTCTTTTTCTTCAATTCCCCGGAAAACCGTTTTGCGATTTTTTCGGCTGGTGTACCCGCCAGACGGAATAATCGCAAAACATTCTCTTTCCGAA
>Ga0118677_10007466_pt1 | contig 18019 bp, 9 predicted proteins | sample AliMusrvi5mmetaG_FD_86154 | JGI IMG/M metagenome (GOLD analysis project Ga0118677, IMG submission 86154) | reverse complement strand
GCGGCAGCGCCATGGTCGGCCTGCAGGATATGTTGTTGCAGACCGACGGCAAGCGCCTCCTGCTCCTGCCGGCCTGGCCTGCCGACTGGGATGTGGATTTCAAACTGCATGCCCCGGAGCAGACGACCGTGGAAGGGAAGGTGCGCGGCGGCAAGCTGGTGAGTCTGCTGGTAACCCCTGTCCAGCGACGGGCTGACGTGGAGGTGCTGGCGCCGTACCGCGAGCAAGGGGTCAGGCCTTAGCCCACATTCTCCGAATGAGCTTCACAATTCGCAGACAACAATCTATAGTTCAGCCCCATAAAAGCGATCCGCCTCAGCGGTGACCTGTCACGCTATTGAAGCAAACGGGAAAAGGAGAATATTGCAATGACCAGACAATGCATCATGTTATGTGGGACTCTAGCCGTGTTGTTAACGCTGCAGGTAGCGTCAGCAGAAACCAGTATCGTGCTGGATGACGCCGATAGCGGCCGTGTCTTCGAGGGCATCGGCGTCATCAGCGCGGGGGCCTCCACGCGGAATCTGGTGGATTATCCCGAGAAGCAGAAGTCCGAGATCCTGGACTACATGTTCAAGCCGAAATTCGGCGCGAATTTACAGCACCTCAAGGTCGAGATCGGCGGCGGTGAATACATAGGCCAAGGGAGCGAGCCGACGCACGCTCTCACCCGCGCGGAGTTGGCGGACCCCAAGCCGCGCGGCTACGAGTTCTGGCTCATGGCGGAGGCGCGCAAGCGCAATCCGCAGGTGTTGCTCGACTGTTTGCCCTGGTGTTATCCCGGTTGGGTTTCGAGCCCGTTCTCGCAGGATTCGGCGGATTGGTATGTCGCGTTCCTGGATGTGGCCAGGAAGCATTACGGGTTGAAGATGGATTGGCTCGCGGCAGGTTGGAATGAACACGGCACCGACCTCAACTGGATTGCCAAGACCTTGCGGCCGACGCTCGATGCCCATGGCTATGCGGATGTGAAACTGCAAGCCCCCGACAACAACGGGAGCTGGCAAATATTCGATGACTTGGCGAGGAATCCCGAGGCAGACAAGGTGATTCAAGCCGTCGGCTACCATTATCCTAACGAGTTTGGTCCACAGACCGAGGCGGAAGGAAGACACGCCACCGCGAAGGTCATCGCCAGCGGCAAGCCGCTTTGGGACAGCGAGGAATTCGCCTACAGCGGCAAAACCTGGGAGAAATCGCTGCTGCTGGCGCAAGTCTATAACAAGAATTACATCCGCAGCCGGATCACGAAAACCGAGGTGTGGCCCATGTTGTCCGGCATGTATCCCGGCATCGGTTACTCCGGCACGGGCCTGATGGAGGCGGATACCCCGTGGTCCGGTTACTATGACGTCTACCCGGCGGTGTGGACCACCGCGCACACCACTCAGTTTACCCAATGCGGCTGGCGCTACATGGACAAGGCCTGCGCGAAGATCGATCCCGCCACCTGGGCCGGGAGCTACGTGGCGTTGCGCGACCCGAAGACCGGCGACTGGAGCCTGATTATCTGCACGGGCAAGCCGACGACTCTCCAGGTACAGGTCGCTGGCAAGTTGGCCAAAGGCGACGTGCACGTCTGGAAATCCAACGAGAAGATCCAGTTCGTGGAAGAGAAACTCATTCGCCCCGCAAACGGTGCATTTACGGTTGCTCTGGACGGCAACAGTGTCTATACGCTTTCCTCCACCACCGGCCAGAAGAAGGGTGCCCACCCGGCGCCACCGCCCGCTTCCGACTTCCCTTTGCTCTACAAAGACGACTTCGAAAGTTATGCGGCGGGCATGCTTCCGAAATACACGTCCGATCAAAAAGGCTCGTTTGAAATCGCCAAGCGCGACGATGGTCAAGGCATGTGCCTGAAACAAATCGTGCCGAAAGAGGGCATTCCGTGGGGCGGCCGGGGAAGCTTTCCCTATACTATTTTCGGCGACGTTCGCTGGACCGACTACACCGTCCAGGCCGATGTCCTGGTCGCTGCTGGCAGGGCGGGGATCGGCGCACGCTACGCAGACTGGGAATTGCTCGGATTCAACTTTGCTCTCCATGGGGATGGAACGTGGTCGCTTGGCGTTCCGAATCAGACGGTTGCAATGGTGAACGGCAAGGAGAACCGGCAAAATGTCGTGAAGTCCCTCGGGACCGGCAAGATCGATGGCTTCACTCCCGGCAAGTGGCATCATTTGGCTCTGACTCTCAAGGGCGCTGAAGTGCGTGCCAGCCTGGACGGCAAAGAGGTAGCCCAAGCACGGAACGAAGGCTATCAGGGTCGCAAGAGCGGCATGGCCTATCTGATGTCCAGCTACGACCCCAACTGCTTCGACAACGTCAGCGTAACGCCGTAGCGGTGAATTCGGCAGACCCAAGGGATCTTCGCAATGACAATAAAATCAAGACTCACAACACTTGGCAAAGCAACGAAGTTGGAAATCACTTCCACCGTGGGCGGAACACTACGACTGTTGAACCCGTGGACGGGTAAAATCGTTGAGCATGTGACGCAGTCAGGACAAAGGCTGGCGTTCACCGGGCCGGAATGATCGACGAAAAAGCTGGCGGTCTATTGCGTTCAGGGCGGGCACGGCTCCTAACTATTATTCTTTCAACGGCCGGCCAAAGTCCAGATCGACGTCCACCCGCTGCTCCCTGCGGCGGTACTGCGCCGGCGTGATCCGCGCGTAATTCTGTATGATCGCCGTCAAATACTGTTCGGTGGCATAGCCGGCTTTTTGGGCCACCAGCTTCAGCGGCAGATCGGTCTGTGTCAGCAACATCTTGGCCCGCTCCAATCGCACGCGCCGGATTTCTCCATGCACCGTACACTTGAGCGTGGCCTTGAACAACTTGTCCAACAGCGAGCGCGACACGGCCAACTCCCGCACAAGTTGATCCACGGTCAAGCCGTCGCAGGCCCGTTGGCGAATCATCCGCACCGCATCGATCACGTGCCGATTGTCGATCACCAACAGATCCGTCGACTGCCGGGCGACCAGGCCCGCCGGCGGGATGCAGTAGCGCTGCTTCTCCGGCCGGTGGCCGTCCATCATGCGGTCCAGTAGGGCAGCCGCCTCGTAGCCCAGGCGGAAGCAGCCCTGCTCCACGCTGCTCAAGGGCGGAGTGGTCAATTCGCACATCAACGGGTCGTTGTCCACGCCGATCAACGCCACGTCTTCCGGAACGCGGAGATCCAAGGCACGGCAGGCCTCCAGCACATGCCGCGCCCGCGCATCGTAACAGGCCATCAGGCCCACCGGCGTGGGCAAGGTCCGCAACCAGCCGATCAATTCATCCATCAGACATTGCCATTGCCGCGATGTCGTGTAGCGGCCCCTGAACACCCGACACGGGTAGCCGCGGTTGGCCAAGGTCTCCAAGAAACCCTTGCAGCGTCGGGCCACCCACGGATTCACGCGGGTGGCCGGATAGCCGCAAAAGGCAAAATGTTTCAGACCGCGATGCAGGAGATGTTCGGCGGCCAGCCGGGCGATGTTCTCGTCGTCGGTCTCCATGTAAGGAATGCCGCGACCTTCTTCATGCCAGCCCAGCCCGCCGCCGTAGGCAACCACCGGCTTGCCGAATTTCATGGCCGCTTCGGCCGCCTTGTGATCGTCGAAATTCACGATCATGCCGTCGCCGTGCCATTGCCGCAGATCAGGCATCTTGTGAACAAGCTCCTCTTCCACGTACAGTTCCCATTGGCCATGGGCGCGGACGTAGGCCGCGATCCCGCGGAGGATCCGCTGGTCGTAGTTCTGGTAGAGCATGGCGAGAACGGCAACCTTGCGCATGCTTCAATCCTAGGTCAGACCGCGCAAAACCGCAAGCATTTGCGTGCCAGATTGTGTAATGGAATTACCGGATTTAGTAATTCCCGACTAGGAATCATTGTCCGAGAAAATCCGCTCGATGTCGCGGGACGCATGGACGACCCGAACAATGTCAATGCCCCCGACAACAGGACGATAGAAGATAACGCGATTTCCAAAGCCGCGAATGGTCCACATGCGAAGGCCCGCGGTTTGCGGGTTGGCAAATCGGCACACGGTCCCCATTTCCGGCATTCTGCTCAGAACCGCAAATGCTTCCTCTGCGGCAACAAGAAAACGCTCGGCAGCCTCCAGGCTGTCGCGAGCGATATAGTTGGCCAGTTCAACCAGATCCATGCGGGCTTGAGGAGTCTTTGCGACCTGTACCATCCGAGAACCCGACCAGAGGGGTCATGCTTGTTCGCACTTTGCGTGGCGGTTGCGGACCTCTTCGCGAATCGCGTCCCAGTCCGCGAGAGTCATGGGCGTTGACGGACCGCTGTCAAGCCCCTTGAGAACCTCCGCCTCCAGTGCCTCTCGTTGCTTGCGTCTTTGGTCGGCGCGGATCAAAACGTGCATATATTCACTTGCGCTGCTGAAGTCGCCCTGAGAGACCTGTTCCAGGACGAACTCCTTCATCGATTCTGGCAAGCCAATACTCATCGTTTCCATGTACTTGTTCTCCCTCTCTGTCCATCCTAACGGTATCGGCGATATTTGTCAAAGGGAGTCATTCGAGAGGGAACCCTTTTCTTCGAGACATCCTGCTCTTACGACTCTCCCCCTCGCATTCCCCGCAAACAGCGCGTACCAGATATTGTAAAATAATAACCATATTTAATAATTGCAAAAACGGTCAAATGGTTTAATATGAAAGCCGTGCCGGGAATGCCGGACATGCCGCCTAACCCGGCAGGCAAGGATTTACCAGATTTCATAATTGCGAAAACGGCATCCTGGTTCAGGATGAAGGATGAAATACTTTTAGCCACGGATGAAACACGGAAAGAAGGCCACGCGGGCCGTTCGCATGGCAATCCGTGTTTCATCGGTGGCGCTGGACTGAAAACGGTGTACTTTGTACTGAAATTTGACCACCCTCCCTGCGGGGCGATGGAGATGCTTTCCCGAGCTTGGCATTTCCATCGTCCCAAGGGGGGCAAACTCTCCTGTATTTTAATTTTCTGTCCCGTCACATTTCTGTCGAAGGATTTTTTTGAACCCTGGACCAGCTTACCGACCACATACCACTAACCACTTTTAACCAACAACCACTTTTCTCTATTTCCTTTCTTAAGGGGGTCTTTCCATGTTCTGCAAACTGAGTTTCGTTTCTGGCGTTCGCAAGGTTAAATTGGGGGGGGGCGGCACTTTGGGGTGCCATAAGAGCCTTTCTCTGGCAGGCCGCCGGCTGGCGGCTGTCATGTTAGTGGGGGGGCTGTCCCTCTGGGCTAGTTTGGCAGATGCGGACACGTTCGGCTGGACGGGCACTACAAACGGCAACATGTCCGGTGATGCCACGAACTGGGGTAGCCTCGGCATCCCCGGCTCCGGCGATGTCGCCTGGTGGAACACCGCTACTTATACGAATGCACCCACCGCCAGTGCGGCCATGGACCTGGGCAAAATGCTCTTCGACACCAGCAGCGGCAGCCTCACCTTCGGCTCAGGTGCCAGCACGCTAACCCTCCACGGCATTTCGGACGGCACCACGAACATCGGGATCCAACTGAACGCCGGGTCTGGCACGGTAAGCACCGGCAGCGCGAAGTTCGCGATTGCCGCAAGCCAGACATGGCTGAACAACTCCGCCAATCCGTTCACGGTCAATGGTACTATCACGAACACCGCCAACTCTACTCCCTACACCCTCACGATTGACGGCAGCGGGAGCACCAAACTCAACAACATTACGAATGGTGGCGCCACCGGCACCTTAAGTCTGATCAAGACCGGCAGCGGCACGTTGACCATCACCGGGTCTAGTGCAAGCAGCACCTACACCGGCTCAACCACGATCACGGGTGGGACGTTGATTAGCGGCGGTGTCAAAGATAACAATAGAGGAATCAGTAATACCAGCACGATTTATCTGGGCGATACCACCGGCAATGCGGCGGCGACGGTGGAACTGTCACCCGGCTCTACGACGGGCTACAGCAATAATGTTGTCGTCCAGAGTGGCAACACCGGCACGATGTTATTGTACTTAGGGAGACTCCTCAACTTCCCGGGCACTATAACCTTGGGATCGTCCAACTCGGCAGGCCACGACCTCACCATTGAAGAGCAATCGTGGCCCTTGTCGTTCAATGCAGCCATCCAGGATCCGGCCGGCATGACTCCCGGCACCGGCGGGATCCTCACGGTCAAAGCCGACAACAGTACAACGATTACTTTTAACGCTGCCAACACGTACACGGGCAATACGCGGATCGCGGCAGGCACGTTGATCTTGACCAATGCCTTGGCCCTGCAAAACAGCACGCTGGACATGCACAGCGGCGACGCGGGAACGCTTACCCCGAACCAGAACTCCACGCTGGGCGGGTTGATGGGTTCGCGTAACGTGAACATGAACGCGAAGACGCTAAGCATCGGCAACAACGGCCAAAACACGACCTACAGTGGCATTTTGAGCAACGGTTCCTTGACCAAGATCGGCACGGGCACGCTGACCCTCTCCAATGCTAGCAACGCCGATAGCGGCACTACGATCAGCAACAGCACTTTGGCCATCAGCAGTCCCGGCAGACTGAGTGCAACCAGCGGTGCCCTGGCCCTGGGCGGCGGCGCGCTCGATCTGGGGACCACAACCCAGACCGTCGGCGCGGTGAGCATCACCGCGGCGGCTGGCAGCGGCGACACCATCCAGAATGGCAGCCTCAGCGGCACCTCCTATACGGTCAGTAACGCCACCGGCAACGCCGTCATCTCGGCAAATCTCCAGGGCACGGGGGCCACTCTTAACAAATCCGGAGCGGGCACGCTGACCCTGGCCGGCGCCAACACCTACAGCGGCGCCACGACGATCAACGGCGGCATGCTCCAGATCGGGTCAACGGGCTCGCTGGCAAGTCCGACGATCAACGTGTTGAGCGGGGGAACGCTGGACACAACGGGTCTGTCCAGCGGGCTGAGTCTCGCCAGCGGGCAAAACCTCACCGGAAACGGGATCGTCAGTGGGGCGGTGACCCTTGCCACCGGCGGAAAGGTGACACCAGGCATCGGCGGCACCGAGACGCTGACGGTGGGCAGCCTGACGGCAACCGGCGGCGGAGTTTTCAGCTTCGCGCTGGGCACGCCCTCACTTGCTCCAGACGCCAGCAGCACCAACGGCCGCATTGCCGCCACAACCGTGGCGATCAGCGGCGCCAATTCGATGCAGTTCGTGCCCCTGTCGGTCCTTACCACGGGTTACTACCAGCTTATCTCGTCCACCAGTCTCACCTGGGACGGAACCCCTTTCACTCTCCCGAACCTCGGAAGTCGCTATACCCAATCGATTAGCGAAATTGACAACGCGTTGTACCTGCAACTGAGCGCCCCGAACTTTGGCGAGTGGTACGGCGCGGGCGGCAGTTGGACCACGCTCAATCCGGGCACCGGGCCGGGTTGGAGCGGCCAAGTCGTCCCCAGCCTGGCTTCGGACGTGGCCAACTTCCTGGGTAACGGCAGCGGAACAATCACGCTAGATGCGTCCGAGACGGTGGGCATCGTCAATCTGAATAACACGAGCGCCAGCTATGCCATCGGTGCCGTTGGCGGCACAAACATCCTCACGTTGGACAACGGTGTTGTCAGTGCGGAAATCAATAACACAGGCACCCACACCATCAACGCTCCGCTGATGCTCAACGGGGCAAACCCCCTGGCGGTGACTGTTAACGGCAGCAGTTCCGGTCTGACGATCAACGGCGCTATTGGCGGAACGACCGGCATTACCCTGAGCGGGGGCGGCACCCTCACGCTGGCCGCCGCCAACAGCTACACCGGCACCGCGATCAACGGCGGCACGCTGGTCATCAGCAGTCCCGGCACGCTGGGTGCGACGGACGGCGCCCTGGCCCTGGGCGGCGGGATGCTCGATCTGGGAACCACCAGCCAAACCGTGGGAGCGGTAAGTGTCACCGCGGCGGCCGCTAGCGACGACACCATCAAGAATGGCAGCCTCACCGGCACCTCCTACACGGTCAGTAACACCTCTGGCAACGCTGTCATCTCGGCAAATCTTCAGGGCACGGGAGTCGCGCTCAGCAAGTCCGGTGCGGGCACGCTGACCCTCTCCGGCGCCAACACCTACAGCGGCACGACGACGGTTAGCGGCGGCACGCTGAACCTGAGCAACCAGAACGCCCTGCAATACAGCACCCTGACCACGGGCGGCACGGGCATCGTGTTCGACGCGTCGGTCCCCGGCCATGCCTTCACCTTCGGCGGCCTCAGCGGAAGCACCGACCTCGTACTGCGCGATAACGCCGGCCTTCCGAACGGCGTGGCGCTCACCGTTGGCGGCAATGATGCCGATACCGTCTATACCGGCGCTCTCAGTGGCTTCGCTGGCAGCCTGACAAAGATCGGCAGCGGTACGTTGCACCTCGGCAGCAACAACAGCAATTACACCGGCTCAACCACGATCAAGGCCGGGACTTTGATCGCCGGCGGAAATGTTAACGGCGTTGAAGTGTCAGGAATCAGTATTAACAGCACCATTTATCTGGGCGATACCGCCGGCAATTCAGATGCCACGGTGCAACTGTCACCCGGTGCTTCAGTGGGTTCTTACCAGAATAATGTTTTCGTCCAGAGTGGTAACACCGGCACGATGATGTTGTACTTCGGGAGAGTCCTCAGCTTCCCGGGCACGATAACCCTGGGATCGTCCAACTCGGCAGGCCACAGCCTCACCATTCAATTGCAGTCGTGGAGCTTGTCGCTTAATGGAGTCATCAAGGATCCGATTAACATGATTCCCGGCACTGGCGGGACCGTCAGCATCATTGGTGGCGATAGCGACGGCGTGTTCTTTAACGCCGCCAACACCTACACTGGCAATACCCGGATCACTTCAGGCAAGTTGACGCTTAGTAATTCCTCGGCCATGCAGAACAGCACGTTGGACATGAACACCGACTCGGGCACCGTAACCTTCAACCAGGACTCCACGCTGGGCGGATTGATGGGTTCTCGCGACCTGGACATGGGCGGCAAAACCTTGAGCATCGGCAACAACGGCCAGTCCACGAGCTATAGCGGCGGGTTGAGCAATGGAGCCTTGACCAAGATCGGCTCCGGCACGCTGACACTGGCCGGCGGCAACACCTACAGCGGCCCCACCACGATCAGCAGCGGCGTGCTCCGCGCTGACGCTGTCGGCACCCTCTCGCCCAATTCCGACGCAACCATCTCCGGCGGCACGCTCGACGCCGGCAACTTTGCCCAAACCGTCAAATCCTTGACGATCGGAGCGCTGGGCATATTGAACCTCTACGTCGGAGATATTTTGACGATCAGCGGTACGGCCGACTTCGGCCTCGGCACGCTGACCCTCTCCAACACCGCCGGACTTCATAGCGGCACGAACGTACTTTTGACCTATGGCGGTACGCTGCTAAACCAATTTGGCACGCCACCCTCGCTTCCCGCTGGGTATACCCTGAGCTACGCGACCGCCGGTGAACTCGACATCGTTGGTGGTCCAGCGTCGGTCAACGGCGTCTGGTCGGCAAATTCCGGTGTTGGGACCATGCTGTGGTCCGATTCGAGCAACTGGACTCCCCAAGCCGCTCCGACCGCGCGAGGCGATTCGGCCACCTTCGGCACCGGCACGCAGGCCACCATCGATCTTGGCGGTGGCACGGCAACGGTATCGGGCTTGACCTTTAACAACAGCGGCACCGCGAACTATACGATCCTAGACAGCACCGGCACCGGCAGCCTCACGCTTCAGGGTACAGGCTCTTCGTCCGCAAGCGTGACCGTTACCACCGGCTCGGATTCGATCGGCGCGAATCTCGTGCTGGCGAGCGAAGTCGTGTTCAGCGGCAGCGGCACGCTGGCCCTCAGCGGCAGCATCTCCGGAACCGGCCCCCTGACCATGAGCGGCACCAACGGCACTTTGATCCTCAGCGGCACCGGCCTCTATACCGGCGGCACGATCGTGAATGCCGGCATCCTAGCCGTGACCACTAGTACCGCCCTCCCCGACGGCTACAGCCTGACCGTTGGCGCCGGCGGGACGCTGATCTTCGATCCTTCGTTCTCCGCCTCGTCGATCGTGGCTTCCGCGGTCTCCCCGCTTGCGGCTTCGCCCGTTTCCCCCGTTCCCGAGCCGAGCAGCCTGGCTCTCTTGTTCGCGAGCCTGGCGGTCGGATTGGGCGTGTGGAGAAGGGGGAGGATTGAAAATTGAAAATTGAAAATTGAAAAATGGGGGGAAGTGAGAAGGGTGCCTTTGCCCCGGTGGGGCACCCGAGAATAGCCGAGTTCGGCGCAGGGCTCCCGAGCCCGCCGAAAGGCCCGACCGAAGGTCTCCCGGTGAAGGTGAGACCTTCGGTCGGTGTTGTGGCTCGGTCGGGAGACCGGCCACAACAGGGGCGAGTTCGTCGAGGTTCTCCCGACCCCGACGCAACAACCGACCGAAGGTCTCCGAGTTCGGCACTTTGCGGTCTTTCGCGGTGAATGAACAGAACCGGCGAGAAGGAGCAAAGGAATAAAGCGGTGATGAATCACCGCACTCCAAATTACCCGGCTGCCGTGGCAGTTGGATCGACGAGAAACGCATCCTCTACCCCTTGTCGGCTTAAACCCCGAATCGGAATATAATATTGCGCCAACAGGTAAAACACACCAGAGTCTGACATGCTTCAATCTAAGCAACTCCAGTTGTCCAAACAAGCCAAATCATGCGTTTCGTCGGCCTGCAAGTGTCATGGCGGGATGAGCCGCCGCGATTTCGTGGGAATCGTCGGATTAGGAACGGCCGCAGTCCTGACCGGTAGCCTGCCCGTGATGGCCGGGCCGTTCACTCGCGAGGATTTCGAGAAACTGGTGCCGACGGACAAGAAACTTAGCCTCGAATGGATCAAGTCGCTTTTTGCCCGCGGTGAGCGGACGGTTTATCGCGGCAAGGAACTCGAGAAGATCGGCATGCCTATTGGCGGCATCTGCACCGGACAGCTTTATCTCGGCGGCGATGGAAAACTCTGGCATTGGGACATTTTCAACCAGCCGAGACGAACCGACGGTTCCACCTATCTGCACCCCCTTGAGCAGACGTCGCCGCTGGAGCAGGGCTTTGCCCTGGAGGTCACGGTCGATGGCAAGAAGGAAGTGCGTCCGCTCACGCAAATGGGCTTCGCCGAGATCAGCTTTTGCGGCGAATACCCGGTAGCCAACGTCGAGTATCGCGATCCACAAGTCCCCGTCACCGTTGCTTTGGAAGCCTTTTCGCCGTTTGTGCCGCTCAACACAGACGACTCCAGTCTGCCGGCCACGGTGCTTCGTTACACGGTCAAGAACACGAGCAGCGCCAAGATTGAAGTGCGACTGGCGGGCTGGCTGGAAAACGCCGTCTGTCTGGTTTCCGCTCCCGGCAATGCGGCCAAGCGCCGCAATCGCGTGCAGCGGGGAAATGGGATGCTGCTCATTCAGAGCGATGTCGAAGACGGCCCGGCGGAGAAAGTCTTACAGCCCGAACTGATGTCTGAAGTGGACCTCAAGCAGCCGTTGGACATGGGCACCATGGCCCTCGCATTGCTGGAACCCCAAGCATCTGATAGAGCCGCGGCGGCTATTGGCGCCGGCAATCTGCCAGAGGCGGCTTTTGCCGCCGTGCCTGCCGACCAGGCCGGGCAACCGAAGGGGCGCAAGCTCATCGGGTCGCTCATCCGTTCGATGTCGCTCGAAGCAGGGCAGGAGGCCACCGCCACATTCCTCATCACCTGGCACTTTCCGTACTTGGACATGCAGAAATGGCACATCGAGCGCATGGAGACCTTGAAGGATAACGGCCGCCACTATGCCACAAAGTTTCCCTCGGCGGCGGCCGTCGCCGAATATATGGCGTCCCATTTCGCTGCGCTCCACGCCCAGACGCGGCTTTGGCACGACACCTGGTACGAATCCACGCTGCCCTATTGGTTTCTCGATCGCACGATGCTTAACACGGGGTGCCTGGCAAGTTCGACCTCGCACCGCTTTGCCACGGGACGCTTCTGGGGATGGGAAGGCGTCGGTTGTTGCGAGGGCACCTGCACGCACGTCTGGCACTATGCCCACGCCGTGGCACGCCTGTTCCCCGAACTCGAGCGCGATGTGCGGAAACGCACCGATTTCCGCATCGCCATCGAAAAACCCTCGGGCGTTATCCGCCACCGCGGCGAGGGTTTTGGCCTGGCTGTGGACGGCCAGGCGGGTTGTATCCTCCGCGCGTATCGTGAGCACCAGATGACTCCGGACGGCGCATGGCTGAAGGAGCTTTGGCCGAACATCAAGCTCGCCATGCAATGCCTGATCAAGATGGACAGGGGCGATGGCCTGCTCGACGGCCATCAACACAACACGCTCGATGCCGGTTGGTACGGGCAGATCGCCTGGCTGAGCGGCTTGTATCTGGCCAGCCTGCGGGCCGCAGCGGAAATGGCGGCCGACATGGGCGACAATGCCTTTGCCACCGAATGCCGCAAGATCGCCGACACCGGCCGCGAGAGCATCAAGCGGCTTTTCGATCGGGAGTATTTCATCAACCGGATCGACCCCAAACATCCCGAGGCCATCAATTCCGGCACCGGGTGCGAGATTGATCAGGTCTTTGGCCAAAGTTGGGCCTATCAAGTGGGGCTGGACCGCGTGATCCCGCAGAAGGAGACGCGAGCAGCGCTTCAGGCCCTCTGGCGATATAACTTCACACCCGACTGCGGAGCGTATCGCAAGATCTACAAAGGCGGTCGCTGGTTTGCGTTGGCAGGCGAGGCGGGGATGCTGATGTGTACGTTCCCGCGCAAGGATTGGAGCTTTGAAAACGCCAGCGGCAAAGGTAACATGGATGGGTGCTGCAACTTATTCAACGAGGTCATGAACGGCTTTGAATACCAGGTGGCTGGCCACATGCTCTGGGAAGGCATGGTTCAGGAAGGCATGGCGGTCACCCGCGCGGTTCATGACCGCCATCATCCGTCCAAACGCAACCCGTGGAACGAAGTGGAGTGCGGCGACCATTATTCCCGCAGCATGGCCAGTTATGGCGTGTTCCTCGCGGCCTGCGGCTTTGAATACCACGGGCCGAAGCAGCACATCGGCTTCGCGCCCAAGCTGACACCGGAGAATTTCAAATGCGCCTTCACCAGTGCCGAAGGGTGGGGGAGCTATGCGCAAAAAATCGAAAACGGAAAACTCAAGGCGGCGATATCCCTGTGCTGGGGGAAAATGAAATTGAAGACCGTCGCGCTGGAGGTTCCGGAAGCTGCCGCCCGTTCCGTCAAGGTGGAACTCGCCGGAAAAAATCTCCCCGCGCAACTGGCACGGAGTGGTTCGCGCTTGGTGGTCTCACTCCCCGCCGGAGTGGAACTCCAGGCTGGCCAGTCGCTGATTGTTTCCTTAAACTGATCTCAACGTAACCAAAACAAATGAAAGAAACTCAAATAAATCATCCCGAGTCATTCCAAGCCCGCAACCTCACCGGCCTCGCTGCGGCGCTGACCCTGGGGCTTTTCGCCATCCCCGGCGTGAGCCGCGCCGATGCCGATAGTTCGCCACGACTGAAACTCGTGGTCGTTAAGACCTTGCCCTATCCAGTCATCAACAGCAAGACACCAGGTGCGGAGAAAATTCCCGGCGGTTTCGAGGGTGGCAACACGGTGAAGGTTACGATCCGGGGCAAATCGGAATACCACCTCTTCGCCCATTCCTACGAAACGCTTGACTGGAGCCACTGTCGGCTGGATCACTGGATTTCCTCGGACGGCCTGCATTGGCGTCACGACCAGGTGCTGGTGCCACCCTATACCGACAAAGCAACGAAGCTATGGACGCTGTCCTGCTCGCCAATGCCGTTCTTCGATACGGAAGCGGATCGGTGGCAGATCTACTATGCGTTGTTCGCCAAGCCGCAGCAGAACTGGAGCTCAGGCGGTGCCTTGCGCTGCGCATCCTCAAAGGCTAAAGGACGGGATGGCATCAGCGGCCCGTACGATTTCCCGGGTGAGGAAGTCCTTAAGCCGGGCGTCAGCTACCCCAAAACGGCATGCGTCAACTCGGTCAGCACCCCGTTCCTCGCCAAGGATGGCAAGTGGCTGGTGTTCTATGGCGGCGACAATTATTCGGCTCAGCAGCCCGACACCAAGGCCTGGGGAAAATGGTGGGTCGCCCTGGCCTCCGCGCCTTCGCCGCGCGGTCCCTACACGCAACTGGGAAATAAGCCGCAACCGCTCATCGATCCGACCGGCTTCAATGAGAACCCTATGCCGATTCGGATTCGCGGACCCAAGAGCGGCAAGGACTACTGGGTCGCTATGTTCGATTTTTTGCATGATGAAGTGGCCGGGCCGAACCTTTCCGAGATCGGCTTCACCTGGTCCTCGGACGGTCGGGATTGGCCGGCGGAGCATGGACAGGCGGTGGATATCCGGGCCGGATTCAACGCCGGAGAAAAGCCCTGGTGGCATGTGATTCGCACCCCGCACGATCTCATTGACGAGGGAGATGGAACGTTCACCTGTTTCTTCACGGGCACGAGCGAGGACGACCATGGCTTCCGTGGCATCGGGATGGTAAAGTTCAAGATCGAGGAAGTGACCAATGAGGCAGCGAAATAGGCCCGAATTGACGAACGACATCCGATGAAGCGAATCACATTTGTGATACTCACGGTCCTGCTGCTGCAGTCGATTGCCACATGGGGCGGCACGGCGGAGCTGAAGACGGCACGATTCAGGCTCCGCTTCGGGGATGATGGCAAGCCGGCTTCTCTTCGTGCGCTTCCGAGCGACGAAGAACTTCTCGACGTGCGTTCGAAGCACGACGTTGGTTTCTATCTGGAGGCCGCGGATCACAAACGAACGCCGCTCAGCACTGTCGGGGTCGGCGGGGACGGACGCCTGACGGCGCGATCGGCGGATGGCAAGCAGTCCGTCATCTTCGGAGTTCGCACGGCGGATTGTTATCTCGCGTTGCGGATCGAGAGGCTTGACGGCATTCCGGGAAAGTTCGGCACGTCGTTGCATTTCGAGATGAACGGCAGCGGGCGGATACGGGTGACGGAACTCGATTATATGACGCGCGTGCAAAACGAGTCCTATGGCGTGCGTGTTCATTGGGATGACATCTGGCATCAGAGGGCGGGGGATCCTCTCGGCGGCGTCGCGCTCTTCGTGCGGCAGAGCGATGCCGATGAAGATGAGACGCTGCTGCGCATCTGGGTCGGAGAAGCGCTGGCGCATCCAAAGGTGAACGGGGAATGGACGCTTGACCGCGCGCGCTCGTGGGTCGCGGACTGGCAGAAGCTCTTTGCGGATCGCAGCCAGATGATTTTGGAGGGCGAGAATCTCGACGAGTTGCGGGCGGCGCTGCCATGGGCCGAGAGGGCTCGCATTAAGGAAATCTATCTCTTCACGCAAACTTGGCGAACGGACAATTTCTGGCCGGGCGACCACGGGAACATTGACGTGAACCGGAATGTCTTTCCGCACGGCGAGGATGATCTGCGCGCGTTCTCGGATCTGCTTTGTGCGAAAGGCATGCGGTTGAATCTGCATTACGTCAGCGGCGGAGTCGGTCGCACGGATCCACAGTATGTCGGTACGAAACCGGACCGGAGGCTTGCGGGCTGGGTGCGGGGATCGCTTGCAAAGGCCGCATCACTGAATGATCCGGAACTGGCTTTCAGGCCGGAAGCTGGCGCGACGTATCCGCCTTTGTTGCCGCATTTTTACGAACACAATCACGTCCGCATCGAAGACGAAATAGTACGCGTGGGTTCGTTCGAAATCGCTGCGGACGGAATATGGACATTGAGGAAATGCGGGCGCGGTCAGTTCCTAACGAAAGCCGTGGAACACGCGAGCGGTACCGAGGGCCAGGGACTCGTCGTCGCTTACGGACAGAATTATGTTCCCGACAACGACTCGACACTGCTCGACGAGGTGGCGGTGAATTATGCGCAGTTCGTCAATCGCTGCGGCATCGGGCACACGGAATACGACGGCGCGGAAATCCACACCTACAACGGCCGCTGGGGCTATTTGAAATTCGCCACAAAAGTGTACAAGAACGTTGATCACCTCGTGACGGCGCACGACAGCAGCGGCAATGCGCCGCGATGCAACTTCGAGTATCGCTTCAACAGTTCGCAAAAAACTCTTCGCGGCACGTGCCGATTCACGCATGGCAACTGGAGCGCGCCGGTGGAACTCGCATCGCCATCGCGCGTCGCGAGCACGCTGCTCGATGCAAATTTTGTCTTGAGCCAGGGACATCTCGGCGGCGCGATGGGATTGTGCAAACCGGAACCGATGTTCGCGGTGTCGGATCGTTCGCTCAAGGTGCACGGCCTGAGCGACGCGATCATTGAAACGTTGCTGAATTGGAAAGTCGCCGCGCCGCTGCTCACCGATGAACAGCGCGCCGAGATTGACGCGAGCTTCGTAAGCCCAACAAACCAGATGCCGGAAGGGAGTCGCCACGCCGCATCGCGATTCGTGCAGGTTGTGCGCAAGTGCGCGGACGGATTTCAGATTGTTCCGGTGTGCGTGATGACGCGGAAGTCCGGCGACATTCTTTGGCAACAGGGACAGGAGCACGGCGCAATCTCGCCGCGCCAATACATGAAACCCGGCGACGAGCTTGCTCTGGAGAATCCCTTCGCGGCGCAACCGGCGAAATTCATCATCCACGTTCTATGGACATTCGATTCACACGGACCATCGGAGACCTTGAAGGAAAATGGGAACGAAACCGGGCTGCAAAAGCATCCGGCGGATGCCTTCACGGCGGGCAACAACGGCAGACACATCGCGCAAACGAACGTGCGTCCGAATCTCGTTTTGCAACCCACGCTCGCGAATCATTGTTTCTCGGGCGACGGAGCGTTGAAGCAGTCTGTCACGAACGATGACTCCGCGCTGCATTTGACTGCAGAGAATCCAGATGCGAATGAAGTGTGGGCTGACCTGAGGAAGCTGCCTGAATGGAGTGCGCCGATGGACATGACTGGGCGTCGGGGAGTTGGAATGCGGGTAACGGGCGATGGCAGCGGCTCGCTGTTAGTCTTGGCGATTTCTGGGCGCGATTACGTGGTTCCGGTTGATTTCACGGGTACGCGCGACATTGAAATCCCGAACGGCGAAGTCGCGTGGGCATCCGGCGCGTGGGGCTGGCGGATGGACACGAAGCACGCGGACTATGCTCATCAACACGCGTGCCGCATCGGCTTCGGTTATCTGCCTGCGAAAACGAAAACGTCAATCCAGGTAGAATCAATTACCGCTCTTGCGGAAATTCCGGCGCAGCTCGAAAACCCCGTCATCCGCACCGGCACCGGATCGCTGACCGTGCGCGGCGTCGTCACCAGCGGCCAGTACTTGCAATACCAAGGTGGAGACACCGCCAGCGTGTTTGACGAAAACTGGAACAAAATTCGCGACTTGCCGGTGGAGAAAGAGGACTACACCATGCCTGCCGGCTTCGCGCCCGCTTCCGTCATGGCGAAAACGAAACCGTGGCTCGAAGTTCAATTCATGACCGAAGGCGACCGCATGATCGTGCGCCCATGAAAGAGAGTTTTGACCCTTCTATACGGAACACGTAACTTTTAACCATTGCGAAAAGACGGAAACACGATGAAAGACACACTTGTGGCTATTCTAAGTTTGCTGTTCGCTTTCGTTGGTTCCCCGGCGGCGGAAGAACCAGCGACGATCAAGGCGAACGGCAAGGCATGGACGCTGGAAAGCGATGTCCTGAAGGCCGTGGTTTTGTTTCAGGATGGAAGCATCGATCTGACCAGTCTTTTCAACAAGGAGTCGGGTAAGGAATGGCTGACCGGGCCCGGCACCAGCCTTCTTTTTCGCCATGTGGTAGATGGCCTGGAGATGAAGGCAACTGACGGAAAATGGGTGCTTGGCACCGTGGTGGTCTGCGACATCAAATCATTTGGAAGACATTGGGGCAAGTCGGTATCCGTCGATTTGGCCCGGCCTGCGGATAAAATCACTGTGACC
>Ga0118677_10001468_pt2 | contig 18020 bp, 16 predicted proteins | sample AliMusrvi5mmetaG_FD_86154 | JGI IMG/M metagenome (GOLD analysis project Ga0118677, IMG submission 86154) | reverse complement strand
AAGGATGGCCTGGCCCATCGGGCAGTGCTCTCACTTGCGCTGGATAAGCGCACCGGCGACGTGTGGGCCGGAACCATGGGGGGCCTCAGCCGCATCTCTGGTGGGCGCATCGACAGCTTCACGCAGCTGAACTCGGGATTAAGCAATGACGTCGTCTACGGCGTATCGGTGGAAGGCGAGAATGTGTGGGTGGCCACGGCTGCCGGAGCGTGTCGCCTCAATCTTCACACCGATCAGTGGACGCTCTACAACGAGCGCAATACGCCCATGTTCGAGATATGGGTGTATGGAGTCTCTGCGACCCCCACTAAGGTCTACTACGCGGTGTGGGGCAGCGGCCTTCTGGAGTTCGATCAGAAAACCGGGCGTTGGGACAAATACGACGACCCCGACGGCGAAACTGAGATGGTCCTCTTCAAGGACCAGGGGCTGATCCACGAGATCACAACTTCGGTCAGCTATGTGGACAACATCGTGTGGGTAGCCACCTATTTTGGCGACTGCCGCTACGACGGCCGCCAGTGGCGCAACTTCCTCACCAAGGACAGTGGACTGCCCTCCAACTTCACCAATGTCATCAAGGGCGTCGACGCCAACCACGCTTGGTTTGGAACAGACAAAGGGCTAGCCTACTACGACGGCGTGAACTGGGCCGTATATACCCCATCTCTCAAAGACGGCAAACCGGAGATGACAGTGCGCGATGCACAAGGCAAGGTAACGCCGGTCGCCGTTACCACCGCGCCGGCCCACAACTACATCCTCGGCATCGACTTTCAGAGTAATGACATCTGGGTCGCCACCGCCAAAGGTCTGAGTCATGGAATTCGCCAACAACAATAAGAAAATATGGAGCCGGAATCATCATGAATGCATTTGCGGAGATACTCGAAACAATCGCACGCACGCCCGTCGAGAAGCGCGCCGTAACCAATCACGGAGTACTCAACGAAGCCTATTGCTATGCCAAGCCGAGTTCGTTCTCGCGCGGCATGAGGATTGACCTGAACGGCCTGACGATTCTGTTGATTTCTGGAACGGCCTCAATCGACGAGAACGGCAAGAGCGTCCACATCGGCGATTTCCCCGCCCAGTTGCGTCGAACATTCGACAACATCACCGGCCTGCTTGAAGCGGAAGGATGCACCTGGCACGACATCGTGCGCACCAGTTGCTACCTGAGGGACATCGATCGCGACTATGACGTCTTCAATGCAGGGCGCACAGCTTTCTTCAAGGAGCAGGGGCTCGATCCGCTGCCCGCATCTACCGGCATCCAGGCGCATCTTTGCCGCCCCGAGTTGCTCATTGAAATCGAGGCCATCGCCATGTTCCGCACGAATAAGGCTGCCGCAGACGGCAAGGAGTAATCGTCATGCGCAAGGAATTATTGTTGGTTGCGGCCGGCATGTGGGTAGTTCTTGCCGCATCAAGTGCTGCGGCGCAGAGCACAGTTGTGTGTGAGTGTGGCGCGCATCCGCCAGGACCGCCCAAGGACCGGGCAGTTGCGCCCTATGCGGGGGAGCCGGACGATTTGAGCCCCTATGCAAAGTTTGCATCGCCCTATGACCTTAACTACACGCACCCCAATTTGTATTTCGGCGCGGCGCGGGATGTTCCCGAGCCCAAGAACGTGACCGAGGTGCGCATCGGCTTCTTCGGACCAATCGAACATAACCCGGAACAGGTCTTTGGATTGCGTATGCTGCACGGCGCACAGTTGGCCGTAGATGAGGCCAATGCCCGCGGGGGCTACGGGGGCAAGCCGTTCAAGCTGATGTTGCACAACGACTACGACAACTGGCAGGCGAAGACCGTCTATGGAGAGGAGCGGCCCACGGACACCACAATTTGGGGATCTGCTTCGAATGAAGTAGTCAAGATGGTCTACGACGACCAGGACTGGGCGATATTTGGCTCCATCAGCTCCGAGTCCACCCACATTGCCTTGCGTATGGCCCTGCGCACCGAGATTCCCATCGTCAATTCGGCCTCCACCGATCCAACCATTCCGGAGACCTACATCCCGTGGTACTTCATCGATCTGCAGGATGACCGGGTGCAATGCCTCACGCTGGCTCGCCGCATCTTTACCGAACTCGGCCTCAAGCGCGTGGCAATCCTTAGGGTGAACAATCGCTACGGACGATTCGGCGTAGGCAAACTTCGCGATGCATCGCGCCGGCTCGGCCACCCGATCGTGATCGAGCAGAAATACATGCCAGGCGATTCAGACTTTACCAAGCAATTGCAAGTGATTCGCTCCTCGCGGGCCGATGCCATCGTGTTATGGGCCGATGAAGCTCAGGCGGCTGAAATTCTGAAGCAGATGCGGACTGCGGGGATGAAACAGCGCGTTTTCGGCGCCTACCGCACGCTGGGACCAACGTTGCTGGCCGAGGCTGGTCCGGCAGCCGAAGGCTTCGAGGCGGTTTTCCCCTACGACCCCACCCGTCAGGACCCACGCTGGCTCAGCTTTAATCGCCGCTTCGAAGACCGCTTCCACGAGAAACCGGAGCAGTTTGCCTCGCTAGCCTATGACGCAATGAACGCGCTGCTCGATTCCATCTGCAAGGCGGGGCTCAATCGCGCTCGCATTCACGATGCACTGGCCAACATCGTCGACTACGAAGGCGTAACCGGGCACATGATCTTCGATCCCAATCAAAAGAACGTGGAGCCGATGTATCTGGGCACGGTGCATAACGGCGCGATCACCTACCGTGTGGCGAAAATGGATAAAGAGCCTCAAGCGTTACCATGTGCTCCTGCGGCGCGAGCGCTGCCGGCCGCATCGCAGGTCCCGTACGCACGCGTAGGCGAGGATGGCGTGGACTATGCCGGCCCGCATTGGAACGACGTTCCGGCTGGCCCGGTGCGCGTGGTGCTCTTCGGACCGAAAGCGACTGAAGTCGCGCAATCGCCGGAGATACTGGCAGAGTTGGCTGCCAGCGCGGCAAAAGGGCAGGCGTGGACGTTTTTGCCCGTGGCAAGCGATCAGAATTGGGGCGCGGCTTCAACACAACTGGTACACGCACTGATGGATGAGCATGCTCTCGCAATTGTAGCGCTGGACCGAGACGCCGCTCATCTGGCCGAGCAACTGGCGCTGAAGACCTTTGTGCCGGTGGTTGCTTTGACCTCCGACAAGAAGCTTACCTCAACCAACATACCGTGGATATTCCGCTTGCCGCCTGAAACCACTCCGGCGGCGGCGCTGCGCCTTCTCGAAGCGGCAGCCGCTCGCGCCGGGGCCAATCCAGAGAGGCTCAGAGACGTGCTGGCTTCCGGAGACGATATTTCCGGAGTCGCTTTCCTGCCGACCGGCGAGCCGCGCGGACGGTAGAGGAGCTAGAGATGCTCAAATGGAGGCGATCCAATGCTCCTCTCAACAGCGGAGGAGCATTCATGTCCGGTCGTGCGGTGCTTTCAAGCTCCTTGATCTCTCTGCTTTTCTTGACCGCGCCTTGTGGATCGGCCCAGGCAGCTCCACAACAACAGGGTGGATCAGGCGGGATGTCCACCGGCGGAGTCTATCAGGCTGTCTACGACACGGCACACCGGCCCATTACCGCAGGCGGTGTGGTCAAGACAGGGCCCGTCATTTTCATGAATACCGCCCAGCCGGCTGGTCTTACCAGTTGGCATCACACGGCAGGGACATCTCAAAAGCGCTTCATCCTCGAAGCCAAAGGCCCAGGTGTCGCGCTGCTGGACTACGACAACGATGGCTGGCTCGACATTTACCTCGTCAATGGTTCAACCTACAAAGCGCTCGACGGCAAGGAAGCACCACCCCAGGCGGCTCTCTTTCACAACAATCACGACGGAACTTTTTCAAACGTGACAGCCAAGGCCGGCGTGACCAACGACAGGTGGGGCTATGGCGTGGTTGTGGGAGACTTCGACAACGACGGCTGGCCGGACATTTATGTAACCAACTTCGGGAAGAACCGCCTGTATCACAACAACCACGATGGCACCTTCACAGACGTAGCAGAAAAGGCTGGAGTGGCCCTCGGCACATGGTCCACCGGCGCAACTTTTGGCGACTACGATGGCGATGGACGGCTGGACTTGTTTGTCGCGGGCTATCTCCAATTTGACGTCAAGCAGCCGCCGGTTGCTGGCTCCGCATGCGTTCACGGCAACTCCTGCCTATACCGCGGGACACCGGTCATGTGCGGCCCCCGGGGTCTCCAAGGAGAGCACGACCATCTTTTTCACAACAACGGAGATGGCACTTTTTCCGATGTCAGCGAAAAGCTTGGCGTTGGTGATCCTGCCGGATATTACGGACTCGGGGCGCTTTTCGTCGATGTGAACAACGATGGCAAGCCAGACCTCGCCGTCGCGAATGACTCCACGCCGAACTATCTCTACATCAACAAAGGAGACGGCACTTTTGAGGATGAGAGCTACCAGAGCGGCTATGCTCTGAACTCCGCCGGCCGTGAGGTGGCCAACATGAGTATTGCCGCCGGCGACTATGAAAACAACGGGCACATGGATTTGGTGAACACCACGTTCTCCGACGATTACGATGTGATCTTCAACAACGACGGGACCGGCACCTTTTCTGACGTCAGCACTGAGGCTGGTATCGCTTTAGCTACCATTCCATTTGTCGGCTTTGGCGCAGGATTCCTTGACTACGACAACGACGGATGGAAGGACCTACTGATTGTGAACGGCCATACCTATCCGAACGTGGACCAGCACCCGGAGTGGGGCACTACCTACGCCCAGCGTGCACTGCTGTTCCATAGCTTGAAGAACGGGAAGTTTGAGCTGATGCCGGCAGTTGAGGGAACAGCACTCGCCGTTGTCAGTGTGGGCCGTGGTGCCGCTTTTGGAGACCTCTTCAATGATGGCAAGATCGATGTCGTCATCAACAACATGGACCAGGTTCCATCGCTCTTTCGAAATGTAAACCCAGACCACCACCACTGGGTGGAGTTGAAGCTCATCGGAGGGCCACACAGCCCGCGCGACGCAGTGGGCGCCACTGTCTACCTAACTGCTGGAGGCATTCGCCAGCGCGGCGATGTTCTCAGCGGCGGCAGTTACCTCTCATCCAATGACTTTCGCGTTCACTTTGGATTGGGTGATATTGACACGGTCGACAGCGTCGAGATTCACTGGCCCAGCGGTGATAGGGAATTTGTCAAGCTGACGGCTGTTGACCGCATTTATTCCGTCACAGAAGCGAAGGGCGTCACCTCTGCCCTGTGCGGCGGCAAAGAGTGCCCGATGGAAACAAGCAGAATGCCCTTGGCCCAGTAGCAAATTGCAGTCCCTTTGTAAGGAAAGTCAATTGAAGAGACCCCCAGAATTCTGAAAGACCCGGGAGACGATTGAATGGATAGCCGGCTCGTTGGACGATCGGGATTGATCGCCATGCTTACGGCGTTTGCTGTCCTTTTTGCATATGCACAAAGGACAGCCTCGGATTCCGGCCCTGAAGCGCCGCCTGGAGAAAATCCCTCGATTCCCCAGGCTCAGTTGATTCAGCCCGAAGCTCTCGACAAGTTGCTGAAGGGGGCCAGAGCCGATAAACCTCTGATACTCCAAGTCGGCTCCCATGTTCTTTACGCTGCTGCCCATATTCCTGGCGCTCAATACACTGGCCCCGCAGGTTTGCAGGGCAGAGTGGAGTCTCTCCCTCGAGCAAAGCTAATCGTGCTCTATTGCGGATGCTGCACATGGAATCGCTGCTGCAATGTTTCACCTGCATTCACGAAGTTGAGGAGCATGGGCTTCACAAACGTTAGGGTTCTCTATCTCGCCGACAACTTCGGGATCAGCTGGGTGAATAAGGGTTATCGGGCTGAACAGGGCCGCTGACAGGTGTCTCTTGAAAGGGTGCCGGCCGACACGACAGTCAAGACAGCGTTGCTGGATATCTGTGCGGATGCACTTGTGACAAAGTGATATAAATCACTTGCCAACTGCAACTTACGATGGACGCGAAACTCCATCTTTGTCCTGATGTACACGCCCGCGTGGCGGCATAGACTCAGGGCACTTCCCCGAAGAATTTGTTTTGGAGCATGAGGCCGTCGTGCGCTTGCCATCTGAAGACGGAGGGAAACGCCATTTGTAACTCTGTCGGCACTGTCGCACCGAACAAGCAGAGGAAGGAAAGCGGGATGCGAAAAGTCGGAATCACAATTGCTTTTACTTGCTGTATGTTTGGCCTGTTGTCGCATCGCATATTTGGTCAGTCGAGTGCCTCAGTCGTCGAGGGTTTGGTTCAGGACGCTACAGGCGCTGTGATTCAAAGTTGTGACGTCACCCTGCTGAACACAGAAACTGGCGGAAAACTCGCAACTCGCACAAACGGAGATGGCGTCTACGCCTTCCCATCCGTCCAGCCAGGGACGTATTCGCTCGATGTCTCCAGGCAGGGTTTTAAGGCGTATTCCATAACCAGCTTCCGAGTTACGGCATCCGAGCGCGCAACCCAAGACGTCGTCCTTGGACTCGGCTCAGCGTCTGCTACTGTTACGGTGGATGCGTTTGGTTCAGGATCGCTCTGGGAGCCAACTTCAAATGAGCTTGGCACGCTCATCGATCAGGAGAATGTTCGAGATCTCCCCCTCAATGGCCGCGATTTCCTGCAGTTGGGTCTTCTTTCCGGCGCTACGCAGACTTCCGGTACAACGGTCTCCGACTTTACAACTCTCCAGGTCGGTCATCCCGACCGCACCATCATCATTGACGGAATCGAGCAGGACCTCACTGGCTTCATGATCAACGGCATGTCCACTGCGGGCAGCCGTCTCGGCCAGGCGTCTTTGAATCTCTCTGTTGCGGCCATCGACCAATTCAAGATTCACGAGGGGTTCTTCCTCCCCGCCGACGGACCAAATGATGCGGGCATGGTCACCGTTGCTACCAAGGGCGGCAGCAACCACATGCACGGGGAGATTTTCGAATTCGTCAGGAACACGGCGTTCGATACACGTCAGTTCTTTGATCTGCCAGGCGCCAAGCCCAGTCCCTTTCACCGTAACCAGTTTGGCGGTGCGGTCGGTGGGCCTATCCTGCGAAATCGTGCGTTCTTCTTTGGTCACTATGAAGGCCGCCGGCAAGTTCTCTCCAACACGGTAAAAGCCACCATTCCGTCGAGAAAGATGTTTGGCGGGGATTTTTCCGAACTCAGCACCACGATCTATGATCCGACGACCTACGATCCAAGCACCGGGAAGAGAATGCCCTTCCAGGGCAACATAATTCCTCCGGGCAGTATTAACGACATGGCAAAGAATCTGCTCGCCTATTATGTGTCCGCACCAAGTTATGGCAATCAGAACCTCGCAGGAAATCCTGTGACCACCGACAATTACGATCAGTATGGTGGGCGAGTAGACATGAACCTCAACGCGAAGAACATCCTCTATGCCCAGTATGTAAATGAGAACTCACCTACGGTAAACGCTGCCCTGTTTCCCCTTGCAGGCTACGGCTTTCCCTTGAGCACGCACTTTGCGATGGCCCAGTTGACCACCACGTTGACTCCTCATCTCGTGAACGAGTTTCGCCTCGGGTTTCTCTACACCTCTGTATTCAACGCCGGAGCCACTCAACCCGACGTTCAGGGCAAGTTGGGCTTCACAGGGACAGCGGATCCGAATGGAGTCCCCGGAATCTATCTCGCCGGTTTCAACGTATCTGGCGCCACCTCTGCAACCCCATCGTTCGGCCGCGCGCAAGGATTGATCGGGAACATCGACAACCAATACCAGATGCATGAGGGAATGAATCTGCTGAAGGCGAAGCACGAGATGAGCTTCGGTGTCGACATCAACTACGTTCGGACGGTCCAGGAGAGCTCGAACTTCTACTCCCGAGGCGGTGTGTACTTCAATCCCGTCTACACCGCGCAACTGGCTCCTAATAGTGCCGGGCAGTTGGCTCCGGTGGCAGGCACCGGCAACTCGTTTGCCGATTTCCTGCTGGGCATGCCTCAGAACGGCACCGTCACATCCATGCCGCGTACACATTTTCGTTGGACTGCTGTTACGCCCTATGCCCAAGACACTTGGCGAGTTCTGCCCAACCTGACGCTCAACGTTGGTCTGGGATGGAATCTGAGTACCCCGCCCAACGCAGTTGGTGCGAACAAGCTCTACCCTCACTCATTTGATTTCAAGACCGGCCAAGTGAAGTTCGCCGCATTGGGTGACACCAGTCCCGAGATTTACAACATCGACCTCAACAACTTCGCGCCTCGCGTGGGCATAGCCTGGCAACCTGGTTTCCTGCCTGGAACAATCATCCGGGCCGGCGGGGGCATCTATTACCCGGCAGAGGATGCCATTTATGAACTGTTCGCAATTACTGCCCCTGGCGTGGCCATCGTTCAATCCATCACCAATGATCCGTCTCAACCGATGCCAACCTACCAACTAGGGCAAAACGTATTTCCACCGATGACTCAGACCACCATCACCAGGACATTTGCCGACAACATCCACGGCACGCTCTTCAACCTGGACAGCAATTTGCGGACACCATACATCCCGCAATGGAGCCTGGCGATTCAACACAATCTTACCAAGAGCATGATTGCCGAAATCGATTACATTGGGTCGCAGTCACGCAAACTGCCTATTCGGTGGAATGCCGATGATTGCTCTGTTGCGGGCTCGCTGCTTTGCGATCAGTCGGTTCGCCCCTACAAGCAATTCAACTACATTTACGCTGCGGCTAACGAAGGGAATTCCAGCTACAACGCCTTTGTAGCCAAATTGCAAAGGCAGTTTTCCAATGGCCTCAGTTTCGTGACCAATTACACCTGGTCAAAAGTTCTCAGCAACACAGAGCAAGGCGGGGCGCCTGTTGGGATCAATCAGAGAGGCACCTGCCTCAACTGCGACAAAGGGATGGCTGGGTATAATGCTCCGCAGCGCCTGGTCGCAAGCGGCGTCTGGAACTTGCCACTTGGCAAAGGGCAACGCTTCATGAACAGGATTTCTCCGGCGTTGGATCGCATCGTGGCCGGTTGGACCCTCGATACGATTGCAACATTCTCAAAGGGGAACCCGTTCACTCTGCTTGCAGCGAGCAGCACAGCCATGGACCCGATGACGCAACTCCGCGCCGATCGGCTGTGCGACGGCCGGTCCAGCTTGAAGAACAAAGATATCCGCAGCAACGGCCACTACTGGTTCGACACTTCCTGCTTCGCGAAGCCAGCTCCGAATTACTTTGGAAATTCAGCGCCGAATATCATCACTGGTCCTGGGGTGAACAATTGGGACATCGGTGCCGGGAAACTCATTGCTATACGCGAATCGGTGGGCTTGCAGTTTCGCGCCGATGCGTTCAACGCCCTCAATCATGCGCAATTCCTGAATCCCGACAGCAATATGGCCGACACGAACTTTGGCAAGATCACGACGGTAGGTCCATCCAGAGAGTTCCAATTCAGCTTGAAGTTGCTCTGGTAGGAGAGAGTCTCTCCGGCATGCTGGCGGCAATTAGGGCCGCCCGTTGACTGTCACCCTTGAAGGCGGCGCAAGCTCAAGGCGCCATCGAGGGCATGGCTGTTTGCGCCTCGACCCGGTGCGCAAGCAAGACCGCTGAGGGCTGCCTCCCTTGCGCTGCAAGGTCCCGCATCTCGAGGTTCTTGCGAGCAGTTCGTCACGATTGGTTGCCTATGGGTCTCCAAGAATGTCGCGTTGTTTGTTCAGACAAGAAACAGCAAGCCTGCGTCGTCGTTGCCCGGTCAAGCCCACCGCACGTCGCAACGGATAAGCCCAACCGCCACGAATGAGCGACAGACCCTGCTGCGACGAATACCCAAAGAAGCATTCCTTGCAACAGCGGCCGAACCCCTACATCGCGGAGAGTTTTCATGAGAAGCCCAGTTCCAACTTGATAGTGAGTGTAGGCTTATTCGATGACCTCAGGATGCTTCGGTATATGATCGCTGCAAGCTTCGAGATTGACGATTGAGGATTCCGTATGTCACAAATTGGACCGCAGATGGGTGACTGGACCAGCTTCGTTCCAGCAGCTGCCCTTCTCGACGAAACGACACGTGCGCGCTTGCGGAGCCTGACCCGTCCTGTCTCGGCCCCGGCGGGAACGCGCATATTCGGTGAAGGCAGCCCCTGCCACGCCTACTTGATTCTTCTATCAGGACAGTTGCGCGTGCAGAAGGTCGGGGAGAATGGGCGCGAAATTGTGCTTTACCGCGTTGAGCCGGGCGAGACCTGCATTGTGACCACCGCCTGCCTCATGAGTGGCACCGACTATGATGCCGAGGGCGTTGCTGAGACCGACATCCAAGCCCAGGCTCTGCCCATGTCCGGCTTCCGCGAGTTGCTGGCCCAGTCGCCTGCCTTCCGCGATTTTGTATTCAAAGCATACGGCACGCGCATCTCTGACTTGTTGATGCTGATTGAAGAGGTAGCCTTTGGGCGAATCGATCAGCGCCTGGCCGCCCGCCTGCTTGTGATCGGCAAGGGAAAAGAGAAGGTGAACGCCACGCACCAGGATCTGGCGGTGGAGTTGGGAACGGCGCGCGAGGTGATTAGCCGCCAGCTCAAGGAGTTCGAACGCAAGGGCTGGGTTCAGATAGGCCGCGGGCATGTGCTGCTTCTGGACACACACTCCCTCGATTTGTTGGCAAGGAATGTTTCGCCCCATTGTGATTAGGTCACAGACTGACGGCGCCGCTATTCGTAGAGTAGAGACACTCTGAAGTCTCTGACTCCAGGAGGAGTGGATACCATGTCAATGAATGTTGGCGGAATCGACCGCATACTGCGGATCGTCGTAGGGCTGGCCCTGATCGGCGCAGCCGTGTTTCACCTGATGCCGGTTTGGGGCTGGATCGGCGTTGTCCCTCTCGCAACCGGCTTAATCGGATGGTGCCCAGCCTATTTGCCATTCGGCTTCAAGACCTGTAAGTCGGCCTGACAACCTGCCCTACCTGGCCGTGCTTGGACAGAGAGCCGACGAAAGACTTGCTCCGAGAGTTCCTAAAGGTGAATCCAACCGCCGCGAATGAGTGTGAGCGATCCCACAGCGACGAATACCCAGAGAAGTATTCCTTGCAAAAGGGGTCGAACCCCGACTTCGCGGAGAGTCTTCAAGGAGAGCCCTGTTCCAATCAGGTAAAGCGTGGCGGTCAAGCCGATGACACCAAGGTGCTTGAGCACTGGATAGGACGACTGGAAAATGTGGACATAGGTGTTGGCAACAGCCGCGAGACAGAAGAAGAGAATGAACCAGGGCCATTGGATGCGCGCCTTGCTCTTGTTGGCCAATGCGGTTCCGACAGAAAGTGGTACGATCCATAGGGCGCGGGCTAACTTGACTGTTGTCCCGACGGCAAGAGCCACAGCGCCATACTTTGCTGTTGCGCCGACGACGGAACTTATGTCATGAATGGCGAGCGCCGACCAGAGGCCAAACTGCGTTTGCGTCAGGTGGAGCACTGTCCCGATTGCTGGGAATGTGAGCAACGCAACCGAATTCAGCACAAAAACAGTTCCGAGCGAAACGGCAATCTCTTCCTGGCTTGCATTGGTGATTGGGGCCACCGCGGCAATGGCGCTGCCGCCGCAGATGGCAGTTCCGGCCGAAATGAGAAATGAGATTCGTTGCTTCACGCGTAGGAGTCTTCCCAGCCCCCAACCCAAGAGCAAGGCGATGCTGATGCTGCCTGCGGTATAGATGAATCCGGAGCGGCCCGCTTGCATAACCTGCTGCAAATCCATACCGAACCCTAGGCCGACTACGGATGCCTGGAGGAGGAGTTTGGATAGCTTCTTTGCCTCAACATGAAATGGATGAACGAAAGAGAATCCGTAGATGAGACCACCTGCCAGCGCCAAAGGTGGTGACACGAGGCCGCTGGCGGCAAGGATCAATCCTATGAAGAATATGTTTTTGGACACACAACGAGTATTTCCGAATAGTACGTCCGCGTCCAAGCAGAAGTACTCATGCCCCATTTGCGCATCTTATGGGTCCACGCAAACTATGGCCGTTTGGTCCTGACCGATGCTCTTTCCTTGCCGGAGCGCGCAATGAGGAACCTCCGGAACTCAATTACCAGCCCCGGTGGCTCAGGTCCAGCTGAAAACGCGACAAGAAACTCGCGTTTTATCCGCAGACCTTCCACATCGACGATCTTGAAGCTGCTACCGAGTCTCAAGTCCTTGGCAATCGCCCAACGCGAGACGAATCCGATTCCGAGCCCCGCTTCAACCGCGGATTTGATAGCTTCGGTTGAATCCAGTTCCATGACGATGTGTAGCGAGCTCCGCTTGACGCCCTTGCGGCCAAGCTCCATCTCAATCACGTCCCTCGTTCCCGATCCGCGCTCTCGCATCAGCAAGGGAATAGCCGCCAATTCGGAACAGGAGATCAGATTGCGCTCGGCCAGCTCGTGCGCTGTGGATGCGATCAAGACCAGTTCATCTTCAAGAAACGGTTCGGTTTTGACATCGCGACTTCGAGCCGGCCCCTCGATGAAGCCAAGCTCAATTTTCTGCTTCTCCATGGCGTCTACAATTTGTTCCGTGTTCCCGCTGATCAGAGTAGGGTGAACGCGTGGATGTTCTCGGCAGAATTCGCTCAAAAGGCGAGGCAGAACATATTGGGCAATGGTTGTGGATGCACCCAGCGCGAGTTGCCCAGCGTGCTCTCCGCTCAAGGCCGCTATGTCGTGCTCAGCCTTGGCGAGAAGTGCATTCACCTGCTCAGAGTACTCTAGAAGAACTCTTCCAGCCGCCGTAAGCATGATGCGCGCTCCCGTGCGATCGAAAAGTTGGACACCAAGATCCTCTTCAAGCGCCTTGATCTGAAGGCTCACAGCGGGTTGCGTCAGGTACAGCTCTTCCGCGGCCTTGCGGAAGCTCAGCTGTTCCGCAACCGCCCGGAAAACTACGACACGGAAGTTTTCGAGACTTGCCATTCGATGATTAGAACATCGGGTTGTGGCAACCGGCGCAAGCACCGTTTGACGCCCGGCCAGAGTAGTTGTGAGAAGTCATCTTTGGGCCGCTACAGTTTCTGCGACTGCCAGCTCGATTTTGATCTCAGGGGGCGTCAATAGCGTATTGTGAACCAGACAATGACGCACAGAGCGCATGAGTCCTTCATTCTGCTCTACTGTGAGAGAAACAGGACACACAACATGAACAAGGAAGTTGCCAAGCCTGGCAGGCTGCTTAAGCTTCTCGGCGGTAACGGAAACCTCGACGCCGGCCTGGGCGAGATTGCGGGTCTTGAGGTACTGAACTGCATAAAATGCCGCACAGGAACCCAAAGACGCTAGCAGAAACTCAGGAGGCGTCATTCCGGCATCTTCTCCGCCATTGTCCTGGGGCTGATCGCAAAGGATAGTATGCGAACGAGACTGGATGCTGAACTTCACATTGTCCAACTGCGAGACTTTCACTTCCATCACGGTTCTCCTCTTTCACTATAAGAAAGACACGGCAGAAGCTATTCGTTACAGAATGAAGGATCTTTTTTTCGCTTATGCCATTACCAGCATGCGCAGATATTCCCGCGTAAGGATGGCGCGCAATCGAGACGCAACAGCCGGGTCACAGGGGGTCTCCAGGGTGCGGCAGCGATCGATGGCAGTACGCAGATCGCGAAGAAACGCCACGCATGCCGGGCATGACTCGATATGCACCCGCATCTGGTCGCATGTGAGAGGTTCCATCCTGCCATCCAGATATTCGGAGAGGTTGGCAAACAGATCGTGGCATTCAGTGGGGCGTTGCACACCGTTTGACCGTCCCCCCTTGGACCTTTTCGCGAAGGGTTGGGCTTTATCCGAAGACTCGGAAGTGCCACTGAGTATCTGATTCATCTCTTTACGGACGCTCAAACGTGCTCGATGAAGACGAATCCGCACCGTGCCCTGCTGCAGATCAAGAACCTGTGCTACCTGCTCGGTGGTCAACTCTTCCATGTCGTGGAGTACGAGAACAATACGCATAGGCGCCGGGATCCGCAGGATCGCTTGGTGCAGCAGATAGTGCTGCTCGGCGCGGAGCAGGTTGCCCTCGGGCCCCTTCCCGGCATCCTGGAGCAACAGCCCCAACTCTTCATCGTTCGGCATCAACTCGTCGAGCGAGAGTATGTTAGCTGGAGCATGGGAACTCCTGCGGCGCATGCGCCAACAGCGGTTTCGAGTAACGGTGTAAAGCCAGAGAGCCAGTTCCTGCGGGTCCTGGATCTTGGCCAAGTGCTCAAGGGAACGCAAAAGCACCTCCTGCATGGTGTCTTCGGCATCCTCTGGATGCCCGCAGACCTTCATACTGAAGGAATAGACCGTGTTCTGGAGTAACCCAATCGCCTCTTCAACAGCTTCGGGGGTGTTGAGGCGCAGGAGATCTGTAGCTCGGATCAGTTCAGGTCGCATCGCATAGGGTCATCGAAAGCAGTTCCAGTATATCCCGCACGCGTAAACGAAAGCCGGTCCTCAGTGAGATTCGCATGTTCACCTCACAAAGCATTTGGAATAGAAGTCACTGAACAAAATGACACCCAGTTTCACCAGTTTTGAGAGATGTCTCGATCATCTCAAGGCAGATCAGGGATATCTTCTTCAGCCAGTCTCGGTCCTCGCTGTTTTCCGGTTTCGAGTCGGAGTCCATCCAGGCGTACAACAAGGCCAGTGCAAGACCCATTTCTGATCCCGGACGGCTTTCCTCCAGCCTGAACATCTGGCGGTAAACCTCATCTTTGACTCGCGCGCCGCGATTGTTCCGCGAATTGCCCAGTCGGGTTACGCCCTTTCGCTCCGTCATTGCACTTTCTCCCCTTGAACGACCCAGGAGTACCGTCCAACTTCGGCGGATGCAAGCTGTTCGAACCCTGCAAGCCGCATATCTCTTACAGCGTCTGCCGCCGCGATTCGATGCGCCAGAGGCGGACCGTGGACTGGCTCGACATCGGTACGCCAATCGAGGATCGCGACCCGTCCACCTGGGCTAAGAATGCGCTGGGCTTCGCGAAGAACTGCATCACGATCCTCAAACTCATGCCATACGTTGGCCAGGAAGACGAGGGTGCAGGCGGCGTCCGGAATCTCCGTTCTGTCGCCCTCCGCACAGACCGGCTCGACGTTCGAGACTCCCGCTAGATCAAGCTTCTCTTTTAGCAACGAAAGCATTTCTGTCTGTGCATCGACGGCCCAGACTTTGCCTTTCGATCCGAGGGCGTGCGCCAGAGGCAGAGTGAAATACCCGGTGCCTGCACCAATATCGGCGACCAAATCGCCCGGCTGAACACGCAGCATGGCAATCACTTCGTCCGGAGGAAGCCAGAGCAGCCGAGCCGGATCGTCGAGCCGGTGCGCTAGGGATGGATTGAAACGCCTGTCGTGCATCACGGCCTCAAATAGTTGGAATGCAGCCGGCGTCTTTCAACCCAATGGCACGAAAAATGGACATGGCCGGGCACCAGTTGGTGAAGGCCGACTGCAACAAATTCAGTCCGACGAATGCTGTTAGCCAAAGCCAGTTTGGCGAAAAATAGTGGGCCAGAGCGAGGGATAACAAGACCATTGCGCCTCCCATCAGGCGTACTGCACGTTCAACTGTCATAGTGAATCTCCTTCTTCGATTTCAGGTTGAGCTTCAGCTTTTGGTTTGTGCCCGGAGTGAACCATGTAGTAAAGCACCGGAATGGTCGGCCACGAGAGGAACGTTGAGGCGACTGCTCCGGCAATCAGCGACAGTGCAAGCCCTTGAAATATCGGATCGGTGAGAATTACGCTTGCGCCCACCACGACCGCGGCCGCAGTCAACAGCATGGGACGGAAGCGCGTCGCTCCCGCATCGATCACAGCTTCGGCCAGCGGCATTCCCTGACGTATACGAAGTTCGATGAAGTCGACCAGAATGATCGAGTTACGCACGATGATTCCTGCTCCGGCAATGAAGCCGATCATCGAGGTCGCCGTGAAGAATGCGCCCAACATCGCATGAGCAGGCATGATGCCCACCAGCGTTAGCGGGATCGGCGCCATAATGATGAGCGGCACGATGAACGACCTGAACCATCCGACCACGAGCACGTAAATGAGAACCAGCACCGCCGCAAACGCCAGGCCCATGTCGCGGAAGACCTCGATGGTGATGTGCCATTCGCCGTCCCACTTCATCGAGTAATGGTCTGTCGACTCCGGCATTGCCGCGTTGTAGCGCGTGAGCGTGTATCCGGCCGGAAGAGTGAGATGGTCGAGTTGCTTGTTCATTGCCATGATGGCGTAGACCGGGCTCTCTTCGGCGCCTGCCACGTCTCCCGTCACGTATACGACGCGGTGCAGGTTCTTGTGGTAAATGCTCCGCTGAATTATGCTGTGTTCGACTACAACCAACTCGCGCAGCGAGACCATGCTTCCATCGGCACCCGGAAGGCGGATATTCTGCAGTCCCTGCTCAGAGGAACGATCAGCCCGGTCAACCTCGACCATTGCGGGTACCGGTTCACGCGCCGCTGCATCATGGAGCAGGCCCACCTGCATTCCAGAAGTGGCAAGCGCGAGAGCATGGGCCACGTCTGATACCGCAATGCCATGCTGCGCCGCCTTCACCTCATCCACATGAATCTTGAGCCTCGGTTGCGAGTCTTCAACGTACCAGTCCGTATCCACAACCCCCGGAGTGCTCTGAAAGATGTGTTTGATTTGTTGAGCGACCTGAGTCTGCCCGTCGAGATCGGGGCCGTAAACCTCGGCAACAAGAGTCTGGATCACCGGCGGTCCCGGCGGAACCTCGCTTACCTGAATGCGCGCGCCGTACTCATTGCCAATCGCGATCAGCAAAGGACGAAGGCGCTTGGCGATGGCGTGGCTCTGCACGCTCCGCTGCTTCGCAGGCAGCAGGTTCACCTGAATGTCAGCCTGATTCGGTTGACGGCGCATATAGTAGTGGCGGACCAGCCCATTGAAGTTATAGGGGCCGGAAGTTCCCGTATAGGTCTGGTAGTTCAATACATCGGGTTGCCGCGCCAATTCTGTGCCCAGCGCCTGGGCGACGCGTGCTGTCTGCTCGAGCGGCGTGCCGTCGGGCATGTTGATGACCACCTGCAGTTCGCTCTTGTTGTCGAACGGCAACATCTTTACGCGCACCAGCCCCATGGGCACCAGCGCCACCGAGACTAAAAGCAATACCACCACTCCGATGAAAAAGAGGATGCGATTGCGTGAGGACTGGATCAGCGGCGTCATGATGCGGCGATAGAGCCTAGTTCGCCAGTTTTCCGTCTCCGGCTCCAGTAATTTTGACCCTTCAAGATGCTTGCCAAGAAGTCGAAGTGAGGCCCAAGGCGAAACTACAAATGCAACCAGCAACGAAAAGAGCATGGCCGCCGAGGCTCCCACGGGAATGGGCCTCATGTAGGGCCCCATTAGCCCGCGAACAAAGGCCATGGGCAGCACCGCGGCAATTACGGCAAATGTGGCCAGAATGGTGGGGTTGCCTACCTCGGCAACCGCTTCCACCGCGACTGTACTCATCGACCGGCCGTGATTTTCTGGCAGCCGGAAGTGGCGCACCATGTTCTCGACCACAACGATGGCGTCATCGACAAGGATGCCGATCGAGAAGATCAAAGCAAAGAGAGTTACGCGGTTGATGGTGTAACCCATCAGATAGAACACCGACATGGTGAGCGCGAGGGTGACCGGGATGGCCAGCAGCACGACACCTGACTCGCGCCAGCCCAGAAACAGCGCGACCAGAAATGTCACGGACAATGTTGCCAAAAGAAGGTGCTCCAGCAACTCATCCGATTTGTTCTTCGCTGTCTCGCCATAGTTCCGTGTGGTTGTCACGGTTACGTCGTTTGGGATCGTGACTCCCTGCATCTCATGAACGCGCTTCAGTACCGCGTTGGAGATATCGGTGGCGTTGGTGCCTTTGCGCTTGGCTACGGTGATTGTCACCGCCGGGTACTGGCCCGCTGCCGATGAACTCGAGTTCGTCGTTCCGAAGACCACATAATTCGCCGGATCGGCAGCGCCGTCAACG
>Ga0118677_10007465_pt1 | contig 18021 bp, 13 predicted proteins | sample AliMusrvi5mmetaG_FD_86154 | JGI IMG/M metagenome (GOLD analysis project Ga0118677, IMG submission 86154) | reverse complement strand
GATTTATCTAAGCATTAGCTTTACAACTATAAGATTATTGCTACTACTGATCTTCATAATAAGAGCTCCGGAGGCCTGATTACAAAGACTAAAAGTAGTATTACCACCTCACCATGATAACTTATCTATAACTTTGAGAAATACCAACACTGTGAGGTCGCAGAAGATGCAGATAGTCGATTAAACATTGTGCTATTGTGTCTTGCTACCTATTCCCTTAATCTAAACAGCATTCAACATCATCGCGAACGAAGTGAAGCAATCTAATTAGGTTTAATAACCAATATATTGCTTCATATTTTCTTCTCACTATAACTATGATTTAATGTTATTAAAACTTTTTAGACATGATTTATCAATTACAATTAAACCTTTTTGTTTTAAGTATATCTAATATCACACAAAACATATTTAATAACACAACAATAATATTATAATAATGAAAAGAATAAAAATAGCTTTAATGCTGACTTTAATGATGTTCGGCTTGCAAGTGTTTTCGCAAAACAATCAGACACGAACACCTCAGGAACGGACACAAAATCAACTTAAGGGGATAAACAAAGCGTGTAATCTCACTAAAGAACAAACACCTAAAGTTGAGAAGATATTGCTGAACACCAATACAAAAATTGATGAGTTAAGGTCTGTAAAGCCTACTTATAAAGGGGAACGCCTGGATAAAATGAAGGCAATAAACGAAGAACAGGAAGCGCAACTAAAGAGTGTGTTGACAGTGGAACAATATCAGAAATACCTGGATATGAAAGAAGCCAGAAAAGAAAAGATTAAAGAAAGACGCGAAAACAAAAATGAGTAAGTAAGATACTCACATATATATACACTGATTTGAGTGCTTAAAGTAAATTTGCTTTGAGCACTCTTTTTTTTTCTTCGCAAACAAATTATTACTACATTTGTTATCTTTAAGTTAATAACCTAGAGCTTTATTAAATGGATAACAAATCTTATATTAATAATATAGACCTCCAACAGTTAGAGGAACTTTACAACAATTATATTGTCGACCCTGAAGCGGTTGATTATGGTTGGAGAAAGTTTTTTGAAGGTTTTGATTTCTCAAATACTAGTTTTAAAAGCAAAAAGAAGTCTAACCTTGACTTTGCTGATGAGTTTAAAGTAATTAATCTTATTAACGCTTATCGCGAAAGGGGTCATTATTTTACCAAGACTAATCCTGTAAGAACCAGGAGACAATACAGCCCGACTTTAGATATAGAGAACTTTGGACTGAGCAAAAACGATTTGGAAAAAGAGTTTCAGGCAGGGAGCGAGATTGGCATCGGCAAAGCTAAACTAAAGGATATTGTAGCGCATCTGCAAACTACTTATTGTCGCTCGATGGGTGTTGAGTTTCACTACATAAGGCATAAAGAAATTTACGAATGGCTGCGTTTAAGGATGGAAACCACAAAAAACATTCCTGACTATACGGATCGCGATAAGAAAATTATATTAAATAAACTTAGCGAAGCGGTGTTGTTCGAGAAGTTTATACATAAAAAATTCCCGGGTCAGAAACGTTTTTCATTGGAAGGAGCAGAAAGTTTAATACCTGCTCTTGCATCCTTAATATACAAAGGTTCAGTGATGGGCGTGGAAGAGTTTGTGATAGGTATGCCACACAGAGGAAGGTTGAATGTGCTGGCAAATATCCTGCACAAATCATATACTGAGATATTCAGCGAGTTTGAAGGCAAAGAATATGATGACGAAGCTTTGCTAGGTGATGTTAAGTACCATCTTGGTTATACATCTAAGTTTAAGACTCAAAAAGGGAAACAAGTTAAACTAACTTTGACTCCCAATCCTTCGCATCTGGAAGCAGTTAATCCGGTAGTTGAAGGGATTGTAAGAGCCAGAATTGACCATGATTATAATGGTGACTCTTCTAAGATAACTCCGATACTTATCCATGGTGATGCTTCGATAGCCGGACAAGGAATTATATACGAGGTTTTGCAAATGTCGGAGCTTAAAGGTTATAAAACAGGTGGCACTATTCATTTGGTTGTTAATAATCAAATTGGTTTTACCACTAATTTTATTGATGCACGTTCGAGTACATATTGTACTGATATTGCTAAGATAGTTCAATCACCTATTTTCCATGTAAATGGTGATGATGTTGAAGAAGTGATCTATGCCATACAATTTGCAATGGAATTTAGACAAAAGTTTAAGAAGGATGTATTTATTGACCTGCTTTGTTATCGTAAATACGGTCACAACGAAGGTGATGAACCTCGTTATACACAACCTATCCTCTATAAGTTGATTGAAGCACATCCCAATCCTAGAGATATATATGTTGACAAACTTAAGGCAGAAAATAATTTACAAGCTAATGAAGCTAAGGCAATAGAAAAAGAGTTTACAGATCATCTTGAGCAGGATTTAATAGATTCTAAACAGATTGATAAAGCGCATATCACATCGTTTCTGGAAAACGAATGGAAAGATATCTTTAAAGCCAAACCTAATGATTTTGATTCATCACCCGATACATCTATCAGCTTAGATATTCTCAATAATATTGCTGATAAAATTACGACACTACCAGGTGACAAGAAGTTCTTCAGCAAGATAATAAAATTGATGGCTGATAGGAAGTTTATGATGGAAGGTGAAGGAAATGTTGACTGGGGAATGGCTGAGTTACTCGCTTATGGATCTTTGTTAAATGAGGGTGCATTAGTTCGCTTAAGCGGACAAGATGTTGAAAGGGGAACTTTCTCGCATCGTCATGCTGTGATGACAATTGAAGATTCGGATGAGAAGTATGTGACACTTAATAATATTAACAGTAGCCAAGGTAAGTTCGAAATATATAACTCCTTACTATCTGAGTATGGGGTTCTGGGTTTTGAATATGGCTACGCAATGGCTTCTCCCAACAGTTTAACTATATGGGAAGCTCAGTTTGGAGATTTTTTCAACGGTGCTCAAATCATTATCGACCAGTTTATAAGCAGTGCCGAGGATAAATGGAGAGTTATGAATCATCTGGTTATGTTATTGCCTCATGGTTACGAAGGTCAGGGACCCGAACATTCCAGCGCACGCATGGAAAGATTCTTAATACTTTGTGCAGAAAATAATATACAAATAGCTAATTGTACTACGCCTGCCAATTTTTTCCATATCTTAAGACGTCAACTTCATCGTAAGTTCCGTAAACCTTTGGTGGTGTTCACTCCAAAGAGTTTGTTGAGGCATCCTTCGTGTGTGTCAAAGTTATCTGAATTTACAGTTGGCAAATTTATGGAGGTTATTGATGATACTGTTTCATTGCCTTCTACAATTGATAAAGTGCTGTTCTGTACAGGAAAGATCTATTATAATCTTATTGAAGAAAAGGAAAAACTAAACAGTGAGAACATTGCAGTTGTGAGAGTGGAGCAATTGTATCCATTTCCGCAGAAGCAATTGTTTGATATCAAAGCTAAATATTTTAATGCCAAACATTGGTTATGGGTTCAGGAAGAGCCGGAAAACATGGGAGCATGGGGATTTATGCGTCGCATGACAAAGGACATTCCTTTAAAGCTTTGTGCTGCGCGTCCGGCAAGTGGAAGCCCTGCAACGGGTTCCAGTAAATTGCATAAGCTCCAGCAACAAAGAATTATGGACAAAGCGTTTGGTAAATGCACTTGTGAATGGGCATTATCTGAATGCGATATGTTTTGTGTGAAAGGCGAATAGTGTAATGTATTAAATAAAGAAATATGATAATTGAAATTAAAGTTCCAACCCCAGGTGAATCTATTACACAGGTATTACTTTCGAGATGGTTGGTAAAAGAAGGAGATTTTGTTGACAAGGATGCAGAGATAGCAGAGATTGACTCTGATAAGGCGACCTTAAGTTTAAGTGCTGAAGCCGATGGAACTATTAAATTACTTGCTTCCGAAGGCGATACTGTAGATGTAGGTTCAGTAGTTTGCACTATTGATACTTCTTCTGTTAAAGAAATTAAAAAGACTGTTGAAAAGCCTAAACAGGAAACATTAGAATTAGAACTTAAGGAAGTAAAGCCAAGTGTTCAGGACAACTCATTAGATAATGTTGTTCATATTTCGCCTCTTGCACGCAAGGTGATGGAGGAAAAGCACATTACTGAAAAGGAAGTTGTAGAAAAGTTTAAAAGCAAACGCGTATCGCGAAATGAAATTTTAGATTTAACTAATAAAGAGACTAAAACAGAACCTTTTTCGAGGGATGCTGAAAAGAAAAAGATGACCCCTCTACGTTTGAAGCTTGCTGAAAGATTAGTGTCAGTTAAGAATGAAACTGCTATGCTCACTACTTTTAACGAGATCAACATGAGTAAGGTAATGGAGCTAAAGAAAAAATACAATGATAAGTTTAAACTGAAACATGGAGTGTCTGTAGGTTTTATGTCGTTCTTTACTAAGGCCGTTACCGAGGCATTAATGCTTTACCCTAGCGTAAACTCTATTATTGATGGCGACGAACTTATTACTTTTAAGTATGCTGATGTTGGTATTGCGGTTAGTGCTCCTAAAGGGCTGGTAGTACCTGTTATAAGGAATGCCGAAAGTATGACAATTGCCGAAATAGAGCTCAAGATAAAGGAGCTGGCAACTAAGGCTCGTGATAATAAGATTACTCTCGACGAAATGACTGGTGGAACCTTTACTATTACCAATGGGGGCGTGTTCGGATCAATGATGTCTACGCCAATACTTAACCCTCCTCAGAGTGCAATACTTGGGATGCACAATATTATTGATCGCCCGATTGCTTTGAATGGTCAGGTGGTGATACAACCTATGATGTATGTGGCTTTAAGTTATGATCACAGGGTGATTGACGGTAGGGAGAGTGTTAGTTTTTTAGTTAAAGTTAAAGAACTTATCGAAAACCCATACCAAATGCTTTTGCATGGCATTGATCCTGTTAAGACATTGTTAGGAATTTAAGAAGTACTTGGAGTACTTCAAGTACTTCAAGTTTATAAGGAGAGTCTTTATCATTAAGTTGATAAAGGCTCTTCTCATTTTATTAAAACTCTAAGTATATTAGATGTTCTTTTTACTAAACTTTTAGGCTTTTAGGTAGACGGTATAGAAGTTATTATTTTTTGGTTGGATTCTTATCTATAAATTTAGCGCATAAATACCACCTTGATTTTCGAAACCCTTGTCATTGCTCAGTTTTATGAAAAAGTGGTCGTATACAGAGCTAGAGTAGTCAATAACAGAGCCGGGGGGATCAATAACAGAGGCTTAGGTATCAATAACAGAGCTCGAGGTGTCAATAACATTTGGTGAGGTGTCAATAACAGAGCTCGAGTTGTCGATAATATTTTGAAATTTTTTTTTATTTTTCGAGTAGGTGTCAATAACAGAGTTGGAGGTGTCAATAACACAAAATCGGGAGTCAATAACATTTTGCAATTTAAGAACCATATTTTGTCGGAATTGAGTACTAATTTGGGTGGATTAAATGAGATTTTATCTCACCTAAATCCTATTTTATGAGAAGTGGACTTCAAGAGAAATGGATGTAATAATAATTTATTTGTAGTAAATGATTTTAGACCTCACCTAAGTTCTCTCCTTCCCGAATTGCTCGGGATTTTAGTTGGAGTGGGCTTATTATTTTAGCAATTATATTTACACAAATAGTTTCAGCACAAAATATGATAAAAGAGCCAGTTATTAATATATAAGGACTAATAATTTAGACCTTAAAATACTTATATAGTTTCTGTCAGAAAACTTACAATTGACTAATTGTTAACAACATTTCGTTGATAAATAGTTTGAATCTTTTTAAGAAAGTGCTTGTGTATTTCAAATAATATGCTTAATTTTATTGTTCCACTTTTTATCATGCAATAAACACTGGTCTGTAACTAACGACTCTAATTGTCCACTATAATTCATCTCCACAAAGATTAATTTTCTGATCTTCTTCACGTTCGTATCCAAAAATTCTTTCAACCTCATATCAAATGGCTGGCAGACTTTGATGACGATCATTCAATATTTCTTTATACTTTTATCTTTGTTCTTTGATCTAATGAAGTCTTCTATCACATAACGATTGACCCCGAACGTTACAAAAAATTCTTTGGCTTCTGGATTGATAATTTCATAGCCATAGAAATTCTCGTTAAATTCTTGCTGGACGAAGGTTTCTAGTTTTTTAAATCTCTTGTCTTGCTGTTGTTTCTTTATAAACGGATCTTCATTGGTCGCACCGTATTCATCATGTTCGTATGACGTAGCGATAAATTCTCCATTCTCAGTTCCAGGCAAGGTTACTGGTGAAATTCCGTCCGTAATCAATTCGTATCTCTTGAATCAATCAGATCCATTGATTTGAAGTTTTCCTCTCAGAATAGGTTCAGAAAATAATTTAGTTTTGTCGATTGATAGATAGGATTCAGAAAGCTGTTTATCGATAAGGAAGATGACCGGATGCTGATAGATATCAGACCGGTTGAGTGCTTTTCAAATCAACGTGTATCATTCTTCAAACGTAGAAGGAGCCAAAACAATAGGAAAAGTATCGCCAAACGAAGCATTCAATGCATAATTTAGATCAGATTGTCCTGTAAATGTCGGTGTCCCTGTACTTGGACCATCACGCTGAGAAAGGATATATACTCATCCAAGTTCTGCGATATGTGAGAAACTGATAGATTCTGTCATAAGGGCGAATCCTCCTCCACTCGTACCGCACATCGCTCTCTTACCAGCAAATTTAGCACCGAGCATGGCCATACTTACTGCTATTTCATCTTCTCATTGAAAGAAGGTTGCTTCTTTGTGTTCTACAATCACATCAATTAATGATGACGCTGGAGTCATAGGATAGGCAGAATAGAAATTCATGCCTGCCGCAATAGCTCAGGTCCCCACCATCTCATTTCCATACATAAATTGTTTCGTTGGTCAGATATTTTTAGATACATCATATTTCGCTGTTTTGAAGTAGTCATATCACTTGGTCAGTGTAACTATATTATCAGTTAATATATCACCAGCAAATTGAGTCGCTAAGAGTTTTTCACCCTCCTCACAAGCAATACCGAGCAATTTCATGGCAGCTCAGAAGAAGTATACATTTTTGTATTTGATAGTGGTATCTTTGAGTGGATGAATCTTTTTGAGACGGTACAGTTTGGAATTTTTTGTCACAGAATATTCGTCAAACGAAAAAAAGTGGTCAATGTTTTGGGTTATGAATGGAGTAGTCTCAGAAATATACAGGAAAAAATCATTATTGTCTCCTTTGATGATAGAAGCATATTCTTTATCACCCAGTACTGAATATCATTTAGATGCCAAGAGCTGTCCAAGAAGCATTCCGGAAGTATTGACTCATGTACCAGCAGATCATGAGAAACCGATTGAGATTTTCATACGGTATATGATTAAAAGATTTAAAAAAGAACATCTAGTATTCTGTTTGATTATTTACTATGCCGATTCACTATAGTAAAAAAAAAATCTAAAACAATGTAAAATTATATTTGATATTGATGAAACAATATGTAAATACATAATATTCATTTATCCCTATAAGGATGATTTATGGAAGACAGGATTTCATCAAATACCAAATCACTCCAAAAACATCTGAGACGTGATTATGAGGATTTTTTTGCAAGGAACAATTTGGTTATAAGTTGATGTTTTACCGGTCCTCTAGCTCCTACCTGAGTAGGTCATGGATCAAGATTCATGCGTATAAAATTTAAGGTGCCGATAAAAATGTATATAGGAGTAAATACCAATCAGTCTAGAGAAGCACATTTTGAAACATTTTCTCTCTATAATACTACAGTAAATACTTTTGAAACCTGTGAATTCGATGCAATAGTCGATGGCAAAAAAAAAGAAATAGAAAAATTTATAACCACGTTCCTCAAAAAGCATAATAAGGAGCAAGGCGTGAATATACAGATTTTTTCGGAATGAGGAAGATGATGTTCCTTGTCTTTTTCATCTACATTCGCAGCAATCTTAGCGACAACGCTGTATGTCCTCATCGGAAAAATAACCAAGAAGGATTTGGAAAATTATGAGGCATTTATGACATCCGATGTCTTCCAAGAAGTAGAAAACACTGCACGACAGATAGCATTATTTACAAGATATGGCAACTCATCATGAAGCATGCATGTCTTATACAAAGGATATGCTCCAGCTCTCTTTTATTGCGAAACCTTTGATACCAATATACAGATAGCAGATATACAACATCTGAAACGTTCGTTTACTCCATTCACCGATTTATTCAAGATACAGGATCACAACTATCTCCCATTCGATTATGCGATAGTATTCTCATGATTACCAAACAACTCTCAGAAAATAGAACAGGCTATCCAATTGGATGAAAAAAAATTCCATAAATATCGAGATTTCGTAAAAAATAAAATATTGCCTATAACCCAACTCAAAGAAGATATACATTTTATACAGACATTAAAAAACTGAGTATATAACCAATTTGTGGATATGTTTGCTCTATCTACCATCATGATTTTGGAAAGTTTGGAAAAGATCTATACAGACAACGAAGATAGTAGGAACGCAGAACATCTGATCGATACGGTGAATAGAGTCAGATATCTTTTTTATATGTTGGAAAGAGAGCCTTCAGACTTTATTGAAAAGTTTACGTCCTATTTTCTGGAAGCATCATACAACAAGGAAAAAATAGGCATGGTAAATAGTTATTCTAGCAAATTGTGAGGCAGTTGTATTGTTATCTTGAAAGATTGAACCAACAAACAACATTTCTCTGAAGCGGTAAAAAGATTGAAAACTGATTATCCTACTATGCATGTCCATTATGCTTCACGGATAGATGGCGTAACAGAAGATGGAATCTGTATCGAACAGCATATTTCAGACAAAGTATTCTCTCAATATATCCAAAAAGATCAAGTCTTTTACAAAAACAATCAGGGAGAAGCTTTCCTAGGAAATTATAATGATCTCCTCCATAGACATACCGATGGGTTATTGCTAGATGTCATAGATAATAAGATTTATCTCAATGGAAGAAAACTCACTTCCAGCGATATCCCTTCTCAGACGACTACCATCAATGTCTTGGATAAATTATTGGACCATATCGGAAAAGATATTTCCAATAGAGACTTCGAAATCTCCAGTTATAGTAAGAATAAGAATGAGATGATAGGGAAAATAGTTCTTCCCTTGATTTCGCTGATCGAAAGAGAAACTGGTGAAAAATTCCCGCTCATCTGCAAAGGCAGCATCTATGATTTCTATATGAAACTCAATCCAAGCACCGTACCATTGGCCATCATCAAAAGGATATAATTTTCATTATTAAACATTGACTTTTATATTTATATATCTATAAAAATAGAATAGATATTTATAGGTAATCATTTTGATGATAGAGTATTTGCCCAAAACTGAATTTTTACAGCCAAATACATACTCCACCATCCAATATTGGACCAGGGATGTGATTTGTAGACTTTTTTTCGTCAGACACGGAGTGACCGATCAGGATATCATCAGTTCATCTTCGGGAATACAAGAATCATCTGCTCCTTTGAGCACTACAGGGATACAAGAAATGCAAGCAGCATCAAACAAGTTATTGACTATGGGATGTAAACCTGAAGATACCCTTATCCTCTACTCTCCAGGCAAACAGGATCCTGTACAAAGGATACTTGAAAGCAAAGAGGTATTGGCAGCTGCATGATTCATACATTTCAGAGTAGATCATAGACTAGATACTTCGCAGAGACAAAAGAACTCACATGGAGTCATTGAATTGCAAGACGATCGAGTCTATGCGAGAACCAAAAAGGCTGAAGAGATTTTGGAATTGGTAAACAAGGAGATAATAACTGCATTCAAACAACAAGATACTACATTCAGCATATATAAAAATATTGTATTATTATGACATAGAGCCAATGCCACCTTTTTGCAAAACGCAAAAAAAATGGGAGATGAGATAACTATCTGATCTTCTGATATTCGTCCAGGGCAAATCCTAGAATCTGATATCGGCGAGGATATTGAGATTATCCCCTATCATCATCAGAAAAATATTTTATGGCTTAGAAATGATAATGTGGATGGAATTTTAGAGATACTAAAGGAAGAATCAGGACTAAAAAAAGATATCGAAGCATATGGAAAAAACATTAATATTTTTGAACTCCAAAATACGATCAATCGTTTTTTTATGCATAATCCACATCTCTGCGAAAAATATCTTGATTGTGGTAATTTTGATATATCATTTTATTGTCTAGGTATTTTGGTGAGACTTCACCGTTTTGAAAGCATCAAAGAGAAAATAGTACATATTATCCACACCATTGATAAAAAATATTTAGAAAGTAGAATTAAATCTATTTTTGATTTATTTGTAGACACAAAGCATTTGATCAATGAAGTTCAAAATTGAAACATAAATATAAGGGATTGAAACATAGTGATAGAGTATATAGATTTTTTTCTCCGTATTGTATACGTAGATGGAATAGTAAATGATGAATTACGTGCATATTTTAAAATGCAATGCAATAGCGATTGAGATACTATACCCAAAAATTTTTTCGAAAAACTATCTCTCAACTCACCATTAAACAATTTTCAGAGACATGCTGGCCAAGAGGTACTTGAAAGAATAGACTATTATGAGAATTTAATGAAAAACCACGATACACATATAGAACCACAGATATTCACTATAAAAAATAAGGCATTGGATAAAAGATTTCATAAGGGAATAAATAAACCTATCATTAATAATTTTCAAATTTCAGACGAAAAGATTCAACAAGATTGTCTGAATATTTTAGAAAACAGCAAAATTTCGTATATAGAAGGAGATGGTGGAGCGTGAAAGTCATTCTTTTCAGCATATATCCAAGAGACCCTCAAAAAAGAGTATTTTACTCATAATTTCAAGACATATTTCCCTATATTCGTCCAATTAAGTAAAAAACAATGGGCTCAGGTACAAGAAGAGATTAAGACACAAAAAGAATATTATAAAGACCATACATCACCTATTCTCTATTACTTTGAATCTCTGGATGAAAGTCAATTTTGTAACCAAAACGGAGTAGAAAACTTTTTAACATGGATTAAAGAACTCTCTAGAGAAACTGATAGATGCATTATCACGACAAGATATGGATATATACAAGATGGAGATTTAAAACAATATTCCCTCACCGGAATGAAAGATCCTATGAAATATGTGAAAGATTATTTTGGGGAAGACGAAAAGAAAATAGAAAGATATAATACATTAAGAGAAGAACTTTGAGAGGAATATACTGATAAAAATGCTCTTTTTGTCATCATATTATGTGAACTCATCAATGAATGATGAGATAATGTAGAAATCATAAACAGCAAACGAAGGCTTTTTGAAGAGATAACCAAACAAAGACTAAGTAAACGAGAAGGTAAATATAAACCCTGAAATTATGATCACACAGCAGACAATGAAGCACTAGCCAAAGCAGAAGTACTGGAAATATCTAATAGATATAAAGCATTGGAAGAAATTGCTTACAAAAAAAGGATACAAGAAAGTAAAAGCATCAACGAAGAGATAGGTGCGATCATTGAAAAATACAATATAAATAAAGATAGACAATCATTAGGATTCCTTTTGAAAATAGACGACAATGGCAGCTATGATTTCATACATAAAAGCTTTGAAAGTTACTTCCTCTTGAGATACTTCAAAGAAAGACCAGATGCGCTTGATGAGTTAAGAACGAAACCCAAAGAAGAAGTAGTAGTAGTAGATACCTCATGGTTTGCTCCACTAAAGAAGAGATGGAAAGAGCTCTTCCCTGGGCAATATTCAATTGACCATCTCAATTATAAAGAGAACATCCTTATTACTGCGATTAAAGAATGATATACAGAGATGGTAGAATTTCTCGCAAACCAATGATATGATATAAATAAAGATAGTAACAAAGGAAGAGAAGCACCATTTATAGAGGCCTATGAAAGCTGAAAATGGGAAATAGTAGAATGGCTATATAATAGAATAGATAATATAAATCAAAAAGGCAATAGATGAGATAATGTATTTATGTGTGCATGTAAAGATGGCAGATTAGATATGGTCAAATTATTCAGCGACAAAATAGATGATATTAATCAAAAAAATTATGAGGGAGAAACAGGATTTATGATAGCTTGCGAACATGGGAAATTAGAGATTGTAAAATTCTTAGAGGATAAAGTAAAGAATATAAATGAAAAAGATAAAGAGGGGAAAACGGCATTTATCTGGGCTTGTTATCAATGAGAATTAGCGACAGCGCAACGATTGTCAGATAAAGCAGATAGTAATGAAAAGGACAATGAGTGAAGAAACGCATTTATGTTCGCATGCCTAAAATGACAACTAGAAGTAGCACAATGGTTAGCGGACAAAATAGATATCAACGGAAAAGACAATATATGAATGTCAGCATTTATGCGGGCTTGCCTAAACGGAAAGATAGAGATAGCAAAACGATTGTACGAAAAGACAGGTAATACAAACGAAGAGAATATTGAAGGAACGACAGCATTTATGTTCGCATGTGGAAGTGGCAATCTTGAATTAGTTCAGCGATTATTCGATAAGGGAGAAGACATATACAAGAAAGGCAATACAGGAAGAAATGCACTTATGAAAGCATGTGAAGAATGAAAACTGGAAGTAGTGCAATGGCTAGCAGACAAAATAGATATCAACGAAAAAGATATAGATGGATGAACAGCATTTATGCGAGCTTGTCATAATGGAAGATCAGAAGTAGCCGAATGGTTGTCTACAAGAATAGATAACATCAATGAGAAAAATAATAGCTGAACAAGTGCATTTTTACATGCTTGTTCAAATGGGAAAACACAGATAGTGCAACGACTATACGATAAGATAATCGATACCAATGAAGAAGATAATGAATGAAGAAATTGATTTATACGGGCTTGTTCTAGTTGAAGAGAAGATTTAGCAAAGCGATTATTTGATAGAACACCAGATATCAATAAAAAAGATAACGATGGGATGACTGCATTTATGTGGGCCTGTATAGGTTGAAGATGAAATATCATAGATCGATTATTTGATAAAGTAGATGATATTAATGAAAGAGATCTCTCTGGGAGAACTGCATTTATGCGATTTTGTTCAGACGCAACCTGAAATGTAAATTCATCCAGATGGACATTCGCATCTAAAATAAAAAAAGAAGCGGCTAAAGTAGACATCAATGCAAAAGACAATAAAGGGAAGACGGCATTTATCTGGGCGTGCCTATCCTGAGACACCACCATGGTTCGGACATTCAAAGAGCTTATAGAAAATATCAATGAACCAGATAATGAAGGCAAAACAGGATTTATATGGGCATGTGCGAAATGAAAATTAGATACGGCAAAGCGATTATACGATCAAACAATATTTCCACTCCAAAAAGCTCAAAAGAAGAAAATAAAACTGAAACAGAGATTTTGGGGAAGAGAAGTAGATCCAACAATAAAGGATAATGAGTGAAGAAACGCATTCATGCATGCTTGCAAGAACTGAGAACTAGAAGTTGCTAAATGGCTAGCAGATAAAATAGACATTAACGAAAAAGACAATGGATGACAATCCGCATTTATGATAGCCTGTACAAACTGAAAGTTAGAGGTGATACAATGGTTAGCGGACAAAGTAAACAACATTAACGAAAAAGATAATGATGGAATAACTGCATGTATGCGGGCAAGTCTGGCTTGACAAATTGATATAGTAAAATGGTTGGCTGATAAAGTAGACATCAATATAAGAGACAACAACTGAAGAACAACATTTATGTGGGCCTGTTTTGCATGATATATAGAGATAGCAAAATCATTATTACAAAATATAGACAACATCGACGATAAAGATAATGATGGAATCTCAACGTTCATGAAAACCTGTGGAAGATGACATAGAGAAATAGTACAATGGCTATGGGAAAATGGAGCAAACATCAATATAAAAGATAATGAGTGAATGAATGCATTTCTTTATGCCTGCTCAAAATGAAAATTGGAGGTAGCACAATGGCTAGCGGACAAAGTAGATATCAATGAAAAAAACAATAGATGAATAAATGCACTCATGTTAGCCTGCAAATACTGAGAATTGGAGGTAGTGAAATGGTTATCTGACAAGATTGATATCAATAAAAAAGATAATGAGTGAATGGATGTATTTATGTGGGCTTGTTTAGGATGAAATCCAGAAATAGCAGAACGGTTACATGACAAAACAGAGGATATAAATCAAAAAAATACATATGGATCTAACGGACTTATGTTAGCGTGTTGGAATTGAGAATTAGAGATAATAAAATGGTTTAGAACAAAGACAGAAAACATGGAAGAAATCTGTAATATATTAGCATACGCCCTTGGTTGTGCCTGTATAAAATGATATATAGATCTTGGCGAACGATCGTTGAAACAAATAGACACCATCGATGTACTAGAGCAAGCACTACCTGTAGCAGAAACAAATTGACAGATAGATATTATAGACATGATCAAAGAAAGGATGACCGAGATAAAAACCGTCCCTTAACCAAGCGTCATCAAATATACCTAATTTTCTTCATTTCTTCCGTTTTTTTCTTGTTTTGAAAAAATAGAGTGAGCAATGTAATTATTCACTTTATATTTTTTCAGTACATTACATGAAACCTTACCAATCATGATTGGATACTGATCAGCATATTCATTTGATTGCTCTCATAAGAAACAATACAATTCATGATCTGGATAGATTGGTCAAAGATATCATAAAAGATTATTTACAGAAGGAAAAAAGCTTTATCCATATCCATGATTTTTTTACCTTCATCTATGATAATATATACTATGATATTCTCTTCAAAAAGATACATCTCAAAAAGCAGACCGTAAGAATCCTAGAAACTCTTGCTATGCCAAACTATAGTACATCTACTATCAATGCCATTCTAAAAAAACTATAAATAATTACATTTTTTCATTTTCTCTCATCTATATTTTTATGATGAGTTTTTTTTTAAAAAAATACCCTTTTTTTGATATATTCAGACAAAAAGAGAGAAAAATTGAGCTAAAAGAGATAAATAACTACCATAAGAATATATAGATGAGAAGCTAGATTACAAAGAAAATATATATTTTTCTGTGTTTTGTCAGTTTTTTTCTTTTTTTGTACAACTATGACCTACATACAAATAAAAATCAAAACAAAAAAACATCAGTGGTCATTAACAAACAATAAAAAAGGAGGGAACAAACTATGAAAACACAATCCGAAACAAATGAAAGTGACTTTAGTGATTTTAAAGAAAATCCTAAACAATTAGCAACCATGATTATTCGCATGCTCCAAAAATTGGAGATGAAGGGAGCAGAAAACCATTGCTCTACACTATCCAGATCTTTTGGTGAAACGCTCGATGACATAGAGCATAATACGACTAGTTGGAAAACTGACGATATCGTAAACGCCTTTATCGATGCTGTAGCCAAAGAACGCTTATATTTCGATCCTACAACAACCTGGTATCATATGCTTACTGACCCGACGAATATCAGTAAGATAGCGTCCATATTGGGTACACTCATCAATGAAAACATCGTCTCTGCAGAAGTTTCCAAAATCGGTACGGAACTCCATAAACGTTTGAGTCGGATGCTACTTGAAATCATCGGTATGGAAAACATGCCTAGAGCAGTCGCATTATCTACAACTGGTGGTTCAGAAGCAAATATGTTGGCGATGAAATTGGCCGTCTATGAAATCACCAGAAAACAACTTCACATCAATCTTCGTGAAGTAGGGGTACAAGGATGCCCCAAAACCCTCAAAATACTCGTACCAGACACCAAACACTATAGTTTTGAAGCAATAGCTCAAAGCCTGGGTATAGGACTCAACAACCTGGTAAAAATCAAAACAAAGAACTTTAGTGCATCAGCACAAGACGTAAGTACCGCACTAGAAATGCTTGGGCCTAACGATATAGCAGTAGGTATCGTCTCTGTATTTGGGGCAACAGAAACAGGAGCTTGTGATGATATCCCAGAAATCGCAAAAGTAATTAAGGAATATCAAAAAACTCACGACATTTGGTGGCATATCGATGCAGCTTATGGCGGACCATTTCTTTTGCTTGATGCATTCAAAGAGCATAGAGAAGCAATGACAGTAGCTGACTCAGTGACCATTGATGCTCATAAACATCTATGGACACCATTTGGCGCTGGATTCCTTTGTGTCAAAGATGCTATTACCTTTCGGAATATTTCAACTGATTCACCGTATATCGGTACATGCACTACAGGAATCTCTGATGAAACATACATTGAAACGTTCTCTGATCACAGAGGTGGAGTCACTATCACAGGAAGTATGGCATCATCAGGACTGTTATCTACCTACCTTACACTCATTACCATGAGCAAGGATACGATTAAGACAGCGCTTCTGCAAACCATAGCAACAACTAAATTACTAAGTAAGAGATTGATGGAGAATGAATCACAGGAGCCACCGATTATCGTTACTAGCAAGCAGACACTCAATCTCCTGACGTTCAAACCAACTACGGGATCTCTTACACGAGACAATGAACTAGTACGAAAGATCAGAGCAGAATTGGCAAGCGATGGTAAAAATGGCGTCTTGGTATCAGAAACGAATCTCAACAAAGGAAAAGATGGCGATCCTATTCTCGTAAACAGAATTGCAATTATGTCCCCCCTTGCTGATAGCAATGACGTTGATGCATTCGTCAAAATATACAAATCAGCACTTCACAAAGTGTTTACATCTTAAATATGATACCACCCATATTGGGTGGTATTTTTTTACCAAAATGTCTTGTAATACTATCACAAAAACATATCTTTTAGTCCCAACAACGTCTTATCATATTTCAAAAAACATGAATACAACTACTAGAAAAAACTTCTTTGCTTTCTTTACTTTTCCTTCAGGATAAGAGGCTTTTCTAGAAAAATAACAAATGTACCTTCTAGAATACCTCTAGAGGTTTTTTTTAAAAAAATATATAATTGAATTAATTTATTCTCTCGTTTTTTTTAATAGAACTTCATTCATCGCTCCGGTTCTATATCCTATAAGATCAATAGAGCAATATGAAAATCCGGATTGCTTACATATTTCGACTAATTTTTCTCTCAACTGCCATGCTTGATTTAATTCATCAGTTGCAAATTCAAGTCTTGCTAACGATTCATGGCTTCTGACACGAAACTGTCCAAATCCAAGTGTGCGAATTTCATATTCTGCCGTTGCTACTCTGTCAAGTTTTTCTTTATTGATTTTTTCACCATAGGGAAAACGAGAGGCTAAACAAGCATAAGATGGTTTGTTTGAAGTAGGTAATCCCAGTTGTAAAGAAAATGAACGTATTTCTGATTTAGTTAAATTTGCCTGGCGTAAAGGTGAAATAATGCCTAATTCACTCACGGCTTTCATTCCAGGTCTGTAATCATTTACATCATCAGCGTTACTTCCTTCAAAAACTACAGAATAATTTTCCTGTTGTGCAATATGTTTTATCTTAATAAATAATTCACTTTTGCAATAATAACAACGATCAGGTGGATTATCTGAAAATCCTGGAATATCTATTTCCTCAGATACAATAATTCGATGTAATGCTTTCAGATAAGTAGCTGTTTTTTTAGCTTCTTCTAATTCATAAAATGGATATGTGGATGAAGTCGCTGTGACCAGTAATACTTTGTTTTTTAAAACTTCTTGTGCTACACAAGCTAAAAAGGTACTGTCAACTCCTCCTGAAAATGCTATTACTGCAGACTCATGTTGTCTTATGAAATTTTTTAATATTCTTAGTTTGTCAGTAATCTCCATGATAATATTTAAAAAACCTAATGTAGAAAAACTTTATAATGTTTTATTTATGTTATTTTAAAT
>Ga0118677_10007463_pt1 | contig 18027 bp, 12 predicted proteins | sample AliMusrvi5mmetaG_FD_86154 | JGI IMG/M metagenome (GOLD analysis project Ga0118677, IMG submission 86154) | reverse complement strand
GTCCTGCTCCTCCTTCACGAGGCCGATGTGATGTCCGCCCAGGCCGAACGCAGAAATGCGTTCGCCAGTACGTCCGAGGTTACGGAAAAGCATGTTGCCCTTACGGGTTTCTGCGGGGGCAGGCCCTAGCCCGCATTAATCACAGTGTCTCTTGATCCTTGGCTTTGCCCCGTGTTGGGTCGGGAAGATCCGCGTTTATTGGGGAGGTTTTTACAACTGAGCAGAGGAGCACGGACAAATCTACTTTTCGCCGGTCGAAAAGGCTGCTTTTCGGCCCATTCTGAAGACACTTCTTCGGCAGCGCTTGGTACACTCTGCGGTTTGGAAATTCGGCGCTCTGCTTCAGCCACTGGCCGGTGCCAGACGCATCAGCCGCCGGTGACAGAGGCGAAACAATTCCTGGAGGGGATAGGCGCTGCTCAGTTGCACGTACACTCGGCGCACGCTCACCCGCACTTGCGCGGCCACTTTGAGCAGCTTCAAACGCACACTGCCCACCGTCGCCCGCGCCAAGTCCGTCCCCGCCAAACCCAGCGTGCGCAAGCGCTCCAGCAACAGATAGCCCAAAGTGGCCAGCCATAAACGCAGTTGGTTGCTAGCCAGGTAATGCGTGCTCAGCCGGTCCGCTTGCAAATCCAGCACCTGCTGCTTGAGTTGGTTCTCCATGTCGCCTCGCGCGCAGTAGAGTTCCTCGTACAGTCGCTGGGGTATAAAGCGCTCCCGGTCCTCCTGGCCTTTGAACCCCGCGGCCGGCAGGTTGGTTACCACGAAACGCGGATTGTCTCCCGCCGCCATCACTTCGGCTTTGCCAATGACTCGGCGCCAGCAACTCCAACTGGTCTGGGTCCGATATTCAAACCCCCGAAACACCCGCACCTGGGCGGCACCACTCAGGCAGCGGCGCGCCCGCGCATCGGCCAAAGCGGGGGCCAACCGCTCGATCAGAACGCTGTTTTTGGCTAATCCCAAACAGTAATAGACCACCGGCTGTTGACTCTCGCACCACGCCATAATCTCCTCGCGACCAAAGCCACTGTCACCCCGCACGATAATCCGCGCCTTCCGGCACCGCTTCCGAATCGCTGCCACCATCTTCTCCAAGGCCGGAACCACTCCCTCGGCCGCACCTTTATCGCTGGTGCGCAGTTGCGCCCATAACGGAATGTCCCCCACAAACGCATACAAGGGTAGATAACAATAATCCCCGTAATACGCGTTAAAGTGCCGCCCCTCCTGCGTCCCGTGCACCAAATGGCCCATCGCGTCCAGATCCACCACCACCTCCTCCGCGTGCTTGGGCAAGCAGCGCACCCCCAGCTTCAGCAGGCAAGCTTCCACTTTCTGCGGATCATGCGGTAGCTTGTGACAGCGGCTCTGCTTGTTGTTGGACAACTCCAGCCGATTGAGCGTACACGGCGCCGCCAGCGCGATACCCCGATCCGCCGGGTTCACCCGATCCAGCCCCAGGGGATCGTCCTTGCCGCACGCCGCGGCCAGCAGCGGGTCCAAGCGCAAGCGCTCCTGATCGTTGAGGTCTTCGCAGCCCAAGCTCAGACTGTATATCCGCTGCGCCAACATCTGCTCCAGGGTGTGGTCCACAAACCGCGCATCCCGCCGGTCCTCAAAACAGCGCGCCAATTCCATGGTCAGCCCTAAGTTGCTATCCACTTGGCGCAGGAATAACGCGCCGCCGTCGCTCGACAGCGTGCCGCCAGAAAAATCGGCCACCACTTGGCGTGATCCCAGGTCTTGAAAGAGCATCGGCTGGTGGCTACAGTCTGTCGCCGAAGAAGCGGTGAGTCGCATGTTCATTTGGCTGAGTGATTTCAAGCCTTCTGACGCGCTCGCCGCTTCTTTGTTCAATCCCTCTATGAATTATGCGGGCTAGGGTGTCACAGGGGGAATAAGGGGTTTTTGACCATTTTCCCGGACCGACTTGAGCCAATCCATCGGATTCATTCAGTTGTCCTCCCAGCCTGGATCTCGTAAAAGGCCACGTCATGCCCGTTGCCGGTACTGCTTTTGCGCGTGTCGCGAGTCACCGTGAACCGGCCGGAATCGAAGCTGTGTTCCCCGTCCGTCGGGAACCGCCGCTTCATCGCCTTGCCCAACCTCAGCCGGTTCTGTTGCTCATCCCCGTCCAGAAGTCCGGACTCGGCCCCCATCTCCGCCAAGCCGGAGACGGGGATCTCTCCGCGTGTCTCGCCGTCCACTACCAGCCGGAATAGACTGCGCAACAGGTCGTGGTCCGGGTCAGCCAGCCGATCCTGCGCTTCCTGGTGGTGGGTGTCCAGCAGCGGCAGCCCGGGGAAATGTTTCTGCAGCACCCACGCGCACGCCCTCTCCCACTGTCCAAACCGGAACCCGGTCAACTCCTGCCCCGCCGGTCGCCCCGCAGCGGCCCAGTCCCGCACCAAGCTGAACATTGCGCCCAAGTAGTGGGTCAGGTTTGCCGTCACATGATCCTCGATGTTCCCCTCAGCATATTCCGCGAAGGCATACCCCGGTGGCCGTTTCCGAATCGCAATCCTCACCGTGCGGCTGGCCAGATCCCGGGAGAACACCGCACCGTTGCTCGACACCCCCAAGGTCCGCCGTGAAACATCCGCCTCCCCGTGCCGGTACGGCGCCCGGCAAGTAAACGTCGGCTCCGTCAGCAACGACTCCAATTCCGGAAGGTTTTGCAGGCCTCGCCCGCGCGCGTTGTCGAAGTAAATAAAACCCGCGCCGCTCAGCAGCAACCGTGAGATATCCTCCCGCACCCTATCGGGATTATCCAGCTTGCTGATCGGTTGGGGCTTTAAGCCGTAGACGTGAGACACCAGCCGCAACAGCAGTGACCCGCCGGCGCTGAATTCGTTTTTCTCCACCAGGAATAACGGCACCCGGCCCTTGCCCAGGAACCCGCCCTGCGCCAGCGCCGGCGACAACAACAGCGCCACGGCCCGCCCCAGGTCGCCCGCGCTCGCAAAATCATAGTCTCGTAACAAGCGGACCAGAATCTCTACCGCCTCCGTCGGTGTCGGCAGTTCCAAGGCTTGCCCGCCGGCTAGAATCCGCAACGACTTCTCGTACCCGTTCACCAGCACCGGCCCACGGCCATTCCAGGCCAACACGGGCACATTCGAATAAACCTCCACCGTTCGAATCAGGTCCAGCGAATCCATCCACGACCCGAGGAACACCCGCGCATCCGCCTCCGTAAGACTGGATGCCACCTGCTCCCCATCCTTGCTGCGCGTCAGAAAATTGCACCGCTCCGGGTCGTCCAGAAACGAAACCATCTCCGCCGGGCTTTGCGGGTGCAGCTTCCCCTCATGGTAGCGGCATACCTGCTGCGCATACCAATACACCGAGTCCGCGACAGCCTCCCACACCTGTCGCGTCCACACCGCCGCCGGCTGGTCGTGCTCAATTTCGCGCCCCTTGCTCTTGTCCGCTTCCTCCCCCGTCTGCCGGCGCGTGGACATTTGCTTTTCTGCCGCGCTCAGCGCCTTGCCCAGCGCTCGCCGACTATGGCCGAGCTTCCTCACCATGAATTCGAGCACCCGCTCCTGCAACAGCGGTAGCGCGCGCAACGCCACGGCCAGCTTTAGCATCCGCTGCTCAGACTGGTGGCGCGCATTCGCTGGCAAACCGGCCAGGGCTCCGTGCTCGAGCTCAAACAAGTCTATGGCGAGCCTCCCAGGATCCGTGTCGTGTGTCACCAACACCGCCTGACTAACGCGCTCCTGCCACCATTGGGCAAAACCTTCCTTGAGTTGCTCCCGGCAATCATCCGCTCCCTTGCCTGGCCCGTTCAAGGGGATGCGCGGCAGATACAGCGGAATTGGATGTACCAGCTTGGCGAAGCGAACTGCCGCCACCGAAAAAGCGAAATTGAGCGCTGTGTCCGAGTCGCCAGAGAAAATGATCCTCGCCGGCTTCACCCGCGCGATCAACGCCGCCAGCTCCGGCAACAACGCCTCGCCGCCCTTTTGCGCGAAGCCGAAGAATCCAGACACCCCGATCGCCGGAAATCCCGCCTCGGTTAGCGACATCGCTTTGAACTCCCCCTCGACACAGGGCACGTCTCCACCGGTCCGCAGATCCTCCAACCCCGGCGGCAAATAAACGTGCACACCCGTCCCAAAAGCCTGGTGGTACTTCTTCGATCCCTGCGGCTTGTCCAACCGTAGCCGCCCATACGGCTTGCCACCTTCCATTACCGGCTCGCCGGCAAAGGCGAGGTAAGGCAGCCAGAGCCCGCTTTGCTCCAAGCCGCAAAGCGCCAGCGCCTCCGCAGCACTGACACGCCGCACACCAGCCCGGTCCAGCATCTCTGCCAAGATGCCAGGCCGTGACACCGTCGGAGCATAATCAACCGCCTGCGGAATACCCGCAACCTCTGTCACGATCATAAGCCGTTCACCCCCTCGCCTTGAGCCGGGACTCCTTGTCCTCGCGCGACACACACACATCCCACCGGTGCTCGGAAACGAGCCCCCGGCCGTGGCACAGTGCGCACTCGTCCGCTACCTGCCCCTGACAGGACGGGCAGACGGCAAACGGCTTCGCCATCTTGATTTCGTACCACACCTGGTCGAGCCGCGACAGCGTGGACGAGAAATCAAGCTCCGCAAACAGGATGTCCTGGTTCTCCTGGGCGGCGCGGAGCACCCCTTTCACTTGGCCCAGCATGGTCAGCATCTCCTCCACCTCGCCGGCGCGGTTCCAGAGCGGGATCAGTTGCGGAGGAATCGGCCAGCCTGTCGCGTCTACTACCTGCGACGGCGCCGGCGGTGGAATCGTCTGGTCTGTGGGTGAGGGGGGAAGCTGTTTCCTGGCCGCGTTGAGTGAGATGTTCCCGGCCTCAACCTCCTTGGCCAACTTCGGAGCCTCATCCAGAATCTGAGCGGCGGTTTGAACGGAGCGACGCGAAACACCCAATGCTTCTGCGGCTTCCGGTTGAGAAGTGCGCAAATTTGCGCACTTATCCTCCGGCCGGTGCGCGGGCATGTTTGCTATCTTTGCGGCCACCATCGCCCGCTGTGCCACTGACAGGTGCCGGCGGTTCAGGTTGGCCGACAGGACAAACGCCAGCGCATCACCGCCGCGAAACTCGCTGAACTGCGGTTCCACGCCAGCCTGGAGGCAAGCCTGGTAGCGGTGTCGCCCGTCGAGGATCGCGCCTTCGTGCGTGACGATAGGCTGGGCCAGGCCATTGGCCTTGATGTCTTCCACCAATGACGCCATTTCCTCAGTCGTCATCGGCGGGAACAGGTCTGCTAAAGGATGTGTTTCCATAAAATGAGTTGCGTCTGGTATTCTTCAGTTATGCGCCACGGGTGTTGATTGGCTCGGCAGCGCCGCCGCCAGCCGACAAGGCAGCGTCCGGCTCTGCAAAAACTTCTCCACGGCGCTGACCGAGTAGAAAACGGTGCCCCCGCCGCGCTTGGCGGTGGGGTTGGACTTGAAACGTGGAATGCGCGCCTGGTCAAACCACGCCCGCAATGTTTCCGGGCACGGTGTGGGCGCCAGGTGTGCCGGAATGACGGTTTGCAGAAGCTGGTTGATTGTCGCCAGCCGCGCTGTGCTGTTTTGAATGGGATTCGATTTCATAGTAGAACGACATTAGACATAGACTTTGTGGCCGTCAATTATTTCGTGCAACTACATTGCACATAGGCTATGTTTTCCCCATGCGACGTTCTCCGTTATCTCATCCGCTGGCGGTCCTCCGGACCACCATCGGCCTCACCCAGAAGGAACTGGGCGACCTGGTCAACCGCGCTGCCCGCACCATCCAATCAATCGAATTGAAGAAGATGCCTCTCACTGAAGCACTCGCCCTGCGCATCGCCGAAGCCACGGGCGCGGATGAGGGCTGGCTCTTCAAAGGCAATCCTGATACTCCCCCACGCAAGGGACTGACCTTGCTTCAAGCTGGGCGCGGCCAAGGGGTTTACACTAGGGACGATTACGAATACCACCGCGCTTATCTGGAGTTACCCCTGGCGACAAAAGAGCAGGCCGATGCAGCCTTCAACGAGGCTCAAAAGAAAGGTGCCGACGAACCTGACTTGGCTAACCTCCTAGTACAGAAATCTTCAGCCCGTGTAAATCAGATGGCGATTATCGATCTCATCGACCGCGACCTGACCGCCCAACTCCAGTACCTCTTGTCGCAGACAAAGCTGTCGGATGACATGCGCGTAGTGCGATGGAAATGCCGCCGCTTTCTGGAAGACCTCGCCCGGGAATTCTCGTTCGAACTCTTCCCGACCGGAGTATCCGTCAAATCCCTCGAACTGATAAACCCCAAACCACCTGCCAACGCGAACGTCGCCAAACCCGTTCACCGTCAAGGGCGCAAAACCAAAGCCTGACACCCCGCTTAGCGCGGCAGCGCGCCACCCGGGGCACAGTGGTAGAATTGAAACACCGCGCAACCGCCGTGCCTCATCCCATCGATCCTAAATCATCTCCTCCGCCACCTTTTCCCGGTTGGTCCGCTTCGGCTTCGCCGGCTTCACCGCTTCCTCTTGCTTCGCTCGTTCCAGGTTCAGCGCGAGCAACCGCTCCAAAATCTGCTCCTCAGACAAATCAGCCGGCCAGCCGTAGGCTGCCGCCACGGCGGCATCCAACTTCTTATGCGCCAGGTCTAGCCAGGCTGGCCGCTCGTTGTAGAGGTTGGTCAGCGTCCGCTTCTTGAGTTTGGCTGCGCAATCGGCGTCGCGCGGCTCCAGCCGCGGATACCGCACCGTGCCAATGCCGTTGGCCTCCGGCGACACGACATATCTCGCCCAGGGACCATTGACCGAGCCCGGAAATTCCAACAACCGCTCGGCCGTCCATTCCGGTGGATTGAGCCACCGCTCGCGCCACTCATTCAGCTCCTTTGCGGCGGCGGCGATCACGGCGCGATGCTCCTCGGGCGCTTTTGTCGCACCGTCGTAAGGTGGCGAGTCTTCCTTACCCATGTAGTAATTTTTCGCCGCGAGGTTCTCAGCGTAAGTCCGGTCGGGCTCGGGTGGCTGCTCCGACCCGAGGGGCGGCTTCGCTACGGGCATCACCAGGTCATCCTGGAAGGGAAAGGGAAAGGTCTCGAAACAGGTCGTCGGGGTGTAGCGGGGGCGGGTTTCCAAACGCGTGCCCTGCTTAAGCGCCCAGACCTGGTGAAAGCGGGACTGCAACACTCCAAAGAAGAAGTCATCAGAACGCCCAAACACGATAACCACGTTCGCGGGTAAGGCCACCACGTCTAGCCATGTGAACATTCGATGCTTGGCGACCATGCACGTCGAAAGAAACCTCGTGTGTCCACCGAAAGCCTCTCGCATGGCCGGCCGGCTCTCAGCGTAGATCCACCAATTCTCCGCGTAGGCTTCCCTGCGGTTCTTCTCTCGAAGAGGTTTAACTTCGCTCTCCACATAGCCAAACGGACCGGCATATCCAACGGCCCCTTCGAGCGGCATGTCGACGCCAAAGTCAACGGTCCACGCATTGCGCGGCCGTTTCGTCAGGTCGTTGCCGTTGTAATACGGCCGCAGAACGTCACTGTTTGGTTTCCCGGAAGGATTTGGGGCGGCAAGCCACTTGCACGCATGCTCGAACGGGACATCAAAAGGCCCGGCTGGAGTTATGCCCATGAAGCTGGTTCCGCCATTTGCCGCGAGGATTCTCGCGGTGTGGATCTGAACGGTTGCTGAGAGTTGCGGGCTGATCTCCTCAACCCCTCGGCCATCCAGGACCCGCTGTGCCTCGGCCCCGTCGTCGAACCCAACCATGCTGACGTGCACGTTCGCCCCGGCTAACACCCAGTCACGATCGCTCTCTGCGAAGAAGATGTCGCCCGTCTCCTTGATGCGCTTGAGCACGTCGCGGTTTGCCCCGCCCCGGATGCCCTGCGTCGCGAGCAGCCCGGCGCGCCTGCATTTCTTCTCCTCGACCTGTGCCCGCGCCTTCTCGAACCAGTAGCAACAAAGATCGGCCTCAGGCCGAACCCGGTTGCCAAAATTCTCGAACAAGGCCTCGACGTATTCACCGCCAAGCTCACGCCGGAGCAACTTCCCACCCAGGAACGGCGGGTTCCCTACGATGACATCACACTCCGGCCAGGCGCGCTCCACGTACACCTTGAACATCTCCTCCTGGCTGTGTTGATGCTCCTGCCGCCGGGCCTCCTTCAAGTTCTTCGCCTTCTTGCGAAACGTCTCGTGCAACAGCGCATCCTTATTCTCGAATCCGTCCAAGTTCTGGAGCACTGGCGTGCGGTCGTTGTCAAAACCATTGTCCCGCCGCCATTGAAGATAGCCAATTTGCACCGACACCTGCGCCAGCTCGTATGCGTAAGGATTGATTTCAATCGCCTTGAGCTGCTGCACGTTCACTTGTGGCTTGAGCGTAAACCCAAGCTGAGTGGCGAACGTGATGACCTCCTTTTCCAGCCCCAACAGCAGTTGCAGCGACACATACAGGAAGTTGCCGCTCCCGCAGGCCGGGTCCAGCACGGTGACGCCGGAAAGCGTCTTCTGGAACCCGGCCAGCCGGGTACGCTCCGCCGCTGTCCCTTTGGCCTTGGCGTACGCGGCAGCCAGTTCGCCCTTGATCTGGCTCCATTCCCGCCGCAACGGTTGCATCAGCACCGGCTCCACCAGCGTCTTGATGTCCGCTTCGCTGGTGTAGTGCGCCCCAAGCTGGGCCCGCTGCCCCTCGTCCAATGCCCGCTCAAACAGCGTGCCCATGATGCTCGGCTCAATAAACTGCCAGTCCGCTTCCGCTGCCTCGGCCAACTTGCCGATTTCATCCGCTGTCAGCTCGAAAACCGTTGCTTCCTCGAACAGATGCCCGTTGAAATGCCGAATCTTGTGCATCCCGAACGACCCGCCCTTGGCCATCACCCGGAACAACTCCTCGAGTTTCTCGGCAAAAAACTGCGGGTCCTCAATCCCCGCCTTGGTCACCTCGCTGAACAGCCGCGCCGGCAGGAGCCCCGTGTCCTCGGCGAACAGGCAGAAAACAATCCGATTCAGAAACCGCGCAATGCGCAAATTCTGCTTCTGCGCCACCCGCACCTGCTCGCGGGTTTTGGCATTGGCCAGTTCCACGCTCTCGCGGCCCTGGAGCAGCCGGGCAATGGCCGCAATCTGGACCGCCAGCTTCTCAGTCACCTGCGCCGTCGTTCGTTGCGGCTTGAGATATTCCGGGTCCGCAAACAGCGACCGCAAAATCCGCAGATTCTCCGGCCGGTCAATCTGCTCGTTGGTAAACTCATGCTTCTCCTGCACCGTCCCGTTGAAATTGGTGCGGACGATATACCGGTCAAAATCGCACACCACCAGCAACGGCGGATTCAACAACGACTCGCGGTAGCGCAGCAGTTGCTTATAGGCGGCTTCCATGTCCTTCTTCTTGCCCTTATATTCCCAGGCGAAGCATCCGCTCTTCCATACGTCGGCAAATCCGCGCTCCGTCGGGTCGCCCTCATCAGGGCTTCCCTGCGCATCGAAAAGCTCCAAGTCCTTGACCACCCGCTTCTGGAAACAGAAGAAGTCGTTTCCGCTCGGGTCCGCTTCGGCGGGAGTGGCCTGGCTCAGCAGCCGACACAGGTCGTTGAAATGCTCCTGGTACGCGGCGGACTCCTTGCCGCTGTACCGGGACCACTTGCGTTTGAACTCGACGGAAGTCATGTCTGATAAGCCCGAACTGCCACGGGCACACCCGTTATAAACCGTGCGCCGCCGCAAAACAAGAAAACGAATTCGCAACTGGACGTGTCCAGTTGCTTTTAGAGTGAAATCCCTCGCGCCTTGATGCGCCCCGGGCCCTTTCTCGCGGCCTCTCTCAACCCTCAACCATCCATCACGCCACCACCTGCACAGGCAGTGCCACCACATTGGCCGCCGGGGCCGTCGCCTTCCGGGCCTGCTGCTGCTTGCCACCATGCCCCTTCGCTGGCTTCGCCGGCAACGGCCGCAACGCATAGAACCCCTTCGTCTCCTTGCTGCTCACCCGGCTCTGGTAGTGCTTCTTGATGATGCTCTCCGAATTGCCAAACTGCTCCGCCGTCCGCCCATAGCTGCCAGTCGCACGGAAATAGTGTGAAATAGCCGTATGGCGCAGCACGTCCGGCACCCACGGCCTCAGGTCCGGACGCCCCTCTGTCGGCTCGCCGTAACCGAGGCTCTTGCGCACCTGCCGCAGTTCCAGGTCATACGACGGACGGTAAACCTCATCCTGCCCCTTGTAACACGTCAGCCACGCCTTCAGCGTCGGGCAGATCACCACCATCCGCCCCTTCCCAGTCTTGGTTTGCTGCCCCCGCAAGCGTATCTCCTTGTCCTCCAGGTTGATTTGCTCCCAGCTCAGCCGCGCCGTCTCAAACGGCCGCAGTCCGCCGAACAGGCACAGCGCCACATACGGCACCAGCTTCCCACTCTCAAACGCCTCCGCCGCCCGCAGCAGCCGCTCGCACTCCTCCACCGGCAGCACCGCCGGCTCACGGTCGTCATCGCCCGTCCTGCCCTCAATCTCCACCGCGTAACACGGGTTGTTGATGCACCAATGCCGCTTCCCCTTCATGCACCAGGTGAAGAAACTCGAAATCGCCCGGCAATTCGCATCCTTCGTATTGGGCGACACGTTGCGGTGCGCCAGGTAGTTCTCGATATGGTCGGGGATCACATCGGTTACCCGCATGTTGCCGACGCTATTAATGAAGTGCTTTACCCGGCTGCCCAGGTGGACCTTGGTGAGCGGGCGCAACTCGGTGGTTGTATCCAGCCAATCCGAATATAGCTTCAGCGCCTCATCCAGCCGCGGCGACTCCTTGACCGTGGTCGGCTTGCCGGTCCTGAGCCAGTGATCAATCGCCGTGAGCAAGTCCTGGTCGCGCTCCAGCCGCTTGAATCCCGCCTCGGCAATGGCCACCTGCTCATCGGTGAGCCGGGTAGCCCGCAGCGCCGCACTGCCGCTGGCGGCGTGGAACTCCCCCTCCAACTCGGTATAACGCAACTGCGCCTCCTCCGGGTCCGCGTAATTCTCGCGGATGCGTTCCCCGTTCCGTTTAATGCCGCTGACCCGCCAGCTCGTCGTGCCCGTCCGCGGGTTGATGAACTCAAGAATCCTGAACCGTTGCCTCGGTGCCTTCATATTGCTTGGCATAGTATCCGATTGAACACAACATGTCAACCGCAAGGCAACTGATTTTTACAAATCACGAAATGCTTAGCAAATCACTACATTATGTTAGTCCCGTTGGGATTGGCTGCTTTCCAGTCCGCAGAATGTCCAAACTCCAGGCCGCGGACGTCAGTCCGCTCCATCTTCTCCGGTCGGAGCGGAGGTTAGCGCCGACTCACGTCGGCGGCTACGAGGTTGTTGGCCGCGAGGCCATTTCCGGCGCCTGCCGCTTTGCGCTTGCCAAAACGCCCGGACATCTTAATTTCGCGCCATGGAACAGTCGCAACTGACGCAGTATTTGCCGGTCCTGATGCTGGGGGTGCTGGCGGTGGCTTTCTCGTTTGGCATGCTCGTGCTGTCGGTGATCCTGGGCAAGAAGGGCAAACGCCCACCTGTCAAGGACACAGCCTACGAATGCGGCATGGTGCCCGTGGGAGAAAGCGGCACCCGGCTTTCCATCAAGTTTTACCTCGTGGCCATGCTGTTCATCTTGTTCGATATCGAGGTGGTTTTCCTCTATCCCTGGGCCGTGGTTTACCGGGACATGCTGAAGGAGAACGGTGCCTTGATTCTCGGCTCCATGGTTTCCTTTCTGGTCATCCTGTTTGTCGGCTACGTCTATGCCGTCAGGAAGCAGGCCTTTGACTGGCGATCCTGAAAGCCGGCCCGGCCCCTATTCCAGGCTGTCGAGCAGCGAGGCGAAGAGCTGTTTTCCCGATGCGGGAGTCACGGGCTGCTTCGCCTTTTCATCCGCATGCTCCACGAACTCGGGCGGGAGCTCGCCGAGGAACGGCGACGGGTGGCAGGGGGTTATGGTGCCATACTTCTTCCGGCCCGCGCAATGGCTGATGGAGAGCGTCCGCATGGCCCGGGTGATGGCGACATAGAAGAGGCGCCGCTCCTCATCGAGCGTGCCCTCGGTCTTTGAACGCGAGTGTGGCAGCAGCCCGTCCTCCAAGCCGACAATAAAGACGCTCGGGAACTCCAGCCCCTTGCAACTGTGCATCGTGATGAGGGTCACGGCGTCGCCGGCCGATTCGTCTTCCTCCTCCTTAAGCTCGCTATCGAGCGTGATCTGCTCGAGAAAGGTCTGCAGCCGCTCCAAGGGGAGCTGCGTGGCCCCGGCCGAGCCATCGAGCGTGGCTGTCAGGTCCTTGAGATTGCGAATGCGGCTCTCCGCCGTTTCGGGATTCTTCTCGCCGCGGCGCAGCTCGGCGAAATAGGCGATCTCATCCAGGAACCGCTCGACCATCGTTTGCAGCGCGCGCGGGTCGCCGGACAGCGCATGGTCGCCCAGGCTCGCGTGCGCGCGCTCCATCAGCTCGACGAAGCGCTCGATGCTCTCGCGCGTCTTCGTCTGGAAGGTTGTCGTCACCACCAGGTTTTTCATCGCGGCGAAGACCGCGCAGTTGCGCTCGTGGCTGGCGCCCAGCAGCCGCTCCATGGTCACATCGCTGAGCCCCCGGGCGGGCACGTTCGCGATGCGCAGCAGGCTCACGTCGTCGTTCGGGTTGAGCATGGCTTTCAGGTAGGCCAGCAGATCGCGGACCTCGCGCCGGTCGAAGAAGCTCTGCCCGCCGATCAGGTGATAGCGGACCGAGCCCTGGCGCAGGGCGGTCTCCAGGGGGCGCGATTGCGCGTTGGTGCGGAACAGGATCGCCTGCTGAGACCAGGGCACCCGCTGAGTCACGCGGGCGTAGTTGATCTGCTCGACGATGCTGCGCGCCTCCTCCTCGTCATTGGCAAATGTCTGCAGCGTGATCTTCTCCCCGTCGCCCTTGTCCGACCACAGCTTCTTGCCGCGGCGGCGGACGTTGTGCTTGATGACCGCGTTGGCGGCGCCGAGGATGGTGTTGGTCGAGCGGTAGTTCTGCTCCAGCTTGATGACCTTGACCTCCGGGAAATGCTTCTCCATGTCGAGCAGGTTGGAGATCTCCGCGCCGCGCCAGCCGTAGATGCTCTGGTCGTCATCCCCCACCACGCAGAGGTTGCGATGCTCCCCCGTGAGCGCCTGCACGAGCTGGAACTGGGAGGCATTGGTGTCCTGGTATTCGTCCACCATCACGTAGCGGTATCGGGCGCGGCAGGCCTCCAGAGCCTCCGGGTGCTCGGTGAAGAGCCGCAGGGTCAGGAGGATCAAATCGTCGAAGTCCACCGCGTTGCACGCGCGCAGGGCCGACTCGTAGCGGGATTGGATGTGCTGGGCCATGGCGCGCGCGCTTTCATCCGCAAAGAGCGCCGCGCTCTTGCCCCCGTTCTTGAAGCGGCTCAGCAGGCTGAGAATCGCTGCGGGATCCGTCTTCTCGCCCTTGGCCGAAATCTGCGCGAGGACTTTCTTGACGGCGCTGAGCTGCTCCGACTCGTCGTAAATGACGAAGTTCCGCTTGTAGCCGAGCTTCTCGATGTGCTGCCGCAGGATGCGGACGCAGAGGGAATGGAAGGTGCAGATCGTCGGATGGATGGCAGCTTCCGGGCTCCCGGGGCCGGCGGCCGCGTTACGCCCGCCCTCGTCCGGCCTTTGCCTCCTTTTCGGGATCAGCTTCGTCACCCGCTCCCGCATCTCGCGGGCGGCCTTGTTCGTGAAGGTGACCCCCAGGATATTGCCCGGCAAAATGCCGCGCTCGATCATGTGCGCAATGCGGAAGGTAATGACCCGCGTCTTGCCGGTGCCCGCCCCGGCAAGGATCAGCAGCGGGCCGCGGATCACTTCCACGGCCTGCCTTTGCTGCGGATTCAGGGTGCTCAAGTTCAACATCGCGCGCGGAGTTTAGGTCGCTCCCGCTTGAACGCAAGCGCATTGGGAATCCCCCGAAGCGTCGGCGAACGGCGGAAGCGCAAGGGCACGCGCGAGTGCTGGCGGTTTAAGCCCAATGCCTTTAAGCTTAAACGCATAAGTATCTTAAGTACAGCAACTTAGTACTTGTACTTTTGAGCGTGGTACCCCATTACACTGGGGATGCAACTATGCCCGAATACTCTTGCTGGATCGGTCGGCACCTTCGTCCAGTGTTTCCAATGTCTGTTAGCGACGCCTCTTCTGGCAAACCTCTGGCGGCAGTATGGTCCTAAAGCTCGCGGCCAGAAGCTCAAATTAAGCGGTCCACAGTTGGTCCAGAGTTTGGTCTTTCATGTCCTATGCGGGGTTGGCACCCTGGCGGCCCATGTAGAACAGTTGACCGGCGTGAAGGTTTCTGACAGCGACTTGAGCCAACGGCGCGCGGCGGCCGGAGTGGGAGTATTTGATGCGATCGTGCGGGCGGCGCTGCGCCCACTGGCCACGCCGGGGGAACAGCCCGACGCGTTTTATCGGGGCTGGCGGCTGGTGGCGATCGACGGCAGTCAGGCCAGCGTGAGCAACACCCCGCAGTTGCTTGGGCACCTGAGCAAGGCGGTTAGCCGCCGCTTCCAGGCGGCTTTTGCCAAGCTGCCGATGTGCTGGCTGGTCGAACTGGGCACGCACGCTCCCCTGGCGGTGGTTCTGGGTCTGGCGCAAGAGTCGGAATGGGCCTTGGCCCATCGACTCCTGCCCCAACTGCCCGCCGGTTGTCTCTTGCTGGCCGATCGGCTCTACGGCGTGGGAGCGTTTGTCAACGAGTTGATGGTCATGGGGCAGGCCGTGGGTAGCCAGTGGCTGGTGCGAGTAAAGCAAAACCTTAGGAGCAACGTGCGGCAGATATTGGCCGATGGCAGTGCGTTGGTGGCGGTCGCCGTGCCCCATCGCCCAACGGGCTTTGTGTTGGTGCGCCAGATCGTGGGCCGGGTGCGGCGGCCGGGCGGAGCCTGGGTGACCGTGCGGCTGTGGACCAGCCTGCTGGATGGGTCCACTTACCCGGCGGCGGAGTTGCTGGCCTTGTATGCGCGGCGGTGGGATATCGAAGTGTTTACCAAGGAACTGAAGATCGATTTGCACGGAGGCACGACAGTATTGCAAAGTCACACGCTGGTAACCGCCGCCCAGGAAATTCTGGCGTTGGTGCTGGCCATGGCGATGCTCAGCCAAGTGCGCTTAGCGGCGGCGACAACGGGTGCCGTAGCCCCACTGCGGATTAGCTTCGGTCAGACGCTGGCACTGGTGCGCTCGCTCTGGTGGATGGTCGCCTTGGGCGAAGGCATTCTGGCGCCAGATCAAGTGCGGGCGTTGGTGGCGCGAACACTGGAGCAGATCGCGGTGCAATGCTTGCCGCCAAGGCGGGCCCGCACTTGTAAGCGCGCGCTGCGGCGGCCCGTGCAGAAGTGGCCACGACTAACGGCTACCAGCTATCAAAATGGTCCCACCCAACTCGAAGTCATCCCATCCAAGCCAATTTAGCTTAAAGGCATTGGGCTTAAACCACTGGCAGCAGTCCCGAGTGTGCTGCGCTTCCATCGTCCCTGCGCTCTAAGCCGGCAGAATGCCGACGCTCCGGGGACTTTGCCAGCAGCCCTGGTGAGCAACCGGGTGCAACCAGAAAAACCTTGCCCCGATGCCAGCCAGCGGTGAATCTCGTGGCCATTACTTTCGTCATGCGTATATGAAATGCCATTTGTTCTGCCGGCCGAACCGTGAATCCACATCCCTCGGGATCGTGAAATTGAGCCCCGCCGTGGCCCTGCTGGCCATCACCCTGCTCTGGTCGGGTTGCGCGACGGCGCCGAAGGAGGCCCCCGCTGCTTTGAAGCAAGGAGTCCGGATCATCCAACTGGCCGACCGCCTGCGTGTTGAAATCAACGGCCAGCTTTTCACCGAGTATGTGTTCAAGGACACGCCCCGGCCCTATTGCTATCCCCTCATCGGCCCGGGCGATGTCGCCATGACGCGCAACTGGCCGATGAAAGATCTGCCGAACGAGGATCACGACCACCCCCATCATCGCTCGCTCTGGTTTGCCCATGGCGCCATCAATGGACGCGATTTCTGGTCCGAGCAGAAGGACTTCGGCAAGACGCTGCACGAGGGGTTCACCGAGGTGAAGTCCGGCAAGGATTTCGGGGTGATCAAGTCGCGCAACAAGTGGGTGACCGCGGAAGGCAAGCCGGTTTGCACCGATGAGCGCACTTTGCGCATCTATAACCCGGGCACAGCCCCGGAGCGCATCGTTGATTTTGACATCACGCTCACGCCCGCCGATGGTGACCTGACCCTGGGGGACACCAAGGAGGGCACGATGGCGATTCGCCTGGCCGAGACCATGCGGCTCAAAGGCAAGGTTGGCCAGGGCCACATCGTTAACAGCAAAGGCGTGCGCGATGGCGACACCTGGGGCAAGAGGGCTGAGTGGTGCGACTATTACGGCCCGGTGGACGGCAAGACGGTCGGCGTCGCCATCTTCGACCATCCTGGCAACCCGCGCCACCCCACCTGGTGGCATGTGCGGGATTACGGCCTGTTCGCCGCCAACCCGTTCGGCCAGCACGATTTCGAGAAGCTCTCCGACAAGGCGGCCGGCAACCTGGTGGTGCCCGCGGGCAAGAGCATCACCTTCCGCTACCGCTTTTACCTCCACGAAGGCAATGAGCAGCAGGCCAAAGTGGCTGAGAAGTACAAAGCCTACATCTCCACGCAGAAATAGCCGGTCAACCGCGGAACAGCCGGCTACTCGCCGGACACCGTGACCGCGATGGGCGATTGCAGCCCGCGCGCGAATTGCGCGACGTAAGCCTTCCAGGCCTCTTCATCGGCGCATAGCCCCGCCTTGTCCCAGGCAAAGCCCGCCCAGTAGGAAACGGTGTTCGCCGGACTGGCCTTCACCAGGAGCAGGTTGTTCGTCGCGTCGCCGGTTTCCTTGAGCAGGTCCTTAGGGTTCACGATCAGTGCCAGGCCTTGCATGCCCTGTTTCTTCTCCATGTTCTCCCAAATGGCCATCCAGCCGAGCCCGGCGTCGAATTGCTTGTGCTCGCCGACAACCTTCTTCAGGCCAATCGCACAGGTCAACGGGCTAGCGGCGCCCTGCGGTTGGTAGGTGCTCAGGAAGTGGCTCAGGTTCTGGCCCGCATCCAAGGCGATGCGCTTGGTCTCGGCCACCGGGGACCCATTCACGTCAAAGGCCTCATAGACCAGCTCAAACAGGATGCGGATCGGGCCGTTGGCCAGCACGCGTGAATTGACGAAGTTCTTTGATACCCAGAGCTTGTCTGCCGCCCACAGGCCGTTGCCACCGCAGCCGCGGGTGGTGCCCGCCGTGTAGAAGTCCGCGCCCTCTCCTGCGTCCACGTGGTAATTGTCCACCATGTACCACTCATCAATCACCATCCCCGGCACGCGCTTGGACCAGATGTCCACCGTGCTGCTGGTGAGGGATTCTCCCGCCCAGGTTTCCACCGCCTTGCCATACATCCGGTGGGCGACCCGGTCGTTCTCCCAGGCAAAATCATCAAAGCGTTCGCGCACGAACCGGCCGTGCGCCTTGAACTGGGCTTTCGCATACACTTGCCGCGCGCCGGACAACACCGTGAACGCCCGCGTTTGGCCCGGCGCGAAGTCGGTCTGGAAGATGACCACGTCGGGCCGGTGGTAGGCGTCGAAATCCGTATCCACCGCCTGGCACAAGACTTCCTTGCCGGCGTCGTCCCTGACGTGAATCTTCGCGAGGTCCTTCTGGCCCAGGGGGGCGAGGTCATTCGCTGACAACTCGATGGTCTGGCTGGATCGCGCCTCGGGGAGCGGGTTCGTGGCTTTGACCGCCAGCGATTTTGCCGCGCCGGCTGCCGAGTTGATATTCGCCGCCAAGGCTAGCGACGCGAGGAGGATGTTGAGATGTCTCATAACGTGTGGCGGACTGTTTTACGCTCCGGCGCCATTCTTAGCAAGTCCCAGAAAACGAAAGCGGCGGGCGCTTGCGCGACCGCCGCTCGTAATCACAGATCAAGAATAGATCAGTCCAGGAC
>Ga0118677_10007462_pt1 | contig 18029 bp, 14 predicted proteins | sample AliMusrvi5mmetaG_FD_86154 | JGI IMG/M metagenome (GOLD analysis project Ga0118677, IMG submission 86154) | reverse complement strand
AAGCTATAATTTAATTAAGAAACTTACATCTTTATTTTTTCTCATTTGAGAAAGAATAAGGTAAATCTTCTTCTTTTGTTCCTCTGGTTGTATTGGGTTTGTCTCCCATTTTAATTTTGATGTCGGCACCTTTCATCAGTTCGGAATGGCTCAGCCAGTTTTTGGTATATTTTTTGCCATTGATCGTCATTTCCTGGATATATTTGTTCTCGGCAGAATTTTCAGGCGCTTCGATAACCACTTTCTTTCCGTTTTCCAGATTAATGGTGATTTTTTTAAATAGGGGAGCGCCCAGAATGTACTGATCAGAGCCCGGGCAAACATCATAAAATCCGATGGCACTGAAAATATACCAGGCAGATGTCTGACCGTTGTCTTCGTCTCCGCAATATCCATCAGGGTTTGGATTGTACATCCTGTTCATCGTCTCTCTGACCCAGTATTGAGACTTCCAGGGTACTCCCGCATAGTTAAATAAATAGGTCATGTGTTGAATGGGCTGATTTCCATGCGCATAATTACCCATGTTGACAATCTGCATCTCGCGAATTTCGTGTATCACCTGACGGTAATAGGAGGCATCAAAGACAGGTGGGACAACGAAAACGGAATCAAGCATCTTCACAAATTCCTTTCTTCCGCCCATCAGGTCGGCAAGCCCCTGTATGTCGTGAAAGACACACCAGGTGTAATGCCAGCTGTTGCCTTCTGTAAATGCATCACCCCATTTGAATGGGTTAAAAGGTTTCTGGAAGGATCCATCCTCGTTTCTTCCGCGCATAAGCCTGGTCTCCTTGTCGAAAAGGTTCCTGTAATTCTGGCATCTTTTGGTAAACAAGTCAATTTCATTCTGCGGTCTCTTGAGCGCTTTGGCCAGCTGCAGGATGGCCCAGTCGTCATAGGCATATTCTAAAGTTCGTGCAGCACTTTCATTGATTTTCACATTGTAGGGAATATATCCCAGTTTGTTGTAAAAGTCAACCCCTTTCCGGCCAACGGAAGTCAGCGGACCTTCGTGTTCGCTGTTTTTCAGTACGGCTTCGTACAATTTGTTGATATCATATCCGCGAGCCCCTTTCAGGTAGGCATCTGCAATGATCGAGGCTGAGTTGGATCCAACCATGCAGTTGCGGTGACCCGGACTTGCCCATTCAGGCAGCCAGCCGCTTTCATTGAAAGTATTGACCATCCCATCCTGGATCTTCGCGTTCAAGGAAGGGTGAATCAGGTTAAACAAGGGGAAAACAGCCCTGAACGTATCCCAGTATCCATTGTCGGTAAAGAGATATCCCGGCATGACTTTGCCTTCATAAGGACTGTAATGCATGATTTTACCCGTTGCATCCACTTCGAAGAATTTTCGTGGGAAGAGCATGGTACGGTAGAGGCAGGAATAGAATGTCCGCAGTTGGTCGGTGGTTCCTCCTTCCACTTCGATGGCAGAAAGTCCCTTGTTCCAAATTTCACGACCTTTATTCACGACCTGATCGAAGGAATCGTTTCCAAGTTCCTTTAGGTTGAGTTCGGCCTGATCAATGCTGATGAAGGAGGAAGCTACCCTGGCGTGGACCACCTCACCCCTTTTAGTTTCGAAATGAAGAGCGGCACCAACATGGCCGGCTTTTAATTCGGTAATATTTTTGACCACGGCTGTATCACTCCAGATTTCTCCTTCTGTAAATGGTTTGTCAAGCTGTACGACAAAATAGTTTTTGAAATTTGGGGCAACACCACCGCTGTTTCTGGTGGAATATCCCACGATCTTGTTTTCATTGCCGATGATTTTGATGTAGGATCCCTTGTCAAAAGCATCGATCAGAATATATGATTTTTTATTTTCAGGGAAAGTGAATCTGAGTATCGCAGCCCTTTCAGTCGGTGTTATTTCTGCTTTAACATCATAGTCCGCCAGGTAAACGCTGTAATAATAAGGCTTTGCAGTCTCGGCCTTGTGTGAGAACCAACTGGAACGCTTGTTCCCGTCAATGATAAGCTGGTCCGTTTCGGCAAATAGGGAGAACTGGCCATAATCATTGATCCAAGGACTGGGCTGATGAGTCTGCTTGATTCCCTGGATATGTGTCGCATCGTAGGCATAGACCCATCCGTCACCCATTTTTGCTGTTTGAGGAGTCCAGAAATTCATTCCCCAGGGTAAAGCGATAGCAGGGTAAGTGTTGCCGCTTGAAAGGGTGTAATTGGAAGCGCTGCCCATCAGCGGATTGACCATATCAACTGGTGAAGAACCCGTATTCTGGGCTTTCGAAGTGAACCCCACCAACATCATGAGTAAGGAAAGGATGTAAACAGATTTCATGGTTAATCGTAGTTTGATATAATTTTGAATATAGATTTGGGAATCAGATTGGCTGAATAATTTTCATACATGAACTCCGGAAACAAATATACCTGCAATTTCAATAGGTTGAAAACGATAAACCCATTGTTTCAAGGATTTATTGGGCAAAAAAGACTGTCTTCCAATTGCATTTAACCACAAAGGACACAAAGTATGCACAAGGGACACAAAACAAGATTACCGAATGTAACCCCTTTGTGTCTTTGTGGTTTTCCTTTGCGTCCTTTGTGGTTAAATATATTACCATGAAGACACCTTCTGCAAACGGTATCAGAATCCATTTACAGAACTAAGCCATATAAAATTTATGCTTCCAGCAAGGCAGCATATTGTTCTGCCGAAAGAAGTTTACTTACTTCTGATGCGTCTTTCAGGTTGATTTTAATCAGCCACCCTTTCCCGTAAGGATCAGTATTCACAAGTTCCGGATGATCTTCCAGCAAGGCATTGATTTCAACCACCTCTCCGGATACGGGCATGAAAAGGTCAGAGACTGTTTTGACTGCTTCGATCGTGCCAAAAACTTCTTCAACTGCCAGTGTCTCTCCACAGGTTTCAATTTCGAGAAAAACAATATCTCCAAGTTCGCCCTGTGCGAAATCAGTAATCCCTACAAATGCAACATCGCCTTCAACGCGCAGCCACTCATGTTCTTTTGTGTATTTTAAAGCCGATGGAATGTTCATGGTTCAAAAATTTATGTTTTTTCAAAATTAAGATAAAAAATGATAGGGAGAACCTGAATTAAATCAGAATTTTTTGATTAAAATTGAAGTAGAAAACAAAAAACAAAGATGTTCAAAGCAGAGATACGCTCATTAAGTGAAATAAACACGGTCGCGGAGAAATTCATTGAAGCACATCCTGCTGACAGGTTATTTGCTTTTTATGGGAAGATGGGCTCCGGCAAGACTACTTTTATCAAAGCCCTATGTGAGAAACTGCAGGTCATTGACTATGTCACTTCACCTACTTTTGCGCTTATTAATGTCTATGAAACAGAGCATACAAGTGAAATTTATCACTTTGATTTCTATCGGATTAAAAGCAGTGATGAACTTTTTGATCTGGGGTATGAAGAGTATTTTTTTAGCGATAAGTATTGTTTTATTGAATGGCCTGAATTGATCGGGCCATTGCTTCCCTCCAATACAGTGAAGGTAACCATGATTGAAACTGAAAATGGGAGCAGGATTATTGAATCTAATTAAATCAAGATGAACCGTCCAAAAGAGGAGAATGTTTCTGTCTTTACAAAAGAGCAGTTGATTCCCAAGGAGGAGTTGTACAAGCCTTTCAGGCGAAATATTAAATTGAGCATTGGTTTTCCTGACACTGGCAACGTGGTTGAATTTCGTGTTCCTTTAACCCCACAGTCTGTTGAGGTTTTAGTTGCATGCGGACATAATGTGTTCGTACAGAAAGGAGCAGGAAAGGATGCCAACTATTCCGACAGGGCCTATGCTGAGGCAGGTGCCGTAATATGCCCGGATTCTGCTGAGATTTTCCATTGTGACATCGTCCTGAAGATGGCTCCTTTTACCAGCGACGAGACTGATCTGATGAAAGGTAACCAGCTCCTGTTTTCTCCAGTTTATCTTTCATTGATGACCTCTGAACTTGTGCGTAAACTGATGCGCAGAAAAGTTACAGCTGTTGGTTTCGAATACCTGAAAGATGAACATGGTGTTTTGCCGATGGTGCAAATCAGCAGTGAAATTGTAGGGAATATCGCTATGGTAGTTGCCAGTGAACTGCTAAGCTCAATCAACGGGAAAGGAGTGATTTTAGGAGAAGTTACAGGTGTGGCCCCTTCGGAAGTCGTTATCCTTGGATCTGGAACAGTAGCTGAGCAGGCAGCCAGAACTGCGATGGCACTTGGTGCTGTTGTTCGCGTTTTCGACGATTCCATCTATAAATTAATGAACCTTAAATCAAGGCTTGGTCAGCATTTGTCCACCTCGGTCTTTCATCCGAAGGCGCTGCGAAAAGCGCTCAAAACTGCGGAAGTCGTTCTTGGAGCCATGCCAATGAATGAAGTGCCCAATATGATTGTCCCGGAGGATATGGTGATCGGGATGAAAGAAAATTCTGTCATCATTGACCTAAATATCATCCAGGGAGGGTGCTTTGAGACATCGAGGATTACTACCCTGAAAAATCCAACGTACAAGGAACACGGGGTGATCCATTATTGTGTGCCCAATCTTGAATCCAGGGTTGCCCGCACTGCCTCCATCGCCGCGAGCAATATCTTTACCCCTATCCTGCTCGGAATTGGTCAGTCAGGCGGAGTGAACGAATACATCAAGGGGAACAGGGGCTTTTGTGAAGGGGTTTACCTGTTGAATGGTATTCTGACAAACAGGGATATTGCCAAAATGCTCTCCATTTCTGATACCGATATCAATCTTTTACTTGGCGCATTCTAAGTTAACTACTCTTCTGCGAGTATCATCATGGAGCTATGATGAATGCGTACAATTCCGGTAGTAACATGGCTGATGCCTTGTGGTATAATCTCGCCGTTCTGGGCGACTATCAACCATTTTTTCAAAGGAATTTCATATTCTACAGAGTAGTTGTTGCCATTGAACAATACGAGAATGTTCTTCCATTGATCACTGTTGGCATGATCTTTCAACTGGTAGGCGATTATTCCGGGGATATATTTATTGTAAAAGGAGAGTTTTTCCCGTACCATGTCACTATCGCTCATCCGGAAGGCAGGATGCTGTCTTCGCAGATCAATGCAGTTTTTTGTAAACCGGATCAGACCACCAAAGTTCGACTTTTTTCCCCATTCTATCTGATTGACCTCATCAGGTGATCTGTACGAGTCGTGATGGCCCCCTTTCGAACGGTGCATTTCGACGCCTGAATGCAAAAAAGGAACTCCCTGGGCTGTTAGAATCATACCGATGGCCAGACGGGTCATACGATCTATCTCTTCACTTGTAGCTTCAGGACATGAATACTGTAATTTGTCGAACAGGGTGTAGTTGTCGTGACAGGATACGTAATTGACGCATTGCGATGGGCTGTTGGCCCAGGGCTGACGGGAAGTTTCGACGTAATCGTAAAAAATGTCAGGGTGCTTGATGGCTCCTGTGATGGAAAATTTGATCTTTTCTTCACGAAGCGTCAAACCGCTTATAAATCCGTGACTGTATTTGTTAAATGGGCTTCCTTTCAATCCGTCGCGCATGTCGTCGCAGAAGGAGGCAATGCGGTCAAGCCGCAAAGTATTGAGTTTTGTCGCGCGCAGATTTTCTGCCAGTGGAGATTCTGCAGCGATCCATCCTTCACCATACATAAAAATATTGGGATCAATCAGATCGAGTCTTTTCCTGATCTGGTTCATTGTTTCGATATCGATGATGCCCATCAGGTCGAACCTGAATCCATCCAGATGGTACTCCTCTGCCCACCAGGCCACAGAATCCACAATGAATTTGCGCACCATGGCACGCTCGGTAGCCAGTTCATTGCCGCAGCCACTTGCATCCGACAAAGTTCCGTTCTCCCGTTGACGATAATAATATCCAGGAACAAACTGGTTGAACCACGAATCAAAGATGAGTCCGGAATGGTTGTAAACAACATCCATTATCACACCAAATCCCTGATTGTGAAGTGTCTGTACAACATTTTTCACTTCCGTGATACGCGTACATCCGTCATATGGGTTCGAGGCATACCATCCTTCCGGTGTATTGAAATTAAGGGGATCATACCCCCAGTTGTATTGGGGAGATGTCTTCGTTTCATCAACGGTATAAAAATCAGCTATGGGTAAAAGGTGTATATGGGTGATTCCCAGATACTTCATGTGATCCAGTCCGGTAGAAAGCCCTTCCGGATTGACAGTTCCTGTTTCAGTTAATCCAAGGTATTTTCCCTTGTGAACGATACCGGAATCTTTGGAGATGGAATAATCACGGATGTGCAATTCGTAGATTACCATGTCCGTTGGCTTGACAACAGCGCTCCGCCTGTCTTTTTCCCAATTTTCAGGATTTGTTAATGCCGGATTGAGGATCATTCCCCTCAATCCGTTAACTCCCGTCGCTTTGGCTCCTATGTCCGGACATTCATTCAGCCATCCTGCTTCATCCCGTACCTGGAAAGTGTAGAGCAATCCTTCATAATTGCCTTCCAGTTGGAATTCCCATGTTCCTGAAACCGATTTCCGGAGTGAAATTGACTGTTCAGGTTGGTTTGTCTCAGCCGAATCGTATAATCTGAAGATGACCTCTTCTGCCGTCGGTGCCCAGATTCTGATTTTGAGCTGTTCTTTGGACCATACAACCCCCAGATCTTCTCCGGAATAGGAGGGATAAGATTTAAAATCAATATTTTGGAAGGTCCATTGTCTCATATCAAATCAACTTAATTCGGATGGTTGGGCTCACAAATTTTTTACCTGAGACCTCCCTGATTTCTGCATTCAGTCTGGTAGCCCTGCGCAAGGCAGGCACCCTTTCATAAAATTGTTCGAGTTCTATCCGGAAGGTAGCTTCGTATCCTGGTTCCAGCCACATCGGGAAATCATCCACTCCGCCAAAGGAGTTGATCCTGAACCTTCGTTCGCTGCTGTGCCGTTTGAAAACCAACCTGGGAGCCTCCAGGTCAACTGGACGGATGCCATAATTCTGGAGCGACATGGTTACAAAATCGGGTCTTCTTCGCTTGTCGCCCGTCAGGAGGATATTGGCTTTTCTCCTGCTCAGCCGCTCCTTCCAGGTCAGTCTTCTGCCTTTGGTCGGCGAGGTACGTATTCTCCTTACCAGGCTTACCAATCCCCAAATCAAAAGGGAAGCCACAGCCAATAGGATCACCCACAGGTAAATGGATTGCATATCGGTGAATTTACCGGTAAGAAAATTGTCTTTGAAAACCATGTAGGCAGCGTGAATTGGCTTGATGCAAAAGAAAAGAATTCTGCCAACAATATAAAATAAAAAGAGCGGAACATTCCACTCTTTTTATTCCGGTATAAAAATATCCGATAATTGTCTTTTGCCAGTTAATTTTCATTCCCGTCTGCCAGAAACTCTTTCAGCGTGAGATATCCTGACTTGCTGATCTTCAGTTTTGCCCCCTGCTTGGTCAGAAGTATCCAGGACTCCTTGCCGTATTGCTGGATTTCCGCCAACTGTGAACTGTTGACGATACACGAACGGTGGATTCGGATAAACTTTTTGGGGTCGAGGTGGGATTCAAAAAATTTCATTGTTTTTTGTTTGAGGAAGTGCCCTTCCTTGCAGTAAATCATCACAAAATCATCCTCGGATTCCAGATAATCGATCGTTTCAATAGGGATGATCCGGATTTTGCTTCCCGATTTTACAACGATTCGAGAAAGCATTCCACTGTTTTCATCGTGTGCCTGACTTAATGCATCGAGATCATCTTTGATTCCGGAACCGCTTTGAATGCGTTTCAGTGCTTTTTCAACGGCTTGCTCGACCCTTTCTGCCGGATAAGGTTTTAGCAGATAATCCACCGCATTGGCCTCGAAGGCACGGATGGCAAACTCTTCATAAGCCGTCGAAAAAATAATGACGGGGGGATTGCTCAACAGCTCCAGCATCTCAAATCCCGTGATTTTGGGCATCTGGATATCGAGAAATACCAGATCCGGATTTAGTTCCTGTATGGCCAGAACTCCTTCGAATCCATTGCTGCATTCTCCAATAACTTCCAAACGCGGGTCTTTTGAGAGATAGTTTTTCAGCAGATCCCTGGCGAGTTGTTCGTCGTCGATGATAATAACTTTTATTGTGCTCATTTTATGAAGTGACTAAATTGACTAAAGTGAACTAAAATGACTTAAGTTTTCGTACTCTTAACTTGTAACTTGTAACTTGTAACCTGCAACTCAGATTTTCTTCTCGCAAGGCAGCCAGATCGTTACGATGAATTTACCCTCCCAGTCTTCCGTTTGAATAAGGTTGTTGCTGTTGTACACCAGGCGAAGACGTTCACGGACATTTTTCAGGCCGATTCCCTCGCCTTTGGCCGGGGCGGCTTCCGGATCGTAGTTGTTGGTGACAACCAGAACCGTGTGATCCCCCTCTTTTTTACCGGTCAAGGAAACCTTAACCTCTTCCGACGCTTCGTAAACGCCATATTTGACAGCGTTTTCAAAAAGCGGTTGAAGCAATAGTGTCGGAATCTGGCAACCCAGGCATTCCTTTTCGACCTCGAAAGTATAGACCATCTTATCACCAAAACGGATCTTTTCAATCTGAAGATAGAGGCGAATGTGATTGATTTCATCCTCCAGGGCTACTAGTTCGTTGTGCTGTTTGCGCAGCGAGTAGCGCATGAAATCAGAGAGCGCTATGACCATTTCATGTGCCTTCCCCGGATTTGTCAGGGTAAGCGCGGCGATGGAATTGAGGCTGTTGAAAAGGAAATGCGGATTGATTTGCGATTTCAATGCGCGAAGCACCGCCTCCCGAACCTCCTGCTTCAGTTCTGCCTCCCGTGCGTTTTTTTCTCGGTTTCTGAGGTAGAAGGTGTACAGGTAAATCGCGGTTGCCATCAGGGTATAGAAAAAGAATCCGATAAGTATCCTGCCGGTTAGATGACTTTCCTGGAAAGCAAGGTAAGCCGTATCTGGCAAAATCAGGCGTGCAATAAATCCTGAACAGTAAACCCAGGCAAGCGAAAGAATAATCGCGGCGGCAAGATGGGTGGAGACAAGCTGGCTAAAGGATTTTTCGTCCGGACTGTTGTATCTGACTACAAACCAGATGGCCATACCGAAGGCTCCTAACAGGAAACCATAGACAAAGCCATCAACAAGCGAAATCCCCCATGGGAGGATTTCGAACCATAAGTTGACATTTGTCTGAATAACCATGAAAATAACAGGGACTATCCAGTAAAACACCAGGGATATTCTGTTGAACGGGCTGGCTTGCTGCATCTTAAACTAGGGCATTGAGGTAATTTCACCACCTCCAAAGATGGCAGAGCCTTTGATGATGACAACCTTTGACTGGTTTACGCGGGAGATGACAGAGTTACCCCTTTTGTCCTCAAAGCCTCCAAAGATGGAAACAACTTCTGTTTTTACATTCCAATCTTCCGGAACAACAATTTTCGTTCCCCCAAAAATGGTTGCAATATCAATTACGCATCCTTCAACGGGCTTGCAATAGAGCAGGTTGATCTTGGATCCGCCAAAAATGCAGGTGATCTTTCCTCCCCGGAATTGGTCGGATACCAGTGAAAAATTGCGGCCGCCAAAAATTGCGGTTTCGTCCAGGACATCATTCTTATCGACTGAACTTCCGAATGAATAGCCGGGAGTTCTTCTCCATTGAAAAATGAAAATGATTCCGACAATCATCAGAATGATCGGCCAGAAATTCTGGAAAAAGTCATACGGTACATCCATTATTTTTGGGATCAGGAAAAAGGTCCCGATCGCAATCAGGATAAATCCGGCAGAACTGGCCTTACGGCTTAGGTTATATGCACCGATAACAATCAGCAACATTTGCCAGCTGATCAGTATCCTGGAAGTATCATAGGAAAGGATGTCCAGATTTTTGAGAATCAGCAACGCGCCGATCGCCAAAAAAATTATCCCAAGGAACATTCTTGATTCAGGGCGGTGGCGGTGAAGTCTTCTGCCTCTGTCGTAGAAAGATGGATCTTCCGGAACATGGGGTTCATTTGGATCATTGATAAGTTTCATGGTAATTTTTTTATTTAATGTGACAGTTTTTTATTTATGACCCAAAAGTAACATCACCACCGAAACTGCTGAAGGGTAAATCGGTCAACTGCGGAGGATAATCGGTGAATGGAGAAAATCTTCAGGTTTAGCGGCCTGAATGGATAATCATCCGGCGCAATTCTTCATTGAACTTGTTTGCTTTTAATAATTTTTCAAGGGTTAAATGGATCCGGTATCTCCAGTAATGGTTAGCTACGGCCGGAATATTGATTCTTTCTGCTTCGAAATCCTCCCTTCTGAGCTCCTCATCCATGGCCAACAGATCCTGGATTGGGAAGATGACCCACATCGCAGGTGACCAGAAATGCTGCTGAATGATATCAGTGGCCAGCCAGGCCTCCATCACATTGTGGAAAGGTGCATGATTTCCCATAATTGTGCGGAAAAACCTTTCACTTTTACCCGGATCTTCTTCCCACCAGCCGCGTAGCGTTGAGGTATCGTGTGTGGAGGTAGTACTCACAGAAAGATAGGGGGCATCGGAAGGATGCAGAAACTCTATTTTTGGATCTTTCGGCATCCGTTGAACTTCCAGGCTCAGTATTCCAAGTTCGTTCATCACTCCTGGAACGCAATCCGGAATCATGCCCAAATCTTCACCGCAAACCAGCATTTCAGAAGCCTCAAGGATGGCGGGCAGTTTTTTCATAGCTTGTTCTTTCCAGAACGCATCATGACGATGGTAGAAAAATTCAATGTACAGTTCATCCATACGATATCTGTCATGGTCGTTGAGGGTCATGTACGAGTTGGTATCATGGAAAGCGATTCTTGGATGAAAATGCGTTGGATGGATCGGATCCCTTACAAAAAGAACCTCGCTAATCAATTCACAGAGTCCGTCCCTGATCCGGCTTTCTTTTCCGCTCAAAGCCTCTTCCTTTCTGCCGGATTCGAAATAATCCCAAACCTGTTTTTGAGTCGTGAAATTAGACTTGAGGTTGAATTTCCCGGGCTCATATTCAGACAAAAATTTATTTTTGACTTCCTCTGTAAATTCGCCAAACAGACCGTGCAGAAAATAGTCCCGAATATATGGCTTAGTAAAACGTTCCTCGTTAAAATTGATACCACGGTCGATGATTTCATCGCGCGAATAGGGCAGTGCAGGATTAAAGTGACCCATGATGCCAAAAATTTGCTGGGAAGGAATCTCCCATATCCGAAAGAAACCAACAATATGATCGATCCGGAATGCATCAAAATATTGTGACATCTGTTTCAGCCTGTTTTTCCACCACTTGTAACCATCTTTGGCCATAACTTCCCAGTTGTAGGTGGGGAATCCCCAGTTCTGACCCATTTCAGCAAATTCATCGGGTGGCGCACCTGCCTGCTGCGACAGGTTAAAGAGTTCGGGCTGGGTCCATGCTTCAACACTGTTCGGACTTATACCGATAGGAATATCACCCTTCAGTACGATGCCTCTGGATCTTGCATAGGCAACGGCGTCGCTAAGTTGTTTGTTTGCATGATATTGAATGAAATAATGAACGGCAATGTCGGGATATGCAGGTGTATTTGGGGATGTTAACTGTTCTATCTCTTCTTTGTTGAAGATTTTAAACTTTTTCCAGAGCCTGAAATCGGCAGTTTTATTCTGGTCCCTGAGATAGCAGAAGGCGGCATAAGGGACGAGCCATTCTTTGTTCTGATCAAAAAATTCAAGATAGGTAGGATTCTTGAGGAAAGAGTCCATCTGCTGGTCGAAAATCATCTTGAAAAATTTTGACTTCACTTTATGAACCTCTTCGTAATGAACGGATTCCTGATTATTAAAACCTGAAAGTGTCCGGATAAATCCAACCATTAGGCTTTCTTCGTCAAGAACCCCTATTTTGTTAATGTTTAGGAATACCGGGTGGAGCGCCATTACAGAGATAGACTTGTATGGATAGGAATCCAGCCAACTGTGGGTAGAAACCGTTTCGTTGAGCGGCAGAAGCTGGATCAGTTTAAGTCCGCATTTGACAGACCAGTCTACAAGTTGGTAAAGATCTGTAAATTCTCCAATTCCTCCGCTGTGTTCCGCTCGAAGTGAGAAAAGTGGCACAGCTACACCTGCACCTTTCCAATGCACGGTATTTTGTCGGAATTTCTCATCGGTATGCACCTTCAATGCCTTGGGTGATTCACACACAAAATTCCTGATTATCCTGTTATTACCTGCTTCCCATTCAATTACCCGCTTATTATCAGGATCATATATCACATATTTATAATGAAGGGGGAATATTAATTTTGAAGCATCCAATTCGATCGTCCAAAGAGGTGCAGTTGAGTCATCCATGACCAGTGCATAGGTCTCATCCCATTCTCCCAAAATCTGTTCTGTTCCGAGGATCCCGAATTTAAATTTTGGATCAATGGCAGGAGTGTGAAGTTGCAAACGCAAAATCTTGGAAGCAGGATTCTTTTTTGGTTTTGATTTTGCTGAAGATCGTTTCAATAAAACATTTTGAAAGGCTGCAGAATACAAGGCGTTTCCCGGATCTATTGAACTGCGCCAGAAATCCCTGAGGCGGATTTCTTTGCACTCATTGCCTTCAAAGGATATTTTTCTGTTTGGACCCCATTCGGGGATAAAGTTACCCTTTTGATTTTGAAGAACGTACTTGTATTCCAATTGATCCGCGTCAGTTTCGATGGTAACCTGCCACTCTCCCGGGAACTGATTTTTCAGAGGAATAGCAAGATTCGGATCCCATTGACCAAACTGTGGAGTTGAACCGGAAACGAGTATTGCTTCTCCCCAGGTCGTTTGATAATCAATTTTAAATGAAAGTTTCATTAGTTTGTCCTCCTTTCATGTTTTCGGTTGGATAGCCGTTGCACTTCTTCAAAATTACAATTATGTTATGTAATTCCTATGAAGTTTGTACTATTAATTATGAGTTAGAACCTTTTGCCTTTTTTTTGCGTATGAATCATTTATCATATATTCAAATATCAACCAGTTTAGGTTTTCAAAATGATTACAGACTTTACTACAACCCCTTTGCCAAAATTGATACGGTCCATTGCACTGCCATCAAGTATCGGTTTAATTTTCAATACACTCTTTAATGTGGTGGATACTTATTATGGAGGATTGGTTTCAACTACTGCGCTCGCTGCATTATCGCTCTCCTTTCCTGTGTTTTTTATCATCCTTTCCATTGGAATGGGTATGGGAACCGGGGCAACAGCATTGATATCTTCTTCCCTTGGAGCAGGAAACAAAAAGAATGCCGGACTTTATGCGGCACAGGCAATTTCTTTTTCATTTATAAATGCACTTCTCCTGACTGTCCTGGGGATCATCTTTGCCCCGTATTTGCTCAAACTTCTTGGTGCCAGGGAAGAATATCTGGATATTGCAGTCTCCTATATGAATATCATTTTGTCAGGGACTTTCTTCTTCATGCTGAACAGCACCCTGAACGCAACTCTAACATCGAGGGGAGATACAAAAACATACAGAAATTTTCTGATTGCAGGATTCTTTCTCAATGTGCTGATGGACCCCTGGTTCATGTACGGAGGTTTTGGAGTTCCTGCCATGGGAGTTGGAGGAATTGGTTTCTCGACAGTAATTATCCAGATTTTGGGATCTTTTTACCTTACCTACCGGATCAGGAGCAGAAAAATCATGGAAGGAATCAAGTGGCAGGAGTTTGTTCCCAAGAAAACTTATTACATGGATCTCTTCAAGCAGGGATTTCCGGCAAGTCTTAATATGCTGACGGTAGCTATCGGGATTTTCGTGATTACCTATTTTGCCGGAAAGTTTGGTAGAGAAGCTGTTGCTGCCTATGGTATTGCTACCAGGATTGAGCAACTCGTATTGCTTCCTACCATCGGACTGAACGTGGCTGCCTTAACCATTGCAGCCCAAAATTTAGGCGCCGGACTTCCGCAAAGGATATATGACTCCTGGAAATTGAACATCGCCTACGGATTATCCACTATTTTGATCGGAATTTTATGCGTGGTATTTTTTACTGAACCCCTGATGAAAATTTTTACCTCCGATCCGGGAGTAATATTGATTGGCAAACAGTATTTGCGTGTTGGCGTACTCTTCTTTTTCGCTTATATATTCCTGAATATTTCGGTATCCACCCTACAGGGCATCCGGAAGCCAATGTATGCAATTTTTGTCGGAGTGTACCGTCAGTTTCTGCTTCCACTTCCACTATTCCTTTTGTTCGCAGTCTATATGGGCATGGGAACCAATGGTATATGGTGGGGAATTTTCTTTGCCAACTGGAGTGCGGCGATTTTTACCTTCTTCTATACCCGGCGCAAACTGAAGCAAATACAAGTGCCTAAAGTGAACTAGAGTGCCTAGAATGCCTAAAGTTCAGGACTCCCGGACTTTGAATCGACCATGCCTCTAGCTAAGTACTTAAGGCACTTTAGTTCACTTTAGGCATTTTAGGCACTTCTACTTTTTGGAATTATCTTTCAACGAAACAGTCCTGTTGAACACGATTTTATCAGCGGTGGAATCAGGATCGACATTGAAGTATCCCAACCTTTCGAATTGGAAATTGGATAACGGGGTTGCACCTTTTACAAAGGGCTCTACATAGCAATTCCCGAGTACTTTCAGTGAGTCGGGATTCAGGAATTCAAGGAACTCTTTGTCCTTGTGACCGTCCGGATCAGGATCGGTGAACAAACGGTCATAAAGCCTGACCTCGCAAGACAAAGCACCTGATTCGGCTACCCAGTGCAGGGTTGCCTTCACTTTGCGGCCGTCGGGTGCATTTCCACCCTTGGTTTCCGGGTCATACGTGCAGTGCAGTTCAACAATATTTCCTTCATCATCCTTGATTACTTCGTTGCAGCGGATGAAATAGGCGTAGCGGAGACGGACCTCTTTACCAGGAGCCAGACGGTAGAATTTGTTGGAAGGCTCTTCCATGAAATCTTCCCTTTCGATGTAAATGACCTTTGAAAAGGGTACTTTTCGCTTGCCCATATTCTCATCCTCCGGGTTGTTGATCGCTTCGACCTCTTCTGTGCTATTTTCAGGATAGTTCGTAATGACTATTTTCAGCGGATCCGTCACACACATAACCCTCTGCGCTTTCTTGTTGAGATCTTCCCGGATGCAATATTCCAAAAGAGCAACATCCGTTACGCCATCTACCTTGGTGACCCCAACCATGTCGGCAAAATTCCTGATGGAATCAGGCGTATAACCCCTGCGGCGCAAACCGCAGATAGTGGGCATTCTTGGATCGTCCCAGTCTTTCACATAACCTTCCTTGACCAATTGGAGCAATTTACGCTTGCTCATTACGGTTGAGGTTATGTTCAGCCTGGAGAATTCAATTTGCCTTGGACGATAATCACTGTCTTTTAATTCCTCCACAAACCAATCATAAAGTGGTCTGTGAACCTCAAATTCCAGCGTACAGATGGAGTGCGTGATTCCTTCCCAGTAATCCGATTGGCCATGTGCGTAATCGTACATCGGGTATATACACCATTTATCACCCGTTCTGTGGTGTGGCTGTTTCAGGATACGATACATCAAAGGATCGCGCATGTGCATATTGGAAGAGGACATGTCAATTTTCGCCCTTAAAACGCAGGTCCCTTCCTCATATAGACTGGCTTTCATATCTTCAAAGATGCGCAGGTTTTCTTCAGGAGAACTATTGCGGGTCGGGCTGTCGACTCCGGGGCGGGTAGGAGTTCCACGCTGCTCGCTGATTACTTCCTGACTTTGAAAATCGATGTATGCTTTTCCTCTTTTAATGAGTTCAACGGCAAAATCGTAAAGTTTGTCGAAATAGTCGGAAGCATAATAAAGTCTCTCCTCCCAATCGAAACCCAGCCATTTTACATCTTCCATGATCGAATCCACATATTCGGTCTCCTCCTTGGCGGGGTTGGTATCGTCGAAACGTAAGTTGGTGATTCCACCAAAAAGCTTCGAAGTGCCGAAATTCAGGCAGATCGATTTGGCATGACCGATGTGCAGGTAACCATTGGGTTCCGGGGGGAAACGGGTATGCACCCTGTTGTTGTTTTTACCTGCTGCGAGATCTTCAACGATCTGTTGTTGAATGAAATTCTTTGGAACGATTGGGTCCATAATCCTTATTTTAATGTTCTTTTTCTCTATTGAATATAAAGTGCCTAAAATGCCAAAAGTGAACTAAAATGCCTAAAGTACTTCGCTGCAAGCATGAATGGTACAAATTTCAGGAGTCCTCAACTTTAGGCACTCTAGGCACTTTAGTGCACTTTAGGCACTTCTGCAAAGGTAACAAGAGTTGTTTATCTGACGAAGAAAAATTACGGATTAAAAAATGAGTTAAATTTGAAGGGAATTAAATGCATTCGAAATGGGAATTATTGAGCTGGAAGGAATGGAATTTTATGCTTACCATGGATATTTCAGGAGTGAGCAGATAGTTGGCAACCGTTTTGAAGTGAATATTTCCGTTGAAGCTGATTGCGAAAAAGCCGCAAAAAGCGATCAGCTTTCCGATGCATTGAACTATGAAGGAATTTACAAACTGGTGAAGGAAGAGATGCATCAAAGGTCTCATCTGCTTGAACATGTTGCGGGAAGGATTCTTACCAGGATCCACTTGGAATACCCTGGGATTGGAATAGTCACAGTTAAAATATCCAAGGCACGACCTCCTATGGGTGGTCATATTAAGGCAGTTAGTGTTACAATGACGAGGTAATTTCTATTTTTTCCAAACCCGGATTTCTCAACCGGGAAAAAAAGCTATATTTGCACCCTGAAAACGGTCGGTTGGCCGAGTGGTTAGGCAGCGGTCTGCAAAACCGTGTACGGCGGTTCGAATCCGCCATCGACCTCAACGTATTGTTTTAGTGAATCGTTTGAAATTTCAATGCGTTGAAATTCAAACGATTTTCTTTTTATATTCGCCAATAAAACATACCCTATGTTTAAAGGATTAACGGCCATATCACCAAAGAACAGTGAAAAGGAGATCAAGACTTTAGCCAAAGCCGAATACTTAAATATTCCGGTGCAACTATTATCTGGTTTTATGATCGATACCAGGAAATCCATTAGGGATATCTACTTCTATTCCCTCTACGCCCATTTCATAAAGATTGAGAAGGGAACCATCAAGGAAAAATACAAGGCCACCTGTGATTGGTTTAATTTCCAGGAGCTGGACCGAGAGGAAAACCTCAAAAGGGGCAAAGTGCTTTTTGACAGGTACCAGAACTCACCAATGACAGGAATTGACAGAAATCTCTATTCAGAGTTCAATAAACTGGATAAATCGGATTTTGAAAAGGCCTGTTTTTTGGCCTATCATGCCTTGAAATCAATCGTCGGAGGCAAGACATTCCAAAAAGTTGACAATAAACTTCTATGGGCCAGAATGGACGGTAAAACCAGTACCATTGGTGATGCATCAGAACTTTCAGAAGAGGTGAGATTCTTCTCCCAGGAATACCAGACCCTAAAAATCAAAAGAGAATTACAGGATAACTGGGGTCTGATCTATTATGCCCAACAAACGCGAGGTTTTTATGTATCATTTAAATTAAACCTTAAATCTTTGATTACGGAGGTAATGAAGAGGAAAAAAAAATCAATCGATAAACAGCGAATCAATCAACTTAGGGCTTTGGAGAAAGAGGTACAGGAAAAGCTTAATAAAAGTTCAGAACAGACTGAAAACACAAAATCGGGGCATTGATTTTATGGAGCATACAAAGGGTCTTTTATTCCTACTTTTTATCTCAGTTAATTAACAGGCATATTCATGCCATATGTATGTCATATCACTGACTATATAAATTGAATTAAAAAATATTTTTTTAAATTATATTCACATTATTTTTTAATTGATGTTCGTAGAGCCGCGTTAGTCAAGGCCCTTTGGATCGTTACCCATTTTCATTGTGCATTAA
>Ga0118677_10007460_pt1 | contig 18030 bp, 9 predicted proteins | sample AliMusrvi5mmetaG_FD_86154 | JGI IMG/M metagenome (GOLD analysis project Ga0118677, IMG submission 86154) | reverse complement strand
CCATGCACTACTGGTGGGCTCGACGCCCTCTTGCCGCGGCAAGGGCCGTTATCTTCGCTCAGATGGTGGACGACCCCTCAGCTTATTTGGATGTACTCCGGGCGGACCCCAAGCTGCACAGGCAGGCAGAGACCGCCCTTAAGGCCCGGCAAAAGCTATGGGAAGAGGCTCGTATACTCGCTGAAAAGGCCAGAAAAGCTGGAACGCCTGTTGTGGAACCCGGACTCTCGCCGACTCTCGACGGAATCTTGGCCGACATAGAGCGCCAACGGCTCTTCCGTATCATCGAGGATCTGGTGTTGTGGGAGAACACCACAAACGAGAAGGTAATCCAGGCGGCTCGCGACGAGATCTGGCAGAGTTGGCGGCGGGCTTGTGCGCAGAATGCGGGACACCCGCGAGCGAAGGAACTCTTTGACCGGAATAAACTCCCTGCGTTTCATGATCCGTTTGCCGGTGGCGGGGCGCTTCCCCTGGAGGCCCAGCGTCTTGGCCTGGAGGCGCATGCAAGCGACTTGAATCCGGTCGCCGTGATGATCAACAAGGCCATGATTGAGATTCCGCCGCGTTTTGCCGGACGGCCACCGATCAATCCGGAAGCACGGAAGGATAAGCAACTTTTCAAGAAGACCTGGCGGGGTGCAGCAGGATTGGCTGAGGACGTTCGCTACTACGGACAGTGGATGCGGGATGAAACCGAAAAGCGCATCGGACACCTTTACCCGAAGGTCAGTGTTACGGCTGAAATGGCAAAACACCGGCCCGACCTCAACTCTTATGTCGGGAGAGAGCTGACGGTCATTGCCTGGCTCTGGGCGCGGACGGTCGAGAGTTCTAACCCGGCCTATCGTGGTTGTCAGGTGCCGTTGGTGTCGTCCTTTTGGCTTTCTACGAAGCCAGGCAAAGAAACGTGGGTTGAGCCTATCATTGACGGCAAGACCTACCGGTTCGAGATGAGGACAGGAAAGCCGAAGAACAAAACCGTCATTGATGCTGGCACTAAGCTCGGCCGCGGAGCGAACTTCCGCTGTATCCTCTCCCAATCGCCGCTTTCGCCGGATTACATCAAGGCTGAAGGTCTGGCCGGCCGCTTGGGTACACGGTTAATGGCCGTCGTGGCCGAGGGCGACCGGTGTCGTGTCTACTTGCCTCCGACAGACGAGCACGAAGAAACCGCACGACATGCGAAGCCGACATGGAGACCGGAACAGGAACTGCCAAACGATCCGCGAAACTTCTGGACTGTCAGTTATGGGTTGACGAATTACGCCGACCTCTTCACCGCCCGTCAGTTGGTAGCACTGACGACATTCGCTGATCTTGTGGCTGAGGCGCGGGAGAAGGTACAGCATGATGCTGCCGAGACGGTTGCGATTCTTGGTGAAGATGCCCGTGCCTTGCGCGACGGCGGAACTGGCCCGCACGCATACGCCGAAGCAGTGAGTGTGTATCTGGCGTTCGCCATCAGTCGTTCAGCCGACCGCGGTTCGAGTATTTGTTCGTGGGATAGTAGCCCGAAGATGGAGGCGCTACGCAATACGTTTGGTCGGCAGGCAATTCCGATGGTCTGGGACTTCGCTGAAGGCAATCCTATATCTGATTCGAGCGGCAACTGGATGAACAATGTCGAATGGTGTGCACGGGCGATTGCATCCATGCCCGTGCAGTTGAATGGTGATGCGCGTCAAGCGGATGCGATGACCCAGGAAATATCGCGCGGAAAAGTTGTCTCTTCTGACCCGCCGTACTATGACAATATCGGGTATGCTGACTTATCCGATTTCTTCTACGTCTGGCTTCGCCCCGCTCTGAAGACGGTATATCCGGAACTGTTCGCGACACTGGTCGTGCCGAAAGCAGAAGAGCTTGTTGCCACGCCATATCGTCATGGCAGTAAAGAGAAGGCTGAGGCATTCTTCCTTGACGGCATGACACGTGCCATGCACCGTTTAGCGGAGCAATCGAACCAAGCGTTTCCGGTGACAATCTATTATGCCTTCAAGCAAGCCGAGAAAAGTGCTGGAGGTGATGCTTCGACCGGTTGGGAGACATTTCTTGAGGCTGTTCTCCGGAGTGGTTTCGCTATAACAGGGACGTGGCCGATGCGCACAGAGTTGGCGAACAAACTCATCGGCATAGGCGCCAACATGCTAGCTTCCAGTATCATCCTTGTTTGCCGTCCACGAGCAGTTGATGCAGCGGCGGCAACTCGGAAGGATTTCCTGGCCACACTTCGCCGTGAACTTCCCCCGGCATTGCGGAACCTGCAGCAGGGCAATATCGCCCCGGTGGATCTTGCCCAGGCGAGTATCGGGCCGGGAATGGCGGTCTTCTCGCGGTACGGCAAGATACTTGAAACCGATGGTTCTGCGATGAAGGTGCGTACCGCCTTGCAGTTGATCAACCAGACGCTCGACGAGACACTGGCGGAACAAGAGGGCGATTTTGACGCTGAAACTGCCTGGGCGGTTGCGTGGTTCGAGCAGTTCGGTTTCAATGACGGGCCTTTTGGCGACGCGGAAACGCTTTCCAAGGCCAAAAACACCGCTCTCAATGCCCTGGTCGAGGCCGGCATCGTGAAAGCCAGTAGCGGCAAGACGCGACTCCTGCGTGTGGATGAGTTGCCGTCCGATTGGGATCCGGTTTCGGACAAGCGACCGACCGTTTGGGAGATGGTGCATCACCTGATCCGGGTAATGAATACCGACGGCGAATCCGGCGCGGCGCAACTGATTGCCAAACTTGGCAGCGCGGCGGATCCCGCCCGCGAACTGGCTTACCGCCTTTACAGTGTCTGCGAGCGTCGCAAGCGCGCCGCCGAGGCTCTTTCGTACAACGCTCTGGTGCAAAGTTGGCCGGAGATTACGCGGTTGGCGCGGGATGGCAACAAACAACCTGAACCGGAACAAGGGCAGTTGCTATGAACGATACCGAACTTCATGCCTTGGTTGATCGTCTTAGGGCCGAACCGCATGAAACGGAATGGCTTGAATTCAAGGCCAATCGCTATGAGCCACAGGAAATTGGCGAGTACCTTTCGGCCTTGGCCAATTCGGCTTGCCTCCTCGGCAAACCGAAAGGCTATCTTGGGTTCGGCATTGAGAATGACTCTCATGCGATCATTGGCACAGATTTCGATCCCGAGCGCATCAAGGCAAAGGGAAACCAACCGTTGTTGATCTGGCTGGCACTTGGCTTGCAGCCGAATGTCGGGTTTGAGCATTTCATAGCGACAATCTCGGGAAAGCGAGTTGTTCTGTTCGCCGTTAATCCGGCTTTCGACCGGCCAGTGAAGTTCTATGGTGAGGCGTTCATCCGTGTCGGCTCAAGTAAGACCACCCTATCAAAACAGCCAGAGAAGGAACGGGCCATCTGGGTGCGCCGGACGGATTGGACAGCTCAGGTGTGCGAACAGGCGACGTTGGACGATCTTGATCCCGCCGCCATCGTCAAGGCGAGGCAGGAGTACAAGGTCAAATTCCCTGCGAAGAGGGCCGATGTGGACGACTGGGATGATGCGACGTTCTTGAACAAAGCCAAGATAGCCATTCGCGGTAAAATCACCCATACGGCGCTCATTTTGCTTGGGAAGGATGAGTCATCCCCCCTTCTTTCGCCGGCTGTGGCGCGGATGTCGTGGTTCCTTAAAGACGTCGCCAATCGGGAGCAGGACTACGAACATTTTGGCCCCCCAGCGATCCTTTGGGCCGAGAAGTTGTCGGGCAAGGTGCGGAACCTAACGGTCCGGGCATTACCTAGCGGGACTCTGTTCCCGGTGGAATTACTTCAATACGACGCATGGGTTTTGCGGGAGGCTCTGCACAATTGTGTTGCCCATCAGGATTACGGCATGAATGCCCGAATCAATGTCGTGGAATTTCCGGATCGATTGATGTTTACAAATCAGGGTTCCTTCCTACCGGGGTCAGTGGAGGCGGTCATTTTGCAGGATGCGCCGCCGGAGATCTACCGAAACCCCTTCCTGGCCGAGGCCATGGTGAACCTGAACATGATTGACACCCAAGGTGGCGGAATTAAACGAATGTTCACCAAGCAGGCTAAACGTTTTTTTCCCATGCCTGACTACGATCTGCGAGACCCGAACAGGGTCGCCGTGACCGTGAGAGGTACGATCCTGGATGAACGCTACACCCGGATGCTCATGCAGAATGCCGATCTTGAGCTTATGTCCGTTGTGATATTGGACAAGGTCCAAAAGGGTATCCCGATCGAAAAGAGCGAAGCTGTTCGCCTGAAAAGGGCCGGGTTGGTGGAAGGACGCTACCCCAGTTTGGTTATCTCCGGCAAAGTCGCAGCCATGACCGGTGCTCAAGCGCAGCATATTCTTAAGCGTGGTTTTGATAACCGGTATTACCGCGATTTGCTATTGGAACTGATTCGGGAACATGGGCCTGTTTCTCCTGACGTTATCAACGAACTTTTTATGGACAAGTTACCGGAAGTCCTGACAGACGATCAAAAACGCGCCAAGATTCGGAACCTCACTTTTGACCTGGCTAATCGTCGCCGGCTGATTCACAACACCGGAAGCGCGCGGGGGAAGGGCGCCCGATGGGAAGTTCGCCCCGATCCACAAACTAAAAGAGACCAGAATAAGCTTTAAGCAGGCGTGTTTAGTTTTTCTAAAGTCATAACCTTCGTATCTTAAATGAGTTGCACAAGCTAAGTGCTTGGAATTGAGAGTGAGCAATGGCCATAACCAATCATGAGCGAGTCGGCAAGGCACTGGAACTTCTGACTTCCGGCCTTCAGCCGTTTGTCGAACGGGAACTCAAAACCACGGATTCACCCGCGTGGTTTGCCGAAACTAAGAAAGCCTTGGCGGACGCCCAGCTTCAATTGCTCGGAACGCCCGAAGCTCCGCAATGGGATGCCGCAGCCATCCTGGTGACTATGTGGAATGAGTGGAACAATGTTTTTCGTAAGACGCTCGGCCATGCGGAGCGTACATTGGTCAGTGAGTTGCGCGAGGTTCGTAACCGCTGGGCGCATCAAAGGCCGTTCAGCACTGATGACGCCTATCGCGCGTTGGATAGTGCGGCCCGACTGTTGACGGCCATTTCCGCGCCGGAAGCGAACGATGTCGAAAAGATGAAGATGGAACTGCTTCGTGTCCGTTACGACGAGCAGGTTCGCACAGAAAAGCGGAAGTCCGCCGGCACAACCATCGAGACCCAGGTACAGCCTGGCCTGAAACCGTGGCGTGAGGTCGTGACACCGCACAAGGACGTGGCCAGCGGGAAGTATCAGCAGGCGGAGTTCGCGGCCGATCTCTGGCAGGTCCACTTGGGCGAAGGATCGGACGAATACAAGAAGCCAGCGGAATTCTTTCGGCGCACTTATCTAACGGAAAGTCTAACAGGTTTACTCGCCGGGGCGGCTCAGCGCTTGAGCGGTGCCGGTGGTGATCCCGTTGTTCAACTCCAGACCAATTTCGGTGGCGGCAAGACGCATTCTATGTTGGCTTTGTATCACCTGTTTTCCGGTACTGCGCCAGGTGAACTTCTGGGCGTTGACGCTGTTCTCCAAAAAGCCGGCGTGCCGCATTTGCCCAAGGTCAAACGTGTAGTTCTGGTTGGGAATAAACTCTCCCCTGGAAACCCGGTCACAAAGCCGGATGGTACGGTCGTTCATACCCTCTGGGGCGAACTGGCCTGGCAACTGGGCGGCAAGAAAGCGTTCGCACGGGTGGCAGCGGACGACGCGCGGGCGACAAGCCCCGGTGATGTCTTGAGGGAGTTATTCAATGAATACAGTCCCTGCATGATCCTGATAGATGAATGGGTGGCCTACGCACGCCAACTTCATGATCAGGGCGATTTACCGGGCGGGAATTTCGAGACACATTTCTCATTCGCTCAGGTTCTGACCGAATCCGCCAAACTGGCGAAAGAGTGCCTGTTGGTTATCAGTCTGCCGGCATCGGACATGACGGGGTCACCGCACACGCAGTCCGACGATATTGAAGTGGGGGGCGAACGTGGCCGAGATGCCTTGGTGCGATTGCGCAACGCCGTGGGCCGCGTGGAGGCGTCCTGGCGGCCCGCCAGTGCCGAAGAAGGTTTTGAGATTGTGCGACGACGTCTGTTTGAGCCGCTGGTCGAGCAGGCCCAATTCGTTGCGCGCGACACAGTGGCCAAGGCATTCTTCGACCTGTATCGGACTCAACAGCAGGAGTTCCCGCCAGAATGCCGCGACAGCGACTACGAGAAGCGCCTCAAGGCGGCCTATCCAATCCATCCTGAGATATTCGACCGGCTTTACAACGACTGGTCCACGCTGGTGAAGTTCCAACGGACGCGCGGCGTGTTGCGACTGATGGCGGCCGTGATTCACAGTCTTTGGGAGAAGGGCGACCGGGGGCCGTTGATTCTGCCCTCAAACATCCCGATTGATGACCCGCGCGTGCAGTTCGAATTGACCCGGTATCTTTCCGACAACTGGGTGCCGGTGATCGAGAAGGATGTGGACGGACCTAATTCCGTACCGCGGCGGATTGACGGCGAGACCCCAAATCTCGGCAAGTACTCCGCCTGCCGACGTGTGGCCCGGACGGTCTATCTCGGATCCGCTCCGACCGCTAAAGCAGCCAACAAAGGATTGGAAGACCGGCGAATCAAGTTGGGATGTGTGTTACCTGGCGAATCCCCGGCTATTTTCGGCGACGCACTGCGCCGACTCAGTAGTGCGGCGACGTTCCTCTATCAGGATTCCGTTCGTTACTGGTATTCGACACAGCCGACGGTCACGAAGTTGGCGGAAGATCGCGCCGAGCAATTCAAGGCCGATCCTGACGCTGTTGCGGAAGAGGTCGGGAAATGGTTGCGGAATGACCTCCAGAAGAAAGGCGACTTCAGCCGCGTGCATCCTCTACCTCGCACGTCGGGTGACGTCCCGGACGACAAAGACGCTCGACTAATTGTGTTCGGGATCGAGTATCCCCACACGAAAGACACGGTGAGTCCGGCACTCGCGGCCGCACAGGAGTATTTTCAGAATCGCGGTGCGGCACCGCGCATCTATCGGAACACGATTATCTTCCTCGCTTCGGACAAGACCCGGTTGCAGGACCTGGATGAGGCAGTGCGCCGGTATCTGGCATGGTCATCCGTTGTTGATGAGGCGGAGACTCTGAATCTCGACCCGCATCAAACGAAGCAGGCCGTGTCCCAAAAGGAAAACGCCAGTAGCGCTGTGGCGGCGCGGTTGCCGGAAACGTATCAATGGCTCATTGTGCCGACCCAGGCGACGCCGCAGGCGAATGTGGAATGGCAGGCGTTTCGGTTGACTGGACAGGACGCGCTCGCGGTTCGCGCGAGCAAAAAACTCCGCAACGATGAACAACTGATTTCAGGGTTGGCCGCCAGCCGCTTGCGGCTGGAACTGGATCAGGTACCGCTCTGGCGCGGGGATCATGTCCCGATCCCGCAACTGACAGAAGATTTCGCGCGATATCTGTACTTGCCGCGATTGAAAGACACGGCGGTTCTGATGGAAGCCATCCGCGGCGGTCTGGGTCTGTTGACATGGGCGCAAGACTCCTTCGCCTATGCAGAGGGTTTTGACGAGGAGGCAGGCCGTTATCGGGGCCTTCAGGCCGGACGACAGGTCTGGATCACCGATGATAGTCCGATCGGTATGTTGGTTAAGCCAGAGCCCGCACAGCGGCAACTTGCGGCAGAGACGGCGCCCAGTGGCGGGACGCCCACGCCAACGGGCGGCACAGGAGCGTCTCCCATGCCAACAGGCACTGGCGGGGGGACGCCTCCGCCGGCAGCCGCAGTCACCGCGCCGAAGCGGTTTCACGGGACTGCGACGCTTGACTCCAAGCGTGTCGGGCGCGATGCTGGCCGGATTGCGGACGAGGTTGTGGCCCACTTGGCCGGTCTTGTCGGATCGAACGTGAAGGTCACCTTGGAGATCGAAGCCGAAATCCCGTCTGGGGCACCGGACCATGTAGTGCGCACCGTCACCGAGAACTGTCGGACTCTTAAATTCGACAGCCAGGGGTTCGAACGAGAGTAAACCACAACGGAACCCCATTATCCCCGGTTGGTCAGTTCAACGTTGTTCAACTTCACGCCCCGCGCATGACGGCACACAATGGCGTCGTCCCCGTCGGTTTCAATCGCGATGTCGCTGAAATTAATATTTTGAATCGTCGTTTCTGAACTGCCTTGGACAATAATGGGGCGCCCGCTCTTGATGCGGAAATGCGAAAAACTGATTTCCCCCAGATGCGGTAGGGCAACCCCTTCATCCGCGATCAAGCAGATGGGGGTCCCTTTACAGTTGATCACCCCATTCGAAAATACGATATTTCGAATATCAGCCGATCCACGACAATCCTTTGCGAGATATTGCTTGGGATTTTCGAAGAAGATCCCGTTGTGCGGTCCGGAAATCACCAGATTACTGAACGCGCAGTTCCGAATCACCCCATCGCTCGGACAACCCACCCGGACTCCCTGGCACCAACTGTCGAGCACGCAATTGGTCACGGTGATATTTTCGCATGGCATCTCCGTATCATAAACGGGCCGCATGGCACGCAGAACAAGGCAGTCATCGCTCGTCTTGAAAATACTGTCGCTGACCGTAACGTCGCGGCACATGTCCAGATCGATCCCGTCGTTATTGATCATTTTTTGATCGGCAATCATCCGAATGCGGTGAATGCCGACCGTCTGGCATTGCATCAACCAGAAGGTCCAGCAGGGCGAGTCGTTGAAGGAGGCATCCTCGATGCGGAAGTTGCGACATTGGTAGGCCATCAGAATCCGGGGCCGGGGAGTGGCCGGTTTGCTGTAAAAGCGTCCCCACATCAGGGAACTGGTATCATAAAAGGCTGGACCCGATCCGTTGACTTCGCCTAGACCCGTGATGGAAAAGTCCACGGCCTGGAAGGCGTAAAGCAGGCTCTTGGTGTTTTCTTCCGGAGCCGCCTCGTGTCGAAATCCCGGCGCGGTGAAGTCGACATAATCGGCCAACTTCGTACTGCCCACCAGCCGACAGCCGAGGGACAGGTGCAGATCCACCCGGCTTTTGAGCTGGAGGGAACCGGTGAGGAACTCGCCCGGCCCGCAAAAAACCTGACCGCCGCCGGCCGCGTGGCAGGCGTCAATGGCGCGCTGAATGGCGGAGGTATTGAGTGTCTTGCCGTCCGCCGTTGCCCCATATTCGCAGATATCAAAGATTTTCATCCGGTTTCTCCTTGTATAAAAAAGTTACCTTATCCTCTTTTCCCTCCGAATATGCACGTTTTTTCCGTGGACACCTTCCGCCGTCTAATCCAGTATTGCAGAGAGGAAGAGCGGGGTGAGGGCACCCCGACTCCAAACAGAAAAAAACCATGTCGCACTTCAACAATAATCCGTTCACCTCCGTTGGAACCGGGGTGCCCTCACCCCGTCCGCCTCTTGAATCCAAAGCGCTCCTCCATCCCCATCTGGCCCATATCACTTCATTCACTGACTCGCCTCTTGTTTTTTTAACCGCCACTATTCGCAATCGCCGACCTGTTTTGAACACCACAAACGCGCACAAAATCCTGAGGGGAATCTGGGAGCGATCAGCCCCGCACGATGGCTGGTACGTGGGCGATTATCTATTGATGCCTGATCACATATACCTTTTTGCACGACCCGCCCGGGACGCAAAACCCATGGGCCATTGGGTCAAGATGTGGAAGGCTTTGTCCTCACGTGAGATGAATCAAACATCCGATTGCAAAGGGCCCATCTGGCAAGCGGATTATTTTGATCGCTACCTGCGGAACGACGAATCGTACTCCGAAAAATGGGCCTACGTGGAATTGAATCCGGTACGAGCTCGACTCGTCGAGGATGCAAGTCATTGGCCCCACAAGGGAAGAATCCACGAATTAAGAATGTGACTCCAAGACCGGGGTGAGGGCACCCCGACTCCAACCGAAAAAAACTATGTCAAACATCAACAATCATCCGCTCTCCTCTGCTGGAGCCGGGGTGCCCCCACCCCGCTCTCCCTCTCCTTCACCACGCTTCTTCGTTGGAGCAGGGGTGCCCCGTCCCCTTCACCAGATAAAAACACTCGGGCTTGTTGCGAGCTTGATATTCATGGCCGGATGGATTTTGGCCGCCAGCACCCCGCCGACTCCGGGCTTCCACCTCGTAACGGAAGATGATTGCGGGAAGGACGGGCATCAGCCTCATCTCGCCGCCGGTGCATCATGGACCATCACCGACGCGGAGCGGACCGGGATGACAATCGATGACCCCCGTCTGCTGACGTTCAACCACGGGGATGAGATCGTTTATCATTTCGTCGGACTGCGTCCCGAGGCCCGCTACCAGCTGCGGGTATTTTACTTCAATGTCGGACATCCCCGGGCCCAGCGGGTAGTGGCGGACGGGATAGAACTGCAGGGTTCCCTGGATCTGCCGCTGGGTAAACTCGTCACGCGCACTCTGGATCTGCCGAAGGAGATCTACCCGGACGCCGAAGTGAACGTCGCGTTCCGGAAAACCGCGGGCTTCGGCGCGCTCATTTCGGCCATCGAGCTGTGGTCAGACGCCCCCGACCTGCTGGTCTCGCCGGGACCGATGATGCGGTTCCAAATTCAGAAGTTGCCACCGAGCGGGGGCGTCGCATTTTCCGCCGCGATGAAAATCCATCATGAACCCTGGAACGCGGGCCCGGTCTCGTTCAACCCCGATGGCCGTATCGGTAAACCCCTGCCGCATGAGCAGACCGGGTTTACACCCTGGTACGATTTGCGCAAGGTTCCCGGTTTCGGTGGCGACTGTTCAATGATCCTCAATATCACCGATGGGTCGGAGGGCACGATCCAGTTCTCGCGTTTCCCGGACGCCGGACTCATCCTGCGGGAAATCAATTGGAATGAGCCGGACGGTAAACGCATCTCCTTCGAAGGGTTCGATACCATTCTGACCTTCCGGGATCAGGAGCGCCGCACCTACCTCATGACGTTGGCAACCACCGATGAACGTCTTTTTCCGCTCACGCGACCTCCGCTGCTTTTCGCGAACGCCTGGGGTTACACCACGGGCGGGGCCGCGGAATACATGGTTAAAACATTCCGCCTGCTGGGCCTCAACTGCGTGGCCACGAGCGAGAATGCCGAGAAATATGGAAACCTCTACGGCTGGGGCAGTGCCGGAGGACGCTACTGGCCGCCGCTTTACTTTCCCGGCTTCTGGGGAATCAAGGACGAACCTACCGCCGCCGCAATGTACGACGCTCATTACCGCAAATTTTTTAGCGAAGGCGAGTGGAAAAATTGCCGCGAAGGACTCCGATGTTTCCAAATCTGCGATGAACCCAAAGAGCTGGATTTTAATTCCGCCGCGACCGCCAACCCCGCCTTCCGGGAATGGGCCGCCGGCCAGGGGCTTGAGCCCAGACTGTTTGCCGCCAAGGATTGGCCGGCTGTTCAGCTCTCCTGGAAAGCGGGCGAAACGTTGGAAGGAAGACGTCTTTACTACTGGAGCCGCAAATTCAGGGCTTATGCCACCCCGAAGATGTTCGCGATGGCCGCTGCAGCCTGCCGGGCACACGCGCCGGGCCAGGACGTGAAAACTTTTGTGGCGCTCAGTGGCCACCACCTTTACATGGGTGGCCAGATGCCTCTGGACATGTTCCAACTTGGGCAATATCCCGACTTGACGCCCGGCATCAGCGACTGGATGACCACCGGAAACTGGTGGTGGGACAGTCATCAATCGGTGGCCTTCTCCGTTGCCCCTTTCAACGCGGGTGCCCGGCGGTACGGCAAGGACTTCGGTAAGCCGCCGCTCGTGTTTCCCATGATGCATTGCGTCTATCCGAGCCTTTTTCGGGCCTTCACCCAACTCGCCAACCAGTGCAAGCTGATCAGCTATTACAACTATGGGCCATCCTATGAGGTAACCGAAGGATACTGGTCCGGCAATTCGTGGTCCCACCAGGTTGTCCAGCAGGTCAACAACCAGGCCGCGCAGGTGGACGATATTCTTGGCCCCGGCGTCATGCGCCCCAGCCGCGTCGCCCTGCTCTACTCGATGTCCACCGAAATCTGGTGGCCGACCAGCAGTTTTGCCGACAAGCGAGCCGCGTTCCTGGCGCTATCCCACGACTACTTCCAGCCGGAACTGGTCACCGAGGACCAGATCGCCGCGGGCGCGCTGGAGCACTACGATGCCCTCTATGTCCTGGACTCGTTCGTGGCGCGGCAGGCACAGGACCGGATTGCGCCGTGGGTCAAAAAAGGCGGTCTGCTCTGGGCCTGTTCCGAAGCGCTCGTCCGGGACGAATATAACGAGCCATACGATGGATTAGTTAAGGCCGGCGGCTTGAAACGCACCTTTGGAGCAACGGCGAGTGGAGCGGCGTTGAAAGTGGCGCCAGTCGAAGGTGAGGCCAATTTTTCAGCTCACGCCGTCCCTCCGGATGGACGTCCGAGCGCCATCACTTGGGACGGCGCCCGTGTCCGGGCTCGTTACGGAGACGGAGTTCCGGCTTGGCTTGAAAAAAGTATCGGCCACGGCAAGATCGTGTACCTGGGGCATCGGTGCGGCTTGTCCTATTCCCGCCGGGCTGAAAAACGGGGTGAATTTGCCATCTGGCCGGAGAGTGGACGGTCGTTCCTGACGCAGCCGCTGAAGGAAGCCGGCGTGGTTCGGGAACTGTCCCTATCCGTTCCTTGCATCATGGCCATGCCCCTCTCCACAGAGTCGGGCACGGTCGTGGTCCTGTATAACATGAACGCCGACGAGCCGACGAACGTCACGGTCACGCTCAGAGAACCGGCACCTCCCGTCAGCGCTCAGTGGTTCGACAAACAGAAGAACCTGGTCGCCCTGCCGTTTGAATATGAAAACGGTCTACTGCACATGCACCTTGACCGACTGTCGTGGAACGGGAACATGCTCCTCGTGCGCCGTACGGCGCCTCCGGCCGATGACCGCCTCGCCCGCATGCACGAGGCCACCGAAACGAACCTGACTTCCGACGATTGGCAAACGCTGAGCGCGGGCGCTTGGTTTGCCGGCTTTTTCCCTGACTGGGAACTCGCGCCGAAACTGATTCCGCTCCTGCAACACACGAATTGGGCCGTTCGACGTTCCGCGGCGGAATCGCTCGGACGCCTCCGCTACAAGGAGGCCGCCGTCCCCTTACGCACGGCATTTGACCAGGAAACCGATCCCCACGCACAAGCGGATGAATTGCAGGCGCTGGCCCTGCTGAACGAGAGCGAGGCACGCCCCTTGTGCAAGCTCATTCAAGATTCCAAGAATCCGGTATTGGCAGAAACAGCCCGGAAAATCTTGGCTATGCCGCCAAACCGTCAGCCCAAAACGGCAAAATGACGAAGAGCGACAGAGCGGGGTGAGGGCACCCCGACTCCATCCAGAAAAATATGCCAAACGTCAACAATCATCCGATCTCCTCCGTTGGAGCCGGGGTGCCCTCACCCCGCTCTGATCAATCTCCCCTTGAGAGCGAATAAAAGGAAACGAAACTATTTTGCCGGATATCGCTGATCACCATGCGATGATCCGACGAGTCAGTTTGGCGCGCAACAGATTGGATCGTTACGAAATCGTGGGACACCCAAATCTGATCGATCCGCAACACTGGGAGGTCATTAAGAAGGGTGTTTCCGATCCCCTTTCCCGCAGCGGCGAACGTATCGTATAGTGTTACAGGTATATATGTGAAGATTTTGTCGCCTTGGGGAGCATTGAAATCACCCGCGACAATCAAAGACTTCGAGTGGGGCAATGCGGTCACAATCTATTGAAGCTGACGGGCGATAAATTGTCGGTGGCGCCACTGAATCTTCCAGCAAGTCGGGTTCCACAAATCAAACCGGGTCGAGGTCGGCGCCAGATGAAGCGTCATTAAACCGATCGGCGCAAGACCCGGCAATGTGACGGTGGCAGACGTATAAAATAGCCGGGGATATCCATGCCCTTGTCGCGTCAACTTTCCTCGGGCCACGATAGTAGTATCGAAATCGTAGATATAATCGCCTTCCGACCCGAAAAGTTCCTGAGCGGTTTTTTCAATGTCGGCTTCTAGCGGAGATTCCTGCAAGAAAACGATATCGGCATTCAGAGCCTTGAGTTCAGCAAGAACGGAACATTGTCCTCCGCCACAATTCAAGGTCACCAGACGGATTGCCCCCGCAGGTTTCACCTTACTCACAGGGCTGATAAGCCCGCGCACCAGCGAATGCGATTCCTCGACATGAACAATGACGAAGAATACCCAAGCTAAAAAAAACAGAATCGACAGCCGAAGGTGCCTCCGCCTCAAAAAGGGCAGCAAGGGTAAAGCCAACAACAACCATATTCCTGCCGGGAATATGGTCAGGGCCGCGAGATAGTCGGGGCGAATCCAATAAACAACGGCCAGAAGCAGGGCTATTACCGTTTCAAGCCACAATAGAATTTTCATTTAATGGCTCTGCCAGACCCACCCAGACTGGCTTTGCGCGTTTCGTGCAAAGCCAGTCCGCATCTGCTACTTTTTACGTTGAGCCTTCTGATGTTTCTCCCAGGCTTTGCCCGCAGCCGCCAATTGATCGGTGACCTTGCGCACCGCTTCCAGATGTTGGTCGATATAGGCCGCACTGCCCAGCAAAGCCGGATGTCCCAGCATCAAAGCCGTCTCCGCAACACATCGCTCGGTGTTGGGCAGTTTTAAATGCCGGTAATCCTGGATTTTCTTTTGATCCCGGAACGGAACCGGGCTGGTCCGATCATACAGGTTCAAAAGCGGCGAGCGATAGACCGGCCAGTAGGGTCCGCTCAAGGTACAGCCCTCAGCCGCGACGGCGTGGGCAAAGGCCTGCTTGCTCACCCCGCCCGCCCGGGCCGGATCATAGTAGCAGGTCAACGCATAATAGGCCTGCCGCGTGATCCGCGGATCGCGGACCGCCACGCGCAAGGGACCCCCGATCGCTTCGAGCCCCTTCCGGAATTGCGCGGCGCGCTTTTCACGGAGTGCCGTCTGCGCCGCCAGGCGCAACAAACCGCCGCGTAATAATACCGCCTGCATCTCGGTCATCCGGTAGTTGTGCCCATACCGGTTGGCGGGCTCCAGATTGTCGAATAAAGATTTTTTTGAATCTTTTGGCCCCCACCCGACCTGCTTCAGCGCAAATACCGTCTTGTAAATTTCGGGATTATTGGTGGTCACCGCCCCGCCCTCACCGCAGGTCAACACCTTGGATTGCTGGAAGGAAAAACTGCCCGCATCTCCGATGGCGCCGGCGCCCTTCCCTTTCCACTGACTGCCATGTTGGTGAGCCACATCTTCCACAACCTTGAGCTTGTGCTTGCGCGCAATGCGCATGATCGCATCCATGTCGCACATGCAACCATACAAATGAACGGGAATGATCGCCCGCGTCCGGCGCGTGATCGCCTTTTCGATGGCACCCGGATCGATGCACAGGGTTTCCGGATCGATATCCACCAGAACAACGTCCGCCCCAATATCCAGCGCCGCCTGGGCCGTGGCACACCAGGTCATGCCCGGCACAATCACTTCATCACCCGGCACCACCCCAACCGCCTGCAGGGCGCACTGGAGGGTCACGGTTCCATTGGCCAGCCCGATGGCGTATTTAGATCCGATAAACCGGCTGTATTCTTCGCAAAAAGCCCGCTCGTGCTGTCCCAGCCAGCTCCATTTCCCACTCTTGACCACCTCGGTCATCCAACGCACTTCTTCCCGTCCGACCATCGGCCATCGGACCGTCTTGATCGTAACCGCCGCTTTCCCGCCTTCAATCGCCAATCGCGTATTACTCATATCCATCTCCTCGGGGTAAGAATTCCAAAAACTGGACATAGACTAACGCTTGCAGACACCAAGCGCAATGGACATAATGATGCGGCCTATGGACTTTTGGATAAACCTATGAAGTGGGATTCGGATACCTGTTTTCGCCAGGCAATCGCCGCGGTCGCCAAGTGCCCCGTCCTGACCTGTCCGGAACCGGCCAGCGCGGCTAGCCGTTTAATCCGAAGTTCTTTTCGGCGTCCGGGCGGATTGAATTCGCATCTCATACCTGAAATCGCCATCGCCCTGGATGGGCGGGGCCGGATGGATTTTCAGGACCAAAGTCTTGTTTTTCAGAGTCCGTCCGTAATTTTGCTTCCGCCCGGATGCGCTCATTGCGAAGCCGCCTTTTCACCCCGCACACCGTACGCCTTGCTTTGGTTGATCGGACAAGGATCATTGACCACGGCGTTGATCAGTGCCTTTCAACCCGGCCGGGGATGGCGAACGCCCCTTCATCGCACAGTTCGTTCTCGTTCATCCCTCCGCCTGTTCGCCCGGATTCGCACGGGCATTAAATCCGGCGCCGCTTTCAGTCCGGCTGTCCGGCGGGATTTACTCGACCTTATGGTTCGTTTCTACGAAGGGGAAGAAAGCACGGTCCAGTCCTCACACTCAGGAAAAGCATTGGACCGGTACGCTGGACTTTTGGAGCAGATCCGCGATTTTCTCAACGTACATTTTGCCGAACCGATCACTCTTCCCCAGTTGGCCGCGCAGGTCCATTTGACCCCGCGCTATCTTAACCGTCTTTTCCATCGCTGGTCGGGTGAAGCACTCCATGAATTCCTCACCCGCCGTCGCATGGAGGAAGCGCTCAAGCTTTGTCGCCAGAAACAACATCTGGTCAAGGAAATCGCGGCAACGGTCGGGTACGAAGATCCGCTCTATTTCAGTCGCGCCTTCCGCCGCTATTTCGGCCGGAGCCCGACCGGGGCTTGAAGGCAAAGGAGATTTTGATTTTTATTATTTCAGCCTTTCGCCTACAGTCTAAACTCCCTGATCATCGCGTAATCTCCGCGTAGCGGCGGTCCCCGACCGGGTCGGGCCGCGGACAGACGGCTCGCCGGAGTCTCGCCCTCCAAAGGTCAATCTATACAAGATGGAAACTCTCCCCTGGAGGCGAGACTCTGGCGAGCCGTGAGCGCAAGGGGTGACACATGCGGTCGCTATTCGCCGACGTGCTCTTAGCCGGAACGATTCAGTTGCTAATGCGCAACGGTGCCCGTTAAACCGGGCAACATTTAGACAAGTCAGCGGTTAGGAAGATCGACGTCATCTGCAATGCAGTTGAATCTATCACTGAACGGTGATTACGATCTCTGGGGTGGGCCGGGGGCTCCGACCACGGCCTCCGAGCGAACAAGGGAAGAGAGCCCGCCCTCGGAGCGGTCGGGCCACCTCGGAAAAGCACACCAACTGAATCGTTCCGGCTTAAGCGAGGATTTGGGAAACCCCCACCGCCTCGCCGCACTACCGGATCATGATCAGCAACATCTTAAACCGCTCCACGGCCCGCACGCTATGCGGCACGGTTGCCGGCATGATCACCAATTGACCAGCCGCGGCCTTGACCACCTTGCCGGCAATGACTAATTCGGCGTTCCCTTCGACGATCATCACCGTGGCATCGTAGGGCGAGGTGTGCTCGCTCAAGCCCTGGCCTTTGTCGAAGGCGAACAAGGTCAGGGTTCCCGTTTTCTTGTCGAGAAGGGTCTTGCTGACCACCGAATCGGAGGAATATTTGATGACGCCGGCGAGATCCAGCGATCGGGCGAGAAATTTACTCGGAATCATGTGACACTCCAGCTTTGGGTTTGAACGATTAATGACGTTAATGACATAAGATTTTAGCCGACGCAAGCTTTCAATACCGCAATCCATACCCGATGCGAATCAGGCCGTAATCGCTTTCGGGAATCTCCGAGGAAGTCGTCACAAACCGGGCTAGGAGTTCAATCACCCCCTCCTTCCGTTCCCATTGGATCCCCGCCTCGACATGGCCGGCCCCATAAGAAGCGCCGGATTCGGGCTCATCCGTCGTTGCATTGGCATCCTTGGAATCCGATTGGGCCAGGGGCATATTGGCGCTCCCGCCAACCCCGATAAACGGCGCCACGGGCCAGTGCGGCATCAATCGCAGGCTAATCCCCACCCCCCCATACACCATCTCCT
>Ga0118677_10007458_pt1 | contig 18036 bp, 16 predicted proteins | sample AliMusrvi5mmetaG_FD_86154 | JGI IMG/M metagenome (GOLD analysis project Ga0118677, IMG submission 86154) | reverse complement strand
ACAGAAGGCGATCGCCGCCGCCCAGTCTATCGTGGATAAGGCCCGCCAGGCTACCGAGGCCGAGCACGCCCGGATGCTCGCAGATCTGCGCCGTGAGGTGGGCCGGCTGGTGGTAGAAACGACTGCCAAGGTGACGGGCAAGGTGCTGACGCTCGATGACCAGAAACGGCTGGCCGAACAAACCAATCGCGAACTGGCGGCCTGAGCAACCTGCACCACGCCGCAACACTCACGCCGTGAAGACATCCAAACAAGCCCGCCGTGACGCGAAGGAGTTGTTCCGTGCCTGCCGGGTCAATGGCTTGCTGGACGAACCCAAAGTGCTCCAGGTCGTGCAGCAGGTGATCGCTGCCAAGCCGCGCGGCTACTTCGCGATTCTCAACCACTTCCAGCGGCTGGTGAAGCTGGACCTCGACCGTCGCACTGCGCGCGTCGAAAGCGCGGTGCCATTGGACGAACCGCAACAAGCTTCGATCCGGACCAATCTTGCTCGCCGCTACGGCGATGGCCTAGTTTTCGCCTTTACCCAGAACCCCGGACTAATTGGCGGTCTCCGGGTGCAGATCGCCAGCGACGTTTTTGATGGCAGCGTGGCGGCCCGATTGGCCGCCCTGGAAACCAGTTTCTAGACCCCTTTTGACATTCGATAAATAGCTATGAGTTCAATCCTGCAGGAAATCGAAAACCAGATCGCTGGCGTAAAGACCACGGTGTTGAAGCAGAACGTGGGCATCGTCCGTGAAATCGGCGACGGCGTGGCCAAGGTGGAAGGCCTCGCCGACGCGATGTACAACGAGATGCTAGATTTTGGCAACGGGGTCACCGGTCTGGTATTGAATTTGGAGGAGACCGAGGTTGGCGCCATTGTTCTGGGTGATTATACGGGAATCAAAGAGGGGCAGGAAGTGCGCACCACCGGCAAGGTCTTGCAGGTCCCCGTCGGCATGGGGCTGCTGGGTCGCGTGGTCAACACCCTCGGCCAGCCGGTCGATGACAAAGGGCCAATCAAGACGGACCAGACCTACCCAGTGGAGAAGATCGCGCCGGGCATCATCCGCCGAAAATCTGTCAGCCAGCCTGTCCAGACGGGCATCATGGCTATTGACGCGATGATCCCAATCGGCCGCGGCCAGCGCGAACTGATCATTGGGGACCGTTCAACCGGCAAGACGACTCTCGGTATTGACACTATCATCAGCAATGCCCGCCTGAACAAGGCTGCCCAGGAGGCTGGTGACAAGACTTACCGCCCCTTATACTCCATCTACGTCGCCATTGGCCAGAAGCAATCGAACGTTGCTAACGTCATCCGCATCCTTGAAGAGGCGGGCGCGCTTTCCTACACGATCATCGTCGTGGCATCCGCGTCCGACTCGGCCACGAACCAGTATCTCGCGCCGTTCGCGGGGTGTGCGATGGGGGAGTGGTTCATGGATAAAGGGATGGATGCGCTTATCATTTACGACGACTTGTCCAAGCATGCCGTTGCTTACCGCCAGGTCTCGCTGGTGCTCAAGCGTCCTTCAGGCCGCGAGGCGTATCCGGGCGACGTGTTCTACCTCCACAGCCGATTGCTGGAGCGCGCGGCGCGGGTCTCGGAGAAATTCGGCAATGGGTCGCTGACGGCGCTGCCGATTATTGAGACGCAGGCAGGCGACGTTTCGGCCTACATTCCCACTAACGTCATTTCGATCACCGATGGCCAGATTTTCCTGGAAACCGACCTGTTTTACCAGGGCGTGCGACCCGCGGTTTCCGTCGGCATTTCGGTATCCCGCGTCGGCTCGGCCGCGCAGGTCAAGGCGATGAAGCAGGTCGCCGGTCGCCTCAAAGGCGAGTTGGCCCAGTTCCGCGAGCTGGCGGCGTTTGCGCAATTCGGCTCCGACCTGGATGCCAAGACCAAAGGCCAGATTGAGCGCGGGAGGCGCATCATGGAGATCTTTAAGCAGCCTCCCTACAAACCTGTCCTTATCGAGATTCAGGTGGCTGTCCTCTGGGTGGCGCAGAACGGGTTCCTTGATGACGTGCCGGTTGAGCAGGTCAAGGACTTCCAAGGCAAGTTGACGGAGTTCCTAACCACGCGGAAAACTAGTTTGCTGGCCAAGATCCAAAAGGAGAAGGCGTTGAGCGACGCATTGACCGCTGAGCTGAAGGCGGCGGCGACGGAGTTCAAACAGACCTACAAGTGACCGTGAACCTAACAATACAACGACGCGCGACAGCGCCCGAGCGTGAGGCCGTCGGGCTTCCTTCGGACTTCGGACTTCGGACTTCGAACTTCTAGTCATGCCCAGCACACGCGACATTCGCCGCCGGATCAAGTCGGTCAAGAGCACGGCCCAGATTACCAAGGCCATGCAGATGGTGGCGTCGTCGAAAATGCAGAAGGCGCAACAGGGCGCTCTCAATTTCCGGCCCTTTGCCGCCATGGCCAGCGAGCTCATGAGCCATCTGGCCGACGATACCGGCGACTACCGGCATCCGCTGATGGAGACACGAGAGGTACGCAAACGAGCGGTAATCCTCGTCAGCACCGACAAGGGCCTATGTGGCGGGCTTAATTCCAACCTCTTCCGCGAGGCCTCCAAGTATGATACCGCGAGCACCCAGTTCATCGCGGTTGGCAGGAAAGCAGCGCAGTTCCTGGCCCGGACCCAGCGCAAGCTCGTAGCCGAATTCACCTACCACGACACGCCGACCTACGCTGAGTCTGAGGCGATCTCGAAGTTTGCCCAGGAACTGTTCTTGAAGGGTGAAGCTGATGCCGTCGACCTGCTCTATACGCGCTTCATTAACACATTGTCGCAGAAGCCCGATTTGCGCGGGTTGCTGCCGATGGGGTCCGCCGAGAACCTGGTGGCCGAAGTGCGCGGCCAAGCACCACAGAAGCCGGCCGAGCATCAGCGCATCGATTTCCTTTTCGAGCCGGACCCCGCGACGGTGATGGATCGGCTTGTGCTTTACTTCCTCGATTTTCGTGTGGCACAGATACTCCTGGAGGCGAAGGCCAGCGAACACAGCGCCCGGATGGTGGCTATGAAGAACGCCACCGATAACGCCGATCAACTGGTCAAGCATCTCACCCTCGAATACAACAAGCTGCGCCAATCCAACATCACGAAGGAATTGCTGGAAATCGCCAGTGCGGCCATGTCCCTGGGTTAAGCGCGCGATCATCAGAGCTTTTACGAACTAATCGAAACGCATGAATAAAGGCAGAATCGTTCAAGTCATTGGACCGGTGGTGGACGTCGAGTTCCCCGATCAGCTTCCCGCCATCTACAACGCCTTGACCATCGAGTACGAGCTTCCGCTCCAGGGGAAGACCAAGCTGACGCTCGAGGTCCAGCAGCACCTGGGCGACCATTGGGTTCGCACGGTGGCCATGTCCACGACCGACGGACTCAAGCGCGGCATGGACGTAATAGACTCCGGTAAGCCCATCTCCATGCCCGTCGGGGACGCCGTCATGGGACGCGTGTTTGACGTTACTGGTAATCCCGTTGATGAACGCGGACCGGTCGTGGCGGAGAAATACATGCCGATCCATCGGCCGGCCCCGAGTTTGACGGACCAATCCACTAACCCGCAAATCCTGACGACCGGCATTAAGGTTATCGATCTAATCTGCCCGTTCCTCAAGGGCGGCAAAGTAGGTGCGTTCGGCGGAGCCGGGGTGGGCAAGACCGTCGTGATCATGGAGTTGATCAACAACATCGCCAAGCTGCACGGCGGCGTCTCGGTCTTCGCTGGTGTCGGCGAACGCACCCGCGAGGGAAATGACCTTTACACCGAAATGTCCGAAGCCGGTGTGATCAACCAGAAGGACCTCAGCAAGTCCAAGATTGCCTTGGTCTATGGCCAGATGAACGAGCCGCCCGGTGCCCGGTTGCGCGTGGGCCTCTCGGGGCTCGCCATCACCGAGTATTTCCGCGACGACAAGAACCAGGACGTGTTGCTCTTCATCGACAACATTTTCCGCTTCTCCCAGGCGGGGTCCGAGGTGTCGGCGCTGCTCGGGCGCACGCCAAGCGCCGTCGGTTACCAGCCGACGCTCGCCGCCGAAATGGGTGATTTGCAGGAGCGTATTACCTCCACCAAGAAGGGCTCCATTACCAGCTTCCAGGCGGTTTATGTGCCGGCGGATGATTTGACCGACCCCGCCCCGGCGACCACCTTCGCGCACCTCGATGCCACCATCGTGCTGGACCGCGCGATCTCCGAGCTGGGCATCTATCCCGCTGTCGACCCGCTGGCTTCGACCTCCCGCGCGCTGACCCCGGACATCGTCGGCCAGGAACACTACGAAGTCGCCCGCGGCGTCCAGAAGGTGCTTCAGCGCTACAAGGACCTTCAGGATATCATCGCGATTCTCGGCATGGATGAACTGTCACCCGAGGACAAGCTTAGCGTGTTCCGCGCCCGCAAGATTCAACGGTTCCTGAGCCAGCCGTTCTCCGTGGCTGAGATTTTCACGGGGCGCGCGGGCAAGCAGGTGCCTGTAGCCGATACCGTGAAAGGCTTCAAAGAAATCCTCGACGGCAAGCACGACGAGGTCAACGAAGGCAACTTCTACATGAAGGGCCCGATCGAAGAGATCACACAGGAAGAAAAATAGACCCAGGGGCCGCGCACCGCCGCGGCACCTAACAATCTTAACTGAAAGCGCTCCCATGGCTGCCGGCTTGAAACTTGAGATCACGACCCCGACTGGTCAGGTCTATTCCAAAGACGTGGACATGGTCACCCTGCCCGGCCAGGAAGGTGAGATGGGAATTCTACCGATGCACGTGCCATTGATTGCCCTGCTCGGCGACGGTGAAATTGTCGCTCGCCGTGGCAATGAGGAGGATCGCGTGCTCGTCACGGGCGGCTGCGCCGAGATCACAGCCGATCGAGTGGCTATCCTAACGGTCTTTGCTACGGATGCAGGCAAGATCGATGAGAAGAAAGCCGAGGAAGCTCGTGCCCGCGCTGAGGCGCGCTTGAAGGAAAAGATCACACCCGAAGAGGTTGCCCTCGTGCAGGCCTCGATGGCTCACTCACTGGCCCAGTTGAAATTCAAGGGCCGCGGCCACCACACACACCATCACTGACAGGCCCGATTACAGCGCCGTATTTCAGGCTTGCCTTTTCGCTCCCTGACCGGAACATTCCGCCCCCTATATATGGAATCTGAAGCTACACAATTGCCACTCTGGCAGCAGGCCTGGGTGTGGTTCGAAGCCAATAAGAAACAAACGCTCTGGGGCGCCGGAGGCCTCGTGCTCGTAGGCCTTATTGTTTCCTTCGTTCTTTATCGACAAGACGAAGCGGATATCTCTGCCAGCGAAGCGTTGTCCAACCTCGCCTTGCCGCAAATGACGGGGGCCAGCCGCGGCGACACTCCAGAAGCCTATTTGAAGGTGGCTGCCGCCCACCCTGGTTCGCGCGCTGGCGGGCGTGCCGTGCTGCTCGCGGCAGGCAGCCTATTCGTGGAAGCGAAATACGACGAGGCGAGGAACCAGTTCGAGAGGTTCAACCGGGAATACAGCGACAGCCCGTTCAAGGGCGAGGCGCTGTTGGGTATCGCCGCTTGTGCGGATGCTCAGGGCAAGACCGATGAGGCCATTACCGGTTACAAGAATTTGATTGATCGCCGACCCACCGATTACGTGCTCCCCCAAGCACGGTTTGCGCTGGGTCGCCTCTACGAATCTCAGAACAAGCCGGAACTGGCGCGCAGCCAGTTCGAAGAAGTGGCACATAGCAACCCCTATGGTTCACTTGGTTCCGAGGCGGGGATACGATTGGAGGAATTGAAGACCAAGTATCCGGCCCTGTTTGCGACCACCACGCCAGTGCCGACTAACGCTGCACCATTCAAGGTCGCAGCGCCCACCAGCGCAGTGCCACTCAAAGTCACGGCGCCGACTAACGCGGGACCAGCCAAAGCCGCGAAGCCTTGATGAAGCTGACGATCATCGGGACCGGCTACGTAGGCCTGGTCACCGGCACTTGCTTTGCCGAGGTCGGCCACCAAGTGACCTGCGTTGATAACGACGCAGCCAAGGTCAAAGTACTTCAGGTAGGCGGCATACCCATCTACGAACCGGGCCTGGAAGAGTTGGTAAAGAAGAACGTCGCGTCGGGCCGCCTCAACTTCACCACCTGCACCTCGGAGGGCGTAAAGAACTCGGATGTAATTTTCATTGCCGTCCCCACACCCCCAATGCCGGACGGATCGGTGGACATGAGTTTTCTGGAGAAGGTCGCGCGCGAGATCGCCGGGGCGATGACCAGCTACAAGATCGTTGTTGATAAGAGCACGGTGCCGGTTCAGACCGGCGACAAGGTGGCCGAGACCATCAAGCGCTATAACAAAGCCCACGTGGATTTCGACGTGGTCAGCAACCCGGAGTTCCTGCGCGAGGGTTTTGCCGTCGAGGATTTGATGCGACCCGATCGCATTGTCGTGGGTGTCCGCTCGCAGCGGCCCGTAGCCGCGCTGAAGGAAATCTATACGCCTTTCAAGGCGCCGCTTATCATCACGGACATCAATTCCGCCGAATTGATCAAGCACGCCTCCAATTCCTTCCTCGCGCTCAAGATTTCTTATATCAATGCCATCTCCGTACTGTGCGAGGCGACCGGCGCCAACATTCAGGAGGTGGCGAATGGCATGGGGATGGACGAGCGTATCGGCCGGCGCTTCTTGCAGGCTTCCCTCGGTTTTGGCGGAAGCTGCTTCCCGAAAGACCTCAGTGCCTTCATCAAGATCGCCGAGCAGGTGCTGAAAGAAGTCCAGCACATCAACGCGACGCAGATGGACCGCTTCTTGAAGAAGATCCAAGACACGCTCTGGGTGCTGAAGGACAAGACCATTGGAGTGCTGGGCCTTGCGTTCAAAGAAAACACGGATGACATCCGCACGTCCCCTGCCCTGGACCTTTGTCACCGTCTGCAAAAGGAAGGCGCCATTCTCCGCGTCCACGACCCCAAAGCCATGGAGAAAGCCAAGCCGGTGCTCAAGGACGCTACGTTTGTCGAGGATATGAACGAGGTGGCCGACGGCTGCGACGCGCTGGTCATCGCCACGGAGTGGAACGAGTTCAAGAAACTTGATTTGGAACGCGTTCGCAAAGCCCTCACGCACCCCATCTTGTTCGACGGCCGCAATCTCTTTGACCCGGCGGAAATGGAGCGCCTCGGGTTCATCTACAAGAGCATCGGGCGGTGAGGAAGAATGATGAAGGATGAAGTATGAATGATGAAGGAGGGCGCGATCATCCTTCACCATTCATATTTCTTCCTTCATCATCCATTGAGGTCGCCGCCGCCCTGGTCTTCAGCGATGGCAAACTGCTCATAACCCAGCGCCTCGCTGATGCACACCTGGGTGGACTGTGGGAGTTTCCCGGCGGCAAACGTGAGGCAGACGAAACCTTTGAAGCATGTCTGAGCCGCGAACTACGAGAGGAGTTGGGCATCGAGGTGGCCGTCGGCGAATTGGTGGAGAGCCTGACGCACGCCTACTCGGAGAAGACCGTTCGCATCAAGTTCTACCGCTGCCGATTGGAGAAGCATGAGCCGCAGACTCTGGGCTGCGCGGCCTTTAAGTGGGTGACTGCTGCGGAGCTGAAGGACTTCGCTTTTCCCGCTGCAGACAGCCGACTGCTGGATAAGCTGCGACACGACAAGGCGATCTGGCAACAGAGGTAGCCGGCGCGTTCTCGGGGCTAGACCTGCGCTGATGTCGTTCCCGCGCCGAAGAGGCGGGTGCTGAAATAGCGTTCGGCGCGGTCGCATAAGATTGTCACGACTATGGGATCCGGACCGAACTGGCTGGCGACCGCCAGTGCCGCAAATAAGTTGGCACCCGAACTGGTACCCACCAGAAGCCCGAACTCGCGGTGCAACCTCCGGGTCATGGCCAACGCATCGGCGCTGCTTACCTTGAACTCCTCATCCAGTGGAGCGGACCGCAGCAAAGGCGGGATGAACCCGCCCGTGACACCTTCAATCGCATGACAGCAGGGCATCTCACCGCAAAGCAAGGCCGCCTCCGCCGGTTCCATGGCGATGACCTTCGCCAGTGGATAGCGTTCTTTCACCGCCTTGCCCACCCCTGCGAGCGTGCCACCCGTGCCGTAACCGGCTACGAAGGCATCCACTGATCTCCCGAGGGCACTGAGGATTTCCTGCCCGGTGGTGTGTTCGTGGTCGTCCGCGTTGATGGGATTTTCAAACTGGCGGGGCAGAAAATAGCGCTCATCACGCCGAGCCATTTCCTCGGACAACCTGATGCCGCTTTGGTAGCCCTCGTCGCTCTTGAACAAGACCAACTCCGCGCCAAATTGCTCGATCAGCCGACGGCGCTCCACACTGGCGGATTCGGACATGAGAATCGCCACGCGGTAGCCCATCGCTGCGCCGACCATGGCCAGAGCGATGCCGGTATTGCCGCTGGTACACTCCAGGATGATCGAATCGGGCTTGAGCAAACCGCGCTGCTCGGCATCCAGGACAAGGCACTTCGCCAGCCGGTCCTTGATGCTGCCGTTCGGGTTGAGGAATTCGCATTTGGCGTAGATCGTCACATTCTCGGGGCGAAAATGCAGCGGCACCAGCGGGGTGTTGCCGATTAGTGAAAGTACAGCGCGGGAGGACTGGGCGCCAGTTGAGGTGTGTCGGTTCGGAGGAAGGTTAACAGGCCTCATATTCAAGCTACGGCGGCAAAAGATGGTGAAAGCAGTGGAAGGAGCTGGTTTCCCGAATGTTGGCACAAATCATCGCAAGGCTCCGCATACCGGCACGCCGTCGATCTGCGCGCCTCGAGAAAGTGAGGGTGAATTGCCAATGCGTCCCACTCATGCGGTTTGCATCGTGATAGCGGCAGATGAGGTGGTCAAACGAAAAGAACGGACTGAGCGGGCGCGGAGCGTCATTCTCAAGCGCAGCAATGTGCAGCCGAGAGAGGACCATGATGTTGATGTCGCCGAATCGCATGGCAACGCGGAGGCTAGAAGCAAGTGCTTGACGGCGGCAATACCGGCAAACCCCCATCATTCCCAACCGGCGGCCGTGCGAGCTGAGTGCATTGGCTTGGGATTGATACCCCGCTTGCTGTTTTCCCTGCCCCAGCGGCGCGGCTATTGCCGTGTGTAGAGTGACGGATTCGCCTCCACCTGCTTGAAGTAGTAGTCCAGGTCGTAGGATACGGCCTTTTTTGCGGCTTCGCGGTAGCGCTGGGCACGTTCCATCATGCCACGCTGGAGGTAAAAGGCATAGATGTCGCGCGGCTCGGAGGACGAGTAGTTGCCCACCTTTTCCATCCCATCGAGATAGCGGTCCAGCTTACCCGAGCGCAGCGATTCGGGCGGCTGAGCTTGAAGGTATTTGAACAGGATTTCCCACGCGGTGAAGGCCGGTATCTGGCCACCCCACCAGTTCTTCGGTTCGCTCGACTGCTCTACCGCTGCGGCGAGGGCGCCGAGGTAGGATGCCGGGTTTTCGCGGGCCAAGGCGATGAGGAAGAGAGGCTTGAACTCCCCGTTGTCCAGGTTAGCCCGGAATGCAGCGGCGGCGGCCTTAACTTTCGGGGTGAACGAAAGCAGGCTCATCGCGACCGCCGTGCGGACTCCGGACTCCGGGTCCCCCAGGAGTCTTGCCAGGGTTCCAACCGCCTCTGGCTGCTGACCAAAGCCGGCGGCGCGCGCCACGCACACTCGCACCTCGATCGCTGCATCGCCGGCCAACGTGGCCAGACGTTTGCAGGTCTCGGGCCCGGGGAAGTCCGCGATCAGCAGGGTAGCAGAGGCCCGGATGGCCGGATCAGGATCGGCCAGCCAGCGCTCGATGGCTTCCTTCATTAACGGGTCACGCACCAAGCCGAGCGCCCGGATTGCCAGAGCGCGTGTGTCGTTGGTCGCTTTGCTGTCCGCCAGCCTCACGAGATCCTTCCAAAACAGTGCGCCTCCGAGGTTTACCATCTTCGGGTCCATCTTGCCGATGCCAGGCACTTCGCCGCCGCCCACGGTCGCGAGCCAGAAGATGGTCCGCTCATCGGACAGGTATGGATTGTGTGAACCGACGGCGCCGAGGGCCGCTTGTGCGATCATCGGATTAGCGTCCGTCATCAAGCCATGAATGGCATTCAGCACATTCGTCCGGTCGAAATCCTGAGTATCTCCGAAACTGTCCCGCCTGCCGCTCATCTGGTCGAGCTGGTGGACGGCATACGTGACGTTGGTAGCATCGGCGCTCTTGAGCATAAGTGCCAGTTCGCCCCAGATCGCCTCCTTGACGGTCTCGACCTTCACTGGCTGAGAGCCTGGGCACAGCAAGACACCTTGATCCTCCTTGCCCATATGGTTGGCCTGGAGCTGGCGAAAGACACCAGCAGCTTCACTCCGCTTGGCGAAGACGATGTAACTCCTGCCTTTCTCGAAATGGTAATACTGCGGCTGGAACATTCGGCCCTGGGGGCGCAGGTCTTCGTCGTAGTGGTGGAAGCGGAGTGTCGAGCCAGGGGCTTCGCCTTTGAGGACTGAAATGACCTTGAATTCCGTCTCCCTGGCCACAAACCCTGGGCAGGGTTTGAACCACTCGTCCTGCACCGGATCGCCTGTGAGTGCAGTGCCCTTGAAGACGAGGTCGGCCTCGGCAGTGAGCTTCTCGAGGCTCAGCGGCGGCCCAACCACGTAGCCCAAGGCGATGCCTGTCAACGCCAGCACGGCAGCCACGGACAATATGCGTCGCAGTGTCACAGCCAGGTCATCGGCACGCATGGTTTGCCTCCAAATAATGCGGCGCAGCACTCGACACGCTGGTGCCTGTCACATTATTCACGACACCTATCGCGGTCATTTGTTAGGACGTTTTCAAGGAAGTCGGCCAGTGATACGCACGACCCGGCTTGTGAGGCGGGGCGCGACCGCTATTGACGATGGGCAAACCCCGTCTGTCTGAGGTTCCGTCCTTAAGCGACCTCGTGCAGCAGTTGGGGTTTCTTGCGGACAAGGTCCAGCAGGCGGAGGGCAGCGCCTGTCGGCTGGCGGCGCCCCTTTTCCCAACTGATGGCGGTCACCTTGGGCACGTTGAGCAGGCCAGCGAATACCGCCTGGCTCACGTTGAGCTTCTGGCGCAGGGCTGCGATATCCCTCGGGCGAAGCGGTTTGATCGGTGAGGGCAGTGACAGCTTCCTGGTGCGCAGCGTCAACTTTTGCCTACCCTGCACGTGCGCCGCAAAAGCAGCGACACTTCCCACCAGCGCTTCCGCGTCGAATCTGATTTCTTTACGTTTCATGCTCTAAATTCCTGCTTGATGACGGCTGCAGCGTCCCGCAGCCGTTTCAACTGGTTCGGACTAAGGTTTTCGCGCTCTGTCTTTGTATAAAGGTAGAACAACACAATCGCATCCTGCTTTGGAGGGTGCAGGTAAATGACCCGCGCGCCGCCACTTTTCCCACGACCGGGCAAGCGCATCCGCACTTTCCGCAGGCCCCCGGCATGGGGAATCACATCCCCTTTAGCCGGCTGCCGCAATAGCTCCTTCTGAAATCTGCTGTATGCCGCGTCGTCGACTAAATCGGTGACCTGCTCGGTGAACAACGGCAGTTCGATGAAAGTCACCACCAAAGGATATTACAGAGTAATGCAAATGCAAGCCTCTACTTTTGTGAGCGCTAAAAGGAAACTTCACAGACGGCGCGCGTGGGTCAGGCGATCCCGAAGCTGTCCAGGGACTGGGCTTTTCCGCACAGGCTGTCCAGCGCTGGACCGGCGCACTTGTTTGCGGCAGATCGAAATCCCTGTCCTTTAGCACGCATGGATGGCGGGGGCCTTGCGCGGACACAAGAGGGCACACACGCTCGCTATGGCGCGGGCGCTGAATAACCGTCAGAGATTCTGCGGCATCCGACCGATGAGGAGCCAGCCTAGCTGGAAGATCGCGGTGCAAGAGTGCTCCCAGAGCACGGACTGACCGCTTCGGGAAAGTCGGGAAGAGGAGCGGCGCCAGTTGCGGGGGGCGTGCCGGTGCCACCCGATCTTCTTCCCATCCACGCCGCGAGGCCAGCCACCCCGGTTCCAGCCGCGAGGGCCAACAACATCCCGCCTAATATCCCCAAGGTGATGTTCATAGGTTTGTTGGGCCGCACGGGTCGCAGGCCGGGCACGGCCATGTCCACGATCTCCGCCGGGACGATGTGGGACCGGTATTCCTGGTAGCTCCGCGCGATGGCGTTCGCCAACTGCGCCGCTTCGGCGGGTTGGTCGCTGAAGACGCGGATTTCGATCAGGCTGGTGCCCCGCACGGGGCGGAAGTCCATTCTCGCCTGGAGCAGCGCGAGCGCTTCTGGTGTCTTGAGCGGACTACGGCCGGTGAACTTTTTGCCCCAGGCCTGGTTTAGATCGAGGGCGGCTATCACCTTGCCCAGGACCGCTTCGGACTGGATGACTTCAAATTGAGTCTTGAGGAAATACGGATCGTAGGCGCCGACCGGGGCGGGCATTCCCGGCATCCGAGTCACCTCGCTCGCAGCCTGATCTACTTTGACGCGCGCGATGCTGGCGTAAGACTCGGGAAGGATGAAAGTGACGAGGGTGCACGTAACGACCACGAGCAAGAAGACCGGGATGAAGACAGCAATGAAGATGAATCGCGGCGCGGACCGCGGACGCATGAGATTGCTTATTCGTTCGAGCATAGTTTTGCTTTCTTTGAGTGTTGAGATGTGTTCCAGAACCGACGTTTTGACCAAATCCGGGAAGACCCGCAGCCACAGCCGTGTGAGGCCCCACCCGCGTCCGCCGCGCCAGGCATCGCGGCACTGGTCGCGAAAGAGTTGCGCCATAGGCTGACCATATTCGCGGCGGTGATCTTCCGGGTACGCAGCCAGTAAATGCTGGAAGAGCTTTCCGGAGAGCACCACGGCTTTGCTTTCGGGCTCGGCTCGGCCATAACTCACATGGCACCTCGCGCATGCGCCGCCCTGGCCGGCTTGCCAATCAGCCGCTTTCGGCGCGCAACCTCGGCCATCTCCGCGTAACGCAGCGCTTCGGCTCTGACAGCCCGCTGGCCGAGGGCGGTCAGGCGGTAGTAGCGGCGGCGTTCATCGTCCAGCTCGGGGTCGGGGCGTTCCTCGGATTCCTCGATAATCCTAACCTGCAACAAGCGCTTGATGGTGCCGTACAAGGTGCCGGGCCCCATCTTGATGCGGCCGCCTGTGTTCTCGGCCACGTCCTGCATGATGGCGTAGCCGTGCCGTTCGCCATCGGCCAGCGCCAGGAGGACGTGAAAGACCGCCGGGGAGAGGGGTGGCATCTCGCCAGGTTCAGTTTTTATTGTCGCCATAATCGAATACTACGGTTACAGATATATCCATCACGGATAGATTCGCAGCGGATGGTTATTCTGTCAACAGGGACTTTGGTGGGATTTCAGATAGCCAATGGCTGATGGCAAATGGCCGATGGCAAAGAATCGCATTGTGGCGGGTGAGGCAGGATTCGGGAGGACTCAAGGAGGACTTGAGGCTCAAGGACGCTGGCCCGCTCATTTCGCGCACCGAGTGAAACAGGGACGGACGGCAAGGCATGGAGCATAGTCCCCTGCGCGCCGCGAAACAGCGAAATCGCGGCGCCTTGCGTGTTCGCGGCGCGCAGGGGACTGCACGCCCAACCGCGGTAAAGCACTCGGAGAGGATCGGCGAGGTTGATGACGTTGCGCGCTATAATCCGGTTGAGGTTTTCTTCTTCTCGATGAGCACTGCGTGGTCCGTCCGGCGCTGCGAAGGAGGTTATAGCGAACTGCGAGCGAGGAGGTGGCGGGGCGGTCCGTTGTTGTCCGGTTCGAGTTCGGTTGTATTCCGGTTGTATTCCCGTTGTACGCCGGTTATTCGCCTTGGGTGGGCCAGAGCGTTTGCCGGTTCTGTTTGCCGCTTGCGGAACGTTGGCGCTCCGGGACAATGCAGTTGGTTTCCCTGGGACTGGTTTGGCGTCCGTTGAGTTCGACGACCGTGCGAATGAACACCCTCGTGCCGGGCTCAGGCACACCATACTCTTGGACGTAGAGCAGTGTAATGTCGCTCTCGCCATTGGCTTGAGCGGGCAGGCAGCCGAGCACGCGCAAGTCCTGGCAGCGCCTCCTGCCCCGGTTTTGCGGTGGAGACCCGTAGAGTTTGATAGGGTCGCGCGCCACTTCTGAGACCTCCAGCCTGAGGACCACACGGTCGCCGCGGTTAGTGATGTGGAGCTGGCCGACCGGGTTTGGGCCGGCCTTGGCAGCCAAGGGAGGGTCAGCGAGTAGTGTCAGGCCGAGGCTCGCCCGGGAGTTATTGAGTTTGAAGAAGAAATGCCGCGGGGATAGCCGACCCGACTGCCCGGCCCGAGGGCGGCTGCGCTCGCCGTCAGCGGATATTCCCCAGGCCCGGTATTGCTCTTCGGTCAGACTGTTCCACAACACCGAAATGGCCCGCCAATCGCTCTCCGCTCGGTCTATGTCCGCGGAGCGGGGCTTGTTGCGAGGCTTCTGGCGAGAGGGGCGCTTGCGCAGGTATTGGCCGAATTGGTTTTTGCTCGCGACCATGTCGCCGCAAGGGCCGGTTTGCAGAGTGGGGCCTGTCTTCATAGGGCGGTTTGATTAGAGCAGGAGGTGAGCGGGGGGCAAGGAAATCCGAAGGCGGCCGACAGGAAGTCCGAAGTCCGAAGTTCGAAGTCCGAAGGAAGGCCGAAATCCGAAATCATAAGAAAGCGGGGGTGGGAGGGCGACTGGTCGCCTTGGCGGGATGCATCATGCCTTGCACGAGTCGCCAAAAACGAGTAGTCGGCGAGGTCTGTCGGCGCCGTATTCTCGAATCGAGGATGACACCGACTGACGACGGCGGCTACTCCTGCATGACCTGCTCGGGCGAGGAAGGAGCGGCGTTCGGGCTTCGGGAATTCGGATTTCTTTCGGATTTCGGATTTCGGACTTCGGACTTCCGCCCGACTGGCGGCCCGTTTCCACTGGATTGGCAGCGCAAGCGGCGGCATGTTGTTGGGCTATTTATGTCCGATTCGCCGACCAGCAAACACTACGAGCGCCAGTATTCTTCTGGCGAACTCGTGCGGCGGCTATTGGGGCTGGCGTGGCAGTTCCGCGGGGATTGCCTACGGTCGCTGGTGCAGAGCCTGATGCTGCTATTGCTCGGCCTCGTGGGATTGCAGTTGCTCGGGTTGGTCGTTGACGTTATCCGCCACGCGTTGGACCCGACGCAGCGGGCGCCGATGTATCCGTTCGGCTGGACGCCTCCTGCGGGGTGGACGCCACTGCATGTCGTCACAGCGATGGCGGTGGCGATTGTCGTGCAAGCGATGCTGCGGGCGGTGCTGACCTATCAATACAACATGACCACCGCCCGGCTGACGCAGGGGAAGATAGTCCCGGACTTGCGCGACCGCGTTTATGCGAAGTTGCAACGCCTGAGTTTCCGGTTCTTTGACGTGCACGGCTCCAGCTCGATTTTCAACCGGGTGACGGGCGACGTGCAGAACACGCGACTATTCGTGGACGGCGTGGTATTGCAAGGGGTCAACATGGTGCTGACGCTGGCGGTGTACCTGGTGTTCATGTGGCGCATCCAACCGTCGCTGACGGTGGCGTGCCTGTCTGTGACGGTCGGGCTGTGGTGGGTCACGCACTATTACTCGGGTCGGCTGCGACCGGCTTACCTGCGCAACCGTGAGCTGTTCGACAGCCTGGTGCTGCTTTTCACGGAGAGTGTGCGCGGCATGCAAACGACGAAGGGGTTTGCAGCGGAACCGCATCAGATAAGGCGGTTCGAGGAGGCCAATCGGCACGTCTCGGACCAGCAGAAGCGGATTTTCCGCGACTTGTCGGTGTTCACGCCGATCACGCAATTACTGTCGCAACTGAGCCTAGTCATCCTATTCGCTTACGGCGGCTGGCTCTACGTGCAAGGTCGGATTCCGCTGGGCGGGGGGCTCGTGGTGTTTGCGGGCCTGATGCAGCAGTTCAATGGGCAGGTGGCCAACATCACGACCATCGCGAACTCGGTGCAGCAGAGCTTCACGGCCGCCCGGCGCGTGTTCGAGGTGCTTGACACACCCTCGGAGGTCCAGAACCGGTCGAACGCCATCGCGCCGGCGCGTCTGACAGGACGGGTGGCGTTCGAGAGGGTAACGTTCGGCTACCTGCCGGAAGCGAATGTGTTGGAGGAAGTGTCCTTCGAGGCGGCTCCGGGTCAGGTGATCGGGATCTTTGGTGCGACGGGGGCCGGCAAGAGTACCCTGCTGAGCTTGATTCCGCGGTTCTACGATCCGCGGGGCGGGCGCATCCTGGCGGATGGGCGGGATCTGCGCGAATTAGACCTGGACGCTTACCGGCGCCAGATCGGCATCGTCTATCAGGAGAGCTTCCTCTTCTCGAACACGGTAGCGGCGAACATCGCGTTCGGCAACCCGCGCGCCACGCATGAACAGATCGAGGAGGCCGCCCGGACAGCATCGGCGCACGAGTTTATTATGGAGCTGTCGCATGGCTACGAGACGGTGCTCGGGGAATCGGGCGTTGACCTATCGGGCGGGCAGCGGCAGCGTTTGGCGCTCGCGCGAGCGCTGCTGCTCCAGCCACCCATTCTTATCCTCGATGACCCGACAGCGTCGGTGGATCCCAAGACGGAGCATGAGATCGTGTCGGCGCTGCGCCAGGCAATGACGGGCCGGACGGCGTTCGTGGTGGCGAATCGCCTGAGCATGTTGCGCCGCGCGGATGTGATCCTGGTGCTGGAAAAGGGACGGCTTGCGCGTGTGGGGAGGCATGAGGAGTTGGTGCACGTGCCGGGGATTTACCGCGAGACGGCGCTGCTGCAACTCATGGATCTCAGCGAGAGCGCGGGGATTCCGGACAATCTGAGTGCTGGACAATTCACAAAGCCAGCGGGGGACGCGGTTGGGCGAGAACGGGGGTTGGGATGAAGGGTTCGCCAGAATTACCTCTGCGGGATCCTCGAAAGAAATGTGTATGAGGGCGCCGTTACGAACCCAGCCAATGGCGTCGCAGCCGGCAGACAAGCTCGGCAGTGGACGCGAGTCCATTACATATTTCCGGCCAATGGATGATAGGGAGGCGGACTACGCGCCGCTCAGCGTCAAGCTGATCCGGCGCATGTTTACCTATACCCGGCGTTATGCGGCGCGGCGGAATTGGCTCTTTGTCCTTACCTTTGCGCGCGGTCTGCAATTACCCGCGCTGGCGTGGATGATCGGCCAGACCATCAACGGCCCGATCGCCGGACGAGACCTACCGGGCATTTACCTGCACACGAGCATCTACCTAATCCTGGTACTCTTTATGGTAGTAACACTGGGCTTTCGCCAGATCTTCGCCCTCGAACTGGGCGAAGCGGTTGCGCATGACATGCGTCTGGAGCTATTCAGGAAGTTGACGACGCTGCCCATGTCGTTCTTCAACAAGACCAAGTTCGGGCGCATCATCAGCCGGATGACGTCGGACATTGACAGCGTGCGCGTGGCGGTGCAGGACGTGGCGTTCGTGGTGACAATCCAGGCGGTACAGATGACGGTCGCAGCAGGATTGATGGCGTGGTACAACTGGAAGCTGTTTTCGCTGATGCTGCTGCTGGTGCCGGGGATATGGCTGGTCAACCAGAATTACCGGCGCAAGATCAGCCACCGGTTGCGCAAGTTGCAAGAGACCTGGAGCCGGCTGACGAGCACCCTGGCCGAATCCGTAAGCGGGATCCGGGTCACGCAAGCCTTTGTGCGGCAGGAGATCAACGCCGGGTTCTTCCGCAAGCTGGTGAACCTGCATGGCGAGAATAACGTCGGAGTGGCGCAGGCCTCGGCGGTGTTCATTCCGTTGCTGCAGATGAAGAGCCAGTTGTTCCTCGGCGCGGTGGCGCTGCTCAGCGGTTACGGCGCTCTCCGCTGGCAAGGCTGGCTGCACATGGAAGTGGGGGACTTGGTGATGTTCTTCTGCCTGGCCAATTTCTTCTTCGACCCGGTCCAGGTCATCGGCAATCAATATAACCA
>Ga0118677_10005817_pt1 | contig 18036 bp, 13 predicted proteins | sample AliMusrvi5mmetaG_FD_86154 | JGI IMG/M metagenome (GOLD analysis project Ga0118677, IMG submission 86154) | reverse complement strand
GCGCAAGTCTCGCAGCGTCCGCCCGCCGCGTTGAACGAGAACCGCGACGCCGTGTAGCCGCGCATCCGAGCCAGCGGCAGCGTGGCGAATTGCTTGCGCACTTCGTCAAACACCTTGATGTAAGTCGCCGGAGTGGAACGCGAAGTCTTGCCAATGGGCGACTGATCCACTTCATAAACCGTCTCCACAAACTCCGCGCCATGGATCGAATCAAAAGCCCGCTTCTTCCCCTCCCCTTTCCTGACTTCCTGAGTTCCTGATGATTTTCCCTTCCTGAGTTCCAGCGCGGGCCGCAGCACGCCGCGCATGAGGGAGCTTTTTCCCGAGCCGGAAATACCGGTGAGCACCGTAAGCCGTCCCACGGGGATGCGCACATCGATGTCCCGCAAATTGTTCGCGCGCGCACCGCGCACTTCGATCCAGCCGGGCACGCTCTCCAACGCACGCCGCGCGCCTTGGATCGGGTGGTGCATCGGTTCGCGCAGGCAGCGCCCCGTTTCGGAAGTCGGGTGGCGCATCAACGCCTGGAGATTGCCGATGGCGACGACTTCCCCGCCGTGCATTCCCGCGCCGGGACCAAGATCGACGATGGTATCCGCGCGGCGCATGGTCTCCTCATCGTGTTCGACGACGACGAGCGAGTTACCCTTTGCGCGCAAGGCTTCCAGCGTATCGAGGAGCTGTTCGTTATCGCGCGGGTGCAGGCCGATGGTCGGCTCGTCGAGGACATAGAGGACGCCGCGCAGATTGGAGCCAAGCTGGGCGGCGAGCCGGATGCGCTGCGATTCCCCGCCGCTCAGCGTCTTGGCCGAGCGGTTCAGGCCTAGGTAATCGAGCCCCACGCGGCCCATGAATTCCAGCCGCTGCCGGATCTCCGGGAGAATATCGGCGCTGATCACTTTCTGCTTTGCATTGAACTTGAGCTTGCCCAATGCCGCGAGCGATTCTTTCACCGGAAGCTGCGTCAGCGCGCCGAGCGTGCGGCCTTGCAGTCGGACGTTGCGGGCGATCTCATTGAGCCGCGTCCCGTGGCATTCCGGGCACGGCTGCGCTTCGCCTTCATCGAGCCATTCGTGGCGGCGCTCCTCGTCCATCTCGGCTTCGAGCGGCGAATCAGCCTCAGCCGCCGGGCCTTCCCAGATTTCGCCGAAGCCGTGGCAGAGATCGCACCAGCCATGCGGCGAGTTGAAGGAGAAGAGGCGCGGATCGAGTTCCTCGAAGGACTGACCGCAACCGGGGCAACTCATTTCCGTGCTCAAGACGGTCATTTTCCCATGGGCGTCGCGCAGCCGTGCGGTTCCCTTGCCAATCTCCAGCGCGCGCCGGAGAATTTGTTCGAGCCGACCCGGCGAACGTCGCTCGCCCACCACGACGTCAATCGAGTGTTCGCGGAAGCGTTCGAGCCGCTTGAAATCTGCCACCTGCATGAGCCGCCCATCCACGTAAAGTTCCTCGAAGCCCTCGCGCTGCGCCCAGCGGGCGACCTCGCTGTGGAAGCCTTTGCGCGCCTTGACGAGCGGAGCCAGCACGCGGACGCCGCCCCGTTTGCGCACCGCCGTTTCCGCTTTTTTAAGGATGGCGGCGAAGCTCTGTTTCTCCACCGGCAACTGGCAGTCCGGACAATATTGCGTGCCGAGCTTGGCGAAGAGGAGCCGCAGAAAATGGTAAACTTCGGTGACCGTGGCGACCGTCGATTTGCCGCCGCCACGCGTCACCCGCTGCTCGATGGCGACCGCCGGAGGCAACCCGCTGACGAGATCAACGTCGGGCCGCTCCAGTTGCTCCACGAACTGCCGCGCATAGACGGACATGCTGTCGAGGAATCGGCGCTGGCCCTCGGCGAAAAGAATATCGAACGCCAGCGTGCTCTTGCCCGAGCCGCTGAGTCCCGTGACGACAACCAACTGATCGCGCGGAATTTCGAGCGTGATGTTTTTGAGGTTATGCTCGCGCGCGCCGTGGACGCCGATGGCGTTGTGAGAGGAAGAGGTTGAGAGTCGCGAGATTTGGCGCTCTTTCGCATTGCCGAGCGTTCTGGATGCTTTCTTCTCCAGCATCGCTTTCAAGGCGCGGCCTGTATGCGATGCACTCGCTGCCACCACAGCCTCCGGAGTGCCAGCGGCGACGACGAGACCGCCGCCCGTTCCGGCTTCCGGGCCGAGGTCGATGAGGTAATCGGCACTCTTGATGACTTCGAGGTTGTGCTCGATGACGAGGAGCGTGTTTCCCTGCTCCACCAAGCGGTCGAACACGCGCAGCAGCATCGCCACGTCGTCAAAGTGCAGGCCGGTGGTTGGTTCGTCGAGGATGAGCAGCGCGCCCGGTTGCACCTCGGCCTCTTTCCCTTTCCTGGTCTCCTGGCTGCCTGATTCGTTCGTCCCCTGCGCCAGATGGCTCACCAGTTTGAGCCGTTGCGATTCCCCGCCGCTCAAGATATTCAGCGGCTGGCCGAGCCGCAGATAACCAAGCCCAACCTCCACCAACAGCCGCAACGTGGCCAGCATGGAGTGCGTCGAATGCGAGGCGTCGCCGGAATGCGCCCCGAAAAATGTGAGCGCCTCATTGACGGTCATCTCCAGCACATCGGCGATCGACTTGCCGCGCAACCTTACCCGCAACACATGCGCCTGGTAGCGTTTGCCGTCGCACTCCGGGCAGCGCACGAAGAGGTCGCTCAGGAACTGCATCTCGATCTTTTCAAAGCCCATGCCCGAGCAGCGGTCGCAGCGCCCCGTGCCGGAATTGAACGAAAATGCGCTGGCGGTGAACCCCGCCGCCATCGCCTCCGGCCGCATGGCGAAACGTTCGCGGATGGCATCGAAATGGTCCAGATAAACGATGGGGCTGGAGCGCGGCGTCCGCGAGAGCTGTGACTGATCCACCATCACCACCTCGCCCACAGCGTCCGCGCCCACAATGAGCCGACAGGCTCCCGCCTGTTCCTCCCCGCCGTCCATTCCGCCCTTGAGCTTAAGCAAATTCCGGTAGAGCACTTCATGCACGAGCGTGCTTTTGCCGGAGCCGGAGACGCCGGTGACGCAGGTGAACACGCCGAGCGGAAAATCGACATCGACGCCGCGCAGGTTGTTCTGCGCCGCCCCTTCCACGCGCAGCCAGCCCTTGGGCGCGCGACGCTTTGCGGGAATGGGGATGATTTTTTTGCCCGTGAGGTAATCGGCGGTGAGCGTGCGCTTCATCTTGGAGAGAGGCCCGCTGTAAACGAGTTCGCCGCCTCCCTCGCCCCGGCCCGGCCCGATCTCAACAATGTGATCCGCCGCACGCAGGACGGCTTCCTCGTGTTCCACCACCACGAGCGTGTTGCCGCGGTCGCGCAAATCCCGCATGACCGTGAGCAGGCGGCCCACGTCTCGCGGGTGGAGGCCGACCGTCGGCTCGTCCATGACAAAGAGCGTGTTGACGAGCGAAGCGCCCAGGCAGGTCGTCAAGTTCACCCGTTCCACCTCCCCGCCGCTGAGCGTCCGCGTGGGGCGGTCGAGGCTCAGATAGCCCAGCCCCACGCCGGTCAAATACCGCAGGCGCGAACAGACCTCCCCGCGCAGCATCGCCGTGGTGGCTTCCTCCGCTGGCGCTTCTCCGCCGCCGGGTTTTTCGGAAAACAAAGCGAGCAGTTCATCGGCAGGCAACGCCGCGAGTTCCGGCAGCGTCTTCTCCGCCACGCGGTAGCGCAACGCCGCAGGCTGGAACCGACCGCCCCGGCAATCCGGGCAGACCGTGTAATTCCGGTAGCGGCTCAGCAACACGCGCACGTGCATTTTGTAGGCCTTCGTCTCCAGCCATTGGAAAAAGCCGCTTACGCCATACCAGAGCCCCTCGCGCCAGGTCTCCTCGACGCTCGCTCCGGGCCGTTCGCCGTAAAGGACAAAATCCTGGTCTGCCTTGGGCAACTCCGAGAAGGGCGCGCTGATATCGACCTCCCTCGCGGCGCAACCGCGCAGCAGATCGCGCTGGCATTCCTTGCCGTTCTCCGTCTGGAACGGCTTCACCACGCCCTGCTTGATGCTCAGGCTGCGGTCAGGAATCGCCCGTTCCAGGTCGATGCCAATCACCCTCCCAAAACCCCTGCACGCCGGGCACGCGCCCAGCGGGCTGTTGAAGCTGAAGAGCCCGGGCGAGGGCGGCGTGATTTCCTCATCGCAATGCGCACAATGCCAGCCCGAGGAATACGGCAGAAGGCGGACGCCCGAGTGCGTTTTCGCGGGGGATTCCGGCAATACAAAAGCGATCTGCCCCTTGCCAAAGCGCAGCGCGGTTTCCACCGCCTCGAACAGGCGCGCGCGGTTCTCGTGGGTCGCCGCGAGCCGGTCCTGAATGACACGGACCACGGCGGGCAGCCGCTGGAGAGACGCGGCGACGGCGGGTTCGTCCGTCCGCTGCATCGTGTCATCGATCCACACCCGCAGATACCCCTGACTTTGGAGAAACGCGAAGAAATCCGCCGGCTGCGTCCCGGCAGGCGCAGGCACGCCAAAGGTGACGAGCACAGTTTGGCCCGCTGCTTCCGACAGGCATTGATCCACAATGGAAGCGGCGGTCTCCGGCCGGATGGGACGTCCGCACGACGGGCAAAACGCCCGGGCGATGCGGGGGAAGAGGAGCTTCAGGTAGTCATTGATCTCAGTCATCGTCCCCACCGTCGAGCGCGTGGTTTTCACCGGGTTGGACTGCTCGATGGCGATGGCGGGCGGGATGCCGAGGATCTGGTCCACCTTTGGCTTGTCCATCCGCTCCAGAAACTGACGGGTGTACGGGCTGAACGTCTCCACGTAGCGGCGCTGGCCCTCGGCGTAAAGGGTGTCAAAGGCGAGGCTCGATTTGCCGCTGCCGCTCGGCCCGGAAACGACCGTGAGTTTCCCGATGGGAATGTCGAGGTCGAACCCCTTGAGGTTATTCTGCCGCGCGCCGCGGATCTGGATGAAATGTTCAGTGCTCTTCACAGCGGCTGGATAAGGTGGGACTCTCCAGCCTCGCCCAGAGTGCCGCAGATGGCAAGAGCAGAGGCGCGCAGCGCCAGGTAAAGGGCACATGAATAGGTGATGAGCCGCCTCGGCCATCTGCAACACACCTCCCCATGCACACCTCATTTCAAACTGTTTCTCTCTTTTCTCTCCGGTGTTTCTCTTGATTTCGAGGAACTTATGAAACTCGAATCCTTTTCGGTCCGGACCTTCCCCCCTCCGAAATTGTTCTCTGGTTAACAAATCTCCACTGTACTCTCGTACTCTGCGTTTTTTTGAGTTCGGATATTACGCTATATGGGCACCAGATTGATGCTGTGCGAAACTGGCTAAAGATCAGCGGAATGACCTGCCAGCCGAACGGGCCTTGGGTGGAGCAGCAGGCGCGCAATCTCGTTTACGATCTGGCCGAGCGGGGCGAGAAGGCTTCCTACTTGATCAAAGATGGGGACAAAAAGTTCACCGCCACATTCGACGAGTTGTTTAGGAGCGAGGGAATCAAGGTGAAGAAGCTGCCCCCTGCTTCTCCCAATTTGGATGCGTTCGCGGAGCGGTTCGTTCAAACAATCAAGAACGAGTGCGTCGATCAGTTCGTGGTTTTCGGCGAACGCCACTTGGAATATTTGATCCGTGAGTACGAGGACTATTACAATACCGTTCGTCCGCACCAAGGGATCGAAAACCGGACCATCGGAACGACGATGCTTTTTCCACATCTAGTCCACCCGATCCTTCGGAAGTCGAGTGCGACTCCAAATTGGGCGGCCTTTTGCGGCATTATTACCGAAAAGCTGCCTAAAACTGGAACGCACTCACCGGATTTTCGCATGTTATATCCTGCTGATTTCAAGTAAGTTCTGATGGAACGATAGGTTTTTGCACCACGCGGCAGTAGAGAACAATGCACACGGCAAGCGAGGAACTGGTCCATTCCTCCATCAACTATGGCTTGTCATAGCTTGCTGAAGAAGACTGAATGCCGCATCCAATTCAGCTATTTTATCTTGGACTGCATCTAACCCCCCTTCATGTTGGGCCATTTCCATTTCAGCAGCTAGCATCCTCATGTGTTCTCCGCCAATGTTGGCTGCGGAGCCTTTTATGGAGTGTAAATGTAGTCTGGCTCCTGCTGCATCTCCTTTTTCCAAGCATTTTTTTAAGAGAGCAATTTTTGGGGGCATTTCCTGCAAAAAGATTTCGACCAACTTCTCCGCAAAGATTCTATTATTTATGAGGCGCGCAACCAGTCCATCCTTGTCAAAAATCAATAGGTTAGGATAGCCAATAGCCGTTTTTTGAGAAGACACATTTGTTTCTTCATCGCGTCTAATGGTTGTTGAGCTTGATGAAGCCTCTGTGGGCAGCCATGGAGCCAATGCATCGACAAGAGCATCTGGCATCACAGGTTTGGATACATAGCCGTTCATGCCGGCCTCTAAACATTTTTCACGGTCCCCCTGCATCGCACCAGCAGTCATGGCGATGACAGGAATATTGTGATTGAGGACAGCTGATTTGGGATTGCGAATGAAACGGGTCGCTTCAAGGCCGTCCATCTCGGGCATCTGAACATCCATAATCACCAAGACATATGGAATCGTCTCAAGAGACTTCAGTGCCTCAACACCATTTGCCACGGCATCTGCGCGTAACCCGAGTTGTTTGAGCATCCCCAAGGCCACTTGTTGATTGATGATGTTGTCTTCGGCCAATAGGATGCGCCCTTTACATCCCTTAAATTGCTTCAGATGTCCGCGAGCCGCAGCAGAAGTGCCTGAGGAAAGCGGTATTGGGTTCACGCCTGCAGACTTCGCCAGCACCATGGAAAGAGTTTCCAGCAACTCGTGGTAGCGGATTGGTTTGGTGGCATAAGCCTCAAATCCGATCTCTTTAAAGTACTGAGCATCAAAGCGTTTTCCCAAAGAAGTCAGCATCACCAAATGCATACACTTCAGACGCTCGTCTCCCTTGATGATCTTGCCAAGGGTTCCGCCGTCCATCCCGGGCATTTGCAAGTCGATGATAGCCATCTGAAAAGGGTCCTTCTCCTCCAATGCGTGGTAGATGGCTTGAAGCGCTCCAAGTCCATCCTGTGCCTCCGATAGGTGCATCCCTTTGGATTTTAGACGCGTAATCAGGATTTCACGATTAGTGGCATTATCATCCACAACGAGCGCCCGCACACCACACAGATCGGCTGCGGGGTGACTTTCTGCCTCTTCTCCGCCCGTCTGTTTACCCAAGCGCGCAGTAAACCAAAACTCCGAGCCCATGCCCTCTTTGCTGCTCACACCAATCTCGCCGCCCATCAGTTCTGCAAGTTGCTTGGAAATAGCAAGGCCAAGGCCGCTGCCGCCATACTGACGCGTGATGGATGCATCCACTTGACTAAACTTTGTGAAAAGTCGACCAATCTTGTCTGCAGGAATGCCAATGCCGGTGTCGCTCACAGTAAAACGCAAAAGAACATCTTTCTCACTCTTTTCGAGCAGCGAAACCTGTAGAACCACTTCACCGACATGGGTAAACTTGATGGCGTTGCCGGCAAGGTTGGTAAGTATCTGACGCAGGCGTCCCGGATCCCCACGGAGCAGCGTGGGCACATCCAGATCGACAGCGCATAGGAACTCGATTCCCTTTTCATGCCCCCGCAAAGCCAGCGATGCGGCGAAATCCTCCATGAGACTCGACAGGTCGAAATCTAATATCTCCAAAACGAGTTTTTTCGCTTCAATCTTTGAAAAATCGAGGATGTCATTGATAAGGTTGAGCAGTGATTCTCCGCTGGCACGGACGATTTCGGTGTAACGGCGCTGCTCATCGTTGAGCTCTGTATCCAGGAGCAGCCCAGTCATGCCGATAACCCCATTCATCGGGGTTCTGATCTCGTGGCTCATGTTGGATAGGAACTCGCTCTTGGCAATGTTGGCCATTTCTGCCCGTGCGGTAGCCTCCTCAAGACGGCGATTGATGCCCCTAAGTTCTTCCTCCGCCTTTTTGAGCTTGGATATATCCACAAAGCATTCCAAGAGTTTATCCTGACCGTTCATTTGGAAGTGCTTCACGGTTTTTAATATAGTCAGGCGACTGCCGTCCGCCCGGACCAACTCTCGCTCGGAGTTGTCCACGTTCTTACCCAAGTCGCATACGGGGCAGGCTCCCTCGTTTGCAGGACACAGGAGGGAATGGCATCGCTTCCCCAGAAGATGATCTGCCGGAGCGCCAAATAGCGTGGCAACATAATCATTCACCCGCTCGATGACCCGAGTCGCCGGATCCACGATTACCACTCCAGCGGGAAGGCTATCCAGCAGGATGCGCTGCAAAGCTTCGCTTTCGCGCAACTGCTGGCGGCTTTGATATTCCAAAGTCACATCACGGAATACAAGCACCGCCCCATGGACACGTCCACTTGCGTCGTGAATGGGGGCGCAACTGTCGGCGATTTGTCGCTCCACGCCATCGCGGGCAATAAGCGAGGTGTGGTTTGCCAGTTCAATGATGAGATCCTCGCTCAGGGCGCGAACAACAGGAATGTCGGCCTTCTGCCGGGTCAAAGAGTGGATAATATAAAATACCTCGGAGATGGGTCGTCCCGAGGCATCACTTGTATTCCATCCCGTGAGCACCTCGGCCACGGCATTTAAACTGACCACATTCCCCTCTTGATCGCAGACGATGACCCCATCGCCGATGGATCGCAACGTGGCTGAAAGACGCTCTTCACTTTCACGGAGTGCGGCGGTTCGCTCAAAGACCAACCGCTCCAGTTCTTCGCGCCGACGAAGAATCATGTTCATCACCGCGGCTAGCGCGGCGGTTAGCAGCAGTCCTGACAGGGCAACCAACCAGGCCGTGCGCGCCGGGTAGAGGAGCAAGAACTCCGGCCCAGCGTGGGCGGCTACAGAAAAAACCTTGCCGAAGGCAAAAACGGGGCGCGAAATTACATACTCTGTGGCTGGAGGAGGAGCATCAACCCAAGTAGTGGCGAGAGACTCCGGCACGGTATCCTTGCGCAGGAGAGAAAGCTCCATGGGCACTGACTTATCCAATCCTGCGCTCTTTAACAGGGTTCCCATCCGCAGCACAGCCAAGGCGAAGCCGCGCAGTTGCTTGGGATTGTCTCTTTCAAAGACAGGCCGAAACAGCAACATTCCCTTCTGGTTGCCTGTTTCCTGCACCAAGGTGGTGGGGGCGGTGGCAGTGGAAAGGCCCGTGCGCATTGCCTCTTCCAATGCAGCGCGGCGCAGCGGTTCGGAGCCGAGATCGAACCCCAGTGCGCGTTCATTTGCTGTCAAGGGAGTCACACGGAAAATGGGATAGTACACTTCCCGTCCGTTCGCCGTGATTCGCTTTCCGTTCTCGTCCTTCTGCCAAATCTCAAAATCCTTCAGTCCCATTGCACGGGCTTCCTCCTCAAAACGCTGCTTGTCTGCCGCTGCCACTGCCGGAATCCACTCCCAAGCTTGGACAGCTTGATTTTTTGCAAGATACTCAGTGAATCGCTTGAAATCCTCTGGAGACACGGTGGAGTTATTCTCATAGAAACGCGCCAACCCCTCCAGTTGAGTGGCGCGGATGTCGTGCAGAGTATCGGCAATTCCTTTTGTGTGGTTTGCCGCCAGCTGCCCAAAAGCCTCTTTACGATCATGAATCTCGCGCTCGTGGGTTATCCACGTAACAAATAGAGTCAGAGCCAGACCGAATGCGATCAACAAACCCAGTTCAAAATGCCGCATTCTGAAAAGCAGCTTGCCGCTGATCTGGGAGCGCCAAAGCAAACGGGCAATGCCAACCGCCAGGATCGTCATCATCACGAACGCAATGAACATGGGGGGACAAAGGCTGCGGGCAAGCATCTGGTTCCAAGCGCTGGCGTCGATATCCATGCCCAGCACGGCGAGAATCTCGCCATCGCCTTTGTACGCTCCAGAGCAGATGATCAAATCGTCCAAGCCTTGGACATAAGTGGTCTTGTGATCATGTTGCCCATTGATCGGGTTCTCATATTCGAATTCCACCCAACCGCTGCCCTTGGTCTTCGCGACTTCCTGTATTTCCTTGCGGAAACACTTACCCCCCGACCAATCTTTTTTGTCAATCCAGTTCTGACCGACCAGTTCTGGTTTAATCGGATGAGCCAGCCATGTCATGTTGCGGTCGTAGACAAACGCGTAAAGGTCGCCTTTGTGAAATTTGCCCTGTGGGTTGTTAATTTCCTTTAGAAGCCGCTCCCGCCCATGCTTCTTATAGAAGTCCACCGCCTTGAGAACCATCCCATGGGCATCCTCCGTCGTTGCAAGGCCATACATGACCGTCTGCGGGTCAAGGATGGGGATCAGCGCAGAGACCCACTTGCCCCAGCGATCTGTATATGGACCTTCGACAAACTGGATCCTACCAGCAAAGACGCGATAGCACCCTTTCGGAGCCTCGCTGTAAATCTGTCCAGGCGGGGAGTAGTCTTTCGAGGTGGTCGGTTCACTGTCCACAAAGAAAAAGAGCGTTCCATCGGCTTTTCGGCCGAGAAGATAAACAAACCGACATTGCGGGTTGGCCGAACGCACAGCGGCGAGTTGTTCCTTTATCCGCAGATAATGAGGGTTAACCAAGTCCGCCTCCGTGCTTGCAAGTGATTGAATGTGATCAACATTTACCGCCTGCGCCACCAACCGCGTATGCTTGAGAAGATCGGCGCGCATCTCGCTGTCGACATGCAAAACCATCCACCAAGCAAAAAACACCCATGCGAAAAAAATCGCGAAGCAAACACCTGCGGCTGTTAGGCGCATGTTTTTCATAACATCAAACAGATTGTACAGCCATCCCATAGCACGCTGGTATAAGATGTCGAGTCTCTAAATTACTGGCTCGAGCGGGAGGATTCGGTCTTCTATTCCCTTCTTTTTGAGCTATTTATACTGGTTTTACGGGATAACTCAAGCTTACTTTTCACTGCTCGTTTTAACACTTCCACTGCTTTTTACTGACAGTTTTACTGACACCTGCCGTGAAGACGAGGCACGGGAAAATGACCCCACCCCACCGCGAACCCGAATACCTTGCACGTCTCGGTGATGGGCAGGATGAAATTGGCGGCGGAGCGAGAGATACAGTTGGAAGCATTGGCCGAGCGGTTCGCGCAAGCCCCGGAAAACCGGGGCTCGCTGCTTGCCCGGGCCGCCGCTGCACCCACGCCAAAGGGAACCAAGCGCACCGCATTGCTAGATGTCCAGCCGGGCTGGTCGTGGGGGAATCTCCACATGGAGGTGGATTTGGCCGGGAAGATTGCGGTTCGCTACGGCCAGCAGCGAGGGGAATAGCCGGTCGGGCGATCAAAAACAAGGCGTTCGTAACCGAGAAGCTGGTCTGCATACCATTTTGAAAAAGCATGGCATGACCAGTGCTATGGTTGGCCCTGTACAAGTTTACTGCCCGAGACACCGCTCGCGACCGGGTGCGAGGCTTGGATACTGGAGCTGACGATTATCTGGTCAAACCGTTCGATTTGGACGAACTCTTCGCCCGACTGCGTGCCCTGATCCGTCGTGCGGCAGGCCAGCCCCTCAATCTTATTCAATTGGAAAACGTCCTCATCAACCTTGCGGCGCGACAGGTTTCTGTAAATGGGAATCCCGTCCTGCTGACTGCCCGGGAATACGGTCTGTTGGAATTTCTGGCATTGCACCGTGGGGAAGTCGTCACCCGCACCGCCATTTATGAACACCTCTTCGACGAGAACGAAGATACACTTTCCAACCTGCTCGACGTGCATATCTCCAATCTCCGCAAAAAACTCGGGGTGGAGTTGATCGTCACGCGCCGGGGCCACGGCTATTGCATTCAATGAATTATTTCCACTCGATCCGCTGGCAGGTTCAGTTCTGGCATGGAAGCCTGCTAGTGCTGGTTTTGGCCGGGTTCGGTTTCACCGCTTGGAACTTGCAACGGGCCAATCAGTTCAACCGAGCAGACCGTGAACTGGAACAACGAATGGGAATGATTGCCAGCATGGCGCGGACTGATCGCCCTGCTCCCTCAAAAAAATCCGGCGATAATTTGCGAGTGCCTGCGAAGATTCCCCCTGCAAATGAACCACTGCGATTGCCCCCGCAGGAAATGAGCTTGTTTGAGGGCTCACCCAATCAAGCATTTTATTATGTAGTATGGCAGCGCGACGGCGAAAGCGCATTGAGATCATCCTCTGCACCCGCCGATGTTCCACATCCAGTATCCACCCAAGGGCATCCTTCCTTTCGCACTCGCGGCACGCTCAGGGAATGCTTCCATGATACTCCCGATGGTGAATTCATTCTTATTGGACGTGACTACAAATTCGAATTCGACGAACTGTACCGATTTTCATTACTGCTATCGCTTGTGGGCAGCGCCGTGCTTTTACTTGGCTTGGCAGGCGGATGGTGGATTTCAACGCGTGCCCTTCGTCCAGTGAGTGACATCAGCGCCGCTTCTGCCAAGATTGCCAATGGCGATCTTTGTCAGCGCATTCACACCACAGACAACCGGAGCGAGTTGGGACAACTGGCCCAAAATCTCAACCACACCTTTGCCCGCCTACAGGCCAGCTTCGAGCGGCAGGCACAGTTCACTGCCGATGCCGCACACGAACTCCGCACACCGTTGGCCGTTATGCTTACCCAGACTCAATCAGCATTGTCGCGTGAGCGGTCTCCTGAGGAATACCGCGAGAGTCTTTCTGCCTGCCTGCGGTCGACCCAACGAATGCGCCGCCTTGCAGAAAATCTGTTGATATTGGCCCGACTCGATTCATCAATCGCTGCGCAAACGGAGGAAACTTGCGAACTCGACCGGCTTGTCATGGACGCAGTGGAACTCATGAAACCCCTGGCCGAAATGCGGGGGGTGCAATTGGAAATGGAATTGGAGCCTGCGAGTATTCAGGGCAATCCTGGACAACTCACGCTCATCATTAATAACCTCGTGGGCAACGCCATTGAATATAACAGGCTGGGAGGCGGCGTAACCGTCAAGACCCGGAATGAATCAAGCGAAGTATTACTTACAGTGAGCGATACGGGAACGGGGATAACTCCCGATGATCTCCCTCACATTTTTGAGCGCTTTTACAGGGCGGATAAGGCTCGTTCTAACTCCTCGCAACATACAGGACTTGGACTGGCAATCGTGAAGAGTATTGTCGAAGAGCATAAAGGTGAAATTGATGTTACCAGCCACTTGGAAAAAGGAAGCGTCTTTGTGGTGCGGTTGCCAAAATCGCACTCGTAGCGAAAAAGAAGCGATCAGACGAACGACCTACTAAACGTCACGCCGCCCGTCGATAGTGGCGCAGAAGTCCGCCCAGCCGGGAATCGCACTCGATCTTAGCAGGATTGGGCGGGCCGCAGGCAGGCAGCGGAATCACGTTGATCGGCACGTTGCCCAGCCCCTGATGCGGCCGCACCGTGTTGTAGTGATCCTCGTATTCGCGGGCTAGGAATTCCAGGTGCCGTTCGCCGAAAGCCACGAAATGGTTCAGGCATTCGTGTTTGATCGCTTGAACGAATCGCTCGGCGTGGGCGTTTAGGTTTGGCGATGCGAACGGCAGGCGTTTCACCTTGATCCCCTCGGTTCGAAAGATTTCGTCGAATGCTGCGGTGAACTTGGTGTCGCCGTCTTTCAGGAGATAGGTGACCTTCTTTCCCTGCTCGGCCAGGTCCATCGCCAAATTCCGCGCCTGCTGCTCCACCCACGGGCCGGTGGGGTTGCACGTCATCCCGGCGATCCGCACCCTCCGAGTAGAAACGTCGATGAAAAACAGCACGTAAAACGTGACCTTCCCGCCCACGGTCCAGACGTCCTTGGTGAAGAAATCGCACGCCCATAGGGTTTCCATATGGCGTTTCATGAACGTGGCCCAGTCGCCCTTGGTTCGCCACGGCGACGGATGAAAGCCATTGCGGATCATAATTTTCTTGATCGTGTTGATGGCCACGTTAATCCCGAGCTTCTTCAGCTCGCCTTGGATGCGAGCGTACCCCCAGCCGTTTTCACGGGCCAGGCGCAGGATGATTGCCGTCGTGTCCTCCGTTATCCCGGGCCGTCCCGGTTTGCGTCGGGGCTTCTTCACGTTCGCCCCGTCGCGTTCTTCTCGGACCCAGCGCAGGAACGTCTTGTAATGGACGATCCCAACAATCTCCCGGATTGCGCTGCCGAGGGGGGAGCCGAGGCGAACCAGAAGCGAGCGTTCGGCGGGAGTGGTCTGGACGGATTTCGGGAGCCGGGAACGCAAGACGCGATTCTCGGCTTTGAGATAGGCGATCTGGCGCAAAAGCACCGACTGGGTCATGTGGACAAGAAAAGCGAGCAGTGGGTTGTGGCGAAAATTGGACATCGGAAAAAAGCGAAGAGAATGGCCAATCATCCGGTTTTCGGATATGGAAAATATCTCGAATTTCGCCCGCCGATTCGGGCCCGGCCAAAAACCGGTTTTTCAGAGGCGGCGCGGGAGCGGAACAAGGTTTTTGCACACGACAGAAGGACGACGTTCTGCCAATCGTAGGAAAGATGGCGGCGGACTGTCTCGGAATGGGTGCGATCACCCCGGCATAAACGGCTCCGATATGCCGGTTTTCGAACTGCCGAAAACATGGTGGAGGCCCACCATGTTTTTCTCGAAATTCGATTAGATTGTCAGAATCAACCACTTACGAAAGGCCGACTCTCTGTTTCAATTTCGTAGAGAGGTGTGCATGGGGAGAATAGAATCTGTAGATGCCGACCAGGACGAGCCTAAAGGGTAAATGCCTTTCCGTTCGCTTGAAAGAGCACCATGTCGAGAACCTTGGCCTTCGAGTAGCCAAACCCCGTGTCGCTGCCGGTATCGAAATCCAGCGTCTTGATGCCGTTCGCCCATTTATCCACGACATTCTGGTTCGCCTCGTAACAGGCTCCTACAAAGGAAAGGGCATTCTCATTGAATTTCCGAAAGCCGCAGGAGGTGGCATTTCCGCATTTCTTTCCGTACAGCATGCGCAAAGTATCGGTCGCTCTCGTGTCGAAAGCCGGGCAACAGGCAAACACCCCCATCATGATCTTGGTCACAAGCGTCAGAGTTTGCTGGCCGTCATCTGCGACGAGCTTTGCGATCCGTTTGTAAGCCTTAATCAGGGCATCGATATTTTCCGCGCTGTAGTTGTCGCAATCGATTGTCCATAGGTCGTCGAGTTCGCCCGACCCGATCAAGTCGACCACCGGAACGAAGTGCCTCATGCTTTTTTCACGAAGCAGGCGGCTGGATGCACGAAGCATCCCCCAGCTCGCCAGATAGCTCATGAGATGCAGACAGCTGGTTTGTTTGTTCTGCCCGTGCGAAATGCGGTGGCTGTCCCCGTTCATCGAACGAAAATAGTTGTAGCAGTAATCGAAGGACGCATAGCGGGCGTCTGCGTTTCTTCGGTCGATGAACAATTGGATCAATGAATCTGAGGTCGGCACCGCCGCAGTATAGCATCCGATGCAAATCCCCTTCGACTGGCCTGCCCGACCGTGCCGACGCCCCCCTTGGAGTGGAGGGCGCGACAGTGCCTGTTCAGTTCGGAGCGGTTATATCATCCCTCGTCTTCGACGATGTCGAGGAAACCGGGACCGTTCCCTTCTGGATCACACAACATGGCGCATTGCATCATTTTGCCTGAGGGCAGCTTGATCATTAGAACCGCCACGGGGTCCCCGAACGACTCCACGTCCCACGCGATCCCGGTCACGGTGCCGCCAACGATCTGCTGGTAGTGCCTCTGTTCTATTCCGGTCGGTGCGCTCATGCCGCCACCTCCTTCCGCAGGTCTGCGATTTGTTCGTCCGTCAGCGGTGCGGGCTCCCCGCGTTTTTCCCACGTTGCCTGATTGCGTCCGAACCCGAGCTGCACCGAGAGGCTCGCCTTCGGCATCTCGATTCCGTGGGCGTGAAAGATGCGGTCGGCCTCCTCCCATTTGACGCCCGCTTTGCCGAGCGCCTTGGCCACCGCGCAGGCAGAGAACCCGTGGATTTTATTCTTCCGTCCCGTCGCAGTTTTGGCGGGCTCAGCCTCATCAGCGATCACCTCCGGTGGCCGGTTGGCTTCGAGGATAGTCACCTTCGACGCGGGCTCCGCCACAGGGATGAATTCCTTCACCTTCGCGTGGCGACCGCGCCCCTCGAACGTGACCTTTCCGAACTCCAGCTTGCCGGTGCAACCGGCGAGCGTGTCGATGTTGGCCAGTTTGTCGATCACGGGCTTCCGACGGCCTTCGGTATATCGGAAGTGCGTGGCCCCACGGGGCGGTTTGTTTGATGCGATGATGGCCTTCGCCGTGGCGTTAGCCGGTATACTGACTGTGTTCATGGTTTACTTTTCCTTTTTGTTGTTGGTTTGTGTTTGTCCTGCTTTGAAAGCTGCTTCGAGCGCCTTACGGATTTCCCAGACGGCGATGTCATGGAAATCGAGGCTGTCGGATCTGCGGGTTTCGAGGGTTTCCAAATCGAGAATCTCTCGGGCGATCTTCTCGATGGCGGCGTTCATTCGTTTCGCGCCCATGGCTTTATTTCTCCTCCCCGATCAGATTCAGGAAACGGGCGACGTTCTTGAGTTCGTCGACCGTGTGGGCGGCGTCTCCCACGTTCGCCCAATTCACTTCGTCGGGGCTCACTTCCATGTGGTCGTCCATATGGCGGCGGATCAGCGTCAGCAATTCGCGGGCGCTGGCGACGTGGTGACTGAAGGCTTCGAGGGCCTTCTCTTGATTGGTTTTGCGGGTGGTTTTGCCCGTGGCTTTCATTGCTGTTTTCATGCTCGTGTCATTCCCTCGACGGGCGGAAATCATCCAGCTATGTATCTGACTTTATTTGCGGCCCATGGGCTGCATCAGGCACACGATTTGATTAGTTCCGAGGTCGCCCCAAATCGGCTTGTTTGAGCAAGAGCGCATGATTAGCCTTGCATCATGAAACCACCTGGCATTCCGGCAGTCCCGCAAGACAAACGCTATTGGGTGGTTTCGCCAAACGTGAGGAACGATGAGCGCACGGTTTCTGATTGGCGACAGGCGTCAGTTCGGGAACACGCTGCTTTTATGGGTTGGTTCCCGGATGAATTCGAACACGGAGAAATGGGACCCAAGTTTGCAGGAACAACGGCGCGGGGAGTTATGCCGGGAGACGTTATTCTCATTGCGAGGCGACACGATCATGAGCCGGAGATTGTCGGCTTCGGGGTTGTCGTTGGAGAACACACAAAAAAGACCCGCGCAAAAACCCCCGATACTTTCGGATCACTTCGCAAACTTTCTCCTCCCCATGCACAACCTTTCTCGAACAAAAAATGAGCGCCAATTCCTCATTCGGTTCGGGGAAATAGCCCGGACTCTCTGCCCCGAAAAAGGATTCAAATCTGGCTTGGAGAGAGTCGGTTAACATGGATTCTGACCATGTCCTTGCTCGGATCTGGCCAGATGGGAAGCTGAAAAGCGCCTCAAAATCAGAGGCTTGAAATCGGGCGGATTTCACCCGTTCCGCGATTCTCGGTTCGATCCCATCCTTCGGATCAAACGAGGCCAACCCGATTCCGAACCGGAGAATTCCACCGGTTCGATTATCCGGGTCGGTGAAGCACCATGCGCAACCCGGATCAAACCATCGCCATTCTGGTCCCGCACCGGCCAAGGCTGTCAGTGCGGATTTCTGCGGTATGCAAAAACGTTGTTCCGCTCCCGCGCCGCATCTGCGTATCCATTTTTTCCCGGCGACAGATTTCCATATCCGAAAATCGGCTGATTGGCCATTCTCTTCGGCTTTTTCCGATGTCCAATTTTCGTCACAACCCGCTTCTCGCATTCCTCGTTCACATGACGCAGTCCGTCTTGCTGCGCCAGATCGCCTACTTGAAAGCCGAGAACACCATTCTCCGATCCCGGCTCCCGAAATCCGTCCAGACCACCCCCGCCGAACGCTCGCTTCTGGTTCGTCTTGGCTCGCCTCTGGGCAGCGCGATCCAGGAACTTCTCGGGATCGTTCATTACAAAACATTCCTGCGCTGGGTCCGGGA
>Ga0118677_10007457_pt1 | contig 18037 bp, 13 predicted proteins | sample AliMusrvi5mmetaG_FD_86154 | JGI IMG/M metagenome (GOLD analysis project Ga0118677, IMG submission 86154) | reverse complement strand
CTACTCGCGACTTCCCGTCGAAGAGCGGCACCGCCCCGCGCGGCGACGAGTCGTAGACCACGTCCACGTCGCCGACGCGGCCGCAGTAGAACACCACGTGGTACTCCGGATCGGGCTGCGGATGCGTGGCCAGAAGATCGCCGGGGACCAGCTCGTCGCGCTCGCCGATCGGCCGCCAGTTGCCGGCGGTCGTCTCACCAAGCGCTTCGAGGTTGAGGTCGTAGCCGTCGTCGAGCCAGTCGAAGACCCTCTGCGCGAGCCCCCAGCAGTCGAAGTGGTCGTCGAAGTTGTAGGGGCGCGCCTGAGGCCCGAAACGCTCGAGGGCGTCGAGCACCTGGGCCGGAGAGAGTGGGTCCGTCCTCATGCCCCATGCTTACCAGCCACGCGCCGGGGAGTCAAAACGGCGCGCCGCCGGGTCCGCGCCGAGCCGGCGCCGAGTCGAGCCGTCATTCGCATCTTGTCACCCCACGGATTAGACTGCCCACGCATGGGGACCGAGCACGATACGCTTCTCCGTTTGACCGACCTCACCGTCGACTTCGCGTCGCAAGAGGGCTCCGTGCACGCCGTCAACAGGGTGAGCTTCGAGGTCGCGCCTGGCGAGCTCGTCGGACTGGTCGGCGAGAGCGGCTGCGGCAAGAGCGTCACCGCCAGCGCCATCCTCGGCCTGACGCGCATGATCAACAACGCGACCATCAGCGGCTCGATCGAGTTCCTCGGCCGCGATCTCCTCGCGCTCCCGGAGAACGAGGTCCGCCAGGTGCGCGGCCGCGACATCAGCATGATCTTCCAGGACCCGGTCACCAGCCTCAATCCGGTGCTCTCCATCGAGCGCCTGATGACCGAAGGGCTGGAGCTGCACCTCGACATGAGCCACTCGGAGGCGGTCAAGCGCGCGATCGAGCTCCTCGGCGAGGTGGGCATCCCCAAGGCCGCCGGCCGCATCAAGGACTACCCGCACCAGTTCAGCGGCGGCATGCGCCAGCGCGTGATGATCGCCATCGCGCTGTCCTGCAACCCCAAGCTGCTGCTGGCAGACGAGCCCACGACGGCCCTCGACGTGACGATCCAAGCACAGATCCTGCGCCTCATGAAGCAGCTCAGCCGGGCGCACAACGCCGCCGTGATCGTCATCACCCACGACCTCGGCGTGGTCGCCGGCATGTGCCAGCGCATCCTCGTGATGTACGCCGGGCGCATCGTCGAGGCAGGCCCGGCCAAGGATCTCTTCCACCACCCGCACCACCCCTACACGGTGGGCCTGCTGCGCAGCGTCCCGCGGCTCGACGAGCCGCGCAAGGACACCCTGCAGAGCATCGAGGGCCTGCCGCCGGACCTCGCCCACCTGCCGCCCGGCTGCAGCTTCGCACCGCGCTGCTGGCTGGCGGACGAGGAGTGCTGGCAGTCGCCGCCCGAGCTGTTCGAGACCGCCCCCGGCCGCACCACCGCCTGCTACCACCGCGACGCGCTGATCGCCGGCGCGGAGATGCCGGCATGAGCACGGCCGGCGAGACCCTTGTCACGATCGAGGACCTGCGCGTCCATTTCCCGATCACCAGCGGCATCGTCTTTCAGCGCAAGGTGGGCGCCGTGTACGCGGTCGACGGCATCGACCTCGAGATCAAGCAGGGCGAGACGCTCGGGCTCGTCGGCGAGAGCGGCTGCGGCAAGAGCACCACCGGCCGCGCCATCCTCCAGCTGATCCGCCCGACGACCGGGCGCGTGCTGTATTCGGGCGCCGATCTGGCGCACCTCAGCGGCGGCGCCCTCCGCAAGCAGCGGCGCCGCATGCAGATGATCTTCCAGGACCCGTACGCGAGCCTGAACGGACGCATGACCGTGGGCGACATCGTGGGCGAGCCCCTGCTCGTCCACAAGATGGGCGACCGCGGCCAGCGCAAGACCAAAGTGCGCGAGTTGCTGGAGACGGTCGGCATCAACCCGAACACCCTCAACCGCTATCCGCACGAGTTCTCGGGCGGCCAGCGCCAGCGCATCGGTATCGCCCGCGCTCTCGCGGTGGAGCCCAACTTCATCGTCTGCGACGAGCCCATCAGCGCCCTCGACGTCTCCATCCGCGCGCAGATCATCAACCTGCTGCAGCAGCTCCAGCGCGAGTTCGGCCTCACCTATCTGTTCATCGCCCACGACCTCTCGGTCGTGCGCCACATCTCCGACCGTGTCGCCGTCATGTACCTCGGGCGCATCGTCGAGCTGGCCGAGAACGCGGTCCTGTACGAATCGCCGATGCACCCGTACACGCAGGCGCTGCTCTCGGCCGTGCCGATCCCGGACCCGTCGGCCGAGGAGTTGCGGCGGCCGGTGGTGCTCACCGGCGACGTGCCGAGCCCTGTCGAGCCGCCGAGCGGCTGCCATTTCCACACGCGCTGCCCGGCGGCCAGAGAAGGCGTCTGCGACGTCGAGGACCCGAAGCTGAAGATCGTGCGCCCGGGCCACTGGGCCGCCTGCCACCTGATCACCGGCGACGACTACCCTCACATCCGCGCCGGCGAGAACGACGTGGCCGTGGTGGACGACGCGCCCGCGACGGACGATGCGGCCGGCGGACCCGTCGGCGAGAGAGGTGAGACGGCGTGAGCGACGACGAACGCAGAGAGGCCGACGAGCTGCGCCGCGAGGGCGCCATCGCGCCCGAGCCCGAGATGGGCCTCCACCCCTCCGCTGCGGCCGCCGGGGCCTCGCTCTCCTCGGGCGAGGGCGCCGCCGGCTACTTCGGCGAGACCCTGATGATCGAGCAGCAGTCCCTGGGCGGCGAAGTCTGGCGCCGTTTCCGGCGCGACAAGTTCGCCATGGTCGGGCTGGCGGCGATCATCATCATCATCCTGCTCGCCGTGTTCGCGCCCTGGATCGCGCCGCACGACCCGCTCACGCAGTACAACGACGGCATCACCATGCAAGGCATGCCGGTCGGCTCCTCGGCCAAGTTCCCGCTGGGCACCGACACGCTCGGTCGCGACATGCTCAGCCGCATCCTCTACGGCGCCCGCGTCTCGCTCTTCATCGGCATCGTCGCCAACGGCTTCGCCCTGCTCCTCGGCGTCGTCTTCGGCCTCAGCGCCGGCTACTTCAAGGGCGGCACGGAGACCCTCATCATGCGCATGACCGACGTGATGATGGCGTTCCCGATCCTCCTGCTCGCGATCGCGCTCTCGACGACGGTGTTCAGCAAGGGCGGTGTGTGGCTGCTCGTTGTCGTGATCACCATCGTGTACTGGACGCCGATGACGCGCGTCATCCACGGCGAGGTGCTGAGCATCCGCGAGAAGGAGTTCGTCGACGCCGCGCGCCTCACCGGCGCCACCAACCGGCGCATCCTCTTCCGCCACATCCTGCCGCACCTGGTGGCGCCGATCATCGTCTACACCAGCCTCGGCATCGCCACCACGATCGTGTTCGAAGCGACCCTGAGCTACATCGGCGTCGGCGTGCAGCCGCCGACGCCGAGCTGGGGCCAGATGATCTCCATGGGCCAGGACTACTACTACACCGCCCCGCAACTGGTGATCTATCCCGGCCTCGCCATCGTCATCACGGTGCTCGCGTTCAACCTGGTCGGCGACGGCCTGCGCGACGCCTTCGACCCGCAACAGCGCCGGCGCTGAGGGCAGCGCCATGACAGCAAGCGACCGCACGATCTGGAGGCACGGATGACGTCACGTAGCAGAAGCGGCCGCGCGACGCCGGCCGCCGCCATCGCTCTCGCCCTGCTCTTCGTCCTCGGGCTCGCCGCCTGCGGCGGCTCCACCTCGACCTCCAGCGGCGGCAGCTCCGCGGCCGCGACCACGGGCACGCCCAAGAGCGGCGGCACGCTCACGCTCTCGTACCTCACCGAGCCGTCCAGCCTCGATCCCGCGATCGCCTACAACGTCATCGACTGGAACGTGGAGCACGACGTCTTCCAGAGCTTCTTCCGCTACCAGCCCAAGCCCGGCGACGCCGGCACGGTGCTGGAGCCGGCGCTCGCCACCGAGGTGCCCAGCGTCGCCAACGGCGGCCTCAGCGCCGACGGCAGGACGATCACCATCCACCTGCGCCCGAACGTCAAGTTCCAGCCGCCCGTGGATCGCCTCGTGACCGCGCAGGACTTCAAGTACACCTTTGAGCGCATGATGAGCTCGCCGCTCTCGCCGGGCACCGGCTTCTACACCAACGTGGTCGGCGCCCAGGCGTTCATGGACAAGAAGGCGAAGACCATCACCGGCTTCAAGGTCGTCGACCCGTCCACGATCCAGATCTCGCTCAGCCAGTCCGACCTTTCGTTCCTCAACGCGCTCACGATGGAGTTCACCGACGTGCTGCCCAAGGAGTGGGTCGCCAAGTGGGGCAAGCAGGTCAACCGTCACCCGCTGGGCACCGGCCCGTTCGTGTTCGACCACTGGACGCCCGGCCAGGAGATCGTGCTCAAGAAGAACCCCAACTACTGGGAGTCGGGCAAGCCGTACCTCGACCAGATCACGTACAAGCTCTCGTACAACCCGTCGACGGCGCTGCTCAAACTCGAGTCGGGCCAGGTCGACGCGCTCGGCGACGGCGTCCCGCCGGCGGACCTGGTGCGCGTGAAGGCCAGCCCGCAGTGGAAGCCTTACGTCTTCCAGCAGCAGCTGATCGCCATCAGCTACGTGCTCATGAACGTCAACATGAAGCCGTTCGACAACCTCCAGGTGCGGCAGGCCGTCAGCTGGGCCATCAACCGCGACAAGGTCGTCAAGCTGCTCGGCGGGCAGGCGGCCGCCCTGTGGCAGCTCTACCCGCCGGGCCTCCCCGGCCATGAGCCCGGCAAGAAGTACTACGGCTACGACCCCGCCAAGGCCAAGGCGCTGCTCGCCCAGGCCGGCTACCCGAACGGCTTCAAGACGACCTACTACACCGACAACGTCGACCCGGATCCCAAGATCGCCCAATCGATCCAGGCCGACCTGCAGGCGATCGGCATCAACGCCGCGGTCAAGACCGTCAGCAACGACACGTACTACTCGCTTCAGGGCGAGCCCGGCAAGGTGCCGATCGGCAGCTTCGGCTGGTGGATGGACTTTCCGGACCCGGTGGACTGGTTCGTGCCGCTGTTCAGCAAGAGCGCCGCGGTGCCGGGCGGGATGAACTCGAGCTTCTGGTGGGATCCGACCTCCGAGAAGCTGTTCGCCGAGGCGCAGGCGCTCACCGACCCCACGGCGCGCCTCGCCAAGTTCGACGAACTGCAGGCCTACATCCTCAGCCAGGCGCCGTACGCCAGCGTGTACGCGCCGATGCAGACCACCATGTGCTCCACCACCACCGGCGGCTTCTACCTGCACCCGGTGTACCAGCTTGACCCGTCCAGTTACTGGAAGAAGTAGGGGGCGGAGCAAACCTTTGAAAGGGCTACGACCGAGGCAAGGGACGTGAAGTCGCACAGGACGACAGTGGCGATCGTGGCGCTGGTCCTGCTGCTGGCGCTCGCCGTCGGCGCTGCCGCCTGCGGCGGCTCGACGAGCTCGAGCAGCCCGAGTACCAGCGCGCCGAAGTCCGGGGGCACGCTGCGGGTCACGTTCCAGGGCGAGCCGACCGGACTCGACCCCGCCATCGCCTGGGAGGTCGAGTCCTGGAGCATCGAGCGGCTCACCTACCAGACGTTCCTCACCTATGCCGACAAGCCGGGGACGGCCGGCACGCAACTCGTGCCGGATCTCGCGACCGAGGTGCCCAGCACCGCCAACGGCGGTATCACGCAGGGCGGCAAGGTGTACACCTTCCACCTCAAGCCCGGCATCAAGTTCGCGTCGCCCATCAGCACTCCCGTCACCGCCTCGGACTTCAAGTGGAGCTTCCAGCGCATGATGAAGGCGCCGCTCGCGCCGGCGACGTTCTTCTACACCGGCATCGTCGGCGCGCAGGCCTACATCGACGGCAAGGCGAGCAGCATCTCCGGCTTCAAGGTCGTGGACCCGCAGACGGTACAGATCACGCTGGCGAAGCCGGACACCTCGTTCCTCTTCGCCATGACGATGCCGTTCACGTCGGTCATGTCCAAAGAGTGGTGCGCCAAGGTCGGCAAGCAGATCAACCGCAAGCCGCTGGGCACCGGCCCGTACACCATCACCAAGTGGACGCCCGGGCAGGAGATCACGGCGACGAAGAACCCCGACTTCACCAGCCAGGGCGAGCAGGGCCAGCAGTACGTCGACGGCGTGGACTTCACCTTCGCGGCGAACCCGGGGACGGCCCTCCTCAAACTGGAGCGCGGCGAGGTGGACGTCCTCGGCGACGGCATCCCGCCTGCGGACTACCTGCGCACCACGCAGAGCTCGCAGTGGAGCAAGTACGTCGTGAACGCGCCACAGATCATGTGGTTCTACACGTTCATGAACGTGCTCGAGAAGCCGTTCGACAACGCCAAGGTGCGCCAGGCGATCAACTACGCGATCGACTCGCAGAAGATCCAGAAGCTCCTCGCCGGCCAGGCGGCCAGCCTCAATCAGATCTACCCCAAGGGCATGCCCGGCCATCAGGACGGCAAGCAGTACTACGCCTACGATCCCGCCAAGGCCAAGCAGCTCCTCGCCGAGGCCGGCTTCCCCAGCGGTTTCACCACGACCTTCTATGCCGACAACGTCGACCCGATGCCCAAGCTGGCGCAGTCGGTCCAGAGCGATCTCGCGGCCGTCGGGATCACCGCTTCGCTCAAGATCATGGACCGCGCCACCTACTGGAACTTCATCTCCCTCAAGAAGTCCCACGCGGCGATCGGCTTCAGCGACTGGTACCAGGACTTCCCTGACCCCAGCGACTGGATCGGGCCGCTGTTCACCAACCCGATCGACGGTGGCGCCAACTCGAGCTTCTACGAGAACCCGCAGGTGACCGCGCTCTACAACGCGTCAGGGAGCCAGCTCGACCCCGCCAAGCGCCTGCAGATGTTCGAGCAGATGCAGGACATCATCATGCAGGATGCACCTACGGCGCCGATGTACCAGGCCGTCTTCAACGGCATGCACGGCGCCGACACCGGCGGCTTCTACGTCCACCCGGTGTGGACGTTCAACTTCCAGGACTACTGGAAGACCAACGGTCAGTGAGGACATGAGCCCGACGCAGCGACAGAGCACCGTGAGCGACCATGAGTAGGTACATCATCCGCAGGATCCTGTGGATGATCGTGGTGCTCTTCTTCGTGAGCCTGCTCACGTTCCTGCTCTTCTTCCTCGGGGGCAGCAACCCGGCCAAGGCGATCGCCGGCACGCACGCCACGCCGGACGTGCTGCGGCGCATCAACGAGTACTACGGGTTCAACAAGCCGCTGTTCACGCAGTACGGGCTGTACCTCTGGCACCTGGTGCACGGCAACATGGGCACCAGCTACCAGACCCAGTTGCCGGTGGCGACGGCGATCCTGCAGCGCTTTCCGGCGACCGCCATGGTCGCCCTGTGGGGCATCTTCTTCGAGCTCCTCATCGGCATCCCGGTGGGCATGATCAGCGCGCTCAAGCAGTACAGCTTCCGCGACCGCGCCTTCACGGTCTTCAGCCTGCTGGGCATCGCGGCGCCGTCGTTCTGGCTCGGCTTCATCTTCCTGTTCGCCTTCGCCTTCAAGATCCCGATCTTCCCGCTCGGCGGCTACGACGGCTGGCTGCACCCGATCTACGGGGTGCTGCCTGGGCTCGTGCTGGGGCTGGGCGGCGCCGCGTGGTACTCGAGGATGCTGCGCAGCAGCATGCTCGACATCCTCAGCGCCGACTACGTCAAAGCGGCCCGCGCCAAGGGGCTCCCCGAGCGCACCGTCGTGTGGCGCCACATCATGCGCAACGCCTGGAGCCCGATCGTGACCCTGCTCGGCATGGACTTCGGCTGGTTCCTCGGCGGCGTGCTGGTGATCGAGATCGTGTTCAGCATCCCCGGAATCGGCAGCCAGGCGTGGAACGCCATCCAGACGCAGGACCGTCCGATGATCATGGGGACGGTCCTGTTCGGCGCCCTCCTGGTCACGGTCAGCAACCTCGTGGTGGACATCGCCTACACCTGGCTCGACCCGCGCGTGAAGTACCGCTAGACGTTTCCGTCAACAAGTCCATCGTCTTCTGGCTTCCCTCGCGTATGATGTGACGGTCGTCACGCTGCGCCAAGGGGCCTCATCACGCGACCGACACGTGGCACCGGGCATCACGCCACCGCCCATCCGCCACTTCGAGCCCCCGCCCGCTTCGGGACGACCGCAGAGGCGAACCGGCCCTGGGGGGCCATCGGGGAAGGGAGTCGGGGATGAAGGCACGCAGATCGGTGATCGTCGTGGCACTGCTGCTCGCTCTTGCTGCGCTCGTGGTGGGCGTGGCGGCGTGCGGCAGCAGCTCGTCGAGCAGCAGCTCGAGCAGCCCGGCGAGCACCACGCCCGTCAAGGGCGGAACGTTCACGGTGACCTTCCAGGGTGAGCCGACCGGGCTCGACCCGGCGATCGCCTGGGAGGTCGAGTCCAACTGCATCGAGCGCCTCACCTACCAGCAGCTGCTCACGTACGCGAGCACGACCGGTGAGCCGGGCACCAAGCTCGTCGGCGACCTCGCCGCCGAGGTGCCCAGCGCTGCCAACGGCGGCATCACGCAGGGCGGCAAGGTCTACACCTTCCACATCAAGCCGGGCATCAAGTTCGCCCCGCCGGTGAGCCGCGACGTGACCGCCCAGGACTTCAAGTACAGCATCGAGCGCATGCTCAAGTCGCCACTCGCGCCGGCCACGTACTTCTATACGGGCATCACCGGCGCCCAGGCCTTCATCGACGGCAAGGCGAAGGACGTCGCCGGAATCAAGGTCATCGATCCGTCGACCCTCCAGGTCACGCTGGACAAGCCCGACGTGTCCTTCCTCTACACGTTCACGCTCACCTTCACGTCGGCGATCCCCAAGGAGTGGGTCGCCAAGTGGGGCAAGCGCGTCGACCGCCATCCGCTCGGCACCGGGCCGTACATCATCCAGAAGTGGACGGCGGGCCAGGAGATCGTCGCCGTCAAGAACCCCAACTGGACCGGCCCGAACCAGTACGTCGATGAGTTCCACTTCGAGTTCTCGTCCAACCCGGGCACCGCGCTCCTCAAACTCGAGCGTGGCCAGGTCGACCTGCTCGGCGACTCGATCCCACCGGCAGACTACATCCGCACCAAGGCCGACCCGACGTGGGGCAAGTACGTCGTCTCGGCACCGCAGATCAACTCCTACTACGTGTACCTCAACCACCTGGAGAAGCCGTTCGACAGCCAGCAGGTGCGTCAGGCCATCAACTACGCCATCAACACGCAGAAGATCCAGAAGCTGCTCGCCGGCCAGGCCGTGGCGGCGAACCAGGTCTATCCCGACGGCATGCCGGGCTTCGAGGCAGGCAAGACCTTTTACTCCTACGACCCGGCCAAGGCCAAGCAGATGCTCGCCGCCGCAGGCTTCCCGGACGGCTTCTCGACCACGTTCTATACGCACAACGTGGACCCGTTCCCCAAGATCGCGCAGTCGATCCAGAACGACCTCGCGGCCGTCGGCATCAAGGCGAGCATCAAGCAGTACGACCGCGCTACCTACTGGAACATGGTCGGCCTCAAGGCCTCACACTTCGGCATCGGGCTGACCGACTGGATCATGGACTACCCGGACCCGAGCGACTGGATCGGCCCGCTGTACACCAATCCGAGCGAGGGCAGCGCCAACCTCGCCTGGTACGACAACCCGCAGGTCAACCAGCTCTACGAGGCGTCCAAGAGCGAGCTGGACCCGGTGAAGCGCATCGACATGTACAAGCAGATGCAGGACATCATCATGAACGATGCCCCGCTGGTGCCGCTCTACCAGACGGTGCAGACCACGATGAAGGGCAAGGACACCGGCGGCTTCTACATCCAGCCGGTGTGGATCTTCGTCTTCCAGGAGTACTGGAAGACCAACGGTCAGTGAGAGAGCGCTAGCCGCAGCCGGACAGCGCTGATCGAGCACACGACGGGCGGGGCGGCCTCGCGGCCGCCCCGCCCGTTTCGTTGGGGCCAGCGCCGCCGATGCCGGGCGCGAGCAGCGCCGCCGATGCCGGGCGCGAGCAGGGCCGCCGATGCCGGATGCGGGCCGTGCCGCCGGGTCGACGCGGATGGCGCCGGCGGGCTCCCGTACTGCCGGCCGGCGAGGCGCGCCGGCCGGCCGCCTACTCCCGGAGCGCGCCCTCGCCCAAGCCCGACTCGAGCAGTTCGGGCAAGGACTTCTTGAGCATGAGCTCGAGCACGGCGTACGGCCGACGCATGTCGAAGCCGTCGTCGATGGCCTCCTGGATGGCCAGCCCGTCGACCACCGCGGTCATGAGCTCGGCAAGGCCGAGCAAGGCCTGCGCCTGGGGCGGCGTCGACTGATCACCCGAAGTCAGCCAGTCGCGCTTGATCTGCCGGTACCAGTCGTAGGCGCGAGCCATGCGGCTCCGGAGCCCCTCGTTGCGCAGGGCGTAGGGCAGGACGTCGAAGAACACGCGGAACGACCGCGAGGAGCTGATCGTGCGCAGGCCCTCGACGAATCTGGGCAGCCGTTCGTCTCTCGTCACCGTACTCATCGCGGCGGCGGCGTCCTGCTGATCGTCGCGGAAGACGGAGTCGATCATCGCCTTGACGAGGCCCGCCTTGTTGCCGAAGTAGTACTGCACCATCGCGGAGTTCTCTCCGGATTCCTGGGCGATCGCCCGCAGCGTCAGGCCGGAGAAGCCCTTGGCCACGAGCACCCGCTGCGCAGCCGCCAGGATCTTGAGGGCCGGGGGCGACATCGCGGGTCTGGGGTCGCTACTGAGTTGGGCGGCGGACGACGTCGCTTCCGCTTCTCCCTCGACGGCGCTCAAAGACACGTGCAAACCTCCCCCTCCCAGGACTTGAGATTAATCACTTGATTGATTAGACTCCTTCCAGCCGCACCAAGCAACCCCCCAAAGAGCAACGAGAGGAACCACGATGGCGGACGTCAAGCGACTCGGCTACATGGTCGACGGCGAGTGGAAGCAGTCCAAGAGCGACACCTTCCTTCCTATCACCGACTCCAACACCGGCGAGGTCATCGCCGAGACCCCGATGTGCACCGAGGCCGAGGTCACGGAGGCCATCGAGTCGGCCCATGCCGCCTTCGGTCCCTGGGCCAGCATGCCGATCCAGAAGCGTACCGAGGTGCTCTTCCGCTGGCGGCCGATGCTGCTCGAGAAGATGGACGAGATCGCCACCTGCGTCTCCACCGAGCTCGGCAAGAACCTCGACGAGGCCCGCGGCGAAGTAGTGAAGATCGTCGAGGCGATCGACGTCGCCGTCGGCGCCCCCATGCTCATGAAGGGCGAGTCGCTGATGAACGTGGCCACCGGCCACGACACCGTCAGCTACCGCGAGCCGCTCGGCGTCTTCGCCGGCATCGCGCCGTTCAACTTCCCGGCCATGATCCCCTTCGGCTGGATGCTGCCGCTCTGCATCGCCACCGGCAACACCTTCGTGCTCAAGGCCGCCAACCCGGTGCCTATGACCAGCGTCATGCTGCTCGACATGCTCTACGCGGCCGGCCTGCCCAAGGGCGTCGTCAACATGGTGACCGCCGAGAAGGAGCAGGCCGAAGTCCTGCTCAAGCACCCGGCCGTCCGCGGCGTCAGCTTCGTCGGCACCACGCCGGTGGGCAAGCACATCTACTCCATCGCCGCCGCCCACGGCAAGCGCGTGCAGGCGCAGACGCAGGCCAAGAACCACGGCCTCGTGCTCCGCGACGCCTCGCTCGAACGCTCGGCGCGCGGCATCATCAACTCCACCTTCGGCTGCGCCGGCATGCGCTGCATGGCGCTCCCCGTGATCGTCGTCGAGGACGCCGTCGCCGACGAGTTCGTCGCGCTCATGAAGAAGTTCGCCACCGAGCGCGTCGTCGGCGCCGCCTACGACGCCAAGACGGAGCTCGGCCCGGTCGTCTCCGAGGCCCATGCGCAGTCCGTCAAGCGCTGGATCGACAAGGGCGTCGAAGAGGGCGCCACCCTGGTCCTCGACGGCCGCGACATCAAGGTCCCCGGCTTCGAGGGCGGCCACTTCGTCGGCCCGACCATCTTCGACCACGTCACGCCCGAGATGACCTGCGGCTGGGAAGAGGCCTTCGGACCCATCCTCTTCATCAAGCGCGTCAAGGACTTTGAAGAGGGCCTCGCGCTCATGAACCACAGCCAGTTCGCCAACGGCTCCTGCATCTTCACCGAGAGCGGCTACTACTCCCGCGAGTTCGCGCGCCGCACGCACGCCGGCATGGTCGGCATCAACGTCGGCATCCCGGTGCCGGTGAGCTTCTTCCCCTTCGCCGGCCACAAGGACTCCTTCTTCGGCGACAACCACGTGCTCGGCAAGGACGGCGTGCAGTTCTTCACGGAGACCAAGTGCGTCACCACGCGCTGGTTCACCGAGGCCGACAAGAAGCAGAAGCAGATCAGCACCTGGGAGGGCACCGTCAACCGCTGACCCAAGGCGACACGGGCTTCCCTGAGCTTCGCGGGGAGGAGGGCAGCTACACCTGCCCTCCTCCCCGTTTTCGTTACTCAAGACCGCGAAGGGGTACTACCTCCTCCAGACCCAAGCAAAGGAGCAGAGGTGGCCCACCGATTCCCCGACATCACCGCCTACGGATCGGCGCTGCGCTTCGCGCTCGAGGCGGAACAGGCGTGCGCCGACTTCGCAGCGGCCGCCGGCGTGCTGGCGCCTGACCGGATCTGGCGCGACAAGCTTGAGGAGGTCGTCTGCACGCACGACGACCGCGTCCAGAAGCTCGGCGTCCTGCCGATCGTGGCCGGCCCGGCGGCCCAGGAGCCCGTCCCTGCACTCGACGGTCCGGCGTACCTCGGGACCCTCGATGCCGAGCCCGTCACCACGTGGCCGGGCGCAGTGGACCAGCTGATCCAGGCCGAGGAGGACGCGGCGCGGTACCACGACGCCTTCGCGGCCGAGTGCCGGGCGATCCTCGGCGACCGCTCTGCGGCGTTCGAGAAGAGCGCCAGGCAGGACCGCGACTACGCCGCCGAGCTGCTGAGGCTGCTCGGCTAGGGGCAGCGTCTTCCTGGCCACCGCGTCACAGCTGCCCGCCGTAGCTCACTGAGTCGGCGATGTGGCAGTACCGGATCAGCGAGAAGTGCGCCGGATACCAGAGCTCGAGCGGCTGCCGCAGGTGCGGCGTGGTGTGACTGTCGTAGACCCACTGCCCGTGATCGCGGCCGGCGCAGATGATGACATGCTGCCACTCGATCCCGCCGTTGACGGTGTTGCCCAAATAGACAACGTCGCCGGGAGCCCAATCGCCGGGCAGCGACTTCGTGGTGTGCGCGATGTAGCTCGTGTGGCCTTGGCCGGCAGCCGAAAGCGCGCGCTTCTGCGCTGTGCAGTTGACCCAGGCGATCGTCGGGAAGTCCCTGCCGTTCTCGTGCCACTCCCCGGCGGCGCCGGTCAGCGGGTGCAGGCCGCCGGCGGCCAGGCACTGAGAGACGAAGTCCGCGCAGTCGTCGTCCGGCGAGGACCAGTAGGCCGGATTGGTGCTCAGCGCCCAGGTGTCGGCGTAGGCCGCCGCCGCGCGACGGTCGTAGGTCACCCGTTCGCTGCCGCGGCTCTGCCCCGCCGCCAGGACCACGCCCGCCAGCGCGGCGAGGACGCAAAGGACGAAAGCCGAGCGACGCCGCCGCAGGGCGCGAGATCGATAGATGCGGCGGCGCCCACGATCACGACGCATCGTCCTGCGGGTCGGTTGCGACGGGCGCGGCCGCGAGTCCGGTCGCGGATGTGGCAGCGGGCGTGGCTATGGGCACGGTCACGTCATCCGTGGGCCCGACGACGACCGTCGAGGCCTCCTCGTGCGGCAGGGCCACGGTGAACGCCGTCCCGACACCGACGGCGCTCGAGACGCTCACCGTGCCGCCCATCGCCTCGGTGAGCTCCTTCACGATCGCCAGCCCGAGACCGGTGCCTACGGCGCGGTCGTTACCGTAACGGCTGTAGAGGTAGAAGCGCTCGAAGGCGCGCGGCAGGTCGTCGCCGGTGAGGCCGCGGCCGGTGTCGGCAACGGTGACGGCGCCGGGGGCGGTCGTGATGGTCACGGTGCCTGGCGCCGGCGTGCAGCGGATCGCGTTCTCGACCAGGTTGGAGACGACCTGGAGCAGCCGGTCGTGGTCGGCGACCGCCCCGCCGCCGGCCCCGGTATTGAGGAGCAGCGTCAGGCCGGCGTCGCGCGCCGTGCCTTCGTAGCGGCGCGCGACGTCGCCCGCCAGCGCCGTGAGGTCGACCGCTTCGCGGCGCACCGCGAAGGCGCTCTTGCGCATACGCGCCGAGTCGAGCAGGTCGCCGACCAGCCGCTCGAGGCGGGCCGACTCGGCGCCGATGACGGCCGAGCCGTCGGGTGGCGTCACGGTACCATCCCCGATGCCCTCGGCGTAGCCGCGGATCGAGGTCAGCGGTGTCTTGAGCTCGTGACTGACGGAGAGCAGGAACGCCTGCTCGGTCTCCTGAGCCTTGGTCAGCTTGGTGTTCATGTCGTTGAAGGAGTCGGCGAGCTCGCGGATCTCGCGCGGACCCTCCGGCGTCACGGTGACGCCGGCTTCGCCTTCGGCGAGCCGGCCGCTCGCCTCCGCCAGCCGGCGGACAGGGCGCACGACGCTGCGCGAGAGGATCCAGGCGCCCAGCAGACCCAAGGTCGCGATCAGCGCGATCCCGAGAAGGGCGATCGGCAGCAGGCGACGGATGGGGACGGGAGCCGAGAAGCCTTCGCTCGTGCCCCAGACGTTCGTGTAGTAGCGCACCGTGCTGGGGCCGACGCGCCACGCGACGATCTCGGCCCCTTCGGGAGACGTCGGTCCGCTTGTACCGCCGATAGCGAAGCCGCGCCGCTGCAGACGCCTCACCGCCCAGACCGGCAACACGTGTTGGTCCCGGACCGCCGCGAGCGTCGACCAGTTCGCGCCCTCAGTGTGGTCAAGGGCGCCGTACTGGTTGGCGATGGCGCGCGTGAGCAGCGCCCGGGCGGCCGGCGAGTAACGTCCCGGCATCTTGCTGATGCCGGTGATCTCCGACGACAGCTCGCCGGCCCGATAAGCGGCCTGGTCCGAGTAGAGGACCCTGGCCGTGTTCCAGCTTCGGTAGTAGGCCCAGACACCGAGGGCGGACAGACACAGCGACGGGATGAGGATCGCCACAGCGATGACGAAGAACGAGCGCGTGCGTAGTGACGTGCCGCGGCCGCCGCGGCCGAGGACAAGCACCACCACGCCCGCGACGATCCCGACCGGGATGAGCAACGCCAGCACGACGAAGCCGACGTCCACGTACCAGCCGTAGCCGATCGGGCTGCCCAGACGGCGAAGCATCGTGAAGAAGGTAAGGCCGGCGAGGAACAGCAGGATCGGCCCCAGAAGCAGGGCCGCGGCGACGAAGAGGTGCCCGCAGTCAAATGAGCCGGCCGACGGCCGCGGAGCGGCCGGCGCCGGTGCGACGGGCGGGCTGACGGCGCTCACGGCCGCACCAGCTTGTAGCCGATGCCGCGCAGCGTCTCGATCTGGAGACTATCGCCGAGCTTGGCGCGGAGCTGCGCCACGTGCTGGTCGACCGTGCGGGTGCCGCCGGGGAACTCGAGGCCCCACACCTGCCCGAGCAGCTGCTCGCGGGAGAGCGCGAGGCCGGCGTGCTCCATGAAGCACGCCAGCAGATCGAACTCCTTCATCGTGAGGTCGAGCGCGGCGCCCGCCCGCGAAGCCTCGCGGGCGCCGCGCCTCAGCTCAACGTCGCCGAGTATCACGTCGTCGGCCGGCGGCTTCGGCTGCGTCCGCCGCAGCACCGCCTTGACGCGCGCCACGAGCTCGCGCGGGCTGAACGGCTTGGGCACGTAGTCGTCGGCGCCGAGCTCGAGGCCGAGCACACGGTCGACCTCCTCGTCGCGCGCCGTGAGCATGATCACCGGCGTCTCGGCGCGGGCGCGGATGCGCCGGCACACCTCGAAGCCGTCGATGCCCGGCAGCCCGACGTCGAGGACGACCAAGCTCAGCGGATGCCTGTCCAGCTCCGCCAGGGCTTCCTCGCCGCTCCGCACCCAGAGCACGGAGTAGCCGTCGCGCTCGAGGTAGGTCCGCACGAGGTTGCCGATGTTGCGGTCGTCTTCGACGATCAGGATGGTGGCGTCCATGCGCCTCCGTGTCGCGGGCGCCGCCGGCGTCCCGCGTCTCAGGCTCCACGGCGCGGCGGCGCCGGTGTCTCGAATGCTATCAAGCCGCTCGCGGGTGCGAGCCGGTACGATCGTCACTCTCATCAGGGCCTCCCTGGACCGCCTTCGAGGAGCAGTCTGGAGAGCGAGGGTCAGGCGAGGTCCGGCCGCGTGTCAGGGTTGTGTAAGGCGTCCGCGGGGGACAGCTCGGCCCCGGCGACGGGCTCAGGCATCGAGTTGCGCCGAAGCATGACCACACCGACCAGCAGCATCAGCGCGCCGGTGATCGAGAGGTAGAGGCCGATCGTCGCGGACGGGCTGTACTGGCTCGAGACGATGCGCAGCAGCCAGCTCTCACGCGTGACGTCGCCGGTGCCGCCGGGCGGCTGGACGGTGAAGCGCGCCACGAGCGGCAAGTAGACGAGCGCGAGCGCCACGCCCGCCAGCGCGGCGGCGGCGAAGAGGATGCTCAGGAACTTGAGGCCGACGGGTCCGCCGCGCACCGCCGCCAGCTGCCGCCAGGCGGCGCAGACGACCGCCAGGAGGGCCGCCGCGATCACCCAGCGGCCGAGCGGCTCGTCCCAGCCGCGGATCCCCCACGCCGGCCCGTTGTGCAGCAGCGCGTGCCACTCGAAGCACGTGCCCGCGACAACGAGCGCCAAGCCGACCAGCGGCCACGTGAGAGTGGACAGCCGCGGACGGGCTGCGAGCCCATCGCGCCAGCGCGCCCGGACCCACGCTGCGGCCGCGGCCGCGAATGCGACAGCGGCCGCGATGACCGCGATCAGCGCCGGGCCACCCGTAGCGGCGCGGCGCCAAGCGCCCGGCCTGAGTGGCTCGAGTGAACCGGCGACGGCCAGGATCTCCTCTCGCGTGAGGTCTCCTCTCGCACCAGCCTCCGTCGTGCCGGTCCACGTCTGCATCTCCGTCGGGAAGCCGACGGCCAGCGGCGATGTGGTCACGGGTGCGCCGGCGAACGCGCCGCCGGCGACCGAGCCGATCGTACCGGCGGCCGAGTAGGAGAAGCCGCCGAGAGGCGGCCACGTCTGGCGATCGAAGGCGGTGATCCGGCTTGACTCGTGGGGCCCCGAGGCATCCGCGTAGGCATTGCCCAACCGAGGGCCGGACGACATGACGAACGCGCTCATCCCGCGCCGATACGTCAGGACGGCCCAATGGTAGCCGCCGTAGACCAGCCGCTGGACCAGAGAAAGCTTGTATCCGGCGGGGACGCGCGACGGCACCAGTGTGGCCGGAGAGGCGACGTCGGCGAGCTTGGCTGGTGGAGAATATGTCGTCGCCCCGGATCCTGGCGACATGTCCATGGACTCGACTTTCGGGACGCCGGGACGATGCGGGATGACGCGGTAGTCGGGAGACACCGTGAACGTGCCGGCCGGCAGGAGCTGGTTGACGACGAGCTTCGCCACGTGGAAGGGGGGATTGAAGCCCACCTGACCAGCCTTCATCCCGCCGGAGTAGCGGACGGCCACGGCCAGTCCCGACATGCTGTCGACCGTCGCGCTCCACGCAGGGTCGCCGCGGCCCGCCGGGACACGCACCTGGTAGGCCGGCTGCCCGTCGACCACCGCCGAGCCGACCGTGACGCCTTGCTGCACCGCCATCAGCCCGCGCAGCTGCGTGGCGAGCTCCCAGACGCGCCAGGAATCGCTGCGGTCCAGCCCCGGAGGCAGTCCGTTGTTGGGACCCATCTCGAGGTACTTGGCGCGGGCGGGCTTGCGCGTGATCGGATTCGTGTTGAAGAAGACGACGGTGGAGGTGTGGCGCGCGGCGTTCACCACCCACAAGGTGCGCGTGACCGGGGCGTACTGCACCGTCAGGTCCCTGAGCTGTTGCGCGT
>Ga0118677_10007455_pt1 | contig 18038 bp, 12 predicted proteins | sample AliMusrvi5mmetaG_FD_86154 | JGI IMG/M metagenome (GOLD analysis project Ga0118677, IMG submission 86154) | reverse complement strand
GCTCCCATGTTGGGGTGATAGTCGCAATAAACCTTCGCCATGAAAAAAGTGCTGTAGGCGCATGACGCCACGTGCCCGCTGTAAAAGGAGTTGCGGTTGTTGCTGTTGGTCCTCGCATCCATTGGGAGGTCGGTATTGTACACCGCGGGGCGGAGCCGGTTCTGGAAAAAGGGCCCGAGCGGGCTGTAATTGTAAAAGGTAAAGGTAACGGTATGACCCTCGACATACATGAACAACAGGTGAAGCCAGTCCTTGCGGATGTTTTTGTCGATCATCAGCAAGCTTGGCAGCAGAAATATCCCGATCTCCCCGTCGTCAGAGATCTTCCTCCACATAGTGCGGTTCGCTGCCGGCTGTTTCAATGCCCACCGGTCTACGGTGTTCAACAGGTCAACCTGGTCCGGGCTGCTTGCAAATTCCACTTCGGCATTGGTAAGTGTGGCCTTGTGTTTCAGTCGCGGGATGGCGATGATGTCACCACCCATACCTACCGCGATGATGGCTCCCGAGACAAAGTAGTTTACCCGGTAAACCTTTGTTTTTACAGGTTTATCGGCGATCCGGGCCGGTTTTGAAATGGAGTCGGTCGTTTGGCATAACGCAGTGAATGAGATCATTACGGTCAAGATGGTACAACAAAGGTTTCTCATGGAATTTTACATCAACTGAAGTGAAGGCATGACGCCGGGAACGGCTGGAAACTCCATTCCTGCCTGTTCCCGGGCGGTATGTCCAATTAAGTGTAAAGGTCCGGAGTTCCCCGGGGGGAAGTGTTACACAACTTTTGCGAAATGTTGTATCATTCACACATTTTCCAGTGTGCTGCGCTTTTTGTGCTTGAGCGACTTGAAAAAGGAGGGGGTCAGCCCCGTCACCTTCTTGAACTGGTGCGACAGGTGCGCCACACTGCTGTAATGCAGCTTCCAGGCGATCTCAGAAAGGTTGAGTTCATCGTAGATGATCAGCTCCTTGACCCTTTCGATTTTATGCAGGATGATGAAATGCTCGATGGTGATACCCCTGGTTTCCGAGAAAATGTTGGCCATGTAGGTATAGTCGTAGTCAAGCTTCTCACAGAGGTAATCGGAAAAATTGGTTTTCGGCATTTCATCCGCGTAATGGATCATTTCGATGATCACATTCTGGATTTTCTCGATGAGGATGGCCTTTTTGTCATCCATGAGTTCAAGCCCCGACCGGAGCAGGGCATGCTTCAGCACTTCACGCTGGCTGCCGTCAATGTCTTCCATGATCTCCACCACCCCCAGTTCAACGGTGGTGTGGTGGATCCCGAGTTTCTTCAGTTCCTCCTTTACCAGCATCTTGCAGCGAATACTGACCATGTATTTGATGTATAGTTTCATGCGCAATCCTGTATTTTACAAATTCATGGTTTTTGTCAGCATTTATTTTTCATAAACCGGTAACTGTTCCACCCGCAGCAAGTGGCATCCTCGTCGTCTGCAATCAAAGCTGTACGATTTTAATGGACTGATGGGCTGTTTCCAGTACAAATATAGTGGAAATTCCGGTTGGGACTACTTTGCCTTTGTGCCGTGGATGGTATTCCTGAACTCTCCCCGGGTAAAACTGAATGCGCCGGTCGTAAAGGAATACTTTTCGGCACCGGGATTGCTCTTTTTGCAGGGATTACATACCGGCACGAACACCAGCAGGGTAACGAAAAATGCGCTGCATCTCAACGTGTTGCCTTTTTTCCCCCACCGCAGGCAATAACTTCGACATTCGACATCCGATATTCAATGTTTTTTCAAAAGCATATTCCGACCAGAAAACTGAAATTGATCGTCGCATTCCTCTCCTTCAGCGTTTCATGAACCGGCGGATGGTTATACCTGACAGAGTTGGGGCCGGTGGAAATCCCGGAGACAACCATCTGGTGGTTTAAAAAAAGTTCTCCCGGACCGAGGTTGATGTCAAAGAAAAAATTACGGGTAACAAACTTGACCCCGAAATCGACGAAGGCGCCGTATATATTAACCTTATCCTCCTGTTTCCTGTATTGCCAGTAATAGTCGTCATCGCGGGTATACCATGCCAGTTTTTTCGTTGAATCAACGGTCATGTATTTATATACGCCTTTCAGCGCAAAATAAAAACTCCATCCCCAATCCCCGTTTTTGGGTTTTGACACATAAAAGTTCACCTGCGGCTCCAGGTAAAGGCCGTGGTACCATCCAAGGGAGGCGTAATTGGTGGGGCCGGCGATAAAATAGTTGCTGTATTCCTGCCGGTTGGGATAGATATAACCGGCCGACAAACCAAAACCAAGCCAGCCGGGCTTGAATTCGTAGGTAAGCCCGGCTTGTTGGAAGAAGATCATGTTCACCGGGTTTACTGAAAAATAATGGTGCGGGAGGTGCTTTTGCCCGGCCGAATCAGGAATTTGTCCGCATGCCAGCCGCGGACCAAAAACCACGAGAATGAAAATGCACAGGGTTCTCATATAACATTGCATATAAGAATAGCGGTTGCCGGCCCGGTAGACGGCTGGCAGTCAATTATGAATTATTTTTTTTCAACATGCTGATCATCCTGCCGGCAAGTCCACCGATGAGACCCAGGATCAAACCCATCATCGCCCCCAGGATCACCAGGTGCATCATGGCTCCCGCCAGGGTTTGATAGGCAAAGTAAACGGCCATGCTTTGAAGACCGTTGGCGGCTTTAACATCCGACCACTCCCTGGCATTCAGCGGATCAAGTAATATAAGGTTCATGCCAAAAACGATGAGGACCAGTGCAGTTAAACAGGCGACTGCCCCGCTGGCAAGGCCGCTCCAGAAACCGGCATTGATCCCGGCTGAAATTTTCCTGACCCGGTATGCCTGGTAAATTGCCGTAAATAAAATGAGAACGGCGATGGCTGCCCAGAATGAATTGTCGATGTGGTCCCTGAGCGGCAGACCCGGCCTGATGAAGTTATTGATCCCTATTTCGATGGTCCACAGCAATCCGAAATACAGGCCAAACTCCACACTCCTGCCCTGTTTGCTGTCAAGCCAGCCGAGCTTGTTTTTCCACAGGAAGGTGGCAAAACCAGCCAGGACGAATAAGGACATCAGACATTCCAAAAGCTCCATCCCTTTTGGGAAGGTCGCAGTACGGTACTGGAAAAAGATAACAACTACCAGGACTGCGCTGATTAAAATAATTATTTTCAGAATAAAATTACTTTTCATAACCTGTGGTCAGAAACGCATCAACCTTTTCCGGGAAATCAGGCAATAAAAGGCATCCGGGCTTCCCGGGCTATGAAGCCGAAGTAAACGATCGTAAATGTCCGTGGCAATCAACATATGTCAGGTAAAGATATACCATAAAAGAAATAGTTCGGCAATTATTTAATATTTATTTTAAATTTACGATTTACGATTTTGGAATGACGAGTGACGAGTGACAAGTGACAGGGTGAATAAGCCGGTTACCTGGAATGCCTACTGCCTATTGCCTATTGCCTTCTTTTACCGGGGATAATCTTCAACCTTCGAGCCTATTAATGAAAAGATTGACTGCGATGTCCCGGACCGGGATCAAAGCCCGGGATTGTCCAATCCGGCCTGTCTGAGAATCGCCAGGAACGTTCCCTTTGGTAAATCTTTGTTCCCGTGAACTGGAACAACAATGAGTTTCTTTTTTACAGGGTGAAAATAAATATGATGGCTTCCATTGGAACGACGAAAAATGTACCCGTTCTGTTCCAGTATCTTGATCAGGTATTTTGCCGAGTAATTCACTCTTCGGAAAAATTCAGCGAATACTCGAGGGTCATGCTGTCGTCAGGAATGGCCTGCCCGGTTGCCCTCAGTTCTGTTATATAGAGTTCAATTGCCTCCTTTGCCATGTCGATGGCATGGTCTACATCATTTCCATAGGTCACACACCCGGGCAGGGCCGGAATGGTCACGGTGTAGGATCCTTCCGGCTCTTTATGAAGCATGATCTTATAGGTCAGCGATTTTGACTTTTCCATTGGTAAACCTGTTTGATTCCTTATACAAATATACTTATTTAAAAATTTACGATTTACGATTTACGATTTATTGGGTAGCCGGCCGGCTGCCTCTTCACTATTGCCTACTGCCTATTGCCCATTGCCTCCATTTCATTGCCTTACCACTTTCGCCCGCCCGATCTCAATTCCGTTCGATTCAATAACCGCAACATACATCCCTGCCGGCAAGTCAGCCAAATCGATGGAATACCCCGAAAGCCCCTTGGCAACCCGGGCGATTTTCACCTCTAGGCCAAACAGGTCATACAACCGGATGGTGACCGGACTGCCGGTTGAGTTGGTGACAAGCCGGAGGGTTGTGATGCCCGATGCCGGGTTCGGGTAGAAATAACATCCCTTTTCGGCTACATGATTTTCGATCCCGGCAAAATTACCATTTGCATCTGTTTTGATCAGCAAGGCATGCTGGCCCGACGATGCTGTTTCCTGTACCTGGCCGCAAAGGATGTACCCATTATCATAGGCCGGTTCAACGGAAAGGCCATAGGCGTTCTTATAGTTGCCAATCTTTTTCTGCCATGTAACGGCCCCCTGCGCCGAATATTTTACGAGATACACCTTACTGGAATCGGAGGTCATGCTGTTACTCCCGCAGGCAATGGCCCCACCGTCGCCGGTTGACCTGATGCTGTTGAAATACTGGCTTCGCGGAGCCGTCTGGACCCTGGTCCAAACCGTATCGCCGGAGGCTTTCAGCCGCATGACCATGGTATTGCCGTCGGTATTGTGTTCAATGCCACACACATACAGGTCGCCGTTCAGGATGGTATCAAGCGAATAGATGGTTGCATCCATAAACCAGCCATACGACCGGCACCAGGTGGAGTCGCCCCAAGTACCGACTTTGAGGACAAAGGGTTTGCTGAAGCCATAGTTACTCATGATCTCGCCGGCCGCGACATAGCCGATTCCAGGTATCTCCCTGACCGTCCAGCTCCTGCACCTGGATGTAATTCCGGATTCGGGACGATAGGTTTTGGCCCATAAAAAATCCCCTCCCACTCCCGCGAGCGCAAGATGAATCACCGGACCCGTTGCATCCTGGCCGGTCACAATATAGTTCTGGAAAGAGGTTCTGGCAAGTGAAATGCCGATCCCTGTAAACAACTCCGTTTCCCATAGCGAATCTCCTGTTGGGGAGAGATGCAGCAGGTCGGCCTTGCCGTTGCGGTTGGCAATGAGTGTAAAACCGCCGTCGCCCGACTGGACCAGCGCGCGGTCGCCGTCTTCGTTCCCGATTCCCCGGAATGTTTTAGTCCACAGGGTGTCGCCCATGTTGTTGGTTTTCACCAGCCACCGGTCGTAACCCGGCGCAGCGCCAAAGTTGCCCAAAAAGGCATAGCCACCGTCGAAGGTCCGGATCACCGACCAGGCGGTTTCGGTCGATCCTTTTGTGATGATCTTTTCAAAGGTAACCTGCGTTTTTGCTGTTATCTGTAGCAGCAGGGCGAGGATGATCAGGATGAAGTTTTTCATGGGGTGATGTTTTATCATTGGTTGTGGTTGAAAAGAGATATTCGGGCCAAAATAATTGGCAAGGGATTCAAGACAATATAAAATTTAAAATCTTATTTCTCTCGCCCCTTCCACGTATCCGGTTTGCTGCAGATTAATTGTCTGTTATCAAAAGAAACCGGTAAATTCTTACAAAATACCTGTGTTAAATATACAACAAATGGATGATCCCCTGGATTCTTTTCGATTATAAATTTAACTGGTCAATCACCATTGTAATTAGAGAATCCACCATCTGAGAAGGTGGATCCTTTAATTTAACAGGACCTCTCCCCGGCCCTTGAAGGGCTACTCTTTGTACACATCTTTCCCTGCCAAAATAAAATGCTGACAGGTTGATTACCTTTTCCTGTTTTTCCGATTAAACAGAAATAAAGGATTGCAATATTCCTCATGATTAATTTATCTGGTGCTTACCACTCTGTGTTTCTCCGTGTGGACTCTGTGTCTCTCTGTACAACAAATAATTACACGGAGTTCCACGGAGATGCAGGGAGAATCACAGAGATAAGTTGAGAACTTTTGCCCTGTTCATGAAGCTCAAGTAGATATTCCTTCAGCCATTCCAAAATCCATTTTAAAAAGAGATGTGTATGAAGAGTAGCCTTGAAGGGGAGGGCCGGAGAGAGGTCCATTAATAACAAAAAACCTTTTCATTGCTCCTGTATTATTGGAATGTATCAAATATAACAAAACCTGCCCGCAATTCAACTCCCGCCTAATCACTTATTTCTGCCCCTTTTTATGAAAGCAGTACCTGAACCCGAGCTCCACGTTCAGCCAGCCCACGGCAGCGGGACTGTTCGTCCCCTTCATGCCGCTTTTTGCAAAACCGGTGATTTCGGGATTGATGGCCATAAAAGTGGAGATTCCCTTCCCGATCACCTCCCGCAGCTCGTATTCCAGCAGGAACCCCAGTCCGAAGCGGTACAGATTCGACGAAACGGATGAATAATGCCCCCCGGGGATGATCCCGTTTGCGGTGCGGTCGATTTGTTCATGGATCCAGAAACAGTTCAGACCGACCTCCGGCCCGAGCAGCAGGTTTGATTTCGGGTGGCGGAGCAGCCCGAATGCATAGTTTACACGTAACGCGAACCGTTTGTTCCGGGGCGTCACCTGGTCGATGTAAAGGGCGGTGCCATAGGCCAGCGAATGTTGTATGTCGTCGTACTGCGCGTTGCAAAACCCCATGGAGAGGGAGACGCCCAGCCGCTGCCGGGGATTCATATATTCGTTGTATTCCAAACCGAAGCCGAAGGTATGGGCGAACTTGTGGAAGGTGCCGGCAGCGTATGAACCGCTTAGCCCGATCTCCTGCGCGGGCAGGAGAAACGGGATAAAGGAAAGGGCAGCGATGAGGATGAAGGTTCGCATATCGTTTTGATGATTAAGCAATTTATTGGATCTGTCATGCCTGTGTTCACTATCTCCACGCAGTTCCGTCACTTTAAATAAAACAATTGCCCTGGTATACGGCGGTTTCATCGCCGGTCAGGTGATTCATATCATTCATTTCCAGGGTTCCACGGTGGACCAGGATGTATGTTATCGTATCAACAGCTTCCTTTTTTCAACACCTGAAGATGTTGTTATCTTCACGAGGTAGATCCCCTTTGTTAATGCACTCACATCCATCTCTACGGAACTATGACCATGAATACTTTTGTTCAGTACCTGAATTCCATTCATATCAGTCAAACTTATCACAATCTCTCCATTTGAAGGATCTTTCCAGGAAACGATGCATGTATTTGTTGAGGGGTTGGGGTAAATTTCCGATACGATCATCCGGTGCTCCGGCACATCCACAAACCATGAATTACAATAGTTGCCCCAAAGACTGACATTGTTCTCCTTCACGCAAAGCATTGATCCTGCCTGTTCAAAGGTGAAGATGGGGGTGAATAATCCCTGCTGCCCGCCGATACCTTCGATATAGTAACCATATCCCAATGTGGGCACCATAAAATTTGTTCTTCTCCTGTATTCGCCGGTTGAGAGCATGACCGAATCGACGGAGGTAACGGCCCAATTCCCCTGGAATGCCGACAGGAGGGAATCGCCCGGTTTCAGCGAAAAATCATAAAGCAACTGGTCGGGGGCCTGTAGTATAAATACAGGATAATAGATATAGACCTTCCGTGCGACCGTATCTTCACGGATATACTGGTGATAATTCGCCGCGGTATTGCTGACGGAATAGGGAGGGCAGTTGAAACCATTCGGGGGATCGGCCTGCATCGGGTAGGCGTAGGCGATTTTATAGGTTACCCCTTCCAGAACCGTATCGGGACCGGGAAAAAAGATCCGGTTGACCGTATTGGCGCACCCAGCGGGGAAACCGGTATAGACCCACGAACAATCCCAGTAAGTATTGGGCCTTATGAATTTGTGATAGGCCTGGGACCATCCAAAAAATGATGCTGCGGAAAATAAAACCAGGAGGAAACACTTTTTCATGATTGTGGTTTTTATTCAATGACAGTTTATGGTTTAATAAAGGTTGAATATTTATTGCATCAATTGTTAAATTTTTGAAAGATGGAAATGCTCATTTCTCAAATGATCAATGCATTTAATGCTTGACAAATTTCCCTGCCTCCACCGTCCTGTTATTGATCAGCCTCACAAAATAAACCCCTGCGGGCAGATTGCCAACATCAATTTGCGTTTTGGGCCTGATGAGACTGCCAGTCAAAACCTGCTCCCCGTTCATGTTCATCACTGATAACCGGCCCGGGGCATAATCTTCTGATGTTTCTATGGTTAATTTATCAGTGGCAGGATCAGGGTACAGCAAAAACTTTGATACCCCGGATTTATTTATCCCAGCCATCACGGAATCATATCTCATGACTGCCCCGGAAAACACAGACACCGCATCGTCGTATGCCACATAAGGCTGATGATCAGCAGGACTGAAAGCAAGACTTGTAAAAAAAACTTCCCCGGGTGAAAAACCCTGGTTTCCAACATTGACCCAGTTCGTTCCATTATATTTCATCACGGTCGCTTTGTTTGAATTGCCAAAATCTTTAAAGGCAACATAAGGTTGGCCGTTTGAAGGACTAAAGGCTAAACTTGTATAATCAGCCTCTCCTGGTGAGAATCCAGCATTTCCGGCATTTACCCAGGTTGCCCCGTTAAAGATCATTACTGTTGCTTTTTGTGAATTTGCCCAATCCTGAAATGCCACATAGGGTTCGCCCGAAGGACTTAACGCAAGACTTGTATATTGAACTGCGCTACCTGAAAAACCAGGATTTCCGACATTGATCCAGCTGGTTCCGTCAAATTTCATGACGGTTGCTTTACTGGCATTCCCTTCGTCCACATATGCCACGTATGGCTGACCGGAAGGACTGAAAGCGAGACTGATATAATGAACCTTGCCCGCCGAAAATTCAGCTGTCCCGACATTGACCCAGGCGGTTCCGTTAAATTTCATGACGGTTGCTTTCCCTGACACATCCGTCACATAATAGGCATAAGCCACATAAAGTTCACCTGACGGACTGAAAGCAAGGCTAACACAACCGGTTTGACCAAGATCCTGCCCCACCTTGACCCATGTGTTTCCGTTAAATTTCACTACTTTTCCTCCCTCTCCGTTCGCCATATACGCCACGTAAGGTTGATTGTCCGACGGACTTACGACGAGACTTATTTCATCCACGGCACCTGTGGAGATACCACCATTTCCCACATATGCCCAGTTGGTTATAAAATACATCTTTACGGATAACTTTTTTGATTTTGTCCCATCCATAAAAGCCACATAGGGTCGGCCGGATTGGCTGAAGGCAAGGTTTATGAAACCAATTTCACCGGATAAAAAACCCTCATTCCCGACATACTTCCAGGCATAATCCAATGGAGATTGTTTGTATCCAGGTTGCTGGGCCAGGGCAGCAACCGGAAACAGGAAAAATAAAATGCAGATAAGTTTTTTCATAATGATCGGATATTAACTTTAAAGATAACTCAAACTCAATGCTTCACAAACTTCCCCGCCTGCACCGTCTGCTCCACCGTCAACTTTACAAAATAAACCCCTGCGGGGAGAGTGCTGATGTCGATTTGCGTCATAGCCCCGGTTATCGGTCGTGTGATGACCTGCCGGCCGGTAATATTTTCTATCGATAAAATCCCGGCTGCAAAGCCCGGGGTTTTGACGGTTACCTGGTCGTGTGCCGGGTTGGGGTAAAAGGTGAAACCGTGAAGACGCTCCTTTTCCTTCATCCCCAGAACAACCGACAACTGCTCTTTCCATACGCCATTCCTGTTGGTCCCCGCAAAGACGACATCATTCAGAACGGCAACCGCGGTCACTTCCGGGTCGGTCAAGCCATAACCGGCATAGCTCCAGGAGTCGCCGTTGTCTTTCGACAGGTATAGCCCGTTTTCCGTCCCGGCCTGGATCCCCCCTGCGACTATCGCCATGGACAAAACCGCGCCGGGTGGCAGGTCGTAATCCACCTGCGTCCAGTGATTACCCTCATCGGATGACCTGAATACGCCGGTACTTGTGCCGGCAAACAGGTACGAAGCATTCATCACCAGCGCGTTTACATGAATCCCGGCAAGGCCGGTGTTCCTTGCGGTCCAGGTATTGCCCAGGTCGGCGGAAAAATAGACCCCGTTGTCGTATAGTCCCGCGTACACCCCGGTTCCGGCCGGCAACAGCGCCATAACGTAACTGAAGGATGGTATCCCGCTGCCGGGTGCGCCCCACGAATTTCCATTGTCAGCTGAAGCGCAAACCCCGTCCCTGGTGCCGGCAAGCAGTTTGCCCGGCACTTCCGACAGGGAATAAACGTCCGTAGCGAGTCCGCTGTACGACCAGGTCTGGCCCTGATCGGCGGATTTGTAAATTCCATACCCGTTCAGCAGCCCGCAAAACAGGTTTTGACCTGATTGAAGCAGGGCAGGAACGGCCGCCGGGGGCAACCCTGTGCTGCGTGGATTCCAGGTATCTCCATTGTCATCCGAGAAAAAGATGCCGCTTTCATTGGTGCCGCAATACACCCCGGATCCCCGGGGAAGAAGGATCTTCACGGAGGTGTTGATCATCCCTGAATTTCCAGGGATCCATTGATTCCCGGAATCATTGAAGGAGAATACCCCTCCCCCGCCGGTACCCGCCATGGGGACGGTTCCAAGACACTCCAGGGAGAGCACGATTTTTTTGAAGATTCCCGCGCTGTGAAGCGTCCAAGTGTTGCCATTGTCGGCCGAACGGTATACCCCGGTGATCCCGGATCCCGCATACATCACCCCGCCGTTTTGCTTCAGGGCCATGATGCATTCCCCCATGGGGATGCCATTGCCCGAAACGGTCCAGAAATTTGACCCGGCAGAGGCCCGGATGACTCCGCCGCCCGTGGTCCCGGCAAATATTTCGTCCTGGCTGACGGCCAGCGAATTGACCGGCCAGCCATTGGGCCCGTACGACAATGTCCAGCTGCTGCCGTGGTTAGCGGATACGAAGACCTCGCCGTTGTAGGATGTCCCGGCGTAAATTACAGAATCGTAGCATGTAAGTGAAGTGACGCTCAGGTCGGTGAGCCCCGCATTTTTCCCAACCCAGTTGCTCCCGGTTAAATCCGACCTGTAAACACCACTGCCAGTGTTTCCGGCATATTTGTAATTCCCGCAGATCAAAATTGAACTGACACGGAATGATAAGCCATCATAACTCCAGGATACCCCGTCATCGGTTGATCGATACAGCCCCTGCGCGGATCCTGCAAAAATGACAGAATCCTTTTCGGCAAAGGCATAAATATCCAGGCTCTGAAGCCCTGTATTCGACGTATTCCAGGTATTGCCGCCGTCGGTCGAACGGAAGATCCCAGCCCCCGACGAACCGGTCAGCAGGGTGCCGTTATGGTTGACCATGGCATTGATGACCCCACCTTCGGGGCCGGAGGTCTGCTGGAACTGGGCAAAAATCACGGTATGCCAGGCCAGCGATAAGGCGAGAAACGGAACCAGGCTCCGGGCAAGTTTCATCGGGTGAAATTTTAAAAGTTTGTTATCCTCATTGTTTCACAAATTTGCCCGCCTGCACCGTCTTCTCCCCCGTCAGTCTTACAAAATAAACCCCGGCAGGCAGGGCACTGATGTCAAGTTGAAGTTGCGCGCTGGTTATATCCTTTTGAATGCATTCCCTCCCATTCACATCAGATACCAGCAACACCGCCTTGCCGGGAAAAGGGGCGCATTCAATGACAATCTTATCCGTGGCCGGGTCGGGGTACAGGTTGAGCGGGATTTCCTTTTGTTTCTCCTGCATACCAACCCCGCCGCCATTCATGGTTTTCAGCTCGATGCCGTTCTCACCCGCCACAAAGCCCGTATCGGCATTGGGGAAGTAAACCGAATGCAGGTGAAACAGGGTGCCGGAATTTTCCCACGTCCAGGTCGCTCCCCCGTCGATGGTATTGAGGAGGGTCCCGCCATTTGCCACGATATACCCGGTGTTTGCGGTGGGAAAACTGACCGAATTCAGCGTTTTTCCCGTGCCCGAATACTGCCCGAGCCAGGAATCCCCTCCATTCACCGTTTTGATGATGGTTCCACCCATTCCAACCGCATACCCGACATTTTTCTCCGGGAAACAAACCGAATAAAGACAGGTGCCTGCGGAATACATCTGGGATGTCCACGAAGCGCCGCCATCCGTGGTCTGAAGTAAAATGCCCTGGTTCGAAGTATATCCACCCACCACATAACCGGTATCAACCGAAGTGAAAAATACGGACCAGTAGCTGGAGCCTGTCAGGCCTCCGGTAACATTGTTCCAATGAAGGCCCCCGTCGGTTGTTTTAAGCACCACGTTGTCCTTCCCGACCACATAGCCATGCCAGTCGTCGACAAAGTAACACGACGTAAAGTAATAGGTCGGGGGTCCCTGGTATTGCGAAATCCATCCTCCTGCGCCCGTCCTTTTCAGGATCGTGCCGTTCGTTCCAACGGCATAGGTGACATTCGAATCCGGGGTGCATACCGATCTCAGGACCGCCAAGGGCCCCGGTCTTTCAATGGTCCAGCCTGCCCCGCCATTGATGGTGTGTGCTATCACCGCCTGGTTGTCGGAGATATCATATCCAACAGCATAACCATCGCTTCCGCTGAGAAAGGAGACGGAATAGAAATAATCACTGCCGGTTCCCGGCACCTGGGTGATCCAGTTCTGGCCGGTTGCCGTGAGGCACATCCACAATCCAATGAAAATAAGGCTGAATGTTTTCATGGTACGCGGTTTTTCATTGCGTAGCGGCCGGAAGCCCGGACGCATTTTTATCGGAGGTGATTTTGCATAAATAAAATTCAATTAATAAAAATGAATTATTGAATTATTTATGGAGTTTAAATATACAAAAAAATACAATACCGGGGATTTATGATATTTATTTTAACGATTACACCGGCTAATTTCGATTTACGATTTACGGTTTACGATTTCAAAGATAGCCGGCCGGCTGCCTATTGCCCTTTGCCTATTGCCTATCGCCTGTGGCAATGGACTTCTCCCCGGCCCTTGAAGGGCTACTCTTTATACACATCTTTCCCTGCCAAAATGAAATACTGACAGGTTGATTACCTTTTCCTGTTTTTCCGATTAAACAGAAATAACGGATTGCAATATTCCTCATGATTAATTTATTTGGTGCTTACCAGTCTGTGTTTCTCCGTGTGGACTCTGTGTCTCTCTGTGCAACAAATAATTACACGGAGTTCCACAGAGATTTGAAGAGAACCACAGAGATAAGTTGAGAATTTTTACCCTGTTCATGAAGCTCAAGTAGATATTCCTTTAGCCATTCCAAAATCCATTTTAAAAAGAGATGTGTATAAAGAGTAGCCTTGAAGGGGAGGGTCAGCGGAGAGGTCCGTTGCCACCAGGCAAAAACTTCAAACTTCAAAATTCGTTGATCAAATTTCGATTGTTCAATTTACAATTTACGATTTACGATTTACGATTTATTTAGTTACCGGCCTGCTCCCCATCAAAAAGTAATTTTTAATTTCTAATTTTTTATTTGTTAAAACTCCTTGATAAAAATATTTCATCCCCCACCCTATTGGAAAGGTTTATTACTATCTTTACATTTCAGTTGCATGTACTTTGTGAATTTTCATGAAAATGCACAGAAATACTCGGTTGATCCTCCCGGGAACGGCAAAAACCAAAACGACCGCCTGTTTTTTGCTCCTGGGATGCTTTATCCTCCTTCTTTTACCCCCTCAAGCCTGGTCACAGAGCCACTCAGCCACTTTTAAGCTCGGCCCGCAACTGGTGCCCGGCGTGGCAGACTGCCATACAGGGAATAACGCCTACAACAAGCCGATGTACGACCCCCTCACGGGGAACCTCAACACCTCGTGCGACAACTCCAACTTCAACCTGGGCACCTGGGCCGGGTGGACCGGTTGTTACGGCTACGGCACCAATCCTCCCCTGAACTCTTGCCAGACCAATGGGATGATCACCGGCGGCCCTTACCCGCCCAACTATACCGTGCCGCTCCATGTGCTGATGCCCGCCCCCGGCCACACCGATTACTGGAGCTGCGGGATGATCCCGACCGTTTTCCCGGGCGAAAGCTTCTCCGCCCGAATCGGGGACACCACCACCGGCCGCCACGGCGCTGAACTGCATTACGTGATCTACGTGACCAGCGCCAACTACCTTTTCGTTTACCGCTATGCGGTAGTCCTTGAATCACCGGCCCACAACGCCAACCAGCAGCCCAACTTCCAGGTGGTCATCCGCGACAGCGTGGGCAATACCCTCGACCCCGCCTGCGGCTATTACTACATCTCCGCCCCCACCACCACCGGCACCCCGCCGCCGGGATGGACCTACTGCTCCACCAATAACCGCCCCCGCTACGCCCGGCCCTGGACCACCGTCGGCATGGACCTCACCCCCTATGTCGGGCGCCATATCACCCTCGCCTTCATCGCCAAGGGATGCTGCATTTCGGGTGGTTCGCACCGCGGCTACGCTTTTGTTTCGGCCTACTGCAGCTCGCTGCTGATCCAGACGGCCATGTGCCAGGGAGATACCTCCGCCACCCTCACCGCCCCTCCTGGCTTTGCTCACTATCTATGGAGCAACGGTGACACCACCGAGTCGATCACCGTGCCCCACCCGGTGACCGGCGCCGGATACAGCTGCACCCTCACGGCCTTCAACAGTTGTTCGGTGACCCTCACCATGACTCTCACCTACACGGTGGTCACGGCCGATTTCAACTACACCGCCAACTGCCCCACCTACCTCTCCCATTTCACCGACAACTCCACCATCAACCAGAACCAGGTGGTGAGCTGGAATTGGGAATGGGGCGACGGCACCCTCGGGGTCTACTCCACCAGTCCCACCGTCACACATGCCTTCCCGCATGCAGGCACCTTCAATGTCCAGATGATCGCCCACTCTTCCGAAGGATGTTCCGACACCATCGTCAAAACCGTGACCATCGACAGCCTGGCCCTCGTCACCAACACCCCCATGCTGAAAAGCATGTGCACCGGCGAAGCGGTCAACCTGCATCTTACCAGCAATGTTCTCGGGGCCGGGTTCACCTGGACGGCCACGCCGCAGTACCCTGCCACCACCACCGGGTACCACGGCAACACCATCCCGGGAACCTTCCTCAACGATACCCTTTACAATGCAGGGCTGCTGCCCGACACGGTAAAATATTTCATCAGCTCTCACCACCTTAGCTGCACCAGCAACGACACAATCTACCGGGTGGTCGTCCTTCCCAAGCCCAGCCTGACCAATAGCGTTTTGAGCCAGCAGGTATGTTCGTTCAGCCCCTCCGCCGCGGTAACCCTGGTGCCCGCCCCCGGCCCGCCGGCCGTCGTCACCTTCAACTGGACTGCCTATCCGTCGAGCCCGCTGCTGACCGGCTATACGCCTTCGGCCAGCAATTCGCTCTCCATCCCGGCACAGACCATTGTCAACAACACCGGGGTACAGCAATATGTCGACGACAGCATCACCCCGGTGCTGCAGGCGGCCAATTCATGCCCTGGCGATAAAAAAGTTTACAGGATTTACGTGAATCCCCTGCCGGTCCCGGTTGTTTCGGGCAGCGCGTCGGTGTGCGCCAAATCGGCCGGCGTCGTCTACAGCTCCCCCAACAAGGCCAACCACGATTACATCTGGACCGTCACCGGCTCGCTCTCCTTTACCGGCAACCACACCAGCACCATCTCCGTGAACTGGGGATCGGGTGCCTCAGGGACCGTGCTGGTGCAGGAGACCGACCAGTCTTACACCACCAACTGCACCGCTACCTCCGCCGTTTTCAACGTGATCATCAACCCCAACCCGGTGCCTGTCATCACCGGAAACCAGTTGCCCTGCGGGATGAGCCTGCAGAATTACACCCTCGGCAGCCCCCAGGCAGGACATTCATACGCATGGACCATCTCGGGAGGCGCCCCGGCCACAGGCACCGGGGCGAACATTGTGGTTACCTGGGGCAATTCGAACCCTGTCACTATCGGGGCCACCGAGACCATCACCTACGCAGGGGGCATAGCCTGTGCGTCTTCAGCCCCGGCATTTCCCTTATCGCTCATCCTCTTCCCGCTGCCAGCCGGCGCCATCACCGGCACCCCCGGGGTGTGCTACCTGTGGACCCGGACCTACACGGTGCCGCCTGTTGCAAACTCCGACAGCTATACCTGGTGGTATGTTCCCCCTGCGGGCGTTACCATCACCAACAACGGCAATTCGGCCGACCTGGCTTTCGATCTCACAGCCGCCAGCGGCAATCTCTACGTGACGGGCAACAAAACCGGCTGCGGCAGCGGCATTGCATCCCCGGCCTACGCCATCAAGGTGAACCCGCTCCCCACCGTAACCCTCATCTCGTGCAACGACACCAAAACGACCACTTCCGCCAGACCCTATTACCTCAAGGGAGGGCTGCCGCTGGGTGGCGATTATTTTATCGACGGATCGCTGCTGCCTGGCGGACTGCTCACCCCGTCGGCACTCACTGCCACCACGCACCAGATCACCTATCATTATACCACCGTCAACAGCTGTTCGGGGGCTTCTCCTTCCGTCAGCATCACCGTGCTGCCGGGAAGCAACCTGCCCACCTGCCCATTCAGCTTCACCGACGCCCGGAACAGCAAGGTATACCATGCCACGACCATGGGCGGGCGCTGCTGGATGCGTGAGAACCTCGATTACGGGTCGATCCTCAGCCCCGACATCCAGCCGCAGACGGACAACTGCGTGGCCGAGAAGTACTGCGCCACCTCCGATGTCAACTGTACGACCTATGGCGGACTTTACCAGTGGGACGAGCTGATGCAGTACCGTGTTCCCGCCCCCGGCGAAATGATCCAGGGACTCTGCCCGCCCGAATGGCACGTGCCTACCTCCGCCGACTGGCAGGCGCTGATCGACGCACAACTGGCTCCCGGGAACGGCCTGGCCGGGGGAAGCCTCAAGGATCCCAACCCTGCTCTGGGCTTCAGGGCCCTGCTTTATGGAATCTATTATCAAAACAACCTGTGGGATTTCACCAGCGGTATCCTGACGAACACCATGTACTGGTCCTCCTCGCTGGCGAACGGCACGCAGGTCACCGTGCGCGGGATGAATAGCTACAACGCCAGCGTCTCCCTGTACAATTCCCTGCGTTCCAACGCCTTCCCGGTGCGCTGCGTCAAAGATTATTAAAGCCGGGATATTCACGTCCCAAAAGAGAGCGGCAAAGCGAAATTTCCCGATCTTTGCGCCATGCCGCTTTATATCGCATCACTCAATTCGGGAAGCAACGGAAACTGTTATTACGTGGGCAACGGGGTTGATTCCGTGTTCATCGACGCCGGTATCTCCTGCCGGGAAACGGAGCATCGGATGATGCGCCTGGGGCTGCCCCTGCGCAAGGTGCGGGCCATCTTCATCACCCACGAACATACCGACCACACCCGCGGGGCCGAGGTGCTGTCGCGCAAGTACGGCATCCCCGTTTACATTACTGGCGCCACCTTTCGTAACAGCAGGATGAACCTGGAACACGGGAACACGCGTGATTTCGCCCCCTTTGTGCCGGTCAACTTCGGCGACCTGCAGGTGAATCCCTTTCCCAAGATGCACGATGCCTCCGAGCCCCACAGCTTTACAGTGAGTTCGAACGGGGTCACCGCCGGGGTGTTTACCGACATCGGGATGGCCTGCGAGAATGTGATAAACCATCTCCGGTCGTGCCATGCCGCTTTCCTGGAGGCCAACTACGATGAAAACATGCTGGAAAATGGGCGCTACCCGGTCTATCTCAAACGCAGGATCCGGGGGATGGAGGGGCACCTGTCGAACGACCAGGCGCTGGAGCTTTTCACCAGCCACCGTTCACCCGCGATGGAGCTCCTGGTATTGTCGCACCTCTCGGCCGAAAACAACCACCCGCAGATTGTCCACGATCACGAACAGCTT
>Ga0118677_10006669_pt1 | contig 18042 bp, 15 predicted proteins | sample AliMusrvi5mmetaG_FD_86154 | JGI IMG/M metagenome (GOLD analysis project Ga0118677, IMG submission 86154) | reverse complement strand
AGATGGCATACGAGATCATGCCTAGTCTCGAGGGCTCGGAGATGTGTATAAGAGACAGGTCAGGGGCAGGGCCACATTGCCAGCACCTGGGGACAGCGACAATTCATTTCGGGCCCGGGAAACCTGACACGTGCCACATTCGTTTCAGAACTCAGCGGTGCGGCCGATCTTGGGCAGAAGTAGGGAGGATGGCAAAGCACGCCCCAAAACGGGCATTGACAACCCGGTCGGTGGCCCTGTTTTTCATCCCCTCTTTCGTCTGGCGCAGGCTGGTCGATGAGCCACGTTGCCCGGTAGCTCAGTGGCAGAGCAGGTGACTGTTAATCACTTGGTCGTAGGTTCGATCCCTACCCGGGCAGCCATTCGACGCGGCCCTTGCGGGCTTTGCTCATGGCAGGCCATTGCCAGCAAGGGCTGCAGTTAAGGCCCCGTCGGTGGACCTTGGGCTGTCGATCCGGAGCAAGCGTGGCAACGGGAAGGCCCTCCGCGTGGCCTTGGACTCGTTGATAATCTCCCGGAGGCTGCAAGTGCATCATCTTCTGCGTGTGCAACGACCTCGCCGGTAGGCGGACGCAACCGGGATCAAGCTGAGTCCGGGTGGATCTCTGTTTTGCTTTTTTGGCCGCGCCTGTGTTTTCTTCCGGCGTGGCCAATCCCCCCCATGCCGCACCGGCTGATCGCTCCGATCACCCACGCGTCTGCCTGAACTGCTCGGCCGTGCTCACCGGCCCATTCTGCGCCCAATGCGGGCAGCATGACATCGATTACCACCGGTCGTTTCACCACCTCTTCCACGACATCCTCGAGAACCTCTTCCATTTCGAGGGCAAGTTCTTCGTCACGGTCGCATGGCTCCTCTCCCGGCCCGGCCGAATCACGCTGGAATTCCTCAACGGCCGCCGGGCCAGTCAGCTGAACCCGCTGCGATTCTACCTCCTGGCCAGCGTGATGTTGTTCCTCGGGATCGCGCTGCTGAACCACGGGCACCTGATCGATCTGCCACACTCGACGGTCAACCGACTCCAGCAGGAGGTGTCGCAGCAGGCCCGCCAGCTCAGCCAGGCCGGTCGCGCACTCACGCCGGAGCAGAAACAGGCGCTCGCGCGTCGGCTGCAGGAAGCCGCGCGGCAGCACCCGGACCACTTTGATCCGGCGGCGATCGCGGCCGACTTCCAGCGCGAGCAGGTGGCCGCCGCCACGGCGCCGCTGAAAACAGAAGTGCAGAACGGCACGAAGGCCAAGACCACGCTGACCGTGAATCGCGACTCATCCATCGGGCGCCAGATCGCGGACCGCCTCGCCTCCGGCGAACTGACCGTGGGCGACATGTGGGAGGCGATCGAGCACCGCGTGCCCACCATGGTCTTCCTCGGTGTGCCGCTCTTTGCGCTGTTCCTGAAGCTGGGCTACCTGCGCACGGGCCGCTACTACGTGGAGCACCTGATCTTCTCGCTGCACCTGCACACGTGGGCCTTCCTCGTTTTCATGGTCGGGAACGGCTACCTGAAGCTCGCCGCCCTCGGCCCGGGCTGGCTCGGCACGGCGAGCGGGTGGCTGCTCGCGCTGTGGATGGCCTGGTACGTGTTCCGCTCGTTCCGCGTGGTCTACGGCCAGGGCCGGCTGATCACCGCGGTCAAGATCGCCGCGCTGGGCTTTGTCCACGCCATCGCCGTGCTGGGTGTGTGCTTCCTGCTCATCGCCGGCACGCTCGCCTGGCTTGCACTCGAGTAACAAGCTGGGCGCCGCGCACGCATCCCAGGCCAACCACCGCCCGCCCGGTCCCGTGACCGTCCATCCGGATCCCATTGCCCCGGCCCCGTCCCGGCTCATCTTTCCCCTATGCGCACCTCTTTCTGGATCAAGCGTGGACTGCTCGTTTTCACCTGTGTCCTCGGCGTCCTGTTCGCCGTTTATCTCGCCCGCGGGCAAGGCCCCCGGTCGGCCCTCTCCGAAAGCGCACTCTGGGCGGCCGTCTCCACGTCGATTTTCCTGATCAACGGCATCTACCGGACCCGCAAGGGTCAGGTCTGCGAGTTGTGCCGCGACTCCGCCGACCCCTCGCCGCCCGCGGCGAGCTAATCGCCGTCCGGAGTTTCTGCCGGTGGCTGGGGTTGACCCGACTCGCAAAATTCGAGGGGCTGGTTAAGGTTCGCGATGGTGACCCTTGCCAGATCCCTTCTTTCGCGTCGGGCGCTGCTGCTGCCGGCCAGCGTGGCCGCGCTTGCGTCGAGTCTTTCCGCCGGGCCCGCGTCCATCGAGAACGGCCGCGCCCTCTTCCAGCAGAACTGCGCGATGTGCCACGAGGCCGGGGCGCAGGGAGCGTCAGGCCAGGGACCCTCCCTGGCCGGCGTGCTGCATCGCCGGGCGGCGTCGCTGCCGGAATTCGCCTACTCCCCCGCCCTGCAGCAGTCGGGAATAACCTGGGATGCGTCGGCGCTCGACCGGTTTCTCTCCAACCCGGGCGGACTCGTGCCCGGCACGGCCATGAGTGTGATCATACCCGCTCCGCCGGACCGCGCAGACCTGATCGCCTTTCTCGCCACGCTCCCGCGGCGCACCGCGCAGGTCGCGGCGCTGCCCGTCGGCCGGGATCTTTCGTCCGACGACCCCGGTGACTGGCGCAAGGATACGCCCGGCGTGCCCCACCTCGTCCGGCTCGACCAACTCCCGCCGCCGTTTGAATCGGGCTCCTCGAGCAACGGTCCGCGCTTGGTCGCGCGTCCGCCCGCCACGCACCTGGCCGTGCCCCCGGGCTTCACCGTCGAAGCCTTTGCCACGAAGCTGAGTGGTCCGCGGCTGATCCGCGTCGCGCCCAACGGCGACCTGTTCGTGTCCGAAACCGGCGCGGGGCGCGTCCGCGTGCTGCGGGCGCCCGACGGAGCCGCGGCCCCCGCGGAAAATGTCGTGTTCGCGGACGGCCTGCACGGGCCGTTCGGCCTCGCCTTCTTCCCGCTCGGCCCGGAGCCGCAGTGGGTTTATGTCGCGACCGTCAATTCGGTGGTGAGGTACCCCTATCGCAACGGCGACCTTCAGGCTCGCGGCCCCGCCGAGGTGGTGGTGTCCCGGCTGGCCCCCACCATGGGCGGCCACACCACGCGCGACCTCGCGTTTTCGCTCGATGGCCGCCGGCTCTTCATCTCGGTCGGCTCCAGCAGCAACGTGGCCGAGGGCCTGCCGGCGAAATCCCCGCCGGAGATCCGGCAATGGGAGCACACCCATGGCCTGGGCTCGGCCTGGGGCGCGGAGGAAAATCGCGCCGACATCCTGCAGATCGATCCCGCGGGTCATGGTCCGCTGCAGACGTATGCGACCGGCATCCGCAACGGCGTCAGCCTGGGAGTCCATCCCGGAACCGGCGACCTCTGGACCTGCACCAATGAGCGCGACCGGCTGGGTGACAACCTCGTGCCCGATTACCTCACCCGCGTGCGCGAGGGCGGCTTCTATGGCTGGCCGTGGTATTACCTCGGCAACCATGAGGACCCGCGCCACGCCGGGAAACGGCCCGATCTCGCCGGCAAGGCCGCGATCCCCGACCTGCTCGTGCAGGCGCACTCCGCCGTGCTGGGATTTGATTTCTATCCACCCGCGGCTTCCGGCCCGGCGGCCTTTCCGCCCGAATATCGCGGCAATCTCTTCGCCGCCTTTCACGGCTCCTGGAACCGGAGCATTCGCACCGGCGCCAAGGTGGTCCGCGTGCGACTGAAGGACGGCGTCCCAATCGGCGGTTATGAGGATTTCCTGACCGGGTTCACCGTGGACAACACGAGCGTCTGGGGCCGGCCGGTCTCCGTCGCGGTGGCCCACGACGGCGCGCTCTTCGTGTCCGACGACGCCGGCAGCACGATCTGGCGCGTCGCCTACCGCGGACTGAAGTAGGCGCCATCGCCGGCGGGCGAGCTCATGATCACGACTTGCCCTATTCGCATAACATATGCATAAGGCCGCGATGCATCGGATCCCCCGCCCGACCTCTGTAAGTCCAGCGTGTGCGTGCACCCAAAGCGGGTGGTTCCGGGGTTTCCTGGTCCTGATCGCCCTGGTCGCGCTCACCGGTGCGGCGCACGCCCAGGTGATCTTCATCACGACCTGGGCCAAGACGAACAACATCTACACGAACCTGAACGAGGAATTCCCCCGCGACGGGCATCGGCACACCGGGCTCGGGTGTCGGCACGCCGAACGCCTCCTTCCTCTTTGATCCCGCGACGTACACCTCGGCCACCTCCATCGGTGGATCAAACCTCGCCGCGAACGGCGTCACGTTCGAGCTCACGTCCGACTCCAGCGGCCACGACTTCGCCGAGATCAATGGCGGAAATTCCCTCACCATCACCGTCAACCAGAACGTGTCCACGGTCTACCTGCTCATGGGGGCGTACAACGGGACGGCGGTGAATGTCACCTTCACGGGCGCCGACAGCTCGACCGAGACATTCAGCAACGTGTCCTTGCCGGACTTCAACGGCGGCTCGGTCATGAACCAGAGCCTGACGGTGAACGGCAGCGCGACGCCCAATCAGTTCGATCAAACTGTTTTCCAGACGCACAACATCGGGGCCGGCGGCACGGGCAATTCCACGACCGGCGCGTACAATTATTACAATCTCGTCGAGGTCAGCTTCGCCCTGAACTCGCAGCTCTCGAGCCAGCCGCTGACCTCGATCACGCTCACGTCGCAGGGCTACATGACCCTCCTGCTGGGCGTCTCCGCCATGGCGGTGCCCGAGCCCGAGAGCTGCGCGCTGCTCGCGCTGGGACTTCCCGCGCTGGCCCTGGCTTGGCGCCGGCGGCGTCATTGAGCCTAGCCGCAGCGGGCGGATTTGCGGTCCGTCTCGGTCCGTCTACTGCCGCGCATGAGTTGTGTGACGAGTAGGAAACGGGCTGGGAAATGCCCTTGAAGCCTTTGACGCCGGATGGAAACTGGCCTTCACGTGCCGTTCGACTCCACCCAGTTCACTGCGCCTGAGGCTGAGATTTTCCAGCGCTTGGATTCGTGTGCCAACGGACACTCCTCGGAGTCCGCCGCCCGCCAGCTGAGCGCCTGCGGGGCCAACACGGTCGCCGTGGGCGGACGCCATTCCTGGCTGCAGGACCTGCTCCACCGCTGCCGCAATCCGCTCGTCATCCAGCTGCTGGTCATCGCCGCGGTCTCCTACATCATGGGCGACCTGCGCTCGACGGTCGTCGTCGGCGGGATGGTGTTCCTCAGCGTCATCCTCTCCTACGTGCAGGAGGCCCGGTCCTCGCGCGCCGTCGAGAAGCTCCAGAAGATGGTCAAGACGACCGTGACCGCGCTGCGCGACGGCAAGGAGACCGAGGTGCCGCTCGAGGAGATCGTGCCGGGCGATGTCGTGATCCTCGCCGCGGGCAGCCTGATCCCGGCCGACCTGCGCGTGATCGCCGCCAAGGACTTCTTCGTCACGCAGTCCGCGCTCACCGGCGAGTCGATGCCGGTCGAGAAGAACGCCGACGCGAACCAGCCGCCCGGCCGCGCCCCCTTCGAGCTTACCAACGCCTGCTTCATGGGCAGCAACGTGCTCAGCGGCTCGGCCCGCGGGCTGGTGCTGGCGACGGGATCGCGCACCTATTTCGGCGCCCTCGCCCAGAAGATGATGGCCAAGCGCGAGGCCACGAGCTTCGACACCGGCGTCCGCAACTTCACGTGGCTGATGATCCGGTTCATGCTCGTGATGGTGTCGCTCACGTTCCTGATCGTCGGCCTCACCAAGGGCAACTGGGCCGAGGCCCTCCTGTTCGCGCTCTCCGTCGCCGTCGGGCTCACGCCGGAGATGCTGCCGATGATCATCACGGTCTGCCTGTCCAAGGGCGCCCTGATGATGGCGCGAAAGAAGGTCATCGTGAAACACCTCCACGCGATCCAGAACTTCGGCGCGATGGACGTGCTCTGCACGGACAAGACCGGCACGCTCACCCAGGACCATGTCGTGCTGGAGCGCTACGTGGACGTCACCAACCGCTCAAGCGAGGACGTGCTGCGCTACGCGTACATGAACAGCTTCTACCAGACGGGCCTGCGCAACCTGCTCGACCGCGCCATCCTCGCCCACACCGAGCTGGACGTGGAGCGCAACTGCCGGAAGGTCGACGAGATCCCCTTCGACTTCAAACGCCGCCGCATGTCCGTCGTGATCGACTACGAGGACCGGCACGTGCTCATCTGCAAGGGCGCCGTGGAGGAGGTCACCGCCGTCTGTGAGAACTACCAGGTCGACGAGGACATCAACCCCCTCATCAAGCTGATCCGCGACGACCTGATGGACGAGTACCGGCACCTCAGCGCCGACGGCTACCGGGTGCTCGCCATCTCCTACCGGGAGTTCGACCGGACAAAGCAGACCTTTTCCGTCGCGGACGAATCCCAGCTCACCCTGCTCGGCTACATCGCGTTCTTCGACCCGGCCAAGGACACCTCCGCCCGCGCGATCGAGGCGCTCACGCGCTCCGGCGTCGCCGTGAAGATCCTCACGGGCGACAACGAGCTTGTCACCCGCAAGGTCTGCCACGACGTCGCCATGCCCATCACCAAGGTCGTGACCGGCCCGCAGCTCGCCGCGCTGGACGAGGCCGGCTTCGCGCGGGAAGTGGACGAGGCCAACGTCCTCGCCCGGCTCACGCCCGACCAGAAGGAAAAGGTCATCAAGACGCTCCGCGCCCAGGGCCACGTCGTGGGCTTCATGGGCGACGGCATCAACGACGTGCTGGCCATGAAGGCGGCCGACGTGGGCATCTCGGTCGACACCGCGGTGGACGTGGCCAAGGAGTCCGCCGACATCATCCTCCTCGAGAAAAGCCTGCTCGTGCTCGAGGACGGCATCATGGAAGGCCGCAAGGTTTTCGGCAACATCACCAAGTACATCAAGATGGGGGCCAGCTCCAACTTCGGGAACATGTTCAGCGTGGTCGGCGGCGCGTACTTCCTGCCCTTCCTGCCGATGGCGCCCATCCAGGTGCTCGTGAACAACCTGCTCTACGACGTCTCGCAGATCGGCATTCCCCTCGACCACGTGGACGAGGAGTACCTCTCCAAGCCCCGCCGCTGGAACATCAAGAGCATCCAGAATTTCATGATCTTCATCGGGCCGATCAGCTCGATCTTCGACTACGCCACGTTCTTCCTGATGCTGTATTTTTTCGGGGCGTCCGCGTTCAGCGCCGCCGGCGCGACCGACGCGGCCAAGGCGCACTGGGAGCAACTGTTCCACACGGGCTGGTTCGTGGAGTCGCTGCTGACCCAGACGCTCATCGTGCACATCATCCGCACGCACCGCATTCCGTTCGTGCAGAGCCGCGCCAGCAACACGATGATGTTCACCACGCTCTCGATCATGGCCATCGGCTGCTGGCTGCCGTTCTCGCCCGTCGCCCACTTTCTCGGCTTCACTCCGCTGCCCGCGGTGTTCTTCCTCTGGATGGTGGCCTTCCTCCTCGCGTACAGCGTCCTGACCCACTTGGTCAAAACGTGGTTCGCCCGGCGCTTCGGCTCCGACTAAACCATGCGCAGCATCCTCAACGCCCTTCAGGACGGCCGCCTCTTTGAACTGCCCGACAACGGCAAGCCGCGCTCGCTGACCTTCCTCGCGCGCATCCTCGACGCGAATCCCGAGATCGAGGTGGGCACCGACGCCATCGAGGAGATCCAGCAGCGGGAGGAGGAGTGCAACACCGGCATCGGCCTGGGCGTGGCCGTCCCGCACGTGCGCGCCAAGCGCGAGGAGGGCGAGCTGTTCTGCGCCATCGGCTGGTCGGCCCAGGGCATCGATTACGGCGCCACCGACGGACAGCACGTCCACCTGGTGTTCATGTACTACATTCCGGGCGCCCAGAAGAATGTCTACCTGAAGGAAATCTCGAGCCTCTTCAAAGCGGTCCGCAAGAGCGGCGGCATGGACTCCATTGCGCACGCCCCGGACCTGAATACCGTCCGCAATCTCCTGCTGGACTGGATCGGCCAGTCCTCGGGCAACACCGGGCCCGAGGCCGTTGCGCGGATGATCAAGCTCGACCTGAAGCAGGGCCCCGCGCCGTCACCGATCGCGGAGATTCCGGTGTGCGCTCCCGCGCCCCAGCCGCTCGCTCCTGCGGCCCCCGCGCCGGTGCCACCGGGCGCCGCAATGGCGTCGGTGATCGTCTTCTCCGTCCTGGTCGCGCCGCCGAGCACCGCGCTGGTGCTCTCCCACGATCCCGCCTGGGGCACGGCGCTGGAAAAGGAACCCGACCTGGCCGCGCGGCTCGCCTCGGGCCAGCCCTTCACCGCGGCCGGCCGCCAGGTGCACGTCACCGGCTCCGCTCACTACGCCGGCGGCCGGATGCAGCACTACTGTGTCGCCGTGCTGGCGGCCGGGTGACGACCATCCTCGGGCGCAGACGCTAGTCCACTCCGAGGCGGTAAAGGGCGAAGGCCAGGACGCGCCGGTTCTTGCTGGCCTCTTTCTCCCCGGGCACATCACTGCTGAGCTCGATCTCCGTCGTTCCCACCGGCAGGGCTGGCAGCACGATCGATATTTCCCGCTGATCGAAATCGATCGCCCCGCGCCACACGACCGTGTCGCCCACCCGGGCCGTCACCTGCCGGGCGCCCCACCCGCGAAGCGCGAAGTGCAGACGGACCTCGCGCGACTCCCCGGCCACGATCCGCAGCGTCGCCCGGCCCGCGCTCCAGTTCCAGGTCTTCCGCCCGTCGAACTCCTCCGCATACCAGCCCGGTCCAAGCTCGGCGTGCACGGACCGACCGGGGTACTGCAGGATCCAGCCTTCCGGCAGAATGGGAATGTTCGCCGCCTGACCCTGCCGGATCGCGCCGCAGTGCAGTCGCCACTCGTAATTCGGCGGCGCCGGTTTGATGTAGTCGCCCGCGTTCAGCAGCACGCCGGCGACGCACGCGCCGCGGATGACCCAGGCCACGGCTGCCGGCCGCGCGTCGAACTGCCAGATCACAAGCCAGGCCAGCAGCACGCGCGGGATGTAGAAGTAGCTGTCGCCGTTCTCCAGCTCGAGGAACTCCCAGGTGTCCGGGCGCAGCCGGTACATGCAGGCCGCGATGATGAGGCCGAACGCCGCGAGGACCTCGAGCCGGCGCCGGCGTTGCGGATGCGGCCGGAACGCGGCCCAGCCCAGTCCGCCGACAACCGCCGCCAGCATCAGCGCGGGCACCGGCGCCGGCAGCGCCAGCGCCAGCCGGCCGCCGAGCAGCGGCCACGCCACGAGCCTCAGCCCCAGCACATGCCAGAGCATGGCCGGCTGCAGCGGCTGCGCCTGCGGGGCGAAATGCGGCCCGGTCTCGGCCACGAGCAGGCCCTGCACGGTGGCGCAGGCGGCCGCGACCAGCAGGACGGTGAGGGCATACCGGCTTCGCTCCCGCCACCAGCGCCAGACGAACAGCGGCAGGAACACGACCACGAAGGGACCCGTCAGGCCGGCCAGCACCAGCAGCACGCCGTCGGCCGCGCCCTCCCACCGGTGCCGGGGCGGCGCGATCAGCACCTGCTGCAGCAGGAAGAACGACGTCAGCCAGTGCAGGTTGGTCAGGTTGAGAAAGGTTTCCCCCGCGTTCGCCGCCAGCACGAAGGCGAGGATCAGCCACGGCTTGGCGGGCAGCTCCAGCCGCGGCGACGCGAGCCGCGCGAAGATCCCGGCCGCCACCAGCAGCGCGGCGAGGCTGTAGAAGAGCGGCCAATGCGCCACGTCCGTCGTCCGGCCAGCGAGCCACGCGATCAGCCGCGGCCAGGTGTGCAGGTAGCCGCGGTAGGGGTGCAGCAGGGCGCCGACGCCATACGTCTCGTTGTCGAGCAGGTGCACCGAGCCGTCCTCGGCCCAGAGCTGCGGCTGCGTGACAGCCCACGGCTTGGTCAGCACCACCAGGACCGCGGCGGCCGCGACTGCCGCCCAGGCCGCCCGCGCTGAACGTGGCTCAGCCGGGACCAGTCCGGGATCGGCGACGGCAGCCATGCGCGGGGAAGGCCGGCGGTCCTTCAGGGTTGGTGGGCGTGGCCGATGGTGCGACAGCCGCGGAGCTGGCAGTCGATCTTGAGAATGTGCGACTCGATCCACGCGGAGGACTCGCGGTGGATGTCCCGGAGCAGCGTCACCGGGCTGCCGCTGGTGCTGAGCAGCTCCAGCCAGCCGTCGAGCTTGGCGGAAAAGGACCGGTGCGCCGAGCAGTTGGCGTCAATGGCCGGGCAGTGCACCTTCCGCATGTGGTCCTCCTCGCGCGCAAAATGCCCGAGCGAGTATTGCTGCAGGATCGTGATCATCTCGACGATCTTCTCCCGTCCGGCTCCCGATTCAATCGCATCCTGCAGCCGGTTCAGCTGGTCGAAAAAGGCCCGGTGCTCCGCGTCGAGGTGGGCATGGCCGGTTTCAAAGCGCGGACTCCAGATGGTCATGGGTGTAAGCGCGGCAGGATCGACTCGGTGGTTTGCGCGGCGTCACAACGCCGGGTCCGTCCCCGCTTGGGGCGATGACCATCCGATGCGGTAATCGCTCATTAACTATCCCTTCGGGCTTTTCGGCCCGAGCTTTAGCCCAATCCACGCGGATCGCTAGATCCGGGTGAGAATCTGTCCCACCCCGGCACTGGGGCGGGCGATGACATGGCAGGAAATGACCTTGCCGACGGCCTCGGCGGCCTCGCGCCCGGCGCTGACCGCGGCGGTCACCGCGGCGATGTCGCCCGCAAAGATCACCGTGATGTAGCCGCCGCCCAGCTTTTCCTTGGCGATCACGCGCACCGCGGCGGTCTTGCAGGCTGCATCGGTGGCGGCAGTCACCGCGGTGAAGCCCTGCGTCTCAATCAGGCCGAGGGCCTCGGGGATTTGGTCTTTGTCAGTCATGGGATGAGCCCGGCGTCCGGGAATAAAAACGACTTCCTGTTCCAGTAAAGGCTGATACTCCGGCGGCCCCTCGATCACGGGCCAGGCCGCCGCCGAGGGCGAGTCAAGCACGTCGGCCGTCAGCGCGACCTGCATGGTCTGCGTCAACTCCCGCGCGCAGTCCACCGCGATCCGCACGGCCGCCGCGTCCCCGGTGAGCTTGAGGAACAGCCCGTAGGCATCGTTCAGCTCGGCCTGCAGCACCTGCACCAGCGCGGACTTCTCCACCCGGTCGAGCACCACGAGCGCGGCCCCGAGCGAATGAATCTCGAGCAGCGCGACGCAGGGCTTCCGGGCGGTGGCGGCAGACATGAGCGGTCCTAAAGTTTCGCGGCGGCGGCCCGGAGGTGATCGCGCATCTGGATCGTCTCGGAGACGTTGTCGCTCTCGTTGCAGTGCTCCCAGTCGATCCAGACGTATTCAACGCCGATCCAGCCCCGGTAGCCGGCCCGCCGCATCGCGGCGAGCATCCGGGGATAGTCGATGGTGTTCTGCCGAAAATTGCACTGCAGCCGGCCCCGGCACGCCCCGCGCATGTGGACGTGGCTGGCATGCGCCACCAGCGGCTCGACGCGGCGGTCCGGCACGCCCATCCGCGTGAAATGCGTGTAGTCCAGCGTGAGTGTCAGCCCGGGCACGCGCCGCACGAGCTCGGCCGCCCGCTCGGGCGTGTCCGCGATCGAGCCCACGTGCGCCTCGACGCCGAAGACGATCCCGGCCGCGCGGCTCTGCTCAACCCGCCACGCCAGCTCGGCGGCGGACCGCGCCAGCGACGACGCCCGGCCCTCCCGCGCGAAGCGCACGCCCGGCAGGGTCGTGACATGATGGCAGCCCAGCGCGTCGGCGTACTCCAGCGTGCGCAGGAACCAGTCCCGCGCCTTCCGCCGGCGGCGCGCGTCGGGCTGGTTGACCGCATAGGGCGTGAAGTCCGGCGCCATCTGCAGGAAGACATCCGCCGCGGCGAGCCCGCGGTCCGCCAGCTGGCGTCCGAGCTTCTTCGCGCTCGCGCGCGGGGCCCGGTACTCCCGCGACGGCCACAGGTGCGAGCGGCCCTCGAACAAACCGAGGTCCACGCCCTGGAAGCCGAGCAGGGCGATGAGGTCGAGCGCCCCCGCGTGCGGGAGCAGCGGGAAGGTGAAGTCGGCACAGGCGAATTTCGCATTCATGGTTCAGGTCCGCTGCTGGAACGCCGTCGGGCCGGCGCACTGCCACTCCGCGGCCGTGAGGTAGCCGCAGTCGATGGTGAGCGAGGTGCCGGTCACGCCGGCGGAATCCTCGCAGCTGAAGTAGAGGATCGACCGCGCCACGTCCTGGGGCGAAAGCGACACGCCCATCGGCACGCGCCGGAGACGCTCGTCCAGCGCCGCGCGCGGGTCGGGCCGGACGTTGAGGTGCTCCCACAGCATCGGGGTCTCGGTGATGCCCGGGCAGACGCAGTTGCAGCGCACGCCCGCCGCCGCGTAGTCGAGGGCGATCGAGCGCGTGAGGCCGAGGATGGCGTGCTTCGTGGTGGTGTAGACCGGCGTGCGGGCCTGGCCGACGAAGCTGCTGATCGAGCCGACGTTGACGACGTAGCCGCGCCGCGTGGCGCGGAGGTGCGGGAAGGCGTGCTTGAAGGCGAAGAACATGGATTTCACGTTCACGCCCATCACGCGGTCCCACTGCGCCTCGGTGTACCGGTGCAGGTCGCCGATCTCGACCATGCCGGCGTTGTTGACGACGATGTCGAGCCGGCCGAAGCGCTTCACCGTGGCGGCGATCGAGCGCGCGACGGCGCGCTCGGAGCTGACGTCGCACCCGAGGGCCAGCGCCGCGCCGGGCGTGCGGCGGTTGATGCGAGTAGCGATCGCCCGGCCCAGCGCCAGGCGGCGGCCGACGAGCGCCACGCGGGCGCCCTCCTGCGCGAACAGCTCCGCGGCCGCCTCGCCGATGCCGGACGTGGCGCCGCTGATCCAGGCCACCTTGCCGGCCAGCCGGCCGGTGGGGCGGGAAGAGGTTGCCTGCTTGCTCATAAGTTAAGTGCGGCGGCTCACGCGCCGCAGAGTCGCCGCCATTTCGCCTGGAATCCGGGCCGCTCGAAGACCTCGGGATTCACCACGCCGCGGGGCCGCCGCTGCTGCGAGAGGTCGATCATGCCCTGCCACGCGGTCCGGCCGATGTCGCGGAACAGCTCGTTGGTCCACGCGATGCAGTGCGGCGCGAACAGCACGTTGTCGAGCTCGGCCAGCCGCGGCGGCGTCAGCACCGGCTCCTGCGCGAAGCAGTCCAGCGCCGCGCCCGCCAACTGCCCGGACTTGAGCGCCTCGTACAGCGCCGCCTCATCCACGATGCCGCCGCGCGCCGTGTTCAGCAGGTACGAGCCGGGCTTCATCCGCGCCAGCTGCGGCGCGCCGATCAGCCCGCGGGTCTGCTCCGTGAGCGGACAGTGGATCGAGACGAAATCCGCCCCCGCCATCAGCTCCTCGAGCGAAACCTTGCGCGCGCCGACCGCGGCCGCCGCCGCGGCATCCACGAAGGGGTCGAACACCAGCGGCGCCTTCATGCCCCAGGGGGCGAGCAGGCGGAGCACCTCCCGGGCGATGCCGCCGAGGCCGACCAGGCCGAGCGTGCGGTCGCGGAGCTCGCTGCCCATGAAGCGCGAGCGCGTGTCCCACCCGCCCGTGCGCACCAGCTGGTCCTTCGTCCGCATGCGGTGCGTCAGCGCGATCATCCAGCCGACGGTCGCCTCCGCCACGGGCCGGTCCACCGCGCCGGTGGTGATCATCACCGCGACCTCGGCCGCGGTGCAGGCCTTCACGTCCACGGCGTCGTAGCCCACGCCGAACCGGCCGATCGCGAGCAGGTCCTGCGCCTGCGACACGGACTGTGCCGTGACCTTCGGCGTCAGGACGATCACGCCCTGCGCCCCGGCCAGCTGGTCGGGGCCGATCTCCGGCCGGTGCTCGGCGAAGGGCGCGTGCGTGAGGCGCGGCACGCCGGCCAGGACGGAAAAACCGATGTCCTCGTACTTGGGCCGCCCGGCGGCGTCGAAGAAGTCGGCCGTGAGCTTGACGTGGAAGGGGGCGGGCATGGCGGAAGGCTCAGCGGCCCCAGGCCACGGCGGGCTGCGTGGCGCAGGCCTCGTCCACCACGATGCGCTCGGGCTTGGGCCCGGCATAGACCCAGACCATGCCCATCGCGGCGGCGGACTCGTTGATGAAATAGTGGATGCGGCCGCGGGGCTGGAGCGCGGTGGCCTGCCCCTCCATCCGGTAGCGCCGGCCCTCCACCACGCAGGTGGCCTGGCCCTCGATGATGCAGATGGACTCGTCGAAGTCGTGCAGGTGCGCGGGCAGCCGGCCGCCCGGCTGGAAGAGCCCGTAGCCGCCGCTCATCTCGAGGCCGGGCACCAGGTCGGTGTTGAAATAGTCGACGAAGGACGCGGCGGCGCCCGGCGAATAGCGCTCGACCTTGTTCACGTAGGTCACCCGCTCCGCGCCCGGCTGGGTCTGCGTCACCTCGGGCATCGAGCGGCGCGGGAAGAACTGGTGCACGAGCTCGCGCTCGGGGGCGGAGGAGGCCAGCGCGATGTGGAACACCGCCGGCTGGGTCCGCGAGAGATTGGTGACGCGGTGCGCGACGCCGCGCGGGATGGTCAGGTTGTCGAGCGGGCCGATCTCGTACCGGCGCCCCTCGACCTCGGCGAGCGCGCGGCCCTGCAGCAGCGTGATCGCCTCCGCGAAGCCGTGCTTGTGGTACGGCAGCTGCGCGCCGGGCTGGAAGGTCACGAGCCCGGTGGTGAGGTTGCGCGCCTGGTTGTGCGCGCCGACCATGATGTCAAACGCCACGCCGGGCGCGACCTCCAGCTGCGGGCCGCGGCCGCGCTCGTTCATGACCTCGTCGCGGTCGGGCCGGAGCTCCGGCGGCGCGCACTTGGCCGGCACCTCGGCGGCGAGGGCCGCGGGGTCGTTCTCGAGCGTGAAGCCGGCGCGGATCTTCCGGTCGCGGCCCTGGGCCGCGAGCATCGTGTGCAGACTGCGCAACAGCAGGCTGCCATCGAGGCCCAGGCCCAGCAGGGAGAAGCCCTGCTCGCGGCGCAGCGCGAGGTTGGCCTCGTCGGTCGCGATCACGCCGCAGTGCTTGCCGGCCTTCCGCAGCGCGTCCTTCGCCTGCACGATCAGGTCCGCCACGCCCGGGCCCTCCCACTGGCCGGGAAATCCCGCGGTGGCGGACAAATCCGCCGGCCCGAAGAAAAAGAGGTCCGTGCCCTTCACGCGCGCCAGCTGGTCGATGTTCTGCACCGCCCGCACGGTCTCGATGATCGGCACGACGAGCACGTGCTCGTCCGCCTCGGCGGTGTGCTCGATGAAGCACTGCCCCCAGCAGGTGGCCCGCTCCGCGCCGATGCCGCGGAGGCCGCGCGGGGGATAGGTCGCGGCGGCGATCGCCGCCTCCAGCTGGGCGGGAGTCTCGATCCAGGGGATGACCACGCCGTCGGCGCCGATGTCGAGCGCGCGCTTGATGAGCGCGGGGGAGTTCTCGGCCAGGCGCACCAGCACCACGGTGTGGCTGCGCACCGCCGCGCGCACGTGCTCGATGATTTCCTTCCAGTCGAGGTGGCCGTGCTCCGCGTCGATCGTCACCCAGTCGAGACCCAGCGCCACCGCCATCTCGCAGATGCTGGGGGACTCCAGCGTGATCCAGAGCCCGAAGACGGGCTGGTGGGACTGCAGCTTGGCGCGCAGACGCTGGATGGCGGGTGCTTTCATTGGGGGATAAGGGCGAACCGACCGGGCAGGCTTCCGACACTTAGGCGGGATCGGCCGGACCACCAGTGAAATTCTGCAGGAAAACGCAGGGACCGGCCCTTTCCTTTCAATTGGGGTAAACTCTCCGCCAAAGAGGCCGATGGGTTGATACATCCGCCTAGCCTTGCGTCCCGGGATCCAACTGCGCGCCCCGGCGCTTGGCTGTGTTCATGAAACTCCACCACAAGCTCCTCCTCTCGCTCCTGTCCAGCCTCGGACTGGTTTTCCTCGTCGCCATCGGGTTCCAGCAAGCGCGGCTGCGGACTCAGGTGCACGGGCTCGCCGAGTCCAATCTGGGCCACCAGGAGGAGATCCAATGGCAGGCCATCACGAACCTTGAGCGCGCCTGCGGTGCCGGGCTAAGTGCCGCCATGTATGAAGGGGAGATGGACCGGTTCCGCGAGCTGCTCGCCGCCCAGAAGGAGGTGTCGGGACTGCAGGAGATCACCGTGTTCTCCGCGGATGGCCTGGCCACGAACTCCACCCTGCCCGTCATGGTCAAGACCCAGCTGCCCGCCGAGCTGGTGGATCGCCTTCGTCACGACAACAAGCCGTGGCGGCAGCTGACGGACGAGTCCTTCATCCTCTACCAGCCGATGCCCGCCACGCCGAACTGCCTGGAGTGCCACCCGAAGTTCAAGGGCCTCGCCAGCGGCGGCCTTTACCGCTACCGCTTCGGCACCGAGGAACTGCACCGGGCGCAGGCCCAGTGGCTCGCCTTCCGCGCCGACCTCGACGACTCCAGCCTCCGCAGCAGCCTGATCACCGCGCTACTGCTGCTCGTCACCGCCACAATTGCCGTGATCTGGGTGGTGCGCCGCCAGATCGCCCGGCCGCTGGGCCGGGTCAGCGATGCCCTGCGCACCAGCGTCGCCAACCTCAGCGCCACCGCCGGCGCGATCGGCGACGCGAGCCGCAGCCTCGCCGAGGGCGCGCAGGCCCAGGCCGCCGCCCTCGAGCAGACCAGCGCCTCGGTCGAGGAGACCGCCTCCATGGCCCGGCGCACGGCCGACGACGCGGCGACCACCCAGCAGGCCGCCACCGCCACGCGCGAGGCCGCGCAGACCGCCACCGCCGCAATGGGGCAAATGAGCACCCACATGCAGGGCATCCGGGACGCCGCCACCAACGTCGCAAAAATCCTCCACACCATCGACGAAATTGCTTTCCAGACCAACATCCTCGCGCTCAACGCCGCGGTCGAGGCCGCCCGCGCCGGCGAGGCCGGCGCCGGCTTCGCGGTCGTGGCCGACGAGGTCCGCAGCCTCGCCCAGCGCAGCGCCCAGGCGGCGCGCGAGACCGCGAACCGCATCGAGGACTCGATCGCCCGCAGCAACCGCGGCGTCGAGATCAGCGCGAAGGTCGCCGGCAGCCTCGGCGAGATGGTGCAGAAGACCCGCGAGGTCGACACGCTCGTGAACGGCATTGCGCGGGCCTCGCAGGAGCAGAGCACCGGCATCGGCGAGCTGAAGCAGGCGGTCGGGCAGATCAGCGAGGTCACCCAGAGCACCGCCGGCCATGCCGACGAGAGCGCCACGGGCGCCCGCGAGCTCATCCGTCAGGCCGCCGGACTCCGCGCGAGCGTGGACCAGCTCAATGTCTTTGTCGGGCTGACGGCCTCGGTTTCCGGCCGTCCGGCCGGTGCGGCGTCGCCGTCGCCCGCGGTCCCTGCCGCCCGGCCCAAGGCCGCGACGCGGTCCCAGCCGGTGAGCACGGTGCGTCCGCGTCCGGTGACACTGCGTCCTGCTCCCGCCTCCGTCCCTGCGACGGCGGCGACGGACAAGGATTTTTGGGCCTGAGCTCCGGTGCGGCCGGCTTGGGCCCTGGGCCCGGCGGCAAAGCCGGGCGGGCCGGTTAGCTGTAGACCAGCAGGCGCTGGCTGATGGGCGTGACCTGGTTGTGGCTCCGGATCTTCGTGATCGTGCCGGGGCTGAGCGCCTGGCCCTCGCCGAGGAGCAGCAGCCCGTGCGGGCTGTAGATGCCGTTGGCGAGCACCATGCCGGGCTCGAGCTCGTGCAGCAGGATCTCGCGCACCTGCCGCGGCAGCTGCACGAGGTTGCTCACCTTGAGGAAGAGTCGCACGGCCTCGGGGTCGTAGGCGCTGCCGGACTTGGCCAGCACGGCCTCGATCGCGGCGGCCTTCGGCAGGCCGGATTCGACGAAGCCCACCGCCACCGCGAGGCAGCGCGCGGGCCAGGAGATGCCCTCGCCGGCGAGGCCGTCGGGATAGCCGCGGCCGTCGAAGCGCTCGTGGTGGGCGCGGATGATCTCGCCGGTCTCGGTCCGCGGGTCCACCAGGGCGGCAAGGGTCTGGCTGTACACCGGGTGATTGTGCATCATGCCCCGCTCGTGCTCGGTGAGCT
>Ga0118677_10007452_pt1 | contig 18044 bp, 18 predicted proteins | sample AliMusrvi5mmetaG_FD_86154 | JGI IMG/M metagenome (GOLD analysis project Ga0118677, IMG submission 86154) | reverse complement strand
TTACACATTCTTGCTTTGAAAAAGTAGCTCTTTGCAAGATTAAGCTTATTATTTTCGTTACGATAATAGTTGAGAGAATAATCAATAAGCGAATCTGGTTGTAATGGTTTATCCATTTTATCCAATGCCTCAAAATATAACAATCCATATAAAGCCCGATTTGCATCGGACATTTTCTTTACGGTTGACATATGTTGAAGCGTGTGTAGTGCAGAGTCGGGATTGCTTTCAAGTAATTTTTCAGCAATCTTTAATTCAATTGGCACCAAACTACAAGCAGAAAATAAGAGAAAGAAAATTGGTATAAGCCTTTGTGGTTTTTTAATCATATTTAAATATCACAATATTTTTGATTTTTTTTAATGAGCTACTTCGGATATAAATTATACTTGCAGGCTCGAAATTCTCTTTAACTCAGCATCCAGTTCTTTCGTTGATCCAAGATTCATCTTTTGAGCCAACCGTTGTTTAAGTTTATACAAACTGTCAGTTGTAGCATTAAGGAGCAAAATTCTATCAGCATTGGGAATATCAAGTAAATGGAGACAACACCAGGTAATTTCTTTCTGCGTAATGCCGGAATAATCCGATTGTAAAACATCAACTATCTGATTGAACGCATGGTTCATTTCACACGAAAAAGCATCCCAGTTACTCAGATGAAGACATTTTTCATAAAGCTCCTTATCGAGTCGGGTTCGTTCAGCAGGAGAAGCATATCTTCTTGCTTCAGCCTGCGATTCGCGGCTTTCAGCAATCTTCTTATACAAGCTTTGATTTACAAACTCTTGTTTTTGATTCAACTCCTGTTTGTAAACATCCAATTGACTTTTTTTCAGCTTATTCCGATGAAAAAGCAAATAGACAATTACAACTAAAAACAATAACACGAGTACGGACATTGAAACTGTCCAGATCATATTTCTTTTGGTACTAGTAGTTTCTTGATTATTATTGTGTAAACGCTCAAGAAGACTGGCTTTTGATTGAATCTCTACTTTGCGTACAGAGTCAGAACAATCCTGATATTTAGAAATATAGAATCCCATTTTTTCAAAATCACGCCGTTGGTATTCAGAATTAGCTAAAATACGATAACAATCCCGTTGATTAAAAAAAGTAGATGGATATTTTAAGGCAAGTTGTGCATAAGAAAAAGCAGAATCATATTGTTGCTTCTCAAAAAGTAAATCTGCTAAATAAAAACACCTGATGGCATAATTGGTCCCATTGTATGGGAATTTTAAACATTTCTGTAGGTAGAATTGAGCAGAATCATATTGTTTAGCCCAATAATAATTAATTCCTATTTCCTGGAATGCATAACCTAGAATTAGTGAATCAGAAGTAAGAGATAGTGCTTTTTTATAATACTGTTCAGCGTTCTTAAAAGCTTTACGGAAACGATATGTTTTTCCTGCTGATATTATTCTATAACCCTTTTCGACGGTATTACCTGCTTTATCAAAATAAATTATTGACTGTTGAAATCTCTTCAATGATTCTTTATAATCCATTTGCAACATACAAATATCACCTAAATCAGAATAAATCTTTCCTAACAGAACATAATTCTCTGTAGAATTAAGTAAGTCCAGCGATTTTAAATAGAGCGTTACGGCATCTTCAAATCGCTGCCTTTTTTTACACATTCTTGCTTTGAAAAAATAGCTTTTAGCAAGATTTAGTTTGTCATTTACGGCAAGGTAATAGCTGATGGAAAAATCAATGAGCGAATCCGGTTGTAGGGGTTTATCTTTTTTATCTAATGTCTGGAAAACAAGTAAACCATATAAAGCGCGTTGGGAAGGTAATTTGTAATGAGTTGGACTGACCCTTTGCAAAAGGTGTAACGCTGAATCGGGTGAGTTCTCAATTAATTGTTCAACTGTTCTTAATTCGTTGGGAACGTTAGAACAACTTGCAAATATCAAACAAATAAATAGCACAATTATACAATAGAGTATAAACTCATATATATGAAAAAATTGAATCTTGTTTGCTAAATGCATAATGTAACATAAGCGTTAAACTGCAAAATTACAAATTTAATTTTACAATTTAACGCTTATGTTTAATTTATTAGAATTTAAGGAGACATTAATCCAATGTGGATAATATCAAATAGGCATCTCCTAAAACTAACCTAACGGTTTATGCATTGCACAACCATCTACGAAATGCAATTCCACAAGCCGGAATATCATTATTTATACTTAAATATCTATCGTTGACGCGTGTTGCTTGCTTGTCAACAGACGTATTACCTACAGACTGATTCATTTGATTCAGGTCTGTAATTTCGTTTTTTACAACTTCCTTTTCCATAATATCTATTTTTATTTTATACATTTTTTATAATAAATCTGGTTCCAGGCTTAAATGTTGTACCAAATCAATTAGTATCGTGATTTCAATTTCTTTATAAATCAAGCCTTTATCTCAGAACCTTTGTTAACCAACTTTTTAATATATTCTTCATGTTGGATTTTATTCATTTACTTACAATATCTTCTGAATTCAGAGTAAGAACGAGGCGAAGTTCTTCCGCCTCGTTTCAAAACTCAATTACAAATGAATTGCACTAATAAAATTGGTACTTTCAGAAGAAACACTTAAGGTGTAAGTTCCAGTTTTCCAACCTTTAATCGGAATTAGCAATTCTGATTGAGTATTAGTATCAACCACAGACTGATAAATAATATTGCCATTTTTATTTTCAATAGTAACGACTGCTGTGCCATCCGGAGAATTAAAGGATACTGCCAAGTAACTACCTAGAATATCATATGTAACAGGTGTTGCTAAATCAATCATAGAAGTTGTTAAACTCATTGAGCTGTTAACTACACCACCTGGATTAGGGTCATCCCGTTTAATCGGGCTACCTGCAAATACATTTAGAATAGTAAGCGAGAAGGACAATAAAAATATTGTTCCGAAAATTTTAAAATTAATTGTTTTCATAAGTATTGAATTATAGTGTTGAACATAAAATTTTCATGGTGCTAAGTTAGGTGCAGCATGTCGGTTCAACAAATTTTAAGGCAAAATAAATTAGGACAAACATGTTTTGTAAACACATATATACCAACCACATACATGAATTTGAATGAGAATTATTAGGACAAGAGTAAATGACAATAAAAAACCCTGTCAAAAAACAGGGTTTTTTAGGAGAGTTAATTCAAAAAATCATATTATTACTGTTTATTTTCCATCTGATAAATTACGAAGTAATTGTTCTAATTCTTTGGTACTTTTTAAATTTAATTTCTGAGTTAATCGTTGTTTTAATTTATACAAACTTCCGGTTTGGGTTTCAAGTATCAAAGCAATATCGGGCGTGGGAATATCCAATAAAAAAAGACAAGACCAAACCAATTCTTTACGTGTAACATCCGGATAAGATTTTTCCAGTTCATCAATTATGCCGGTAAAAGTTCTGTTCATTAATCGGTTGAACATTTCCCAATCATTAACATGCAGGCATGTATTATACAGTTCTTTATCCATTTGCTCTCGCTGGGCAGGAGTTGCTTTTTTATAATTTGCAGCCTGTATTGCACGAGTCTCTTCAATCTTTTGCAACAAACTATCAATCAACAACGATTGTTTACGGCTGATTTGAACCTCTGCTTCTTCAAGTTGTTTTTCCTTTCCTTTGTTTCGTTTACGAAGTCGATATACAATTAACAGGCTAACTAATATAATAATTGGAACAACCCAAATTAATACCAGCAAATATTGCTTCGTTATACTCGCTGTTTGAGTCGTTTGATGCATATCCTCCAATACAGTTGTTTTGGTTTGGATTTCAATTTTTCGTACAGAATCCGTACAGTCCTGATATTTAGAAATATAAAATCCCATTTTATCAAAATCGCCACGTTGGTACTCCGTATTAGCTAAAATACGATAACAATCCCGTTGATTAAAAAAAGTAGTCGGATATTTTAGTGCAAGTTGCGCATAACAAAAAGCGGAATCATATTGCTGTTCTTCAAAAAATAAATCGGCTAAATTAAAGCACCTGATAGCATAACTTGTCCCTTTATATGGGAATTTTAAACTTTTACGGAGATAGTATTGAGCAGAATCATATTTTTTAGCCCAATAATAATTAATTCCTATTTCCTGAAATGCAAAACCGTTTAATAGCGAATCAGACGTTTGAGAAAGTGATTGTTCATAATACTGATGTGCTTTTCTAAAATTGTTCTGAAAATGAAAGACCTTCCCAATAGATATAATTCTATATGAAGCCTCAACTTTATTGCCAGCTTTAGTGAAATATTCTTTTGACAGTTGAATTTTTTTTAATGATTCATTATAATCCTTTTGTATCATACAAATATCCCCCATGTCTGAGTATATTTTTCCTAACAAGAAATAATTCTCACTGTTATTTTTAGTCAGATCCAGTGCTTTTAAATACAGAAGTGTAGCATTATCAAAACGTTGTGCGAGTTTACTCATCTTTGCTTTATAGTAATAACATTTAGCCAGATAATTTTTTTTATTATGATTTTGATAATAATTCAGTGAAAATGTAATTAACGAATCTGGCTGTAAAAGTTTGTTATTTTTATCCAATGCCTCAAAATACAATAATCCATACAATGCCCGGTTAGCATCAGTCATGGTTTGTACAGATTGCATGTGTTGAAGAATGTGTAAAGCAGAATCGGGAGAGGTTTCCATCATTCGCTCAGCTTGCTTCATTTCATTGGGCATGAGTGAGCAGCCAACCAAAATTATACAAAAAAAAGAAATTAGCAGGCGAAGTCTTTTATGCATAAAATATCATACACTATTTTTATTCAGTAATGATTGTATCTAAATGCAAAACTACAACTTTATATTCTTTTTTAAAGTATCGTTTTCTGGACTTTTAAGGAAATTGGAGTTAAATGTTTTCGCAAATTTAAATTATAACAATTGAATAGCGAATTTTGTATTGAAAAATGTAAGAATGACAGGTTATGCCACTGCCAGTGTAAAAACACTTACTTTTATATCTTCACATTTCAACAATGCTTGAATGCATGCTTCAAGCGTAGAACCAGTGGTTAATACATCGTCAACCAAGAGCACATGTTTTCCCGAGAATGTGTTTTTATCCAATAAATCAAAAATACCATCCGTATTTTCATATCTTTCAAATACAGATTTTTTGGTTTGTGTTGAACTATCATGCACTCTACATAAAGTAGAAGTATCGTAAGGTTTCCCTAAAATTGTCGAGAGACCTCTCGCAATCCATTCACTCTGATTATATCCACGCTTTTTAAATTTTTTAGGATGTAGTGGAACAGGAATAATTACGTCTACCGTTCCAAAATCGGCAGAATCTGATAAATCGGCGGCAGCATATTTTCCTAGAATTTCTCCAATCTCTTTATTTCCTTTATATTTGAGCGAATGAAGTAATTTCTGAAAAGGTGAACCTTTTTGGAAAAAGAAAAATGCAGTTCCACGGCAAATGGGAATCTTACCCCAGAATCGCTTTTCTATCGGATTATCGGAAAGCAAATGATAATTCGTTTTTGGAATACTATGCAAGCAGGCAAGACAGATATGTTGTTCATTTCTTAGTAGGTTTTCACCACATACGATGCATAAATCAGGGAATAACAGATTAAAAAAATCGACGATTGGATTATTTTTCATACGATAATTATTTTTTAAGGGCATATGGTACTCGTTCCGTCTGGAAACGAGACTCGCTCATATTAAAAGAGCCCAGACTTTCGGGATAAAAATTAACAGCCCGATTATAACTGAAATGATGGCGCAAATCAACACTGCACCGGATGCAATATCCTTTGCTTTACCTGCAAGTGGGTGCAAATTAGGTGAAGCCAAATCAACCACATTTTCAATGGCAGTATTCATCATTTCGGCACTAAAAACTAATCCGACACAAAGTAAACACAACATCCATTCAATCAGGCTAATTGAAAAACCTAAACCGCAAACTATTACCAGAACCGCAATTACTATATGGATTTTCATATTCGCTTCAGTCCCAAAGACAATTCGAATGCCACGTCCGGCATAACCAAAACTTCTAATTCTTTTCTTCATAGGAATCATTTTTTTGATTACAAATGTATAAAAAATCCGGCATACAATAAATTGTATGCCGGATTATAGTATTAAAAATAATTTTGAAAAATTATGCTTTTACACGACCTAGATATGAACCATCGCGGGTATCAATTTCAATGGTTTCGCCTTCGGTGATAAACAAAGGTACACGAACTGTGGCACCTGACTCTACACTTGCTGGTTTAAGTGTATTGGTAGCTGTATCACCTTTTATACCAGGTTCAGTATAGGTTACTTTCATTTGAACTTTAACAGGCATATCAGCATACAATACAGTATCGGTTGAAGAATCTGATACAACCTCCACGCACATTCCTTCAAGCAAAAAATCGACACCGTTTATCAAATCGCGACTAATTGGATGTTGGTCGAAAGTTTCCTGATTCATAAAGATAAAATCTTCACCTTCTTTGTAAACGAATTGATAAGATCGACGTTCTACACGTACATCTTCTAATTTTTCACCAATATTAAAACGACGTTCTATTACGCGACCATCTATAACATCTTTAAGAGTTGTACGCATAAAAGTATTGCCCTTTCCGGGCTTTACATGGAGAAATTCTATAACAAAATACAACTTTCCATCCATACGGATGCATGTTCCATTTTTTATATCTTGAGCATTCATCATAAAGTAAAATTTAAAAAATTTATTTTTTAGGCTGCAAAAGTACGATTTTAATTCTAAATATCAAAATTAATTGATAATCAATATATTATAAAGCCCCTGCAATATTTGCAGAGGCTTTATCTTTTATCTTTTGTTTTGTTATTTCGAGCTTATTTATCGTTTCGTTTCTGAACGTTGTAATAAATTTTCATTTGATTTCCAAGGATTTTTGTGAACCCTTTTACATCATCTGCACTCCATGCACGGTTTATTTCGCCATATTCACCAAAATCTGTTTTCATCAAGTCAAAAGTGCTATCAACCCCAACTAATGTATAATTATATGGGCGAAGTTTTACAATAACAGTTCCTGTCACATTTTGTTGTGAGCTTTGCAGGAATTGTTCTATATCGCGCATTACCGGTTCCAGATACTGTGCTTCGTGAAGGAACATTCCATACCAATTACCCAATTGGTCTTTCCAGTATTGTTGCCATTTAGTAAGCGTATGTTTCTCAAGCATTTTATGTGCATTGATAATCAATAAAGGTGCAGCAGCTTCAAATCCAACACGACCTTTAATACCAATTATCGTATCGCCAATATGCATATCGCGACCAATTCCGTATTTATTGGCAATTTCTTCCAATTGATTAATCAGCAATACTTTGTTATCGTTCTTTTGACCGTTAATTGCGCAAATTTCTCCGTTTTCAAACTCAATAGTTACTGTTTCTTCACCTTGTTTTTCAACTTGGCTCGGATAAGCTTCTTCGGGTAAGGTCTGGTCAGATTTCAGTGTTTCTTTGCCACCGATACTGGTTCCCCAAAGACCTTTATTAATGGAATATTCCATTTTTTTGAAGTCTGCTTTAAAACCATGCTCTTTCAAGTAATTGATTTCATATTCACGAGTCAACACCATGTCGCGGGTTGGAGTCAGAATTTTGATTTCCGGTGCAATAACATCAAAAGTCAAATCGAACCGAACCTGATCATTTCCAGCTCCGGTACTTCCATGTGCCACATAATCGGCACCAATTTCTTTAGCATAATTGATAATGGCAATAGCCTGAAATATACGTTCAGAACTAACCGAAATAGGATAAGTTCCGTTGCGCAATACATTTCCAAAAACCATGTATTTAATGCTCTTTTCGTAATATTCCTGCGTAACATCCAACGCAATGTGCGTTTTTGCTCCTAAACGAAAAGCTTTATCCTCAATCACTTTCAATTCCTCTGCACTAAATCCGCCAGTATTGGCAACTGCCGTATGAACCTCATATCCTTTTTCCTGAGCCAGATACATGGCACAAAACGAAGTATCTAAACCTCCGCTGAATGCTAATAACACTTTTTCTTTCATTTTCTTAATGTCAACAGTCCCAAGATAAAAAACTTAGGTCTTTTATTCTAAAATTTATTTATTTCTCTATATCCTTTGCCGGATCGAACAACATGCCAGTACACAAACAGTGTTTGCGGTTTGTGCGTTGCAAAATATCGTAATTCACACAGCTTTGGCAGCCCTTCCAGAATGCTTCATCATCTGTTAACTCCGAGAAAGTAACCGGTTTGTAACCTAATTCGGAGTTAATTTTCATAACAGCCAATCCGGTGGTTAAACCAAATATTTTAGCATCGGGATAACGTTGGCGGGAAAGCTCAAATGCTTTACGTTTAATCCTTTTGGCTAAACCGTTTCCACGAAATTTATCCACAACGATTAATCCTGAATTAGCAACAAATTTCTTATTCCCCCAAGTTTCGATGTAGCAAAATCCTGCGAATTCCTCTCCGGCTAAAGCTATGATAGCTTTTCCTTCTTTCATTTTTTGCTCGATATACTCGGGCGATCGTCTGGCAATGCCTGTTCCACGAACTTTGGCCGCGTCAGAAATAGTGCTCAAAATTGTATCGACATAACTCAAAAAATGCTCATCTGCAATTTGTACCGTTATCTCAACAACGGCAATCTCTTCGTCCATATTCAATTTAGTATGGGTTCTTTATAATTTTGTAAGAAACTCTTTAGCACAACACACAACATTCATTTGTTTCCTTAAATATTTTAATTTTTTAGGCTACGAAATTAACTAATTGCGTGAGTTATAAAAAATAATTTCCATTTTATTCCTTCTCTGAAAAAGTGATATTCATCATCTCGAGAATATCCTCGCGTGTAACACCTTCGCGAGGGATTACCAAAATGGTGTCATCTCCGGCAATTGTTCCTAATACTTGCTCTGTTGCTTTGTTATCAATATCCCAGGCAAGAGCACTTGCATAACCAGGTTTTGTTTTCACAACAGCCAGTTGACCGGAAAATTCAAGACTTAAAACTGCGCCGTGAGCTATCAAGGTGTTGAAAGTGCCGAAATTTGGAAGCGGCTTATTATATGAAGGCAAAATATACTTGTATGCACCATTTGACAATGGGGTTTTGGCAACTTTCAATAATTTTAAATCACGTGATAACGTAGCTTGCGTTACTTCGCACTGTCGGTCACTAAGCATATTGAGTAATTCTTCCTGGCTACCGACAACTGTCGACCGGAGAATTTCCGAGATTATTTGTAAACGATTCCGTTTATTCTTCATAAATGCATAATTATTTAGATTTGGCGCAAAAGTAATATAAATATTGTATATAACAATATACAACCTTGATTATATTTCATAATTATTCTAAAATATGTGTTTTTATACCGATTTTAATCTTCATATTGTATATTTAGGAAAAATAAATACAATCAATATGCAAATTATATGCTCTTTTAAGCAAAAGAACTATTTTCAGAACAAAATAGTTCTTGTAATAATAATTAATTGTTCATTCTTAATTATTCATTTCCTAAGTAGTATCTTTGCAGGTTCAAATTAGTTGATAGTTTATAGTTCGCAATTAACAAAGCACGAAACTCATAAAAAACACACAATTAAAGACTAATAACTACGTATTTTCAAACTCATGTCCAAACAAGGAAATATAATTATAAAAGGCGCCAGGGTTCACAACCTGAAGAATATTGATGTGGAGATTCCACGCAATCAATTGGTTGTAATCACCGGATTATCAGGTTCCGGTAAATCTTCGCTGGCATTCGATACACTTTACGCTGAAGGTCAACGCCGCTATGTGGAAAGTTTATCGTCTTATGCTCGTCAGTTTCTGGGGCGAATGAGCAAACCGGAAGTCGATTTTATCAAAGGAATTCCACCAGCCATTGCTATTGAGCAAAAAGTAAATACCCGAAATCCTAGGTCAACGGTTGGAACTTCCACCGAAATTTACGAATACATCAAATTGCTTTATGCACGGATTGGTAAAACCTACTCGCCGATTTCCGGCGAAATGGTAAAAAAACATGAAGCGCAGGATGTGATTGATGCGGCTATGGAATTTGTAGATGGAACAAAATTTATGGTGCTGACACCTATAATTCCTACTGCAGAAAAAAATATGAACGAGCAACTTACAAGTTTACAGTTGCAGGGGTTCAGTCGTGTAGAAGTAAACGGTGAAACATTTCAGATTACAGAATTACAGAAACAAATAACTAAAACAGATAAAAAAGAAGTTTATTTGCTGATTGACCGCTTGGCGGTGGAGCATACGCAAACAACTATTAGCCGACTGACAGATTCAATTGAAACTGCATTTTTTGAAGGAAATGGAGTTTGTGTGCTAAAAATGATTACAGAAAATGAGCCACAGATGCTCTATTTCTCGAAGAAATTTGAGGCAGACGGCATGCAATTCGAAACGCCTACAGTTCACACTTTTAGCTTCAATAGCCCTATTGGTGCCTGTCCGGTATGTGAAGGTTTCGGGCGGGTGATAGGAATTGACGAAGATCTGGTAGTGCCAAACAAAACACTTTCCATCTATGAGGATGCAGTGGTTTGCTGGAAAGGCGAAGTAATGAGCGAGTGGAAAAATCAACTGATCCGTACGGCTTCCAAATTCAATTTTCCTATTCATAAACCATATTACGAGTTAACTGACGAACAACGTCAACTACTTTGGACAGGAAATCAGCACTTTGAAGGACTGAATGTGTTCTTCAAACATCTGGAATCCAACCAGTATAAAATTCAGTACCGAGTTATGCTGGCCCGCTATCGAGGCAAAACTATCTGTCCGGAATGTAATGGCAGTCGATTGAAAAAGGAAGCTTCGTATATTCGGGTTGCGGGAAAACCGATATCAGAGTTGGTTCTTATGTCCATAAAAAGTCTGAATGATTTTTTTGAGAATATTGAATTAGACGAACAAGATGCCGCTATTGCCAAACGCCTCTTGATTGAAATAAACAACCGGATACATTTTTTACTCGATGTAGGATTGAGTTATCTGACGCTGAATCGACTATCGAATTCACTTTCGGGTGGTGAAAGCCAGCGCATTAATCTGGCTACTTCTCTTGGAAGCAGTTTGGTTGGATCGTTGTATATTTTAGATGAACCTAGTATCGGACTTCATTCTCGGGATACACATTTGCTGATTAAAGTATTGAAACAACTCCGCGATCTGGGTAATACTGTTGTTGTAGTTGAACACGATGAAGAAATTATGCGTGCGGCAGATTATATTATTGATATCGGTCCGAATGCAGGACTGCTGGGAGGAAAAGTTGTATTTCAGGGAACCCCTGATTTGACTGACCCATCCAAAAACGAGGCAATTGCCGAACAAATTGAGAATTCGTACACCCTAAAATATTTGTTTGGAAAAGAGCATATCGATGTTCCCGTTCATCGCCGAAAATGGAATAATTACATAGAAGTAATTGGTGCCCGCGAAAATAACTTGAAAGGCATTAATGTAAAATTTCCATTAAATATAATGACGGTTGTGACAGGTGTCAGCGGCTCAGGAAAATCTTCATTGGTTCGTAATGTATTTTACACGGCACTGAAAAAACATTATGGTGGTGTAGCCGACAGAACCGGTCAGTTTGGAACCTTGAAAGGCAGCATGCATTTGGCCAAGGAAATTGAATTTGTTGACCAAAATCCGATTGGACGTTCGTCTCGCTCCAATCCGGTAACGTACATAAAAGCCTACGATGAAATCCGGAAACTTTTTGCCGACCAACAACTTTCAAAACAAATGAATTATTCTGCGTCGCATTTTTCATTCAATACGGAAGGCGGACGCTGCGAAGAATGTCAGGGCGAAGGAACAGTAACAGTGGAGATGCAGTTTATGGCCGACTTGGTACTGGAATGCGAACATTGCCACGGAAAACGATTCAAGCAAGACGTTTTGGATGTACTATATAAAGGTGTCAATATTTACGATGTGCTCGATATGACCGTTAACCAGGCAATTGAATTTTTTTCCGCACAAACCGGAAATGCTGAAAAGAAAATTGTGAAACGCTTGAAACCGTTACAAGATGTAGGTGTTGGTTATGTAAAACTCGGACAATCCAGCAGTACGCTTTCCGGAGGTGAAAGTCAGCGTGTGAAACTGGCATCATTCCTCGCCAACGAAAAACCGGAACCTACTATTTTTGTGTTCGACGAACCGACAACAGGGCTTCATTTTCACGATATAAAAACGCTGCTTAAAGCATTCGATGCACTGATTACTAAAGGTCACACTGTGATTATTATCGAACACAATATTGAAGTAATTAAATGTGCCGACCACATTATCGATATTGGTCCCGAGGGTGGTGATAATGGTGGAAATCTTGTTTTTGAAGGAATTCCAGAGAAAATTATTGACTGTGCAAATTCGTACACAGGCAAGTTTCTAAAAGAGAAAATGTAAACAAAAAAGGCGTTGATACGTCTTTTTTGTTTCTTACAATCCAAGGATCTTTAAATCTAACTGTAAATTCATATCTACTTTCAATTTCTGCTCTACTTTTGTTATTTTATCGGTAGTTGTTATAATTTTTAGTTGAAATTCGTCTTTCAGAATAAAGTTTTTCAAATCTGTCGATTCCACTGCCAGCGACAATGACGAACCCGTGTTATCAGGAACACTATCAATTCCGGCAATCTTAACATCGTCTAAACCGGTTGCACAGATATAAATACTTATCGATTTCAGAAAAGTCAAATCGCCACCAGTAGAATCTGTCAACGTCAAGTCCATTTTTTTTAAGCTTACTGTTTGAACTAAATCTGAAGTAAGATTCAACGAAGTCAAAACACTATCGATATTCGTTTTAATATCAGGTGTTGACGCACTGACCGGATTCTCAAAAATGATAGGAAGGGCAGGCAAAGTTATTGATCGGGTAAAGGGAAGTTCAAACTTTGTTAATTTATCCAGCGAATTACAACTTATCAGAAATGGTAAAAGAATAAAGGTTGCAAATAGATACTTTTTCATTCGAATTAAATATTAAATGTTATTGCTTAATTTTTTTGATGAAAAATTCAAAGACAAAAGTAATAAAAAAGTTTACAAGTTCAACACCGATCGCAATGCTTTATAACCTGCAGGACTTGTTTTTATTTGCTGCCCGTTTTTCAGTGTGAGCAATTGATTTTGCTTTTCGTAAAGTTCAATGCGTGAAATCATTACTACGTTTACAATCAACGACCGATGAACCCGAACAAACAGATTTTCAGGTAAATGCTCTTCAAAATATTTCAAGGTTTGTTCTTTCAGATACTTTCCATCTTTGGTAAATATCTGCACATAATCGCCATCTGCCTGCAAATAAAAGATTTCAGGAACCATCACCACATGAATTTTGGGACCCGATTTAACGGCAATTCGTTCCAATAATTCTGTTTCAACTGTTTTTCGAGGCTTAATTTCCAGCGGTACTTCAATAAGAGTAGTTTTGATTACTTTTTCGGTTTGTAGAAATACAACTCGAAACCACTGAATAATTAACAGATACATCATTAAACCAATAAAACCGCGAATAGGAAGTATTTCAAGTAGCTGAGTGTTGAACTTGCCATCATATATCCAGTAAAACAAACCGTAGCCTGCACCCAACCAGATACCTATAGTCAATAATGCCAGAGCAATATAATTAATTATTCGTTGCTGGACACTTAATACTGTATAATTTCCATACTGCACAACGCTCCACAACAAAATGCCCAAAAGGCCAAATAATGCAGCATGAACAAAACCGTCCAACACAATAACTACAAATGGTAACGCAACAATGGGATACAAGACTAATGTCTGTAACAATGCATACGCCAACCAAAGCAAGATATATTGAACGATTTTATCCGTATTTTCTAAAAAAGGATGAAGCATTTTTTAGTAATCAGTAAATAGTCAATAAAAATAGGAATATTAATTTCTCAATTCTCCACCACCAAACACACACGAACCGGTAATAACGAGTTTTTTTGTTGTGTCAAGTGGTTCTTTGGGTATACGATTATCTTGAAAACCGCCGAATACAGCATCCAAGTGAGTTTCAACATACCAATCACTTGGAACGTATATAGTTATTCCTCCAAAAACAGCATTAACATCCAAGCGGGTATCACCAACCGGCAAGTTTGTTCTTCGTAAATCAAGCGTTATTCCACCAAATACAGCATTCAGTTCACCTCCTTTAAATTCCGGATCAAGCACGATATGTTCAACACTTCCGAACACGCTGTTTTTTGAAAACCCGTCGGTATTCGAATTCCATTGAGAATAATCCCGATGCTGATGACGATGATGTCGAAAACGTTGATCATGACTATGATTCCATTCGTTAAAACCCCACTTTGGTCCAAAAATACGTCCGGTAATAATAAGAATACCCGCAGCAATTAGCAACAATGGCCAGTAAACATGCGTGAAGTCGCCATTAATTCCCGGAAACCAAGTTGGATAAGCTTCGATAAAACGAGGAATCAAGAAGAAACTCCCAATCAGTACCAGAATGGTTCCTGAAAAAATGTGACGTTTAATGTAATTGCTAACACCAATTACAATCAGCAACATAGGCCATGAAATAATGACATACCTTAATTGCTCAGGAATCAATCCAAAATTAAAGCCCAAAAAAACGACACCTATCAGCATCAATACAAGTCCGAAGCCAAGCCCTTTGCTATAACCCGAACGAAACGAATCTTTTACTTCATTTTCCATAATAATTTTTGTTTTAAATTTTATGTTGCAAAAATACGGTGATAAACAACTAGTAAACAAGTAAAAATCGATGAAGAAACCTTTTTTTCCCGACGAAGATATGGAAATCTCCCTGCAAAAACACCCTATTTACACTATTAATTTGTAAATAGGGTGTTTCTTTGTGTAAAGAAATGGCTTTTTACTTTTTCAATAAATCGCGAATTTCAGTAAGCAGTTGTTCTTCTTTTGTCGGCGCTGCAGGAGCTTCTTCTTTTTTCTTAGACATTGAATTAATGCCTTTGATAAAAAGAAATATACAAAAAGCCACAATAAGAAAATCGAATGATACTTGCAGGAAATTGCCATAATTCAAAGTTACAGCTGCTTTTTGAATGCCATTCACAATTTCAGCCGGTTTCATTTCCCATTTTAATTCGGTAAAAGTAACTCCACCAACTAAAAGACCAATTGGAGGCATAATCACATCGGCAACTAATGATGCAATAATTTTTCCAAAAGCACCACCAATAATAACGCCCACGGCCAAATCAATTACATTGCCACGCATGGCAAATTCTTTAAATTCTTTAAGTAGTCCCATACTAGTACTGATTTATGATTCTTTGAATTGAAAATTAATACATTGCAAAGTTATAAATTTGAATGAGAATAGCAAATTTGCTGAAATAAATACAAAGCATACTAATTTTCGCGGTTGTTATGAATTATTTTTTTTCTCATTTTTGACAGTATTTTACCGTTTCATTGAAATGATTCCAATTCTTCATTGAAATTGAAAACGATTATTTTCAAATCATTTAAAACAATAGAGTGTAATTTTCTTTCTTTATTAATGAAAAAAGAGTACTTTTGCGGTCAAATTATCAAATTATTAAACTCATACAAAAATGGTAAATTACAAAGATCTAGGATTGGTGAATACCAATGACTTATTCAAAAAAGCTATCGAAGGCAAATATGCAATTCCTGCTTTCAATTTCAATAACATGGAGCAATTGCAAGCAATTGTTGCTGCTTGTGTTGAAACAAAATCTCCTGTTATTTTGCAGGTATCGAGTGGTGCACGCAAATATGCTAACCAAACTTTACTTCGTTACATGGCTCAGGGAGCTGTTGAATATGCAAAAGAATTAGGACTGAATATTCCAATCGCATTGCACCTTGACCATGGCGATACTTTTGAATTGTGCAAAAGTTGCGTTGACACAGGTTTCTCTTCAGTAATGATCGATGGTTCACACCACTCATACGAAGATAATGTTGCCCTTACTAAAAAAGTAGTTGAATATGCTCACGCTCACGGTGTAAGCGTAGAAGGCGAACTTGGCGTATTGGCAGGTGTTGAAGATGATGTAGTAGCTGAACATCACACATATACTCGTCCTGAAGAAGTTGTTGACTTTGTAACTCGTACCGGTGTAGATTCATTGGCTATCTCTATCGGAACTTCACATGGTGCAAATAAATTTACTCCAGCTCAATGTACTCGCGACGAAAATGGTCAATTAGTACCACCACCATTACGTTTCGACATTTTGGAAGAAATCGAAAAACAAATTCCTGGTTTCCCTATCGTACTTCACGGTGCTTCTTCAGTTCCACAAGAATATGTTGAAACTATCAATAAATATGGAGGCATATTGAAAGATTCTATCGGTATTCCGGAAGAGCAATTGCGCAAAGCGGCTACTTCGGCTGTATGTAAAATCAATATCGACTCAGATGGTCGTTTAGCTATGACTGCTGCTATACGGGAAGTATTTGCAAAACAACCAGGCGAATTCGATGCTCGTAAATACTTAGGACCAGCTCGCGACGAATTGAAAAAATTGTATGCTCACAAAACTATTAGTGTTTTGGGTAGTGCTGGAAAAGCTTAATTTTTGTATCAGTTGACAGTTTTTCAGTTGATAGTTTTATATAAAAAAGGTTGTTTCTTAATTGAAACGACCTTTTTTTTGTTTTGACATGAAATAGGTTTACTTTTTTTGAAACTATAGAAGTGAAACTCATCTTTTGCAAAACCTCTAAGAAAGGTACTTGGAACAGAATAATGACTACCAATACAGAACTTACTTTTAAACAAACCTATAAAAATCTTTTCAACCCACTGGTTGATAGAAGTATTTTTCAAAGAAAGCAAACAAAACATAGGTCTGGTAAAATGAAAGTTGCAAGATTTTGATGCATAAATAGCCGCAATAAACCCTTACATAGTTCAATATAATCTACATGTCATTTACAAAAAGATTTACGGATTATGAAATTCTATATGAATTGTTTAGTGCCAAAAAATATTCGTTAGAACTAACTATATTTGAAAGAATATGGTTGATTATTATTGAATTAGTAGCTCTTTTGTCCGAAATTCTAAAGTTAGAAACAGAGAATTTATTCAAAGAAGACAAACAACTTACAGAATCCATAAATTTCAAAGCCATTTCGTAAACAGACTAATAAAACTTTCGAAAAATTAGTAAAATATTGAAGGAATTGCTTGTTAATCGTTGCACTAATCGTTTGCTATTTTTAAATAGTTTACGAAATAAATTTGGTATTTTGAGCTGAAATGAATAAGAAATAGGATAATTTCAAGAACTAATTTGGAATCCAAACAGGTCTTATTCAGAAATTTAGTCAAAAAACATGTTTTTTAGCAGAAAAAAGAGTTAGAAATATTTGGTTTATAAATAAAAAGCAACTACTTTTGCACCCGCTTTGAGAGAGAAGCTAAACACAGTTTGTAGTTTATATTTACGCATCACTTGATTAGAATTGAAGAAAAAGAAAACAAAAATGAATAGAAATTATTTTTTTCAAAAAGTTTGGTAGATTTAAAATAAGCATTACCTTTGCAGCCCGTTTGAATCACAACTTTTAATCGGCGAGTAACAAAACAAATTATCTGATAGGGAGCTATTAGTTAGTAACATTAGAAAGTCTTTTTAAACAAATCACTGTGAAGTGGTAAGTAATAATTATTAATTTTAAATTATTAATTAAAAAGCATCGATCTTTGAGAATACATGAACAACAAATAATGTAGTATAAGGAAAGGGAACATTTTTTATAAATGTGATTTTACTAGAGATAGTAAATAATATTTTTTATACCACGTCAATTTTCTAATAAATCAGATAAGAGATAGCATCCGAGCAAATAAAAAAAAAGATACAACGAAGAGTTTGATCCTGGCTCAGGATGAACGCTAGCGACAGGCCTAA